>ERZ773009.418-NODE-418-length-31010-cov-7.302633_pt1 | contig 31010 bp, 28 predicted proteins | sample MGYA00580663_ERZ773009 | MGnify/ENA primary metagenome ERZ773009 (study PRJEB29015, sample SAMEA2737969) | human oral metagenome | biome: human oral; feature: human-associated habitat; material: dental | place: China | collected 2026 ... | reverse complement strand
TTATATAATAAATAATAAAAAATAAATTTATTTATTAATAATATGTTTTTGAAAGAATAAATATAAAAAAGCAATGTAATCGGAAAGATATGTATAAAAAATAAAAATATAAAAGAGAATAGGTTTTAAAAATAGGATAAAGTTTTTAGAGACTAATAAGTGTTCTAAAAATGCTCCTTAAAATAGTTGAAAAAAATTTAAAAAAGGTATATTATATAAGTTAACAAAAAGCAATGGGGATAAGGGATGAAGGACATCTCCAATTGGTATTTCATTGTGTTCAAGGAGGATGGTTTGTATGAAAAAAAGGATATTAGGAGCTTTGACTTTTATCGCTGCTGTCGGAGGGGTTATTTATATGAAAAATAATCCAAAATATAAAGAAATAATTCAAACTGTTAAGACCGCTGATGCACGCGGATTGTATGAAAAAATTATTTTTGAAAAAGATAAACTGGCATTCACAACGAAATCAAAAATTAAAGATTATAAAATTGACTATGAAAGTATAAAGCAGGTTGGGGGAAAAATTTTTGCGCGATTAATAGTTAATAATGATGAGAAGTTAAGTATTGATACAGTAATCAATGAAGGAGAACCGCTTGTAGAAGAAGTAAAACATTCTGAAGAACTGGATGAATTATTAAAAGAAGAATAGGGATTTATCAGTTTTATTATAGGGATTAGGTATGTAAATATTACTTTTAAAGGACTTATTACTATATTAAATTTTATATTGATGTATTTATTTAGATAAAAGTTGGAAATAGTTTTGGACGGCTTTTATCTTTTTTTGAGGGTTATAGAAATAGGTTTTAGGTAAGGGGTATTATAAACATAGCAAATAGTTAAAGGAGTTTATAGCTGTTAATAGTAGATATTATACAGTTGTCTAAATTAAGGTTGAGAAGATGATTGAGATAATAGTAAATTCAAAACATAAAAAATCATTATTAGAGTTAGAGAAAATTGAGAATATTCTAAATCGAGAAAAAATAGAATATAAAGTTTTAAAAACTAGTAAAAGTAAAAATGCGCAAAAGTTAATGGCTGAGGTTTCTTCAAAGCAAATTATTGTAATCGGTGGGGATGGAACAATAAATGAGGTTGTTAATAATTATCATGGAGAAGATATTATATACTTGGCGCAAGGATCAGGAAATGATCTGGCACGTTCGTTACGACTAGAGAGAAGCCCTTGTTGTATAATAAAACTAATGAATTCGAGCGTCTTTAATACGTATGATGCAGGAGATGTGAATGGTAAAAAATTCTGTTCTGGATTTGACATTGGTTTTAATGCAGATGTTATAGATCGCGTAGGAAACTCAAGACTAAAGAAATATTTTGGTAGTTATATTTATTTAGTTGAAGGGGTTATAACTATTTTAAAATTTAAAAAATACTATGCCAAAATTCAAGTAGGAGACAATATTTTAGAGACAGATAATTTACGTCTGTTAAATGTAATGATTCAACCGTATGAAGGCGGTGGAATTAGATTTTCTAATACAGCTACAGGACGAGATGGACAGTTTCATATTATGATAATGGCTGATATGTCGTGGTTTAGATTTGTTTATAATTATATCTGCTTGTTACTGCATAAACATGATAAATTAAAGGGTGTCCGAATTTTAAATGCGGATAGTTTATCAGTAGAAACATCGCAATCACATTACCAAATTGATGGAGAGTTAGTTGCTAAGGATAAAAAGATGCAACTTAAATGTATTAAAGAATTTTATAAGATTAAAAAAGAAGAAAGAAAATAATTATAGTTTTAGGAAATTAAAATGCTATAATTTGCTGAGGAAGTAAGTCTTTTTAGATTTACTACTTTTCTCTTTGTATACAAGATATATTGTCTATAATATTTGGAAATGAAACTTGTGAAATATATAGTTATAGAGTGGTCGGTGATTAGAGCCAATATTTATGATATAACTTTAATAAAGGAACAGAATTTATTATAATAAAAACAGTAGTATGAGTAAAATTTGATTTTTTCTAAGTAGCAGAAAGGGACTATAATTTTATGAAAGGTGATATAAAAAAACATTATTTATATAAATACAGTAAATATATCTTTTATAAAAAATGGGTGAGGTATGAAGTTTTTCAAAACTTGAGTCAAGAGGAAGTCGATGAGACTTGTGTAGAAGTTGCTCGAAAAACAAAAACACTAGCGTTAGTTTTTGGAATTTTATATCTTGTTATTATGTTTATGTTAACGATGTGGGTAATAATGAATCCTTATCAAAATATGTTTACAAGTTGGTATTATAATACTTTAGAGGCTGTATCACCACTTATTAATGGGTATTGGGGTAGTGCACCTTATGAGAAAAAAGGAACTGTTCTGCTAATTTTTATAGAAGTATTACCTATCTTTATTCTTGATTTAATACCGTTGTTATTATTTATTTTAATGTTAGATTATATATTGTTAAAAAGAAAGTTAAATAATATAGCCAGATGTAAGGAGTATTAAGCCGGCAAGTCGTTATTTGAAGACGATTAATGCTGCATGATGAGTGATTAAGGGGAAATCCGAAAAATTTCTAGTTAAATTGTAAGAAATATCTAATAAGGAGATGATTTTAATGATAGAATGGATTGAATATTTGTTAATAGGGCTTGAAGAAATGTGGAAGAATAGGCTTTTTAGATACGCGACAATAACACTTTTAGTAATATTTATGCTTATTATTTTTCGTAGATGTAGTATTGTTCGCCAAAGTAAAGGATCTTTTTTTGCACCTTATCATATAGCAGACGGGAAGCTTTATATTCATAATGCATTTGTTATTAGAAAAAGAATTATTCCATTAAAAGAGATAAAATGTATTAGAATTTCTTGTTTTCGTGGAAGAAGTGGGGGAGGAAAGAGATATATGTTATACATCGATAATAAACAAGGTAAAACAACAGTCATTATTTTTGGAAAAGATAAGAAAAATGATAAGTTGATAGAGGACTTAATTAAAGAAAGCAAAAGATATAGCATCAAAATCAGAAACTTATCTTCATTTTTAAAGTTTTAGTTTGGGAAAGAACACTTGATTGTATAATACGGTTAATAGAGTAAAAAAAGATAAAAAGGAGTTAAAAAATTATGGTGAAATTTGAAGATTTTGATTGGGGAACTTTTTGGGATGATAGTGAATATGCTTTAGAATCTCATGTAGGAAAAGAGCCGACTGATGAAGAAATAAAAGAGATTGAAGATGAGCTAGGGTATAAGTTGCCGGAGTCTTATATAGAATTGATAAAAAAACATAATGGAGGGATACCATTTGCTACAGTTTTTTCTACCAGAGAGACAGCTGTTCATATTGAAAGTATTTATGGTATTGATAAAACGAAAATGTACTCACTTTGTGGTGAATTAGGAAATGAGCTTTGGTTAAATGAATGGAAGTATCCAAATATAGGGATTGCTATAGCTGATACTATTTCAGCAGGACATCATATGGTATTTCTTGATTATAGAGAATGTGGGTGTGATGGTGAGCCTAAAGTGGTACTTGTAGATCAAGAAGATGATTATCGTATTTATCAACTGGCTGATAATTTCGAAGATTTTATAAGAGGTCTGCGAATTAACCCATATAATATTACAAATGAAGATTTCTTAAAGTGCAGTGAGAAACAAAGATTAGAAATTATAACAATATTAGATAAAGAAAATGATTATGAAAGTATTATAGAATTTCTGGAATATGTTGGAGTTCAAAACTTAAGTGCAGAGTTTATAGGAATACTAGCGAAAACATACAATAATGATAATAGGTTAGAAGATGCTATGAGGGTAATGGATATGATTCCGGAAAAAGAACGTGATGACGTTTGGTATTATCGTTATGGATATTCTTACTCACAACTATCATCAAATCATGGTTATAAGATTGAAGATGAGGTGTTGCAGGCTCTTACTATGCTGGAGAAATCTATAGAGTTATCAAAGGATAATCAGGTTATAGAGTGGTGTATGGAACTTGTTGAGTTTCATAAATTTAAAAATATACTCGAAAACAATGAAGAAAGATTTCCGCTTGCATATAAACATTACAAAGAATATAGAAATCATTTAGTAAAATTAAAAGAAAATAAAAAATATAAACAGATTACACTAGATGATGTGAAGAATTTTAAAGAGATTTGGGATATTTTGGAGCCGATATATTGGACGATAGATATATATAACTCTTATGAAAAATATCTACAATCAGCTGAGCCGTTTACCTTGGAACAAAGATATCTGAATGCAATAAACTGGTATTTTATGGAAGTTAATAACGGAGGGCATTTCCAATTTTTAGATAATTCAACAGGAATAGTTTGGGAAGATGTGCTCAAAGGTTTTAGATTATTTGGTATGACGGAGTTAGCCGATAATTTTCAAAAAGTAGTCGATTTGTTTGGAGGAAGTATTCCTTTTGATAATGAGGAACGTTGGAACGCGTTGGAAAGTATGGATGATAACCTAGAGGAATTTTTAGAACAAGCGGATAACTTTGTTTATGACTATGAGGGGATTTTCGAAGATACCTATATTAGAAATCATCCGGAAAAATTTATTTTTAAGCAAGATTTAGAGTAAAAGATGGCTGTTTGCTCGTTGGTTGATCAGCTTTCTAAATTGTGGGAAATAATAATTTATGGAAAGCTGTGGATTAAGGTGAAGGAGAAAGTATGAAAGCTTATTATGTATGGATTGGGACATTTGAAGAAAGTGATTTTGAACAATATTGGGATAATGAGCTTTATGAAAATGAAATGGAACAATGGAAAAAAGGGGAGAGAACTAAGCCGAGCGAGAGCTTAAGGTGTGGTTTTTGCAGAGAAATGAGCTTAGAAGAATTAGATAAAAAAGATTTTTGGTTTTCTTTTAGGCCATCTTTATGCGATGTGCGTGAGCTAGGAAAAGACTATATTGCAGATTTAGACGAATTTCAGAGAAAATGTAAGGATAAAGGGATTTTAGAGGGGAATGTAATTTGGGCTGTTTTAATAAAGGATTTTCCGGATTTAGAACCGGAGGTTTGCAGTAGTATGCACTATGTCGGAATGATAGAGGTGTAAATAAGCCGGTACAAGATAGCAGAAAATAGTGTGATTTAGTGGAATAAAAATTGATTTTATGTAGTCAAGGAATGAATCGACATCTATCTAAGTATTTTGAAGGTGAAATGAAGAGAAAAAATATGATATGCTTGTGATTTAGGAATCTATAGTAACGGAACATCTTCTAAAGATGTGGAATAAAGAATCACAAGCATATCAAAAGTAGTCGATTAAACAATTTATACAGATCATTGATATAATCTATATAAACCTAGTACTATACTCCATTGCTCTAGCTATTTTTGGTTTAGCAGGTTTATTAGTAATATCAAACTTTGTTAAAAGATTTTCAAAGGCTATTTTCCCTTTTTCAAAGCTAGTCGCTTCAAATTCAAGTTCGTAATCAACTATATCTTTTAAGAAGGTCGTTTTATCTAGTACCAATAACCCATCTTGAGTTTTTACCTCGTAACGCTGTGTTTCAATTTTTTGGATTAGCATTGGTGTTTTTATTTTTAAATTAAGTCTTTCCAACTCGCTCATAATTTCGTTAGGTAAGGTTGGTAAAACAGTTGGCTCTTTCGGAAAACTGTCATCAAGAGGGACGTTGATTTCGATATTTTGTGTAGCCCCTTTGATTTTTAGAGTCATTTCCGTTTTGTTATTTGTATAGCGAATACGCAAGGCAGAATTTGCCTTTTTGAAGCTTTCGTTGGTATCATCATAATAAAAGTTTTTGTTGATTATTTGCTCTTTATTTGCTAGGTTAAAGGCAGCATATAGCTTTTTATATTCTTCTTCGGTTAATAAATTTTTAAATTCTATTTCTATTTCGCGCATTACAGTTCCTTTCAGTTGGAATTTGATTTTTATATATTATTTTTCTTTTCTAAAGCAAGGACAAATGGGGCATTATTTTTTTGATTGATAAACTGATAGCTTAGTACTTCTACTTCTTTCTGATCAAGTTTTGTTAAATGGTTAAGCAAAGCTTCTTTTTCTATTTTCCCATTTTCATGTCCCCAGTAAACAACAATCACGATACGTCCGTTAATTTCAAGGTTGGTAAGAAATTTATCTATTGCTAATAAAGTTGTATCTGCAAGAGTGGTTATCAAGTGATCTGCATTAGGAAGGTAACCAAGATTAAAGACAACAGTTTTAATCGGCTCGCTAATATAGTTATCAAAGTTGCTATGTGAATCTAAAATGACTTCACATTTTTCAAGGCAGTTGTTTGTTTGTAGTAGCTTTAATGTAGAATCAATCGCTTGTTGCTGAATATCAAAAGCGTAAACTTTCTTTGCTGCACTTTGTGCTAAAAATAAGGTATCATTGCCATTGCCACATGTTGCATCAACAACAATCGAGTTTTTATCTATTACTTCTTTTAAAATTTTCTTACTAAATGCCAGAACCTTATCCATTTTCTCTATCCTCTTTCATTTCGTTAACAATATCGCTAAGTTCGTAGTAGGTGTCACATACGATAGTAAAATCTAGTGAAGTATTGATGATTTGAGCGAGTATTTTTGCGTTATCCGCTGTGTAGTCATCAGCACGGTCACTATTTTCCTTTAATTTTGATACTAGATTTTCAAGTTTGTTAATAAGGTCATCTTCAGTAATTTCATCTTCATCATTATATTCACTAGCGTAGTTTTTAATATTATAGCTTAGTGAATTTTTTAGCGGTGGGATATAAAGTGCGCGCAGGTTGTTTACCTGTTCTCCAACTTCAGCAGAAAGTTCTTGTAGTGTTGAGGTGTAAATATGCTCATCAAGAGCCCCAGCTTGCTCGATAATTGTAACAATGTGGTCATATGGATAAATTTCCATAAGTTCACAAGAAACAGTTGCAGCAGTTATATCATCGTAACATTGGGTAATAAGCAGATGATTGTGCGGATTAACAGAGCTAAGTGTTTTGGGAGCTGTTGCATCAGCAAGGGTAAATCCTTCAACAGGATCAAACTGTGCAGCATTGAAACACGAATCTAGAAAACTCTCTCCACCGATAACTTTAACATTTTTACCACTTTTAATAAGCAGTTGTGTAGTAAGTTCGGCAACCATAGGATGACCTGGAACAAGATACATTACATCATTTTCTTCTGTTACCCCTAGTATATAATTAGCAATGTTGTTATAAGTACTTTCAAAATTATCACTTTCAGTGTAAAATTTATCACAAGTTTCAAATAAAATATTGTTCTGTTCTAAAAAATCAATCGCTGGATGTTCTTTTGTGCGTGCGATAATTTTTGCCGAGGTGTTGTTTAATAATAAGTTTTTAATATTTTCTTTAATGTTTGAACTATCATTAGGTCCAAGTCCGATAATATAAATCATAAGTTGCTCCTTATTTGTTAATCTAATTGCTTAGTGGCTTAAAAATAACCGATATAATCATATTTGCGTTATAATTACTTTATTATTCTTTAACATAGTTATTATAACATAAATAATCTTTTAGGTTCATTAAATTATAGTATTAGAATGAGATTGTTGATTAATTTACATATAATATTCAAGGTGTTATAATTAAGCTATAGTAAAATATAAAAAAGGAGGATTTAAATATGTCAATTAAATTATTAAAAGTTGCTAAAGCAGCATTAAAAACACCAGGAGTATTTGCAGGAGGAGTAGCTTTTGGAACAGTAGGGCTTAAATTATTATCAAGCAAAGATGCTAAGAAAGGTTATTCAGTAGTTTTATCAAAATTATATAAAGCAAAAGATGGAGTAGAAGGAACTATTTCTAATATTAAGCAACATGCTGATGACGTTGTTGCAGATGCTAAAGATTTATATGATAAAGAAAAGAAAGAAAGTAATTTATTAGAATTAGAGGAAAAATAACATGGAATTTAAAATATTGCATCTATCGAGTGGGAGAGCAAGAATTAGAGCGAATTTCCGCCTAACACCAGATGTAAAAGCATATTTTAAAAAACAAGCGAAGAAAATTCAAAATATAAACAAAATTGAGTTTTATCAAGATGAATATACTTTTGCTGTTATTTTCAAAACTAATCAAAAAGATTGTCTAAAGAAATTTTTAGAACTTATAGATATAGAGAAAATCAGGGATTGTTATGAAAATCCGGTTTTAAAAAAGGAAGAAACTCCATATACGATAATAGCGGATGCACTATTTTGGCGCGCAATGTCTAAATTATGTTTACCCCTTCCATTAAGGACTATCCATATATGGTGGAAGGCTTCAAGATACTTTAAAGACACGCTAAAATTATTGTCGAAAAAACAAGTTACCATGGAGACACTCGATTCAACAGCTATCTTTATTTCATTAGTAACAGGAGCGCGTGAAACAGCTAGTTCGATTATGTTTATTTTAGAATTAGGGGAGTCTTTAAATAATTGGTCGGAGAAGAAATCTGTAAAAGAACTAGAGAAAAGTTTGACTTCGTTTGACAAAGAAGTCTGGCTTGTTACAGATGAAGGTAATAAAAAAATACCAAGCTCAGAAGTAAAAAAAGATGATATCATTTTGATTTCTGAGGGGAATGAAATTTTATTTGATGGTATTGTTGCTGGTGGTGGAGCAAGTGTTGATGAGAGTTCATTGACAGGAGAAAGCTTTCCGGTAACCAAAAAAATTGGAGATAAAGTTTATTCCAATACTATAGTTGTTCATGGAGAAATTAAACTTAAGGTAGAAAATCCGCAGGTTAATGGTCGAATCCATCATCTTATTCAATTGATGAAAGAGTCAGAAAGTCGTGAAGATACATACCACTATAAGTATATAAAATTGGCTGATAGTATCGTAAAATACAACTTTATAGCGATGGGACTGACATATCTTTTTACAAGATCGTTCGCTAAAGCAATTTCGTTTCTATTAGTAGATTATTCTTGTGCTTTGAAGTTATCTACACCTGTTGCTTACCTCACTACTATAAAAAATTTAATAGATAAAAAAATAGTGGTAAAAAACTCAGTAACGCTTGATAAATATGGAGACATAGATACTTTTGTTTTTGATAAAACAGGAACAATAACTGTATCAAGACCGTATATTCGAGAGGTACTACCATTTTATGAATATTCATATGAGGAAGTTGTAAAAATAGGAGCTTGTTTAGAAGAACATATTTACCACCCTATCGCTAGTGCAGTTGTTAGTAAAGCCGAAGAAGATGGTATTGAACACGAGGAAATGCACACAGAACTATACCATATTGCCTCTAGAGGTATTGTTTCACATATTGATGGAGAAAAGGTTGTTATAGGAAGTAGTCAGTTGATAAAAGATGAGAATATTCTAGTTACAGTTGACCAAGAGCGAATTATAGCTGAAAAACAAGAGCAATACAATTTGCTATTCTTAGGGTACAAAGGGAAATTGATTTCTATATTCTGTATAGATATTCCCCTTAGGAATGAAGCAAACTCCGTGCTAGCTGAACTTAGAAATAAAGGGAAAAAGGTTGTCTTATTGACTGGAGATAACGACGTTAGAACCAATAAGATCTTAAAAGATATAACATTTGATGAAGTATATACTAATATGACACCTGTAACAAAGTTTGAATATATAAAAAAAGAAAAAGAACAAGGACGTCGCGTGTTAATGATAGGTGATGGGCTGAATGATTCAGCAGCATTATCAGAAAGTGACATTAGTATTGTTATGAACGAAAGCGCCGATTTATCAAAACAGATAAGCGATGTAGTTTTACAATCAGATTCTCTTGATTCATTACTATTGTTGTCTGATGTTTCTAAAAAACTTCGTGCACAAATGAGTAGTAATGTCAAAGGTACAGTTACTATAAATAGCTCATTGATATTTTTAGGGCTTGTAAATGTTCTATCACCTAATTTACTAGCGTTATTACATAACTTAACCACGTTTGGAATAGTTTTGAAAAATTTTAAAATAAAATAGAATATGAATAAAAGAATGAGAGGATTAATGAAAAATCCTTTCATTCTTTTAATTTTCCAGAAGAAAATAAAATATAAGGAGTTTATCGCCTTAATATGCTATAATATTGTCATGAGTAAAAGCCGAAGAGTAAAGGGGTGATTAAATGGGTAATAAAGTTAGCGAAAATATTGGAAAAGAAATAAATGCGAAAGTAACTAAGGTCGAAGCTAATGGCTTGTATTTTCAGTTAGAAGATGGGGGACAAGCGTTCTTACCAAAGGAAAATATGCATGTAGGGAAGAAGAAAAAACTAACAGAAATTTTTTCAGAAGGCTTTGTAGTTAATGCAAAGATAAAAAATATCAAAAAAGATAAGGTTATTTTAACGCAAAAAGAAGAAAAAGTAGATAGCACCCCAAAAACAGTAGAAGCTACAAAAGCTAAACACAACAAAAAGAAACCTAAAAAGTTAAATCAAGATAGTGCTAAAAAAGATAAAGAATCGAAAATTAATGAACAACCTAAACAACCTAAGCAAGAGGAAAATGTACAAGGAGAACCTAAACAAAAGACTCTAAAAGATTTGAAGAAGTTACAATATATAGGTAATATGAAAATCTCAGTAGGGCGTGGGAAAAAGTCAAATTTAACGAAACTGGCAGAAGAAAAAGAAGAAGTTATTGAACTACCGAAAGTTCCGGATGGCTTATTAGATGATATAATTACCTCTACAACTGAAGCGTGTGAAAAATTCTCAAAATTAGTTGAGGATTTAAAAGAACGAAGTTTGTTAGAAGAGGGAGGGCGTTAAGATGAATAGTAATGTAGAACTAATTGAGAATTTTGATGTTCTATGGACTAAAGAAGACAGACTTGCCTTAGCTCTTTCTGGTGGAGTAGATTCAATTGTTCTTTTTCATCTTTTAGCAACAAAATACCGTCATACTTATAAAGAGTTAGTCGTTTTTCATATAAATCATGGGCTTCGCAAAGAGTCTTATGAAGAAGCGGAGTTTGTAGAAAAATTTGTAAACAACTATGATATAAGATTTTATAAAAAAGAGTTGGAGATGAATTCTTTATCGCGAGATAAACATATTTCCGAGGAAATGCTTGCACGAGAACTACGCTACAAAGCATTTAATGAAATGGCAACTAAAGAAAATATTACTAAGATTTTAACCGCGCATCATAAAAATGATCAGGTTGAAAATATTTTGATGCGCCTATTAACAGGTCGCAGTATAGATTATAATTTGGCAATAGATAATAAAGGTAGACATGGGAACTTAACTATTTATCGTCCGCTATTAAATGTTTTAAAGAAAACTTTGGAATATTATGCTCAGGAAAATAACTTGAAGTATTATACGGATGAAAGTAATTTTGACACAGATTATACGCGTAATAATATTCGCCATAATATTATTCCGTTGTTGAATGATGTTAGTACGGCGAGTTTTGATAATTTAATTAATTTTGCCCAGTATTATAAAAATATTAACGATGAGTTAAAAAATAGGTTACTAGCCAATAAAGATAATTATATTTTGGAAAAAAGTCAAGAAAAAGTAGTATTATCAAGAGCCGAAGTTTTAAGCTTAAGTGCTGAAGAAATATATTTTTTATTAAAAGATATTTTGATGGAAGATTTAGGTGTTTTTGATGTAACGCAACGAGCACTCTTTAAAGTAGTTGAACAGCTGCGTAACAATTCTGGTAATAAAAGCTATGACTTAAAAAATAATTTGAAAATAGTTAGCGAATATAGGGTCATATATATTCATAAAATCGAAAAAAAATGTTATAATGGTAAGATGGAATTGATTATAGATGAAGTTTATGAAAATATGCTTTATAAATTTTATCAGAGTGAATTTCTAATAACGACAAATAATGAAGAAGCAGAGATAGGTTTTGATAAAGAAGACTTACCGCTGCTTATTACAACAAAACGCCAAGGAGACAGGCTTCGACGCGGTAATATTTCGAAAAAACTTTCAAGATTCTTTATTGATGAAAAAATTCCGAAAGAAATTCGTAGTCAGATCCCAGTTGTCCGTAGTGGTGAAAAAGTGCTTGGAATAATAGGTTTAGATACTAAGATTAATAAAGACAAAAGATATGATTATTATATAAAAACGAAAGGATAGAACAGTGGAAAATTTATTAAAAGACATAGAAGAAGTTTTATTTAATCATGAAGAGATTGTAGCAGCTAGTAAAAGAGTTGCGAAACAAATAGAAGAGGATTATAGAGATAGAGATCAAGAGCCTGTTCTTATTTGTACATTAAAAGGAGCCATACCTTTTATGGCAGAACTTATGAAGCATATAGATATTAATGTAGTTACTGACTTTATAGATGTTTCTAGTTATCATGGTGGAACTAGTTCTACAGGAACTGTAAAAATTAAGAAAGATATTGGTATGGACATCGAAGGTCGCGATGTAATTATCGTTGAAGATATTGTTGATACTGGAAGAACTCTTAAAGCACTTATCGATAATTTAAAAGAACGTAAAGTAGCATCAGTGACATGTGCGTCTCTAATTGATAAACCTGAAACTCGTATTGTTGATGTTGAAGCAGACTATGTTGGTATAGTTTCACCGAATGTCTTTTTAGTAGGTTTTGGATTAGATTATGATGAGAAATATAGAAACTTACCATATGTTGGTATTTTGAAAAAAGAAATTTATTCATAAAAATGATATATAATTTTAAGAAAGAAAACTATTAATAACTTTTAGAATTAAAAGTCAAAAAAAGTCAAAAATTTTAGTTTGATTTAAAGTGCCGTATGGTAGAATTTAAGTTAAGTTAAAATATATTAAACTTAGATAAAAATATATTAAAATTAAGATACTTTTAGGAAAATAGGAGGACATTGTCTATATGAACAATAAAAAAAGACAAAACCCTTTCCTTGGGATGCTTGCCTTAATCGTTATTGCGATTGGATTGTTTGCTTATTGGCAGCAGGACCTACCAGGGACTACAGAAAAATTAGACTACGCTAAACTTGTTCAAAACATTAAAGATGACAAAATAAAAGAGATTAGTCTACAAAGAAAAGATGAAAACTATAATGTAAAAGGAACTTTGTCAGATGGTAACAAGAACTTTGAAGCGTTAGTTCCAGCTTCTGATAATGAGGTTCAAAAACAAATAAATGAAAAAGCTAAAGATGGGAAACTAAGCGTAGTAGAATATAAACCAGCGGAAAAAACTGGCGCTATTCTGTCATTCTTAGGAAATATTATTCCGTTTATTTTGATGATGGGATTACTTTTCTTCTTTATGTCACAAATGCAAGGTGGCGGTGGAGGTAAAGTAATGAACTTCCAAAAATCTAAAGCGAAAAAACTTGAAGGTGGAGAAACTAAAGTTACATTTAAAGATGTAGCTGGTGCTGATGAAGAAAAACAAGAACTTGCAGAAATGGTTGAGTTCTTGAAAGACCACCGTAAGTTTACGAAAATGGGTGCGAAAATTCCTAAAGGTGTCCTATTAGAGGGACCTCCGGGAACAGGTAAAACATTATTAGCTCGTGCTGTTGCTGGTGAAGCAAAAGTACCATTCTTCTCAATTTCAGGTTCGGACTTCGTTGAGATGTTCGTAGGGGTTGGGGCAAGCCGTGTTCGTGACCTATTCAAAGAAGCAGAGAAAAATGCACCATGTATCATTTTCATCGATGAGATTGATGCAGTTGGACGTAAACGTGGAAGCGGAGTTGGAGGAGGAAACGATGAACGTGAACAAACTCTTAACCAACTTCTTGTAGAAATGGACGGATTCGATGGTGAAAAAGGTATTATCGTAATCGCAGCGACTAACCGTGCTGATGTTCTAGATAATGCACTTCGTCGTCCAGGACGTTTTGACAGACAAATTAAAGTGTCTACACCAGATGTGCGCGGTCGTGAAGCTATCCTTAAAGTTCACGCTAAAAACAAACCATTAGCAAAAGATGTTGAACTTCGTTCATTAGCAGAAAAAACACCAGGATTCTCTGGGGCTGACCTTGCTAATATCTTAAATGAAGCTGCACTTCTTGCTGCTCGTGAAAACAAAAATAGTATAGAAAAAGCTGACTTAGATGAGGCTATGGATAGAGTAATTGGTGGACCAGCTAAACGCAGTCGTATCTACACACCAAAAGAAAAACGTTTAGTTGCTTATCATGAAGCAGGACACGCTATCGTAGGTATGGTTCTTGATAGTGCCGATAAAGTACAAAAAGTTACAATTATTCCACGTGGCGATGCTGGTGGATACAACCTTATGATTCCAGAAGAAGAGAAATACTTCCAAACACGTACAGACCTTATCGACAAGATTTGTGGATTACTTGGTGGACGTGCAGCGGAACAAATCTTCTTTAACGAGGTATCAACAGGTGCTCATAACGACTTCGAGCGTGTAACAGCAATCGCTCGTGCGATGGTTACTGAATATGGTATGAGTGAAGTTGTAGGGCCAATGCAAGCTCCATTCCATGATCCATATGGCGGACGCCAACTTTCAAGTATTGGTAACTACTCAGAAGAAATGTTAAAAGAAATCGATATCGAAGTTCGTAAAATTATTAATGGATGTTACACTAAAGTTCTTCATATTATCGAAACTCATAGAGAACAATTAGAACTAATTGCACAAACTCTTATCGAAGTTGAAACAATTGATAGAAAAGAAATTGTTGCTCTTTACCAATTTGGGAAAATGCCAAAAGACTTAGATGAGAAAGAAGCAGAACAACTAGATAAAGTAGTTAATAAAAAATACTACGAAGAGCAAGCTCGTCTAGCACAAGAAGCTGCAAAAGAAGCTAAAGTAGCAGAAGAGCAAGCTGAAACTACAGAAGAAGTAGAAGTTATAGACGTAGAAGCAAAAGAAATAGAATCAGAAGAAATATCGTTTGAAGAAATAAAACAAGAAGACAAACCTTCTGAAGAACAATAAAAAAGTTCCCGTGGAGAAATCTGCGGGAATTTTTATGTTTAGGTCAATAGTCCAAAAAATATTTTTAACATTAACTCTGCTTAAGTTTATAGAGTTAGAATAGTATATGGAAAAATGATATAATAGATTTTATAGTGTTCTCGTTTAGAGCACGGATTAGAAATTTTGAAATGATTTATAAAGATTAAAAGGAAGAAAGTTGAATATCGGAGGAGAAATGAAGTATTTAACAAGCGAAGAAGTAAAAACTTCAAAAAAGAATATTAGTGTAATAAAACCTTATAAAACAACTAGAGAGATTATTACTTCTAATATTTTTACTTTTTTTAATGCCATGAACTTAGTTTTAGGGCTTTTTATCGCCACAACTTTAAGATTTGAGAATATGTTATTTCTAGGAGTTATTGCGGTAAATACGGCTATTGGGATTTATCAAGAAGTTCGTGCAAAAAATGCTCTTGCCGAGCTTAGTCTGTTAGGTCGTAGTAAGTATCGTGTTAATCGAGATAATGAAACAATCGAAGTAGATTCGGAAGAAATAGTAGAGGGTGAGTATTTACACCTTAATTTAGGAGATCAAGTGCCTGTTGATGCTGAGGTCTTACATGGTAGTATAGAGGTTGATGAATCTTTATTAACTGGGGAAAGTGATAATATTTTCAAGGCAGAAGGCGATAAACTTATGAGTGGTAGTAACGTAGTAAGTGGTAGTTGCCTTGTGAAAGTTCTTGCTGTTGGTGATGATAGTTATATTAATAAACTGGCAAAAAGAACAAAAGCATTCAAAAAATATCCATCAAAATTGCGTGATTATATGGATGGAATATTAAAGGTTATTTCTGTTTTATTAATACCAGTTGCTATTTTATTATATGTTCGAGGAGCAAATCTAGGTCGTAGCTATGTGGACATCGTTTTGCATAGCGCAGGAGCTCTTGTTGGGATGATTCCGGAAGGATTAATTCTTCTTGTTAGTGTTTCTTTGGCTGTTGCAGCGATGAAACTAGCACGTCGTAAAGTTCTTGTTCAAGAGTTATACTGTGTAGAAACACTTGCACGAGTAGACGTTCTTTGTTTTGATAAAACAGGAACAATCACAACTGGGAATATGAATGTAGTGGAAATAGATGACGAAGTAGGAGAAAAACTTTCGAGTTACTTAGCGTATTTTGAAGATGAAAATGCAACATCAAGAGCACTTAAAAAATATTTAAACTGTGAGAAAAAATGGCAAGTGGCAGAGCTAGGAGCATTTTCTAGTAAAAATAAATATTCATATATCAGACTTGAAGAAGGTGGAACATACTTTTTTGGAGCGTATGAGTTTTTAGGTTTTGATACTCCGATGACAGAGTACTATGAAAATCTAAAACAACAAGGATTTAGGATTTTATCATTAGCTTATACAAAAGACAACATAGATAAACCAACCAATATGGAGCTTATTGGTCATGTTGTCCTAAGTGATGAGATAAAAGCAAATACAAAAGAAACATTTAAGTATTTTGAGTCACAAGGTGTAGCGGTCAAGATTATTAGTGGAGATAATCATATCGCGGTTCTTGGAGTTGCCAAAAAGGCTGGGTTTAAAGAAGATGCACGAGCTATTGATATGACAAAAGTATCAGAAGAAGATTTTGAAAGAGTAGTTTTGGAAAATGATATTTTTGGACGTGTAACACCAGAGCAAAAACAACATATGGTAGAAGTGCTTCAAAAACATAAGAAAACAGTAGCTATGAGTGGAGATGGTGTTAATGATGTTCTAGCGCTTAAAAAAGCTGATATTAGTTTTGCGATGAATGGAGCGACTAGTGCGGCTAAAAGTGTTTCGAATATTGTCTTTTTAACAGATGATTTCGATGTGTTCTACGATATTCTTATGGAAGGTCGCCGTGTTATCAACAATATTCAAAAAGTAGCCTCACTATTTTTAACAAAAACATTTTTCTCGATTACTTTCTCAATATTAAGTGTAATTTTTGCATTAGAGTTTGCGTTTATTCCGATTCAATTTACGATAATTTCAGCAATAACAATAGGAATTCCATCGTTTTTCCTAACGTTTGAATCGAATAAAGATAAAGTCAGCGATCACTTTATGCGCGATATATTAACAAATGCTGTAATAGGAGGAGGAGTGCTGGTATTAAGCGTTCTGTTGACGAATTTTGTAATCCATAATCCAGCACAGGTGAAATTTATTTGTTTCTTACTGGCTCTTGTAAATGGACTGCTTATGGTAACGAAGGTTAGTTTACCATTCAATAAATATAAAGCAGTTCTATTAGTAGCCTTAACATTTGCAGCAGTGGTGGGGATATTTGCCAATATATTTATTTTGAAAAATCATTTTAATCCCCTAACTATAGGACAGATAGCCTATGTCGGTGTAGTTGGAATAGTTATCGCGGTAATTCATTATGTGACAAGAAGAAAAAGATTAGTATAGAGCTAATATAAATAGGTTAGTTATAGGAGAAATATATAAAAAATTCCCCGTTTAAGAGGTAAAGTTACTCTTGAGCGGGGATTAATTAATATTATTCAATAAAAAATTTATTATTAAATTTAAAATTAATATTTAAGCTAATGTAGATTTTGAGTAAAGGGGCTATCTTATCTAGCCTCAACTCCTATATTATATCATAGTTACATGTGTTTTTTTAGAAAATGTTGGTTTCATGATTACATGCTATTTTCATATTGATTATATATAATTTATATGTTACATTTTAGGTGAGAGAGGATATTTATTTTTTGTAGGGAAGAGTAGCTGAGGATATTTCAGTTTGTTAGTAGGGATTAACTTACTATTTTGATTTAAATAGATAATGGAGGATTTTCCAATGAAAAAACATAGCATTTTAAATGATCCGTTCCTTAATAAAGGAACTGCCTTTACACAGGAGGAGCGAAAGGAACTAGACCTTATTGGGTTATTGCCCCCTTATATTCAAACTATTGAAGAACAAGCGGCACAAACCTATGCGCAAATGCAAACAAAAGTAAACGATTTAGAAAAATGTCTATTTTTGATGGAGACTTTTAATACAAATCGCACGCTTTTCTATTATTTATTCTCTCAACACTTAGAAGAGTTCAATCCAATTGTGTATGACCCAACAATTGCAGATACTATCGAGGGTTATAGCGGTCTTTTTGTTGAGCCACAATATGCAGGATATCTAGATATTAATCATCCTGAAAATATAGAAGAAACCCTTAAAAATGCAGCAGATAACCGTGATATACGTCTAATAGTAGTTACTGATGCAGAAGGTATATTGGGGATTGGAGATTGGGGTGTTAATGGAGTAGATATTTCTGTAGGTAAACTTATGGTCTACACAGGAGCGGCAGGAATTGATCCTTCTATGGTTCTTCCGTTAGTTATTGATGCAGGAACAAATCGTGAGGAATTACGTAATAATCCGAATTATCTAGGTAATCGTCATGAACGTGTACGAGGAGAGCGATATTATGAGTTTATTGACCAATTCGTCCAAACTGCTGAACGTTTATTCCCTAAACTTTATTTACATTGGGAAGACTTCGGGCGAATGAATGCGGCGAATATACTGGAAAAATATCGAAAAAACATCCCAACATTTAATGATGATATTCAAGGGACAGGTATCGTAACTCTAGGAGGTATTTTTGGAGCTATGGATATTACAGGTGAAAAATTAGTTGACCAAGTATATCTTTGTTATGGTGGGGGAACTGCAGGTGCAGGAATTGCATCACGTGTACTACGTGAGATGGTAAGTCAAGGGTTATCTGAAGAAGAAGCATATGAACGTTTCTTTATGGTAGATAAACAAGGACTTCTCTTCGATGATATGGATGATTTAACTCCTGAACAAAAACCGTTTGCTAAAAACCGTGCTAATTTTCCAAATGCTGATAAATTAACAGATTTATTAGAAGTTGTTAAAACTGTTAAACCAACTATTCTAGTAGGAACTTCGACACAGCCGAATACTTTTACTAAGGAGGTAGTTGAAGCTATGTGTCAAAATACTGAGCGTCCATGTATATTTCCGTTATCAAATCCTACTAAATTAGCAGAAGCATCAGCAGAAGATTTGATTGTTTGGTCTGATGGTAAAGCGTTTGTAGCAACAGGTATTCCTTCTGATAATGTTATATATAAAGGTGTGGAGTACATTATTGGTCAAGCTAACAATGCCCTTATATATCCAGGGTTAGGGCTTGGAGTGTTAGCATCAGAAGCTAGCCTTTTAACAGATGAAATGATTGGTGCAGCGGCACACTCATTAAGTGGAATTACAGATATTACTAAACCTGGAGCTCCAGTGTTACCTCCGTTCAAATATGTTGCAGATGTTTCTATTAAAGTAGCAGAAGCGGTCGCTAAAAAAGCACAAGAACAAGGATTGGCTCGAGCTCAAGAAAAAGATATGGCGAAAGCGGTTCGAGATTTTAAATGGATTCCAAAGTATAAATAATTAAAAAGAAGTATCTTAACTCATTATGAGTAAAGATACTTCTTTTTAAAATATAGATTTGTAAAATTCTCCCCAGTCATGCATACTCTTAATAATAGGGTCTAGAGTTTTCCCTAAATCTGTAAGTCTGTATTCGACGCGAGGTGGCACTTCTGGGAAAACTTCTCTTTCTATAATTCCTTTCTCCTCTAACGAGCGAAGGTTGGCAGTTAATACTTTTTGGCTGACTCCATTAAGTGATTTTTTTAATTCTCCAAAACGTTTAGTACCGGTAAATAAATCTCTTAAAATTAGTATCGTCCACTTGTTACTCAGTAAAAGTAATGTGACTTCAACAGGACAAGCAGGAAGATTTGAAGGTAGTTTTTTATTCGGCATATTATTCTCCTAAAATAATCATATATATTGATTTTATATTATATATAGAATTAAGGTCAAGATAAAATAGGTTGATATATTTAAAAATTTTTTCTTGATAAATATATTCTTCTACTTAGCTCGTTGTGGAAATAACACAGCTAACCCTTGATTATATACCGCTTGTATCAATGATGGCCAAGCATTTTTTGTGGCTTTTGGTTCCTTTCCTTTTGCGATATTTTGCATAAGAACTTGATAATATACAATACCAAGGAGAGAGCCAAATATTTTATCTAACTTCTTAACTCCTGTTGATACACGTGTAGTTTCTACAATAGTGTAAGTTCCTTGTTTTATTTTATTAGGTATATTTGGATCAATTGTCAGTGGACGAGCGATACCTATAAAATCAGTAGTATTATCATTTAATAATGTGTTCATCGCATTAATAGAGCGGATACCGCCAGTAACGACAACAGGGATTTCAATTTTTTGTTTTAGTTTTTTGCTATATTCTGCGAAAAATACTTGATTAGTAGATTTACTTGTAGCGCCCATCATCGCAGGTCTTTCATATGTTCCTCCTGAAATTTCAACAAAGTCTAGACCTAAGTTAGCTAATTCAATTATAGTTTTTAAAGAATCTTCTTCTGTAAGTCCATCTTCCTTAAAGTCAGTAGAGTTAATTTTTATTCCGATAGTAAAATCTTTTCCTAATTCTTCTCTCATCCCAAGGTAAATTTCTTTTAAAAATCTCATTCTATTTTCTAGAGAGCCACCATATTTATCAGTTCTTCTATTATCGTGTGGAGATAAAAATTGACTAATTAAATAACCGTGTGCTGCGTGAATTTGAACCCCAGAGAAACCTGCTTCTTTTGCAACTTTCGCAGAAGTTACAAATTTTTGAACAAGTTCTTCAACTTCACTAGTCGTCAGTGCGCGTGGAGTACTAAATAATTTATTAAGGCCATTTCCTAAAGGTATAGTGCTAGGTGCAACTGTCTCTTTAGCTATAGTTTTTGGGACTTGTTTACCAGGGTGATTTAATTGAATCATGACCTTAGCACCGTGTTGCTGACCTTGTTTTGCCCAATCTTTAAGAATTTCCATATTAGAATTTTTATCAAAAACTATATTTCCTGGTTCTGCAGTTCCTTTAGGGTCTACCATGATATTCCCTGTAATAATTAATCCAGTTCCTCCTTCAGCCCAACGTTTGTATAATGTAGCAATATTCTTTTTAGGTTGAAAATCTCTTGTGCCCATTCCTTCACTCATAGCCGATTTAAAAAATCTATTTTTTATAGTAGTTCCATTTGGCAATGTGATAGGGGTGAATAGTAAGTTTTCTGTCATTTTTTTATCTCCTTACTTTTATATGTTTAAACTATTCTACTATAATAAAAAATATTTAGCAATATAAAAAGGGCGTTAAAATTAGGGTGATTAAATAGTTTATTTAGAATTTATTAATTAATGGTAACTTTAAAGTAACTTACAGATGTTAAAGTGCCTACTTGTTAACTGGAAATCATGGTGTTAATATATAATTGAAATTAAAGAGATAGAGAGTTGGAAAAAAATGGATAAAATTTTACAAGCGAAAAAATTAATTGAAGAAGCAGACGCAATAGTAATAGGAGCTGGTGCAGGGTTATCGGCTGCAGCAGGATTAACGTATAGTGGTGAGCGTTTTGAAAAGAATTTTAAAGAATTTATAGATAGATATAAAATGACAGATTTGTATTCTGGAGGTTTCTATCCTTTTAAAACATCTGAAGAAAAATGGGCATTTTGGAGTAAACAAATTTTAGTAAATAGGTATACAGATGAAGGGATAGAATTGCATAGAGATTTATATAATATCGTGAAAGATAAAGATTATTTTGTTTTAACAACAAATGTTGATAGTAAAGTTGAGATGAGTGGTTTTGATAAAAGCAAAATTTTTGAAGTTCAGGGTAATTTCGGAGAATTTCAGTGTTCTGTGCCATGTCATAATAAAGTTTATAATAATAAAGAACAAATATTAGAAATGCTAAAAGAACAAAAAGATTTAAAAATACCAACAAGATTGATTCCAAAATGTCCAGTTTGCGGGGAAGAAATGGCTATGCATCTTCGTATAGATGGCACATTTGTAGAAACGAAAGAATGGCATAAACAAAGTGATGCGTTCTACGATTTTTTAAACAAGAACCAAGATAAAAAAATTGTTTTGCTAGAGCTTGGAGTAGGTTTTAATACGCCAACAATAATCAGATTTCCATTTGAAAGATTAAATAAAATCCTACCAAATGCTTCATTAATCCGTGTTAATAAAGAAAATTTTGAAGCTGAAGGGGTATTAACAATAACTAATCCGATGGATAAAGTTTTTACTGAATGGAAGAAATAGTATAGAATGAAGATAGGTCAAGTATTAAAAAATATTAAGAAAAGAAGGTGATTGGAATGGATAAATTAGAGTATTTAATAAAAACATTAAATTCTAATGTAGCAATTCCTCAAGATAAAAAAGGAAAAGAAGATTTACTTAGAACGCTAATGAACGTTTGGGAAGTCGAGGAATTACCTGATGAATTTTACAGGCTTCAAGATGAATATTTACAGGAAAAGTTAGCTCAAACGGAGTTAACAAACCTAGAACAATTAACAGAAGTAGAGAAAAATATTTATCTTTGGCAAGGTGATATAACAACGCTTAAAGTTGATACTATTGTCAATGCAGCAAATAAAGCTTTGCTTGGATGTTTCATCCCACATCACCGTTGTATAGATAATGCAATTCACTCTAAAGCAGGAGTACAATTAAGACAAGAGTGTTTTGATATTATGCAAAAGCAGGGAGAATATGAAAAAACAGGACAAGCAAAACTGACAAGTGGTTATAATTTACCGGTAAAGTATGTATTACACACGGTAGGTCCAATAATTTACGATAAGGTAGAAGAAAGTGATAAAGAATTGCTTGCATCATGTTATAGAAATTGTTTAGAACTTGCAGTAAAAAATGGTATAAAGTCTGTTGCGTTTTGTTGTATAAGTACGGGAGAATTTCGTTTTCCTAATGAACTAGCTGCAGAAATAGCAGTATCAACGGTGAGAACATTCATTAAAAACCATCCTGAAAGTGAAATCAAGGTAGTATTTAATGTTTTTAAAGACAGTGATTTTAATATTTATAGAAAAATTTTAGATTAAGACTTTGCTGATAAAATAGCGAGTAGATATATTAAAGATTCACAATTTGTGAGTCTTTTTTTTTGACAAAAATGAGATTTAATTTTATAATAGTTCTAAATAGAACGATTAAAAAAGAGAGAAGAAAAATGAATTTTTGGGATCAACATAAAACAATCACTTGTTATTATGCGATGCTTACTAAATCTGTTTGTGATAAATTCAACCTAACCCAGATGGAGTATGCTATATTGATGTTTTTGCATAATAATCCACAGTATAATACGGCTGCTGATATAGTGAGGGAACGCAAGTCTACAAAATCACATGTATCAACTACGTTAAAATTGCTGGAAGATAATAGCTTTGTTATGAAAAAACAGAGTGCAGATAATAAGAAAAGAATAGAAATAGTATTGTTAGAGCCAGCGCAAGAAATAATTCAAGCAGGGCTTAATGTGCAAAAAGAATTTATCCAAAATATGTTTCAAGGACTTACAGGAGAAGAAATGGCTATTTGGAAAAATATTTTTGTTAAGATGTGTGATAATGCTGAAAAATGTTTACAGGATAGATAAGAATGGAGATGAAACCATGTTTAGTGTAAAAAAGAGAACTCTTTTATTAATAGCGGGAATAGTGTGGTTTATAGCGGGATTTAATGTAGCGAGATTAGGGTTTTTATCATATTTTATGATAAAATCTCAGTGGTATTTCTATATATTTTCTATAATAGTTTTCTCTTTATTTGCGAAAATGTTTTTCAAAATGAGTATGAATCATACTAAAAGGATAGTTGCGTATGAAGATTACAGACCATTTTGGCACTTTTTCGATTTAAAGGCGTATATTATTATGACTTGTATGATGAGTATGGGAATAGGTTTCAGAATAATGGGGATTTTCCCAGATAATTTTGTTGCATATTTTTACTCTGGACTTGGTTGTGCTTTGACACTTGCTGGAGTGGTGTTTTTTAGAAATTATCTTTGTTATGCAGAAATAGTGAAAAAATAACTACGAGATTTTAACAATATTGATGATAGTTGATTAAGGAAGTTTTTAATAATTTTTAAGAAGACTCGCAAATTTTGCGAGTCTTTTTTCTAAATTATACTTATTCATCTTTTGCGAAAAATTCAGTTGCACGAACAGCGCGCTTCCAACCTTTGTATAATTTTTCACGTTCATTCTCTTTCATGGCTGGAACAAATAATTTTCCAGCAGAGTTAAGGTTTTTAATTTCTTCAAGGTTTTTCCAATATCCAGTTGCTAGTCCAGCAAAGAATGCAGCCCCAAGAGCTGTTGTTTCTAGATTTTCTGCGCGGGCAATTTTCACTCCTAATATGTCAGATTGGAATTGTAGCAGGTAGTTGTTATGTGCAGCCCCACCATCTACTTTTAGTAGTGGGATTTCAACATTGGCATCTATTTTCATTGTATCAATAATATCACGTACTTGATAAGCAATAGATTGTAATGTTGCTTTTACTAAATCTTCTTTTGTTGTAGCACGAGTTAATCCGAAAATTGTTCCACGAGCTTCTGGATTCCAATACGGAGCACCTAAACCTGTAAATGCAGGGACAAGATAAACATCATTATTGTTAGAAGAATTGTAAGCTAGTTCTTCGGTTTCTGACGATTTTTTTATAAGGCGCAAGCCATCTCGTAACCATTGAATAGCACTTCCTGCGATAAAGATAGAGCCTTCTAATGCATAGTAGATTTTTCCATTAATACCATATCCGATAGTTGTCAGTAGATTGTTTTTTGAAAGTTGCATACTTTCCCCGATATTCATAATAATAAACGAACCAGTACCGTAGGTATTTTTAATCATACCTTTATCAAAGGCAAGCTGCCCAAATAATGCTGCTTGTTGGTCGCCAGCTAAACCGCTGATTTTAACTTCTCCACCGTAAAAGTGATAATCAGTAGTAGTCCCATAAATTTCAGAATTAGATTTCACCTCAGGTAGCATAATTTCTGGAATATTTAGTAGGTCTAAAATTTCTTTATCCCAAGTTAAGTCTTGGATATTAAATAACATAGTACGAGCTGCATTAGTATAGTCTGTAACATGAGTTTTTCCACCTGTAAGCTTCCAAACTAACCAGGTATCTATTGTCCCAAATAATAATTCTCCTTTTTCTGCACGTTCCTGAGCTCCTCCTACATGGTCTAGAATCCAACGGACTTTCGTTGCTGAGAAGTACGCGTCAACAACAAGACCAGTTTTTCTATGTATTAAATCTTTATAACCATCTTTAACCAATTTTTCAGCGATAGGAGCACTTTGGCGTGATTGCCAAACTATTGCATTGTAGATAGGCTCGCCAGTTTTTTTATCCCAAACAACAGTTGTTTCACGTTGATTGGTAATACCGATGCTGTCTATTTGTGTGGGTTTAATTCCGCTTTCGATAAATACTTCCGCGATAATGGATTGAACTGAGTTCCAAATAGCATTTGCATCATGTTCTACCCAACCTGATTGTGGGAAAATCTGCGGGAACTCCTTTTGACTACTTGCGACTATTTCTGCTTGTTTATTAAATATTATCGCTCTTGAGCTTGTTGTACCTTGATCTATTGCCATTATATATTTTTTCATATCACACCTCGAAAATCTTTTTCATTCTAATTATATCATTTTTATAGAAAAAATCTCTAGTTTCTCAATAATAAATTCTACCCTAATCTTTCCTTAGCAAATAACTAGCGATTTTTCTTATTTTCTTATAAAATAGATAGTAATATTATAGATAGTAATATTATAGAGGGCTTTTAAGGGCTGATATAAAGTTTGATTGAATCGAGAAAAACACAAGGAGAAAAAATGAATTCTTTACACACGTCATTAGCTAAGTTATTAGCGAAATTAGAAAGCAAGCAAGTTTTAACAAAAAGTAGCGCAAATATAGAAAAGTTCAAAGTAGAAGAATTAGCAAGATATATTCGTGATCTTTTTGCAAAGGAATATCCGGAAATAGAAATAAGAAGACTATTAGAAAAAGTGCATTATGCCAATACATATGAGGATAAAGTATTGAAAGAAATTGCGTTTTTAGTTGATGAAATTAGCGAATATATGTTTAAATTAGAAGTAGCTAATCGTGATTTTGTAGTAGGATATTTTAATACACTTATTATTGATCCAAAGATTGAACCAACAGAATATAATTTTGTTTTGATGGAAGTTGATAGCCTAATTGAAAATAGTTTTGTTGAAGTGTCTGAAGAGGAATAAAGATGAAAATTTTAATACCAACAGCGAAAGAATTAAATAAAAAAGCACGCGAAGTAAACGAAGGACTTTTAGGCGAAAAAACAAAAAACATTATCGATGAATTTGCTGATAAAAAGCCAGAAGAGCTTTCTAAAATATACAAAATAAAAGAAGAAAAAGCACAGGAAGAGTATGTACGTTGGCAAAATTTAACAAACCACAGCGCAAAATCTTATAGAGCGTTAGAGCTTTTTAATGGTTTGATGTATCGAAATATTAGTCGTGATAACTTTACTGAGGAAGATAAAGAGTATATAAAGAAAAATGTGTATATCACAACTGCTCTTTACGGGATTATAAATGCCTATGAGGCAATTCATGAACATCGTCTTGATTTTCTACAAAATGTAAAAATTAAAGAGAGTTCTTTAAAAAATTTTTGGCGTGAAAATTATGATAGAAATGTAGAAAATGATGAGGTTATTATTTCATTATTATCAAGTGAATTTGAGGAAGTTTTTTCAAAAATTATACGCGATAAATTTATTAAGATTACCTTTATGGAAGAAAAAAATGGTAATCTAAAAACACACTCGACTATATCTAAAAAGGCGCGTGGTAAATTTTTGAGTGAAATAATAAAAAGAAAGATTAGTGATATAAGAGAATTAGAAACTATAAAATTTGATGATTTTGAATACAAATCTGAGCTTTCGGATAAAAATAATTTGGTATTTGTAGCCAAAAGATAAAAGCGCAGATAAGGAGAAATTTGAATAGAAAGATAAGAATAGAGGAAAAATTTAATGAAACGAGAAATAGATACGAAGAAGCTTTATTATGGTTTTCCAGTTATTTTAATTGGGTACAAGGATCCTAAATGGCGTTATAATGTGACGACATCAAGTTCGTCATATTCTTTAGGAGATATGATAACTATTGGAATTAGAACTAATAGCAATGCAGAGAAGAATATGAAAGAATATAAAGAATTTACAGTAAATATACCTTGTCAGGAAATTTTGAACAAAGTAGAGATTGCTGGTTTTCATCCAGGTCAAAATAAAATAGGAATGGCGGATATAACTTATGATTTAGGGAAATATGTTGATGCGCCAATATTAGATGAATGTATTTTATCTATTGAGTGCGAAGTTGAACATATAGTTGAGTATGGAGGATATACTAACTTTGTTGCTAGTATTAAGCGTCGTGTGGTAGAAGAAAGTGTTATCGATGAAGAAGGTAAACTAAAAGGAGTAGAGTTTAATCCTATTTACTTCGTTGGTGACGAATATCAAAGAGTATATCGATATTTTAATGATGAAAGTAGGAATTTAGGAGATAATATTGGTTGTTCAGCAGAAGATGATGGTCCGACATGCGGTTAATCATAAGTAATCTACTAATTTAGTTGAGGTTTTATTTATAATGCTAGAGCATAATAATTTTTAGAAGAAAGGAGAATTTTTATGGCTTATTATAATTTGCAAGTTCATAGTGCATACGATTTGCTGAATAGTACGATAAAGTACAAAGAATTGTTTGAGAAGCTAAAGAGTGACAACCAAGATTCGGTAGTAATAGTCGATCCTAATATGTACGGAGCGATAAAGGCTTATAAAGAAGCTAAAAAGACTGGAATAAGTTTAATTTCGGGGTTAGAAGTTAAATTAGGGTATGGTATTAGTTTTTTAACTTTTAATATTTTATGTAAAAATGAAAGAATGTTCCATAAATTATTTGAGTTATCAACTCGCTTTTTGAACGAGGAAGAGTTATCGTTAGAAGCTTTTTTAGCGGAGATGAAAGATTTTAAGGATGATTTTGTTCTTATTGTTACTAGTGAATTAAGAGACAGTATAGAATTTAGTTATCTTCAAGAACAGTTAATCGGATATGATTTTTATTTTGGTTTTAATGAAAAATTTAATTACAGTATTTATACATATTATGATAATATCGTTTATACAAAACCAAGTTATTATTTAAATAAAGACCACTATCAACAAGTAGTTGTAGCGCGGGCTATAAGAGATAATACTAAGTTGAATATAAGAGAATTAACGACAACTATTGGAGATCATTTTGTACGTAGCGTACAAGATTTTTCTTTACTTTTAGAGTCAGATAATGAAGAGTATATTTTTACGCTTCAAAAATCTCTAGATAATCAGCAAAAAATAATAGATAAATGTCGTTATGAATTGGAATTTTCGGGTTATCATCTTCCTAAATATATTTACGGAGAGCATGAAGATGTTTTTGCGAAAATGTCTGCTAAGGACTATCTTCGATACTTAGTTCAAAAAGGAGCTAAGGAAAAGCTTGTTGGAAAAGATTATTATGTGTACAAAAAGCGTTATGAGTATGAGCTTAAGATTATTGATGATATGGGCTTTAACGACTATTTCTTGATTGTTTATGATTTTGTTAAATATGCAAAAGACAACGGGATTTTGGTTGGAGCAGGACGTGGTAGTGCAGCAGGAAGTTTGGTTTGTTATTTACTAAATATTACCGAAGCTGATCCACTTGAATATAACTTGCTTTTCGAACGTTTCTTAAACAAAGAGCGTATTTCGATGCCGGATATCGATATTGACTTTCAGGATACACGTCGTGATGAAGTGATAAAGTATGTTGAAGGAAAATACGGAGAAGACAAGGTTGCACAAATTATTACTTTTACAACGTTTCAATCGAAGAGTGCTGCTAGAGAAACGGCAAGGATACTCCAGTTTAATGAAGAGGATTTGAAGTCTATCAGCAGTAATGTAAGTTCTACAAGAACATTAACAGAATGCTATGAAGTATCAGAAAATCTTAGAAATTTTGTTAATAAAAGTGATTTGAATCGCCGCTGGTTTTCTATTGCGCTGAGTTTGGAAGAATTGCCGAAAAATCCTTCGGTTCACGCAGCGGGTATAGTAATAAGTGATGATAAACCGCTGATTAAACATACGCCATTGGCTGCTTCAAATGTAACAAAATATTTAACACAGTGGACTATGGATGATGTCGAAAGTGTAGGACTTTTGAAGATAGACTTTTTAGGAATTCGTTATTTAACGATGGTTTCAAATATAGTTGAGCAAATTAAAAAAGAAAATCCTAGTTTTGATATAACAAAAATTAATTATGTTGATCAAAAAGTATATAATTTATTTACACAAGGGAGAACGGAAGGTATTTTCCAGTTTGAATCAAGCGGGATGAAAGAAAAACTTCGTCTACTTCGCCCAACAGAATTCAATGATATAGTTGCGATGAACGCTCTTTATCGTCCAGGACCTATGGCGCAGATAGAGACTTATGTTCGTAGAAAACATGGTGAAGAAAAAGTTGTTTATCCACATCCTCATTTAGAAAAAATATTGAGAGAAACTTATGGGGTTATCGTTTATCAAGAGCAAATTATGCTTATTGCGGTGAACTTCGCTCGTATGTCGCTGAATGAAGCCGATAATATGCGTCGAGCGGTGAGCAAAAAGAAAAAAGAAGATTTGGAATATTACGGTCGAATCTTTATAGAGAAAAGTGTAGCTGCAGGCTATGACCTTAATATCGCGAAAAAACTTTTTGATTTAATAGTAACATTTGCTAATTATGGATTTAATAAGAGTCACGCGGTTGTTTATAGTATGCTTGCTTATCGTTTAGCGTATTTGAAAGTTTATTATACGAAGTATTTTATGACAGCTCTTCTAAATAACGTAATTAGTAGCGAAAAGAAAATTAATGAGTATAAACAAGAATTGAATAATCTAGGGATTACCTTGGCTAAGCCAGATGTCAATGTTAGTTTAAGTGATTTTAGCGTTTATAAGCAGGATATTGTTTTTGCATTAACGGCGATAAAAAATGTTGGTTATCGCAGTAGTTATGAGATTGTTCAAGATCGACTTAATTTTGGGAAATATCAAGATATAGATGATTTCTTAAAGCGTATGAATAAAAAAGTTGACTATCAAGCAGCACAGTCATTAGTTAAGGCTGGAGCATTGGATACTTTTGGTTACAATCGTGCAACTCTTATGAAAAAAGTTAAAGATTACTACGAAGATGACCGTAAGTATATAAATAATGTAAGAGTAGCCTTATCAGCAGAATCAGGCTTAACTTTGAAGGTTGAGGAGATAGAAGATTACCCAATTGCTGAAAAAATTCAAATGGAAAAAGAAGTAACTGGTACATATTTCTTGAAGCATCCAGTTCAAGTAGAAAAAGAAAAATATGCTTATTTACCCCTTCGATACATTGGGCGTGATGTAAGTGATAGTTATGTTGAGGTTATTACAAAAAAAGAGATAAAAACCAAAAAAGGTGAATATATGGCCTTTTTGACTGTTAATGATGGCAAGAATGACTATGATGTTACGGTGTTTCCAAGTGTCTACAAATATGCAACTGGATTTATAAAGGTTGGAGAATTTTCTGTTATGACGTTGAAAAAACAAATTCGTAACAATAGAGAACAATATATTTTAGAAAAGATAGCAAGTTTAAAAAATTATAATGAATACTGTTTAAATAATATAAAAATAATTTATACCATCGAAAGTAAGGAAGTATTAGAATTATTACAAGAGTATAAGGTTGAAAATTCTGGCGTAGAAGTGGTATTATTCCAAAATAATAATACAGATAAAGCACGAAAATTTCACATAGGAAACGAACAGATTTTTGTTCAAAAATTTTTGAATAAATTCCCTGGAAAACGCATTAAAATAGAATATTCGAAGAAATAAGAAAAAAAGAAAACAAAAAACAAAAAGAAAAAATCACATATTCCATTTCGTTTAAATTTATTATTTTT
>ERZ773009.416-NODE-416-length-31033-cov-15.957809_pt1 | contig 31033 bp, 21 predicted proteins | sample MGYA00580663_ERZ773009 | MGnify/ENA primary metagenome ERZ773009 (study PRJEB29015, sample SAMEA2737969) | human oral metagenome | biome: human oral; feature: human-associated habitat; material: dental | place: China | collected 2026 ... | reverse complement strand
AGATACTGCCCGCAAACACTGCTAAATCCCCATAATACGCCGCCAAGAAGCGTGACGAAAACACCGAAAAATTCACTCTGAGATCTCATTTGCCGCCTTAAATTTAAAGCCAAAGTATATAATCTTATGCTTAAGCTGGGGTTAAATTTGGGGTTCGGCGGAGTTTATTGGGTAATGTTTGCAACTAGTAAAATTTTGTAAATTTTAAAATTTAAACCGTACAAAGAGATAGCAAAATTTTACTATGTTATAAAAATTTAATAAAACTGCGCGAGAATAGTGTAACTTTGATTTAAGAATCCGTTTTTATCAACTCTCTTAAATTGTAAATCAAATTTAACTTAGCATTAGCGGCTTATGCAGTGAATTTAACTTTGCATTACGTGGCGGCTTCGTAGTTTGCCTAGGCTATATTAAATCGCCGCGAGGCCAAATTTAGCCCAAAAATAGCTAAATTTTCCTAATCGGGAGCCTGATTATCGTTTTGCATTTTTGCGGCACGGTTTTTCTGGGATCGCTTAGGTAGATTTCGTGATGCGCTCTTTGCTCGCCAAAGTCCTTTGCGTAGCCATTCGCGGCGATAAACTCGTCTATTTTGGCTACGCTTTGCGGCTCGTCATCAAAGCTGCCCACATGTAAAATTTGCGCGCAAAGCCCCTCATCTATCCTCAAAAACTCCGCCACACCGCAGTCCAGCTTCTTTTTCTGCGTAACCTGTCGCACCGCCCAGTCAAAGCTCTCTCGCGTGATAAAATCAGGCAGCCTAATCGCGCTAATCCAGCTAAAATCGCTCTTTCGGGCGTAGTTCGCCGCTCCGTCAGCAGAGCCGCGCTGTCGCCAAAACCCCTCTAGCGGCGGCACGACGTACTCGAAAAATCCATCGATCTTATAATCGGTTTTGTAGCTCATTTTAGCGCGTAGCTCACGGCGTAGAGCACCTCTATCGCGCGCTGATACGCGCCGCCCGATTCGTTCGGGTCGCCCTCGCCGCGGATGCAGACGAAATTTGCGGGCGGGACGGTTAAAATTTGCGGCGTCTGTTTAGGTGCGTAAAGCTGCTTAAACTCTTTTTTAAAATCAAACATTTTATTCCTTTCGCGAGGCAAATTTCATAAAATTTTGCGCTAGAAGCGGAGCTGAAATTTTATGTGGTCATAAAATTTCATATCATCACGCGATCGTGTGGATGGAAATTCTACGGAATTCCACATTTGCCGTAACTGCTGCGAGAAATTTTGTCGCAAGCGCATCAATGCATTGCTACGCAATAAAATTTCACGCCATCTTCAAACAGGATATGAAATTTACTGCAAGTATTTGAAAAATTTTAATACATGCAGATAGATTTCACACGGGCGAAATTTCACGCCGCTATAAATATTTTAAAATTCTGCCGAAGCGCGCGGCTAAAGCGTCTAAATTTAAAGCGTCGCTTTAAATTTAGACCAGCGCCAGCTTCAGCACCTCTTCGATCCGATCTACCGGCGTTATTTTCAGATCGTTTTTGACCTCGTCCGGGATCTCCGCTAGGTCGCGCTCATAGTTTTTGCGCGGGATCAGCACTTCAGCGATTTTGGCTTTGTGCGCGGCGATGAGCTTCTCCTTAAGCCCGCCGATCGGTAGCACCTTGCCGCTTAGCGTGATCTCGCCCGTCATCGCTAGATCGGCACGCACCTTGCGCTCGCTTAAAATCGACGCGATCGCCGTGCTCATCGTGATACCCGCGCTCGGTCCGTCCTTCGGCGTCGCGCCCTCGGGCACGTGGATGTGAAGGTCGAATTTATTATAAATCTGCTCCGAGCTTTCGGAGCTTTCCTCCGCGCCTAAATTTCGTGCCGCCGAGCTTTTAGATGTCGCGCTGCCATTTGCGCGTAATGCGGAGTTTTTACCCGCACGTGAGGCTTTTTCTGCGCCCCCTTTCGCGTCTTGAGCCGCTTTGAGCTTGCCCTCGTCGATCAGCACCTTTACGACGCTAAAGGCGATCTGCGCGGATTCTTTCATCACGTCGCCGAGCTGGCCCGTGATCGTCATCGCGCCCTTGCCTTTGATCTTGACCGCTTCGATCTTGAGCACGTCACCGCCTACCGCAGTCCACGCAAGCCCGTTTACTATGCCGATTTGATCGCGTTTTTCAACCTCGTCGATCTCGAAAACCTTCTTATTTAGGAATTCGCTCAAATTTTTCGTCGTAACGACGATTTTTTTAAACTCTTTGTCTTTTAAAATTTTAACCGCGACCTTGCGGAAGATCGCTGCGATCTGGCGACGCAGGTTTCGCACGCCGCTTTCGCGCGTGTACTCTTCGATGATCTCGGCAAGGGCTGCGGGGTTGATCGCTACGTCGGCGGATTTTAAGCCGTGGCGCTGCAACTCCTGAGGGATCAGATAGTCCTTGGCGATCTGAAATTTCTCCTGCGGCGTATAAGAGCTAAGCTCGATAAACTCCATCCTATCGCGCAGCGGCGCGGGTATGAGAGATACGTCGTTTGCCGTGGCGATAAAGATGATCTTGCTAAGATCGATGTTGAAATTTAGATAATAATCCCTAAAGCTCGAGTTTTGCTCCGGGTCTAAAATTTCAAGTAGAACCGCAGTCGGATCGCCCTTGTATGAGTTTGAAATTTTATCGATCTCATCGAGCACGATGACGGGGTTCATCTGATTTGCCTCGATGAGACCTTGCACGATGCGGCCCGGCATCGCGCCGATGTAGGTGCGGCGGTGTCCGCGCAGCTCGTTTACGTCCTCGAGCCCGCCTAAAGCAATGCGAATGAGTTTGCGCTTAAGCGCGGTAGCGATGGAGTTCGCAAGGCTCGTCTTGCCTACGCCGGGAGGGCCGTAGAAGCACAAGATCGCGCCGCCGTTTTTGCCGTCCTCTTTGCTCTTCTTGCCGCTTGTGCCGCGAAGCTCCAAAAGCTGCTTTAGCGCGAAATACTCCTCGATGCGCGCTTTGGGCTTTTTTAACGAGTGGTGGTCTTTATTTAGCTGAGCGGTAACGCCCTCGATGGACATCTTGTGTTTGGCGGTCTTTTCAAAAGGCACCTCCAAAACCCAGTCCAGATAGCTCTGCACTAGCCCCGCATCGGCGCTGTCCGGATGAAGGCGGGCAAATTTATCGATCTGCTTTTTGATCTCTTTGTAGGCATCCTCGCCCAAATATGGCTTTTTGGCTTCCAGCTTTTTGCGGTATTCCTCGATCTCGACGTCGCGATCGGCATCGCCGCCGAGCTCCTTTTGGATCTGTTTGAGCTGCTCTTTTAAAAAATACTCTTTGTTCGTCTTATCGATCTTGGAGTGAACTTTGCTTTTGATCTCCTTTTCGAGCCTCTGCGCTTCGATCTCGTCGGAGATGTAGTTGATGAGGTTGAAAAGGCGCTTTTGCAAGTTGCTCTCGGTAAAAAATGAGTATGCTACCTGTTTTTTTAGGCGCAGTGCGCTTAAAATCAGGTCGCAGACGCGCGCGGCGTCGGTGCCGTCGTCGATGGTTTTTAGTAGATCGTTCGGGAAAAAATGCGTAAGCGTGCTAAGCGTCTTGGTTTTTTCCTTCAGCACGCTTACCAGTGCGTCTAATTTCTGGTCGTTGCCGCGCTCGTCGTGGATGATATCGACGGTAGCGATTAGCGGATCTTGCGAAATTTCTTTTACGATTTTACCTTTTAGCGCGCCTTGAAATAAAATTTTAACCCGACCGTCAGGAAGCGGCACGGTTCTCATCACAGAGCCCACGACGCCTGCGTTATAGATACCGCCGAAGCTTCTATCGCCGCTAAATTCCGACTTTGAGCTTACGACCATTATCATAGATTCGTTTTTGGCGGCTAGATCAAGGGCTTTTTTGTTATGCTCGTCGCCGATGAAAAGGGGAGCTATCATAAACGGATATAAAAATAGCTCGTCCTCGACGATGATAGGCAGATCGCTCGGGAAGGTTGTATTTTGCATCAGTTGCATCGCTCCTCCTACTCAAAAATCGCGCGGTACCAAGGCGAGCGAGGTTTGATGACGTCGGTACCGTTTAGCGGGGATTCTTCGATGCGCTGCTCGTAAATTTTGGCAGAACTTTCGCGATCGGTGCGCTGGTAAAGATCCTTGATGTCGATATTTAGCTGATGCTCTGCAAGCCTGAGCTTCGTTAGCATCGTCTCAAGTAGCGGACGATACTCGCTCTGCGGGTATTCAGCTATAAATTTTCGAATTTCGTCTATGCTGTTTAGCATTAGCTTTTGGTTGCGATTTGGGCGGCTAAAGGAATCGAAATTTGCTCTAATTTTTAGAAATCTTGCGTATTCGATCTTCTGCGTCGTGCCGTAGAGGCGGATATATTCGTCTAGGTATTTGTTTGCTTTCTCGTAGTTTTCATCCTCCACAAAAGCCCACGCCATAATGAGTGTCATCTCCTCAAGCAGCGGAGAGGCGATATGCTCGCTAGAAAAGCTAGTGTAGTGCTTCTCGGCATCCTCCATATTTGCGTTGTTAATATCTTCTAAAATTTTAGAATACCACGTTTCGGGGCTTAGATTAAAAAGCTCGCCGTCGCCTTTGCCGCTGCAGCCGCCGATAAACGCTATAAATAGGAGAGCGGATAGAATTTTACTTAGATTTGTCATAAAAAATCCTTGGAATTTATTTAGCTCGTAATTTTATAGTCTTTGAGTAAATGCAAGCTTAAATTCTGCGTTCAAATTTAAAAATGGAATTTCTTTAAAATTTTTATGCGTTCGGGCTTAAAAATCTTTGTAAACCAAAAAAATTTACGCGATAAATTCTAAATTTAAGTTTAACAATAGTATAATTAGCGCCGATAACGCAGAGTAAGTTTGCGTTTCCGTAATTTCAAAATTTTAAAGAAAGGATGTAAGATGAAAAAAGGTTTTACTCTAATTGAGCTGATCTTTACCATCGTAATTTTAGCGATCACGACGATGGCGATCCCGCGTATCGTCGCGCAGACGACCGAGCTAAATGCCCTTGCGATCAAAGAGGAGCTCGTATATAACGCTAAAGCTTTTATGTCTCGTATATCTAAGGCGCAGTGGGATAGCGCATACGCAGGAGATGCTAGCTGCGGAGGCGATACTGGCTGCATGAAAAGAATTTTATCGGTAAATCCATCGATAAAGTTACCGGATAATAGCACTATGGAAGCTAGACCGGGGATTTTAGATGAAGCTAGTAAGCGCGAGGTCAGCACTCAAGCTCCGGCTACGAAAGGGCAATTCGGCAAAGGAGATAATAGAATTTCTTTCGGCGGCGGTCGCTATAACGATGTTGATGACTACGATAAATTTACTACTCAAATGACAGTAGGTGATTTAGTGGGCTCTAGTAGTAAGGGTGATTTTATTCTTAATACTGGAATTAATGTCAACGTAGATTATGTAGCAGAGCCTTTTACTGCGGAAGATTATGCTAAGGGTACCGATATAAACGGAACCCTTAGTGATCAACCAGCCAATGGCTCCCCTACCAATATAAAGATGGTTAGGGTTGCCGCCACGGATCTAAACGACGCCGTAGCTAAAGATGGTACTGCCAAATCAGTAGTTTTAAAAGCGTTTTTATCCAATATCGGCGTCGGCGTTCAGACAGCCGTCACTAGACGATATTCCCGATAGGAGCGCGAGATGAAAAAAGGTTTCACCCTTATAGAGCTTGTATTTGTTATCGTAGTATTAGGTATCATCTCGATGTTCGGCGCTGATCTATACACAAAGATATATAAATCCTATGTTCATGTACGTGCAGTAAATCAGCTGGAAGCTAGAACACAAAATGCGATGATGCTAATCACAAATCGCTTAGAAGATAGAATAAAAAGCTCTACTATAGGCAGAGAGCTTAGCTCAAACGAGTTTGTGCCGATTAGCGCTTTAGATGATCCAAAATACGATATATTAGAGTGGATCGGACAAAGCGTAGAGACGAGAAATATAAATAAGAGAACTCCCGGTTGGAGTGGCTTCATGTCGATGTCTCAACTCCGAGATGACAAATGGAAAGCAGGTACAGAAGATGCGGGCTATATTGGAAATACGAGAGCTACATTCAATATGGTATCCTTGGGTAGCGATTTCCCCCAAGTGGCTAATATAGTTGGAAATTTAAGAGCTACGGAATACGGTAAATCGTCCACTAATACTCAAGTCGCCGTTATCTTTAGGGTCGTTACGAATGATGCTTCACCTACTAGCGTAGGTATAGGCTTTGGCTACGATAGAAAGGTCGACGTGAACGGTAGCAATCGCGTGCTGATCGCCGTAGGCACTCCTAGTACTACGGGTACCAATAATAAAGAAAGCGAAACTATTACTATCAACCAATATCCATTAAATCCAAACAACGATAAATCGCAGGAATTCTCCGAGCAGTACTATATAGCTCATAGTGCCTACGCGATCGTTCCAGATTTAGGGGGTAGGGATAGTATTGTATATATGAGAGATAATGCTGGTAATGTATTAAGTAAAAATTTTGATTTGGTTTTAAAATATAACTATCGTCCATGGAGCACCGTTGAAAAAGATGCGAACTCGTATGATAAGGCTAGCAGCGCGTTACTAGCCGAGGACGTGAGCTTGTTTAAATTTAAGGATGATAACGGTGCCGTTGCGCTTAAGCTATGTATGAGGGATGACGGCAGAAATTTTGATCCTGCAGAGCTGGATCTAAACGTTTGTAAAGCACAGGTGGTGTACTAATGAAAACTATGCGAAAAGGCTTTGCTCTAGTAGCAGCCATATTTTTTATCATCATTGTAGCGACTACGGCGATTACGGCACTATCTATCGCGTCTATGACGGCTCGCGATGTCAATAATATTCAAGGCAGAGAGCAGGCGCTACTGCTAGCTCAGAGCGCTACGGAGTTAGCAGTCCTTGCTATGCAAAAGCACCAGTATCTAACTACTGAGCTTAAGGAGAAGAACGCTACGGCTGCGACTAATCCTACACTAAATACGATTACTCTTGTGTATCCGTCAAATGATCCAGCTCAAAAGATGTTTGATATCACCGTGACATTTGGATATTTCGATAAACAGCTAGGTGCACCTGACGATCATACCGTCGCTTATAGTAATTTCGGGCAAGGCTCGTCCGAAAGGCTTGCAAATGGTAGTGTAGGTAGAATTCTAAGCCATGCTGCGCTTGTAGACGTGGTAGTAAAATCCAACGTAGCGGTTATGGGGAGGCCGCAGATTACATATCATAGGCGCACTATTCAAAAACCATAAAGCAAAGGAGAGACGATGAATTTAAATATCGTAGGTAAGCAGTTTGAGCTAACGGAAGCTATTAAAAATTATGTCGAAAACGCATTTGAGACGCTAGAAAAATATAATCTCGACATCATCTCGGGGCGTTGTGTAATTTCTGCCGACGAGAAGCAAGGCAAAAAAGGTTTTGTAGTGGATTTTTCATTAAATTTAGCGCATCAAGATACTATCGTCGTGCGCCAAAAAGATAAAGATCTCTACGCTGCCGTCGATCTCATCGTAGATCGCGCCTCAAAGGTTCTACGCAGATACCACGATAAGGTAAATTCTCACAAAAATCGCGACGAGATGAAACAAAACGCCGTAGATAATGCGGTCGGTGCCAATAAGCCAAATTTAAACGACGAGGTTGATGAAATCGTCCCTACCGAGCTAGAGCTTTATAAGCCGCTAGAGATAGATGAGGCGCTAAATAAGCTTAAAGAAAGTACCGATCAGTTCTTGGTCTTTAACGATATGGACGCTAAAATGCGTGTGCTTTACAAGCGTAAAGACGGTAAATTCGGTCTGTTTTAGCTAAATTTCATATTCGGGTATTTGAAATTTCAAGCGCTCGAGTTCTGATGAAATTCGGATCGGGTGCTTTTTTTAAATCGTCTCTGTTATAACATAGCGCCGATGAACTTTGGAAAAATAGCTGGTCATGTTTTTGCAAAGTCTAAATTGCGATGTCTTTAATTCGCTGCACTAGGAATTTTTACAGAGTAATACCGCCCGATTTTTAGTTGTGACAAGCCTTGTTGCGAGAATTATCTACGAGCAGTGAAGCCGTAAAGCGAATGTGGGTGAAGTTGCGTGAGCAAAAAATCGCGCTCAACTCGCCGTAAGCGAGCCGGCTTTTCGTAGCGGATGTAAAATTTATTTCAACATCAAATCGTAACAGAGCTTTTGAATTTTAAAATTTGCTGAAATTTTTGATAAATTTCCACATTTTTTTATATTTTATGAAATTTTTTCATCGTTAAGTTTTCATCGCGTTGTCGTTATTTGCCGTCCCATTTGAAATAAATTAAATTTTAATTATAAATCTTTCAAATTGCACTGTAATTTAAGCAAAAAAAATGTAAAATAATAGTCAAAAATTATGTTATTGACCGGAGGGTAGTATCATGAAAGTTAAGAGTTTTAGCTTTGCGCCCATTTTGGCGCTGTTGTTTTGTTTCGCGACGGGAGTATTCGCAGATGATGTTAGGTCGAACGTGAAGATAAATTCTGCTACCCCAATAAGCAACGAGTATCGTGACGATGGCGTGCTGGACGGAAGGAGAGGTGGTTGGACTTGGAACGGAGATCAGGGTTTGTATAATTTCACCACTATAAAAAATCGGTCTGACGAATTAAACCAAAAGCCGATAGTTAGATTCGGCGGTGCGGGCACATACGTCTTTGGAGACTACGCCGTGACCGGAAAGCCGGTGATTAGTTTAAGCTGGCCTTCTGCTCTAGGCCGTGATTACATGTGGGGAGCAAAAGGCACATACATTAAAGATGACGGCGACGGACAGTTTTATTTGAATAGTTCAAAAGCTGTTTTGAGGCTTCCTAAGGGCGTGACTAAAGACGATATAGTCTATGCGAGACTTTATTGGCAGGGAAATATATTCAGCACGACTGATTTTGACAGCGAAGCAGAATACAACAGCAAAGACGGAAAAAAATTGACCGGTTTTGCTAAGGGGTATACACGGGTGAAATTTAAAATGAAAAGCTCGAAAGGTAAAGCTAGCATAATAGAAGATGTTTATAGAGATAGATGCGAAGGAACGGCTGCTTGGAACTTTTTGGCAAAATCTCGCAAGCCCTTACGTTTGCGTTTAAAATATGGCTGCACTAAAGATATTACCGATCTAGTCAAGAAATATTTTGAACCTTATTCCGACAGCATTGAATTTACTGTAGGAGACGTAAAAACGAGTGATGGTATGGATCCAATCGGTGCAGATTTTACCAATGGAGAGTTCACCACCGCTCGTATTGGGCCGTACGGCGGATGGGGAATAATCGTAGTATATGATAAAACCGCCCCGTCCAGAAGGGCTTTGCTAGATAATTTACAATCTAACGATAGCGTAACGGGTCAAAAAATGACTTATAAAGAGGCCGTAGAATATAAAAATAAATATTTTAAACCAAAAAACGTAACTATTTACGGCGATTATTTTGTCCTCACCCCTTGGGATAATGGATATACGCCTATAAACATTAACGCTACCATCAATGGATTTTATACACCTAGAAGTGGGTCCGTAAGTGCAAAGCTAGGGTTTTTAGGGTTTGGTGGCGAGAGAAAAATGACCTCCGACGAGTATTTTAAAGTTCAACACAAAGGAACCGCACAAATGGATTCGCTATACGGATCCGGTGTGGTTAATCAACGGTTAGCTAACGATCGCGCTAATATATACGACGGCTCTGTCGCTTTACTTATAAATGATAACGGCACCTATAAGTATAGCTATCCATACGGCACTGGTTATTTAGGTGGATTTGATCTGGACGAATTCGATATCGGTTCAAAGATGAAGAATGCGCAATCTAGTCTAAACATCTCTTTGGGTGCGGCGTATGAAGATCTCAACGGAGGTCAAGCCGATCAAAACTTCATAAGTATGATTGCTATTTCCGCCGATTTGTATGTCCCTCAAATGTGCTATCAGTATGAGGTATATAACGCCGCTAACTGGGTTAAATTTTTTGATAATGATGGTAACCGAAGAAGCGAAGAGGATGTAAAAAAACTACATGAACCTCCTGAGCAGATCAAAAACCCGGTAGTTGCCGGCGAGAATATCTATTATAGAATGAAATTTGAAAATAGATTGAATGGCGGTAATAGCGAAGATGCAGCAGGTGCGGTAGTATCGATCGACTTTTCTCAAGCGGGCGCTACCTATACTAAAGATAGTTCTACTATAAATAATAAACTAACTGTAAACAATCCTATCAATACCACTACGGATACCATACCCGCAGCGGTAGCCGAAGATCTGGTCTATCTACGCGACGGGAAGCAGGGTGCATACAAGACGATGAAAGACGTCATAAAAGGTGGCACCCCAAACGTCACGGATCCTATCTATAATAATAGGCAATTTACGATGCTAGATAGGAATGTCTTAAAATTCCATATCGGCGAGGGTGCAGGAGAGATAAAAGCTGGCACGACTACTCCGGTGGGCGGTCTAATGAGACCAGGTAAAGCGGCGTATGGTGAGTTTAACGCTACCGTTAATACCGGTGCAAAAATTCTTCAAGCTCCTGCCGTGACACTAAGTTATAAGATGAGCTTAGATATAGGCGGCGGTCAGCGAGTCTTCATAGAGATGGATAGCGCTTCCGAGCTTGAATTATGCGACGCGACAAAGGTTTCTAAAAGCGTTAATATCCTACCTTTAAGCGGTTTGCAGGTAGTCAATAAGAATTTTAGTAAAAATGACGACGACGATAGGCTATATACTCAAATCTCCGATAAGCCTTTCGATGCGAAACTCATCTTTAGACCGGATTATGAGAGCCAATTTTGTAAGAAGTATAAGGATGATACCGGTAAATGCGAGGAATACATCGACGCAGCCGCAAATTCTCCTTACTTCAAAAAAGATCCGAATACCGGCAAGCTCGTATATATCGGTAGTGAGGCTAGAAAGCTTGAGAAATTCGACTTGAGCGGTAAATTGTATTTATCCGTTGTCAGGGCGAGAAATGCCGCTACTACCTCGGATAAAGTTGCCGATAGCGATAAGGGGAATAGCGCAGTTTACTCATGCCGATCCGTAACCGATTCCTTAAAAATTCCGTTTAAGATGAAGGACAAAACCGATTACACTATCGATAAGGAAGTGGATTTTAAAGGAAAAAGTATTTTAGAGCTAAACGATATAGAGATAGGAGATGCGTATCAGGGTCTTACATTTATGCTTAGCTATCGTCCGGACAATCAAGTTGCCTCAGGATCCGATTTAGATCAGTATATAAAAAACAAAGATTTAAATAACAGCGATCCTAAGGCTTATTATTCGGAGCTCAAGAAATGGGAGCTTAAAAAGCGATATGGATATTGCGAGACAGGTGAGAATTTTAGCTGGTGCAACACAAAACTAACTGCGGAGCAAAAGAAGGACATTTGGGAGAATAAAATACAACCGGAGCTGCAGAAGCTTGAAAATAATATAAAGGCTGCTAAAGATGAGTTCGGAATTCAAATGTCAAAAGACGGCTCGTTCCATATATGCGGTAGCGACAACTTTGTGCTTCGCCCTGCATATTTTAATGTAGATACAAAAGCGCTGAAGGATTCGGGCAAGTATAGTAAGATCGTAGATACCACCGCTAGCGGCGATATAACTAAAAAAGGTGATGGCTCCAGCGTACTTAATCCTAGTAATCTGCGCGTAGGTGGTGATTATACACAAAATGCAGATATCTTGGCTCATGTAATATCGGCCAGAAGCTATAGCGGCAACGGCGTACCTAACTACACAGCAGAAATTGGCGGGGATTTGGGCAATCAACGCTATCATCTACGTAAGAGCTATGGCGCGGATTCTGATGATACTCAAGATATATCAACTAAGATTCGTGGTATTCAAACCTACTTGCGTCCGTTTATATCTAATGAATGCGCGGCTAATGTCACTACTCAATCCTATTATGTAGATAGAAAGAATGCTTCCACTACATTAAAACGTGGCGTTAAAGAAGATAGTTGTTATGGTGGTACCGCAGTGGAATATTCCGGTGCTAAATACAATGCCGAAACAGGCAAATATGAGATTGATCCGGAAGCTATCAAAAAAGGCTCTTTTGGCAAGAGCGATGATGTCTCGTGCGTATTAAATGGTACAAGTTCGAAATTTGACGCGTCGTATAGAAGGGTATGGGATAAAAACGCCGTAAGTCTATGGGCGAATTTTAACGCTAGAAATATCGAAGAGACGGAGGGCGTTGCAAAATTTGATAGTAAAGGTCATGTTCAAGGCGCATATCTTATGACCCAGTCTAGAAAAAATCCTGAGGCAAAAGATAAAAGCTATGCCGTCATCTATACCGAAACCATAGGCAAAGATGCCGATAAAATTTTTAACTACTATAATGTTGGCGATGTGCTTGTAAATGTCTATGATAACTCATGGACGGATGCCTACTCCGATCAGACATACTCTAAGAAGTGGAATAGCGCTAAATGTATCATCAATTCATCTAGCAATACTCCTAATGCTAAAGGTATGATAGGCTGCGACGTAGGTATGAGGCTTGCTGCTAACAAAGATAAAGCGATAAATGATAATATCGTATTACGCTACCGACCGGATCGTATCAGAGTATCTCTCACAAGCCTTGATAACGGCGTGACAAGGGGCGTAGGTGATAATAATATTTCGGGTGGAATATCTGCGTATACATATTTCAACGCTCCGGACATCGAAAACGATGTCGTAGTATATGCTGACGAAAATTCTAGCCAGAATTTAGCGGTGACGCATCAGATAAGTCAGCTAGCTAAGCTTAAGGTCAATGCAGTAGCATATCTATCCGACAAGGTTTATAAGGATGTCATTGCTACGCTTTATGACGGATATAAAATGGAAATTGGCGACAAAGGTAAGGAGAAACTTCAAGCCGTGTGCGGATTTGCAAGCGACCTTGACTTCGCGCTAGATTTCGGATTTGATTGTCAAAGCAATAGTGCTGACGGACGCTGCTCTAAGGCTACTAATGCTAGTGAGACTAGCGCAAATACAAACTATGTACCATATCCTGATAGGCCTACCGTCAAATACGAGATTCTTAGCGATACGCAGTATTTTGCTAAAGATTCTGACGTATGCTTAGGCTCTACTGGATATGATAGCAGATGCTATAAATATAACGTAAGAAGCAGTAAGGGTTCTTCTAAAACTGATGAGATGCCAGACTGGGAGGAAGCCGCTTCTAGCGGTGATGCTGGTTATGGCTTACCTATACCGCTTAAAATAGCTCTTAATTACTACTCTGATGCTTCATTAAGAGGCGGGCTTATCAATAGACCGCAAGGCGGTACAGGAATTAATTATGACTCGAAGTTAAATGAATTCAGAATTTTAGCGCAAGGATTTAGAGAAGGACAAACTCCCGACTCGACCGTGTATTTTAACTTCGCTAGGATGCATAAAACCCCTAGCACCCCGGTGCTTATCTATGCTAGTGACTTTGATATTCAAGACGGAACCGCTCTTAAGACCTTTGGAAAGTTTTGGCCATCGAAATTCGATAGCTCATACAAAGCTATCTCTGATACCGACTCTGAGGACTACAATAAAACCGATATAAAGCTGTCTAAGGAAGATTTCGATGTCTTTATTACTAGAAAGGTTAGCGAGACCAGAGCTGCAAGTAAGGCTGCTTATATAGCCGCCGCTAATTCTAATAGCAAAACTTACGCAACCGGCAAGACCGTTACAGATTTTAGCGATAATGTAGGCACTTACGCCCTATTTGTCTATGGTACATCGTACGATAAAAGTTTGGGGGCTATAGTGCAGCAAGCTACTACTGGGACTCCAATATCTGTTCCTATTTACACGCAAATCTATTGTGGTAGAACCGATAAGTGCTCGAATATGCCTGCGCCTAGCGATAGTTTGGCCTACGAGGTTCCGGTTGCGAATGCCTCGGGCAAGGTTAAAGCCTCGAATATATTTACCGTGCTAGCGGCTGAAGATCATAGCTTAACTGACTTTACGAAGTTTGTAGTAAATACGAAAGCTACTTTAAATAACATAGACGAGGAGTTTGTGAGCGACTACGATAGTCTTACTAAGGTTGGCGACGTAAATGTGGATATCAGCAGGGCCAATGTGGTAAAAAATGGCCGAGAGAATATAACCATCAGTGGCACTGCAGCAGGTCATGCTACAATACGTATCATTACTAATCCATGGCTTATTCATACTCCAGCCTTAAATGATAAGACTATGTTTACTGCAAATGATGGAGGAGCCTACTCTAAAAAGTATCCGGGCGTACGACAGTATTATAATCCTCTTCGCGTACATATAAAGCAGTCTAAACCTACGGTCTGGGGCGGTGAAGGTCAAGTTAAATCGGGCATAGCGGATGACGTAGGATCGTTCGCTGGTGGTAGCTCGTCAGACAATAGTACTAGCGATACTTCGACTAGAATTCTAGATTCTGGCGATGTCCGCGATATCTACAATCAAAAGACTGATTGGTAGCATCTGCGTTAAGCTCGTAGCACAAAGGCTAGCCTCCTGGCTAGCCTTTTTTTATGAGCGAAATTTTGGTTTTCTTGGCGACAAATATTTTGGAATTTTGCTTTGCAAATTTTTGTCTGTAAATTCCATGAGATAGAATTTCTTTGAAATTTTAAATTGCGAAATTTTGCTGTAAGACGTTGGTGGTAAAATTTTACTTACCGAAGTTTGCATACTTGTAATGCCATAAAATTTTGTGTATCAAATCCTTCGTAGTAGAATTTCAAAATAAAATTTCGTATGGCGATCCTCCTCCCGTTTATTAAAATTCTCAGCCATCAGCATTGCAAGTTTCGCGTAGCGTGATCACGCAAGGCTTATTACAATTTTTTGTTACGTGAAATTTTACATTTCAATATAGCCGCAGAATTTCCGTTCGTAAATAGCGTCTAATTCTTGCCGTCAAACTCCGTTGTGGCAAAGCATGCCACTTAATAATTTTTTAAAATTCTATCATCCGTAGCGGCTTACGAATTTTACTTCGTTGTATAAATTTTTAGTTCGTAAATATCGCCTCCTCATTTACCCATTTTTAAATGAAATTTCGGCACAATGCGGCTTAAAATTTCACCAGGGAAAACCATTTGAAAACAAAAAATATTAGAAATTTCAGCATCATCGCGCATATCGACCACGGCAAATCCACACTCGCAGACCGCCTAATCAGCGAGTGCAACGCCGTCGAGGCGCGCCAGATGAGCAGCCAGATCATGGATACGATGGATATCGAAAAGGAGCGCGGCATCACGATCAAGGCGCAGTCCGTGCGGCTCGAGTACGAGCTTGGCGGCGAGAAATACGTTTTAAATTTGATCGACACCCCTGGCCATGTGGATTTTAGCTACGAGGTCTCGCGTTCGTTGGCTAGCTGCGAGGGGGCGATCCTCGTCGTGGACGCGAGCCAAGGCGTGCAGGCGCAGACTATCGCAAACGTCTATATCGCGCTACAGCACAACCTTGAAATCATCCCCGTGCTCAACAAAATCGATTTGCCCGCCGCCGATCCGCAGCGCGTAAAAGATGAGATTGAGCACGTCATTGGGCTTGATTGCAGCAGCGCGATCGAGGTCAGCGCCAAGACGGGTGTGGGCATCAAGGAGCTTTTAGAAGCGATAATCACTCGCATCCCCGCGCCCAAAACGGACGACGCCGCGCCGCTTAAGGCGCTCATCTACGACAGCTGGTTCGATAACTACCTAGGCGCGCTCGCGCTTGCGAGGCTATACGACGGCGTACTGAAAAAGGGCGACGAGGTCTATATCATGGGTAGCGAGAACCGCCACGAGGTGCTTGATCTGATGTATCCCAACCCGCTCGCGCCCGCTAAAACCCGCGAGCTTAGCAGCGGCGAAGTGGGCATCGTCGTGATGGGGCTAAAAAACGTCGCCGACGTGCAGGTGGGCGATACGATCACGCTTTTTAAAAATCGCGCCGTCGCGCCCGTGGGTGGCTTTGAGAAGGCCAAGCCCTTCGTGTTTGCGGGCATCTATCCCGTGCAGACCGATAAATTTGAAGATCTACGCGACGCTTTGGACAAGCTCAGCCTAAACGACAGCTCGCTTAGCTACGAGCCCGAAACGTCGCTCGCGCTAGGGTTCGGCTTTCGCGTCGGGTTTTTGGGGCTACTGCATATGGAGGTCGTGAAGGAGCGGCTTGAGCGCGAGTTCGATCTCGATCTCATCGCCACGGCGCCTACGGTGACCTACGCCGTGTATCTCACGGACGGCTCGTGCGTGCGGATACATAGCCCCAGTGAGCTTCCAGCGCCAAATTTTATCGAGCGCATCGAGGAGCCCTACGTCAGGGCGACCATCATCACTCCGAGCGAGTTTTTGGGCAATCTCATCAGCCTTTTAAATTTGCGCCGCGGCATACAAACCAAGATGGACTACATCACGCCCGAGCGCGTCCTGCTCGAATACGACGTGCCGACAAACGAGATCATAATGGACTTTTACGACAAGCTTAAATCCTGCACCAAGGGATATGCGAGCTTTGATTACGAGCCGATCGATTATAGGCGTGGCGATCTAGTCAAGCTCGACATCCGCGTCGCGGGCGAAGCGGTCGATGCGCTCTCGATCATCGTGCCCGCCTCAAAGGCCGAATCCAAGGGGCGCGATCTCGTCAAAGCGATGAAGGAGATCGTGCCGCGGCAGCTTTTTGAGGTCGCGATCCAAGCGAGCATCGGCAACAAGATCATCGCTCGCGAAAACATCCGCGCCATGGGCAAAAACGTGACCGCCAAGTGCTACGGCGGCGACATCACGCGCAAGCGCAAGCTGCTCGAAAAACAAAAAGAGGGCAAGAAGCGCATGAAAGCGATCGGCAGGGTAAATTTGCCGAGCGAGGCGTTTTTGAGCGTGCTAAAGATCGATTAAATTTATCGCACGGGTAATCTAAATTTCATCTTTTTTCATCTTTTGTCGCGCGGTCGTAAAATTTGCTTTTAAATTTTAACGATCGCTCGGGCGGTTTAAATTTAGCGGCTCGTCGTTCGGTATTAAATTTCGTCTTTAAATTTTACTATCTTAAGAGGCGATCTAAATTTTATGACTGTACGGCTTTAACTATCGCTTGCCGCCTGAGCTGATACATTCGTTGCTGCGCGCCCATTTTGCGCCGCTTTAAGCTCTAACGCTCGCTGCTCGGTTGTAAAATTTCGCTTTTAAATTAGGCTAAAATTTCGCCTTTCAAATTTAACGATTCTGCGGGCGGTCTGAATTTTGCCGCCCGCCGACCATTGCAGTCGCGTTCACGGCTCGGTTGCAAAATTTTATCCAGGCGGCGCCCGCTATGAAATTTTATCCGCCGCGACTTTATAAAATTTGATTAAATTTTACTGCGCGCCGCGTGAAATCGTTATAGCGCAAGCGACAGCTAGAATTTATTTTGATGAATTCCATCCAAGCGCGGCGTATAAAAGAGAGCGCCGATAAATTCCACAAAAGCGCTAAATTTATCGGTGCGAGATCAAAGGAGTAAAAATGAAATTTTTGGACCGCTTAGGCGTGGATAAGAGCAGCTTTACTGATCTGTTTTTGGCATGTTTGGGTTGCGGCGCAAGGGTGCAAGAGGTGGGCTCGAAGCTGATCGTAAAGAGCAGGCGCCGCTCTGTGGATCTAAAGCGCGGCGAGATCAGTTTCGGCGATTATGCGCCGCGTGCCATCTGGTATATTGGCAGCGAAGCGAGCAGCAGCCGCACGTGGCTGTGGGGATACGAAAACATAAACCGCCTAGGTGAGCGGCTGCTTACCCTTGCGCGAGATGTGCGCGACTTCGGCTTGCGGCGCGGGCTAGAGAAGCTTAGCACGCCCAAGCTTGCACTAAGTGCGGAGATAAACGGGCATGCTCTAAGCGCGATTGCGTGCGGGCTATCGCAGGAACCTGCAATCTACTACCGCTGTCCGCACGCAGGCGGAGCGGTGTTTGTGGCGTTTGCGGCAGATGAGTGTGTGAGCTCCGATGGCACGATCAGAGGCGGTATGGGCGCAAGCAAGCTCATATCTTTGGCGCGCGATTATATAGGCGCATTTCAGTTAAATCACGCCGTTTTATCGGGGGCGCTTTTGCTTAGAAATGGCACGAAATTTAGCGAAGCGGCGGGCAAGATCGTAGCGAATTTTAAAATGATGCACTCTTTTCGTTCGATAATTTGGGGCGGCTAAGCGAGGTGAAGTTTGCCGTATAGAGCCGCAAATCTCGCGCCGTGCATTCGCGGCTTTGAAATTTACGCCGTGAAATTTTGCCCTGCAAATTTATATCGTAGAATTTTACGTCTTGAAATTTTGCTGGGTAGAATTTGCATCGCGGAATTCCGCCGCGTGAAATTCTGCCTTAAATTTTGCGTCGTAAATTCCGCTACTCTATCCGCGCCCAAGCCTTTAAATTTTAAACCAAAATCAGCCGCCGTCGATGTCGAAATCAAGGTGCTCTTTGAAGTAGGCGCGCAGCCTGCGGCGGTCGTTGCGGCCGGGCGTGATCGCAAACCACAGCACGCGGTCGTTCAGATCCTTACCGCGGATCAGCACGGTGTCGCGCAGCAAGATGTCGTGAAAGTCGCCGTTTAGCCGCCACGACGAGAGCGTCTTGGCGAAGAAAAAGATCACGACGCCCACGACCATTATCGCGAACGCCATCCCCACGCGCTCGCTCATGGCGATACCGACTAGCCACAGCACGATGATCGATCCGATTCCGAATGTAAAGAACTGCTCGTATTTTACGTAGCGGGAGTGGCTAAGCGCCGTGTAGCCGGTGCAGGTGCGCAAAAAGCCTGGCGTGAGCCTAACGTAGTCGATATTAAAGAGCAGAATTTCGCTCTTGCGCTCGTTTGAGACGAAGGTGATCGCATGGCCGCTAAATTTAAACAGCCCGCCGCCGTCGCGCCCTTGATACCAAGCTACGCCGGCGATCAAAAGTCCTAAAATCCCGCCTCCACCGCGTCCGTGACCGTTTCCTAAAAAAATTTCATCTAAATCAAGCCCGGTTAAAACGCCGTAAAAAAATATAAAAGCCATCATCGTAACGGAGAAGATCACGATGAAGGAGTTGTCGTTTTTGACGCTAAATCCGCCTGTGCTAGTGGTTCGTGCGCTGCGGCTGCGAAGGGCGGCTTTGTAGTCTTTGGTAGTAAAAGTAGGCATCAGCTTCCTTCCTTTCGGGCTTGCAAAACAGCTTGCGCGCGCTTTTAAAGCCCGTTTAAAACGGCGGAATTTTATAAAAATTCAGATCAAATTCGGATTAAATTTTAAATTTGAAGAGGCTTTAAAATTTAAGCGGGTTTCAAATTTAAAGGATTTGAAATTTAGCCGCCGAACTTAATATCACAATAAAGCACTACAGAGGCTTTGCGGGCGAATACTCTGTTAATAGCGGCGAAATTTAAAACGCGGTTTGCATGATTTAGCGAGTGTGAGTTTTGCAGAAGCGCAGCTGCATGTACAGACGCGAATGTGCGGCAAATTATCATAAACTTAAAGCGTAGCGCTGCTGCGCGATCTCATCAAATATGCAGAAAATTTTACGGCAAATTTAAAACGCAGTTTTTCGGAGTTAATACGGCGGATTAAAATGCGGCTTGCAGCGGTTGGTGCGGCAAATTTGCTTTGCGGTTGTAGTTAGATTTTTCCGTCGCGCGGAGTAAATGCCGCGCATAAATTGAATTCGCCGCGTAGAAGCTAAATTTCGCGTCGCAGTTAAATTCACAATAGTCAAATCGCAGCTAGCTAAAACGCTATAAATTTAGAGCTCGCGGGCGTAAGCGCTTGACTTAGGCTGAGCCGCGATCTTTTATTATAAGATGCCTATTGTTCGCATTCCTGCGGCTGGTTAAAACAAACCGCACAACGCTTTAAATTTTAAAATTTTATTTGAATAAGCTATTTACGCTCTCGTCGTGATATACGCGCCTGATGACCTCGCCGAAAAGCGGAGCGACGCTGATTACCTTGATGCGGTCGCTTTCCTGCTTTAGCGGGATCGTGTCGGTCACGACGAGACCGTCCAGCGCGCCGCTTTCGATGCGCTCATATGCCGGGCCGCTTAGCACGGCGTGCGTGCAAAACGCGCTGACGCTCTTTGCGCCCTGTTCTTTAAATGCGCCCGCAGCCTTGACGATGGTGCCCGCGGTATCGATCATATCGTCGATTAGGATCACGTCCTTGCCCGCGACGTCGCCGATGATGTTCATCACCTCGCTTTTGTTCGCCTCCTCGCGGCGCTTATCGACGATCACCAGATCGAGCGAGAGCTTTTTAGCAAAGCTTCTGGCGCGCGCGACGCCGCCCACATCGGGGCTGGCGATGATCGGATTTTTTAAATTTTTCTCTTTCAGGTAGTCCAAAAATATCAGCGAGCCGTAGAGATTATCGACCGGCACGTCGAAAAAGCCCTGGATCTGCCCCGCGTGCAGATCCATCGTGACGACGCGGTCGATCCCCGCCGTCTGCATCATATTTGCCACGAGCTTCGCGCTGATCGGCACGCGCGGAGCCGCCTTGCGGTCTTGGCGAGCGTAGCCGAAGTATGGCACGACCGCCGTGATCGAGTTCGCGCTGGAGCGCTTCAGCGCGTCGGTTAGGATCAGAAGCTCCATCAGATTGGAGTTTGCGGGCGCGCAGGTCGGTTGGATGACGAAGACGTCCTTGCCGCGCACGCTCTCACCGATCTGGACGCTGATTTCGCCGTCGCTGAAGGTTTTGATCGCGCACTCGCTAAGCGGCAGCGAGAGATATTTGGAGATTTTTTTGGCAAATTCGGGATTTGCGGTGCCGGAGAAAATTTTATATCCGCGCATTTTGATGACCTTTGGATTGAAATTTGCTCGAATTCTACACCAAAAGCGCTAAATTTTAGCTAATTCGCCCGCTGCGCTCGCGTAAAATTCATAAGCGAGCATCGCGGACCGCCGCACGTTTGCGAGATAAATTTTTAAAATTTCAGGGCGGCTCGGTTCGCCGCGGTCTTACTAAGGTGAAATTTGGCTTTGGATTGTAGCCGATACGCGCGCAGGTCATCGTAGCCCGCTTTTGTGCCAGTAGCTGCGCGGATGTGGCTAAAACCGTATCGCAGAGGGCGGGGTGCCGGTTAGCGCGGAATTTTATATTTGCGATACAGACGAGCAGAATTTTATCTTTTAAAGCTGCGGAGATTATGCGTAAATTTAGATTTGAGCCTGTGCGGGACGACTGCGCGAATGCTTCGGCGCGCTAAGTTTAGACTGCCGCGGCGTATAAATTTTAGATTTCTTAAGCGGTTAAATTTAAAATGCGCTTTGCTTTGACGAAAATTTAAAGCTCGCTTTGACGAAAATTTAAAGCTCGCTTTGACGAAAATTTAAAGCTCGCTTTGGCGATCAAATTTAAAGCTTGCTGTTTAGAGCTCGATCGCGCGCCGCAAAATTTTAAAATTTATCGCGTGACTTTGGTCTGTCGCGTAAATTTAGACACCGCCTTTGCGTGCTTAAATTTTAAAATCATGCAGGCTTGCTTCGCCGCGTAAATTTCGATATCGTTTTGGCACGCTTAAATTTAAAATCGCGCGGCGCGGCGTAAATTTATCCGCAGCGAGCGCTATTCCGTGATTTTGGTGGGCTCGCCGAATAGCCTATTCATCTCGGAGATTAAAATTTCCTTGCCGTCCTGCGCGCCGTTTGCGAGCTCGGCGAGACCTGCCTTTGCGGCACGCACGCTCTTACTCGTGTCGCGAGGCTTTGCGGCATAGTTTTGCGGATCGGTGGATCTTAACAGATCATCCTTAGGCGGCTGTTTTTTGCCCTCGCCGCTAGTGCCGTTTTCTTTCGGTTTTGCTACTTTCGGCGCGGAATCTTTTTCAGAATTTTCGCTGCTTGAAATTTCATCCCGCGCGGAGCTTTCGGCATTTATCGCGCCCGTCTCGGAATTTTGCGTGCCGCTTGTCGTAACGCTAGAATTTTCAAGCGGTTTTGCCGTGCTGCCTGCCCCGTCTTTTGCTTTGCCATTCGCTGTGCTATCTACGTTACTAGAGGCGGAATTTTCCGCGCTGTTTTGCGCAGAATTTTCCTGCTTCTGCGGCGCGCCTTGCTCGATCTTGATGGCTGCGCTCTCGCCGAAAAGCGATTTTAGCACGCTATTGATCGCTCGCGAACCCTTGCGTAGGTACTCTCTGTCCTGCCCCTGCGCGCGCGAGAGCAGATACAATGTGCCGCGCTCGAGCTTTAAAAATTCTATGCATTTGCTAAATTTCTCGCCTAGATCGTAATCGCGGTCGTAAATTTTGGCTAAAAAATTCTCGTAAATTTCATTTTGAGCGCCCGTTTTGATGGAAGAGCTAGAATTTTGCGCTTGCGCCGCTGCGCCAGGTTTGATCTCGTTGCTTGCGCCGAAGTTTTGTTTTGCCGCATCGCCCGCACTGGAGTTTTGCGCCGTGTTTACGGGACGTTTTGCACTCGCAGTAAAGCTCGGCACGCCGCTTGTCGCGCTATCTGCGTCACTCGGCGCAAAAGTCGTGCCGCCCGGTTTGCTATTTGGCGCGAATGTCGCGCTTTGGTTTAAATTTGATTTGAAATTCGGCGCGGAGCTTTGCGCGTTTAAATTCGGCGCCGAAGCAGAAGCATAGCCCTCGCTTTGATCCAGGGATCTTCCGACCTCTATGAGCTCGTCGATCTCGCGCAGATTTACTGCTTCCATCATCATAAAAATCATCATAGAAATTGCGTAGGTATTGTCCGGGCTGATGGCGAGCATGCTCTTAGCGCCCGCTAAAATGCGGAAAAACCGCTCGTACATCAGCAGGCTAAATTTCGCGTCGCGGCGCAGAAATTTATCCTTTAAATTTGCGATCATCTCGTCGATTATCGTCTCGGCGTTGTAGTTTTCGACCTCTTTGATGATCTCGATCGCGCCCGCGCGGTCCTGGCGCAGCACGATGTCTAAAATTTCTCCGATTTTAGCGGGATCGAGCAGGCCTAGCATATCGGCGATCGCGCGCTGCGTGATGCCTTCGCGGCTAAAGATAATGGCCTGATCGAGGAGCGTGAGCGTATCTCGTAGCGAGCCCGAGCCGCTGCGCGCCAAAATTTCAAGCGCGCTCTCTTCGTAAGCGATGTTTTCGGTTTTTAAAATCTGCTCTAGGTGCGCTACGACGGTGCTTTTAGCGATCGGTTTAAAGCGAAAGTGCTGCGTGCGCGATAGCACGGTGACTGGAAGCTTGAGCGGATCGGTAGTCGCAAGGATAAATTTTACGTAAGCAGGCGGCTCTTCAAGCGTCTTTAAAAGCGCATTGGAGGCCTCTTTGGTGAGCATATGCACCTCGTCGATGATGAAAATTTTAAAGCGCGCGCTTGCGGGATGATACTTCGTCTGCTCGATAAGCTCGCGGATATCGTCGATCTTGCGATGGCTGGCGGCGTCCATCTCGATGATGTCGATGTGGCGCCCCTCGTTTGCCATTACGCAGTTATCGCAGATCTCGCACGGCTTACCGGTAGGGCCTTTATCGCATAAAAGCGCTTTGGCAAAAATCCTAGCCGTCGAGGTTTTGCCGCTGCCGCGAAGTCCGCTGAAAAGATATGCGTGGCTCAGCCTGCCCGAATCCAGCGCGTGCGCGAGGCTTTTGGCGACGGCGTCTTGGCCGATGAGCTGCTCGAAGCTTTTGGGTCTGTATTTTAAAGCGAGTGCTTGCAAAATTTCTCCTTTGATCTTGCAATGATACAAAAAAATCTATAAATTTTAAATTTAGTGCTACAATGCGCCCGAATTTCAGAAAAAGGATCAAAATGAAAAAATTTTTAATCGGCGTATTTGCGCTATTTTTTGTCGCCTGCTCGCAAACCAGCAGCGTCATCAGCCTAAATCCGTATCTTTCTAAGGCCGATCAGACCGTAAGCGGCAAGTCGGTAAATATCAACGCGATCAACGATCAGCGCGAAAATCAGATGGTAATCGCCGTCATCAACGATAACGACGGCAAGCTGGTTGATGAGGTGCTTTTAAAAAACAATCTCTCGGCGTGGTTCGACAAGGCTTTGCGCGCGGAGCTTGAGGCTCGCGGCGTAAGGATCGATCCAGCAAGCCCGAATATCGTAACCGTAAATATTAGAAGCATCTCGGCAGCGATCAACGGCTACTCAAAGGAAAATATGAGCGCAAGAGGCGAGGTTGCGATCTCTATCGTGCAGGGCAACAAAACTACGACCAAGCGCGTTTCGCAGGATCAGAGCCAATTTACCGCGCTTCGCACCGCTAGATCGCTTAATCCTTTTGTGCAAAGCTTGCTTGGCGACATCGTCAAAAAATCCGCCGATCAAATCATCTTGACGCTTTAGATGCGCTGCGTAAATTGCGGCGCGTTTAGCCTGCGCACGATCTGCGCCGCCTGCGCCGCAAATTTAGCCGAATGCCGCCTAAGTATGCGGCAGGTGGAGGACTTTAGCGTATTTTACTACTATGGCTACTCCGAAATTCGAGAGCTTATACTTTCTAAACATCACGAATACGGCGCTGCGGTGCTTGCGCGCATAGCTTCTTTAAGCCTAGCGAAATTCCCGCTTCATCTGCGGCGCGAAATTTCAGCAAATCCGCAAAATTACGAAGCATTTAAAACGGACGGAATTTTTAAATTTAACGCCGTGCCGCTGGATGATGACGCTCGCAGCGGCTATTCGCACACGGCGATTTTAGCTCGCGCGCTAAAAAGCGAACTCGTGGAGCCAAAATTTCACTGCCTACGCGCGCAAAACCGCGTCAAATACACCGGGCAGAGTTTGGAATTTCGCCTAAAACACAAGCGAAATTTTAAAATTTTAACCCCGCCGCAATTCCCCGTGATCATGGTAGACGACATCATCACCTCGGGTCTTAGCATGCTGCAAGCGCGCGAGAGCTTGATCGATGGCGGCTTTATGCCCGTGTGCGGCTTGGTTTTAGCTAATGCAAAAGAATAATTCGCTATAATCGCGCTTTAAAATTTAAAAGGATATTTATGCAATCAAATATGTTTGAAAATCAGGAGATCATCGATATCGACGTTGAAGAATCGATCAAGACGAGCTATCTTGATTACTCGATGAGCGTTATCATCGGTCGTGCGCTGCCGGACGCCAGAGACGGTCTAAAGCCGGTGCATAGGCGAATTTTATATGCGATGAACGATCTTGGCGTGGGCTCTCGCCAGCCTTACAAAAAATCCGCTCGTATCGTAGGCGATGTCATCGGTAAATACCATCCGCACGGCGATATCGCTGTTTACGATGCGCTCGTGCGAATGGCGCAGAGCTTTTCGATGAGAATTCCTTCCGTGGACGGGCAGGGTAACTTCGGATCGATCGACGGCGACGGCGCGGCGGCGATGAGGTACACCGAAGCGCGTATGACGCCGCTAGCCGAGGAGCTTTTAAAAGACCTAGATAAAGAGACGGTCGATTTCGTACCGAACTACGACGAGAGCCTGAACGAACCCGACGTCCTGCCTGCGCGCGTGCCGAATTTGCTGCTTAACGGCTCGAGCGGAATCGCCGTTGGAATGGCGACGAATATCCCGCCGCACAGCCTAGATGAGCTCGTGGGCGGTCTTTTGATACTACTTGAGAATAAAAACGCAAGCCTAGAGGAGATAATGGGCGAGATCAAGGGCCCTGATTTTCCGACCGGCGGCATAATCTACGGCAAAAAGGGGATCATCGAAGCGTATAAAACGGGCAGAGGGCGCGTTAAAATTCGCGCTAAAACCCATATCGAAAAAAAAGCTAGTAAAGATGTCATCGTAATCGACGAGCTGCCGTATCAAACCAATAAGGCGCGCCTGATCGAGCAGATCGCAGATCTCGTAAAAGAAAAGCAGATCGAAGGGATCTCCGAAGTGCGCGACGAGAGCGATCGCGACGGAATTCGCGTAGTAATCGAGCTTAAGCGCGACGCGATGAGCGAGATCGTGCTGAATAATCTATTTAAGCAAACCACGATGGAGGCGACCTTCGGCGTGATAATGCTTGCAATCGACGGCAAAGAGCCGAAGATTTTCACGCTGATAGAGCTTTTGAAGCTGTTTTTGAACCATAGAAAAACCGTCATCATCCGCCGTACAATTTTTGAGCTTCAAAAAGCGCGCGCTAGAGCGCACATCTTAGAGGGCTTAAAGATTGCGCTAGATAATATCGACGAAGTAATTGATGTGATTAGAAACTCCGCCGATACCAACGTCGCACGCGAAAATTTAATGAGCAGATTCGGCCTCAGCGAGGCGCAATCAGGCGCGATTTTGGATATGAGGCTAAGCCGTTTAACGGGGCTTGAGCGCGAAAAGATCGAGGAGGAGCTAAAAGAAATTTTAGCCGAGATAAAGCGGCTTGATGCGATCTTAAAGAGCGAGGAGCTAATCGAAGGGATCATCAAAGATGAGCTTTTGGAGATCAAGGATAAATTTAAATGCCCGCGCATCACCGAAATCGTCGATGACTACGAAGATATCGACATCGAAGATCTTATCGCGAATGAAAATATGGTCGTTACGATCACTCACCGCGGCTACATCAAGCGCGTGCCTAGCAAGACTTACGAGAAGCAAAAGCGCGGCGGCAAGGGGCGCGTGGCTGTTACGACGTACGACGATGACTTCATCGAGAGCTTTTTTACGTCCAACACCCATGATACGCTTATGTTTATCACCGACCGCGGGCAGCTTTACTGGCTTAAGGTCTATAAAATTCCGGAGGGCTCGCGCACCGCAAAGGGCAAGGCGGTCGTAAATTTAATCCAACTCGGCGCGGACGAAAAGATTATGGCGATCATCCCTACGACCGATTTTGATCCGAGCAAGTCGCTCGTATTTTTCACTCGCAACGGCATAGTAAAACGTACGAATTTAAGCGAGTTTAAAAACATCCGCTCGCTTGGCATCCGCGCTATCAGCCTAGATGAGGACGATACGCTGGTGACTGCGCTCATCGCTCCAAACAGCGCCGAGGAGATGCAAAACTACAAAGGAGGCGCTCTAAGCGGCGACGATCTGGACGGCGGCGAGGCTGAGGAAGTTTTAGAGCAGACCGAACAGGATATTTTAGAGGGAAGCGAGGATGAAATTTCAGATGAAATTTCGCAAGGCGAGGGCACTCAAGATGGCGAGCCGCAAAGCGCCAACGAAAATATGCTCTTCATCGCTACGAAAAAGGGAATGTGCCTTAAATTTAATTTAAATAAAATTCGCCAGATGGGGCGCATCGCTCGCGGCGTAAAGGGGATTAAATTTAAAGAGAAAGGCGACGAGGTTATCGGCGCCGCGTTTATTCTAAGCGATATGCAAGAAATTTTAAGCGTGAGCCAAAAGGGTATCGGCAAGCGCACGACCGCGAGCGAGTATCGTCTAACAAATCGCGGCGGCAAGGGCGTCATCTGCATGAAGCTCACCAACCGCACGGGAGAGCTCATCGGCGTCGTGATGGTCGATGAGGAGATGGATCTAATGGCGCTAACCACCAGCGGCAAGATGATCCGCGTCGATATGCAAAGCATCCGCAAAGCGGGCCGCAACACCAGCGGCGTCATCGTCGTAAATGTCGAGGGCGACGACGTCGTGAGCATCGCGACCTGCCCGAAAGCCGAGGAGGGCGACGAGGGCGAAGCGGACGAGCTTGCGCAGGATGAAAATTTATTAAATTCAAATTTGGATAGTAAAAATTCGCAGAGCGACGGCCCTAGCGATGAAATTTTAAAAGGAGGAGAGGATGAGTAGTTATAATATCGCCATCGTAGGCGCTACTGGCGCCGTAGGCGAGGAGATTTTGCGCGTCTTAGACGAGATGAACTTCCCTGTAAAGGATATACTGCCGCTTGCAAGCGCAAAGAGCGCGGGCGAGAAGGTGGAATTCCGCGGTAAAGAATACGTCGTGAAGGAGCTTACCGACAGCACCTTCGACGAAAACGAGATCGACATAGCGTTTTTTAGCGCGGGCGGCTCCATTTCGGCGCACTATGTGCCATTTGCTGCAGCAAGCGGCGCGGTGGTGATCGACAACACGAGCCACTTTCGCATGCAAGAGGACGTTCCGCTCGTAGTGCCCGAGTGCAACCCGCAGGATATCGAGCTGTGGAAAGAGACGGGCATCATCGCTAATCCGAACTGCTCGACCATCCAGATGGTTCAAATTTTAAAGCCGCTTGATGATGCGTTTGAAATAGAGCGCGTGGACGTAAGCACCTACCAAGCCGCCAGCGGTGCAGGCAAAGAGGGCATGGAGGAGCTCGTGTTTCAGCTGCAAAAATTCTTTGAATTTAAGCTTGATGAGTGCAAACCTAAAGTTTTCGCGCACCAGCTAGCATTTAACGTCATCCCGCACATCGACGTCTTTTTGGACAACGACTACACCAAAGAGGAGATGAAGATGGTGAACGAAACGCAGAAAATTTTGCATAAAAACTTCGCCGTTTCGGCTACCTGCGTGCGCGTGCCGGTGCTTCGCAGCCACAGCGAGGCGATCACGATAAAATTTAAAAAAGATTTTGAGATTAGCCGCGTGCGCGAAATTTTAAGAAATGCGCCTAGCATCGTGCTTGCAGACGATCCGAGCAAAAACGAGTACCCGATGCCGCTGCTTTCGAGCGACACGAACGAAACCTACGTCGGCAGGCTCCGCAGGGACAATTTCGATGATAAAATTCTGCATCTTTGGTGCAGCGCAGATCAGATCCGCGTCGGAGCGGCGACAAACGCCGTGCGCATCGCGCTTCGCTGGATCGATATGCAACAAGACAAGTAAGATAAATTTAGCAGAGTTGCCGAGCCTTTGTGCGCGGATACGGTTGCGCGCGCGGTTTCGGCACCGAGACCGTGCGAATAAATTTGCAAATTGGTCTAGTTAAAATTTAAGACCGCGAGCTGAAATTTTGCGCCTTTAACCTGGCGCAAAATTTAAATAGACTCAAAGGGACGCGACTAAATGGGGTAAATTTACGCGATTGCAAACGAACGTAAATTTAAACGAACACTTCGGCATAGAGCGGCTTTTAAATTTATACGTCCGCTTGCGGAGCGGCTAATCTCGAATTAAAATTTAAGGAAGAAATGAAAGCTATATTTGAAAAATTTTTACTTTGCAGCAAATTTTTAACTCTCCTGCCAGTGCTTTTTTGCATCGCGGCAGGCGCGGCGATATTTGTGATGGCAAGCTACGAAATCGGCTCGGCGCTCTATAAAATCGTAGAATTTTTCCTAGCCCCGCAGAGCGAGGGAACGCTTTACATCGATATTTTAAGCGAGATAATAACGGCGATTGATCTGTATCTAGTCGCTATAGTACTGCTAATCTTTGTATTTGGAATTTATGAGCTGTTTATCGACGAGTTTGTGGATCTAAATTTACAAGTTTTAAAGATCGCCTCGCTGGATGAGCTGAAGCACAAACTCGGTAGCGTCATCATAATGGTGCTCGTAGTGGATTTTTTCAAGCGAATTTTGCACACCGATTTTACTACCCCTTTGGATATGCTTTTGCTCGCAGGGGCTATCTTTGCGGTTTGTTTGGCTTTGTATATTTTGAGTAAATTTAAAGGATAAAAATGGTTTTCATCGACGCATGCTTCGGCAAAGAGACCCCATACACTCCCATTTGGATGATGCGCCAGGCGGGGCGCTACCTGCCGCAATATATGGCGGTGCGCGAGAGGGCGGGCAATTTTTTGAGCCTGTGCCGCGACTACCGCGCTGCTAGCGAGGTAACGATCCAGCCCGTAGAGATTTTGGGCGTCGATGCAGCGATACTTTTTAGCGATATCTTGGTCGTGCCGATGCAGATGGGGATGGATCTGCGCTTTGAAGCAGGCGAGGGGCCGAAATTTAGCGATCCGATCCGCTCCCAGGGCGATCTGACGCGCCTTGATCCGCAAAAGGCCGCGGCGGAGCTCGGATACGTTTATGATACGATCTCACTTACTCGCTCGCGCCTTGCCGCGGATAAAGCGCTCATCGGCTTTTGCGGCGCGCCATGGACGATCGCTACCTATATGATCGAGGGCGGCGGCAGCAAAAATTACGCCGTTTGCAAAAGGATGCTCTACGAAAATCCGCAGCTTCTGCATGAAATTTTGCGCCTCGTTACAGAGGCGACGAAGCTTTATCTGGCGCGCCAGATCGGCTCGGGCGTCGATGCGGTGCAGATATTTGATAGCTGGGCGGGCGCGCTGGAGCCGAGCGCGTATGAGGAGTTCGGCTGGCGATACATCTTGGAAATCACGGAATTTTTAAAAGCGAAATTCCCGCATATCCCGCTCATCGTCTTTGCCAAGGGCACGGGCGCGCAGATGTCGCGGTTGAGCCGTATTGCGGCGCAGCGAGGCGAGGCGAGCTTTGACGTATGGGGCGTGGATTGGAGCACTCCGATTGAGCTTGCGCGCGAGCAGCTCGGGGGCAAATTTGCGCTTCAGGGCAACCTGGAGCCGATGCGGCTATACGATCGCGGCGCGATAGAATCGGGCGTGCGCGAGATTTTAGCAGCGATGAAGGGTGCGGCGCATATCTTTAATCTAGGCCATGGGATTTTGCCCGACGTGAGCGTGCAAAACGCCAAATATCTGGTGGATCTGGTGCACGAGCTAAGTGCGCGCTAAAACCAGACTTTGCGATAGCCTATTTGCAGTGCGCCACTGTGAAATTTCATAGAGCCGTAGTTTAAAATTTTGCTTGCTTAGGCCGCCCGCTTTGCTTCTGCACGATCTTTTCCGCTGTCCATAAATTTTAAATTTTGTACTGCTTTCACGCCGTCAAAACAGCTCGCGGAACGCAAAGCTTTAAATTTTAAAATTCTGCGCCGTTTTAGCGCGGCGATACCACGAAATTTTAAAATTTAGCCGAAATTTGAAATTTTACGTCGTTTTTGCGCCGAGCGAGGCTTAAAATTTTACGCGCTATGTATGCGGCAGCGTAAAAATACCGCAAGCTTGCGAGTTTAAATTTAGCCCACGCTTTAAATTTATGGCTCGCACGCCCCAAATTTAAGGATAAATTCAAAACTCTAAGCTTAAAATTCCGCCGTAGCGGG
>ERZ773009.414-NODE-414-length-31110-cov-17.640573_pt1 | contig 31110 bp, 31 predicted proteins | sample MGYA00580663_ERZ773009 | MGnify/ENA primary metagenome ERZ773009 (study PRJEB29015, sample SAMEA2737969) | human oral metagenome | biome: human oral; feature: human-associated habitat; material: dental | place: China | collected 2026 ... | reverse complement strand
TGGGGCGGATATCACGCGTATTTTGCCGATCCGGACGGATACTACTGGGAGGTGGTTTGGGGCCCGGTTTTAAATTTGACGAGGATGGGCTGCTCAAATTTTAGATCAAAATTTTGCGGCTGAGGCCTGTTCGGAGGCGCTGAAGCCTTTGGCCTAAGCGCGTAAAATTTAAACTCAAAATTTTATTGCAAATCATCGGACGGGTTTCTTGTGGCTCGTATAATTTGCGGCACTGTTTTTTCGTGCTTTTCTCTAAACATCAAGCGAAATTTTACTTTTCTATATGATCTGCGGCACAGATTTTGCGCGAGGCTAAAATTTACTCGCACCCCTGTCGCGCTGTTTTACTCGCGCTCGCGGTACCGCTTTGCTCGCATCGCATGCCGCTACACAAAGCAAGAAAGTGGATATTTTGCGGCACTTTTGTCCGTGAGCGCGGCAAGGAAAATAGCGATAAGCTCCTCGAAGTTTTGCGCGATGACCAGGGCATCCTCATATATCGGTTCCGCGCCGAATACGATCTTGCCCGCGTCTGCGCCCTGCGTGAGGGTGTCCGCGAAGCAGCGCTCGCCCCTGACTGAAAACAAAAACGGCAAGCACCCACTCCAAAACGCGCTCACGGCGGCTCTTTCCGCATCGTTAGCCGCGCACTCCAGGCTGTCTTTTTCAAAATCTTCGTAGCAAAATTCCGCTTCGTCCGCGTTTGGCGACGCATAATCTCTAGCGGATACGAACCAAACGGCGTCCGCAGCGTCGCTCAAAATTTCAAAAGAGCAAACAAAGTGGTAAAAATCTTCGCTTAAATTTTTAAATCTGCCGCCTAAAAATTCGCTTTGCGGCGGGCAAATTTCATTTCTGCGCCGTATCTGCCAGCCGTTTTGCGCCAGCGCGTCTATAAGTTCGTCAAAAACCATCTCGCCTCCCGTAATTTGGCGCCGATTATAGCATTTTGCTCGGCGCAGCGGTTAAATGCGGCTAAATTTATAAAATTTTGCCTGCCCGCCGCGCATAAAAAGAGAAATTTTACGCGAAATTTTACAAATTCTGCTAAAAATAAAATGACGTTTCCAAATCACCGCTAAATTTGGGCTCAGCGGAAGGCGTAAGCCGCAAATGAAAAACGGGCGTATCGCCGAGGGGAGCGGGCGCACCGCTAAAATTTGCGCCTCGGTATCCGCTTAAAATTTCCAAGCGGTACCGACCGCGCTTTACGCGAAAACTCAGGCTGTTTTGCTCGCTAATGCAGCTCATATCTTTAAAATAGCCGATGCCTGCGATTTTTAGCGTGCCCGAGGAGTGAAAGACCCAGCCGCGAGAGATGATTTTTGCTTCGTCTTGTGCGAATATCTCCTCACTCGCCTCGCCCACGGTAACCGCAAAATCGTAATAATCGCTGCGGACGCCCGATATCGGCACCGCGACCCCCTCTCTTGTGACCGCGTCGCCGTGTTCGGTCTGCGTGAAATAGGCAAGAACGTCGTCGCTTGCAAGCCCGTGCTTATCCAGATAGTGCGCGAGCAGCGCGAGGACCCTTTATCACGAAGCCGCCCAGCTCGGAGAAAATTTGCCTTTTCATTCGCACCTTTCTTTAATCGCCGTGCGCGTCGTACGCAGAAATTTTACCGCTCATTTGCCCTCTTTGTTTTTGTTTTGTAGCGCCGATGAAATTTTATCACAGTGCCCGCAGTAAGGATAAAATTTTATCCTTGCGATCGTGCCGCAGATGAAATTTAAACCCCATTTCGCGCTCAAATTTACAGCCCGCGGTTTTTGCCGTCCATACCTTGGCATTTATCTACGAGCCAGCGCCCGTCCTTACACACGAGCAGGAAGCGGCGCGCAAAGCCGTGTTCATCCTTGGCGTAGATGTAAATTTTATTTTTGCTCTCGCATTCGGCGTCCGTTAGCTCGTACCCGCCGTAGGTGCCGCCCTCCATCATCGAAAACGAAATGCCCTCGGGGCGGAAGCCGCTGCGCCTAACGGGCGTGCAGTAGCGCGCAAATAGCTCCTCGCATCTGCGCTGCACCTCGCCGTCATCCGCGTCATCAATTCGCGATGTAGCGAATTTTTCCCATTCGCTCATCGCCGCGAAAAACGCGAGCAGCGCATCGCGCGCCGCCGCCAGGTCATCTGGATCAAGCTTCTTTTTGCTCTTTGCGACGTCTCTTTGCGCCTGCTCAAACTCCGCAATTTGTTCCTTGCTAAAGCGCCCGCCGTCTAGATAAAACTGGATTTTCGTATCCGCCGCGGCTAGCAGCCCCGCAAAGCTCGCGTGCGAATTGATCAGGCGCAGCGATTTTAGCCTCGGGATTTGCACGATCGCTTTTAGCCCCTCATCCGTGATGCTGACGTTTTCGATACCGATGTGTTCGAGCTTAGCGTGTTCCGCAAAGTATCTAAAGCCCTCGCCGCTTATCTTATCGCTATCTTGCAGAAACAGATACGCAAGCTTCGGTAGCGTGGCTAGATGCTGCAGCGCCGCATCCGTAATCGCCGTAGCTATAAAGCCCATATTTACGAGGCTTTTTACCTCGCAGATGCGGCGCACCATCTCATCGGTGAGTGCTACGTTTTCGTAGTGATGGCCTTTGCAGTAGCGCTCGCTAACCGCGTCCAAAGCTTCCTGCATCGTGATCTGCCTCATCAGCTATCCTTTAAAATTTGATTTTAAAATTTTAGTGAAATTTTACGATTTACGCAAGGCGCTGAAATTTATAGCGCGAATTTTATCTCGCGTCGTGCGATTAAATTTTGCGGCAATAGCGCGGTTGAAATATACTTTCGTCGTTGAAATTCGGCACAGAATTTCGGCAACACTTTTTAAATTTAGCTCGCCGCGCAAAGCGGGCGAGCGGAAAAGACGTCTTCACGATTAAATTTTACGCATCATTTTTCGCGGCGACGCTTTTCTTCGATGCCGCTTTGTCCTTGCCTGCGCGCTAGCTCGTCAAGTAGGGCGTCCGGGTGGATATTGTGCGCCGCAAGCGCGAGCAGAAGGTGAAATAAAAGATCCGCTCCCTCGTAAATCACGTCGTATCGTGGCTCGTCCGCTCTGTGCTCTCCAAAGCCCTCGCGCGCGATGTCTGCGTAAAGCTCGCTACGCGAGAGGTCCTTGCACGCCAGCGCGAACTCGCACGCTTCTTCGGCGATCTTTTTGAGATAGGCGTTTTCGCCCCTCGCGTAGAGCGAGGCGACATAGGATAGCGCGGACTCGCCGTTTAGCTTGCGATCCAAGCAGACGTGATAAATTTTGTCCAAAATGCCGTACGGGCTTTTTTCTGCGGAGTTTTTGAGCGTAGAATTTTGCGAGACGGCGTCTAAATTTTGCTCGCTACGCTCTGCGGCGGAATTTGTGAGAGTGGAATTTACCGCCGTAAAATTTTGCATTGCGGAATTTTTTGCATCGCAAGCGCTCGGAGTCCCCACATTTTCGCTGCATTTTTGCAGCGAAATCTCTTTGAAAAAACAGCTTCGCGAGCCCGTGTGGCAGGCGAATCCGCCGCATTGCTCGACTTTAAGTAGCAATGTATCGTTGTCGCAGTCCAAAAACGCCTCTTGCACAAGCTGAACGTGTCCGCTGCTCTCGCCCTTTTTCCAGATGCGCCCCTTGCTGCGCGAGAAGTAGTGCGCGTAGCCGGTGCTCAGAGTTAAATTTAATGCCTCTTCGTTCATATACGCGAGCATCAAAACCGTGCCGTCACCCGCATCCTGCACGATCGCGGGGAGCAGCCCGCCGAGTTTTTGCCAATCTACCTTCATCTTTGATCCTTAGTTTGCGAAGTCGCGCACGCTTTAAATTTTGCCGCCACACGCGGAATTTGAGTTATTGAAATTTACGAAGCGCTGAGCTCTCGTAAATTTAAAGAGCAAGCCTGGCGGCTAAATTTTAATCGGTCGCCAGGTTTAAGCCGCTACGGGCGCGAGCTCTGTTTATCACAAGCTTTCACGCTTGCCGCTAAGCTTAACTCGCAAAATCGCAAGTTAAATTTATGTGCCCAAAGCAGCTTGCTATTAAATTTAGTTCGCGAAATCGGGGCGTATAACCCGCCTGAAATTTTAATGTTCCCGCTCGATGGCGCTTTGCTTTGCCTTGTCTTTCGTATCGACCCAGATATTAGGCACCGCGCCGCCCGGCGTTAGGAAAATTTTTGCGTCGCCGTTTTCGCGCAACGCCTCGTTAAATTTAGCCTGCGTCTCGATCTGCTTGAGGCTTAAAAGATTTGCGTCCAAGCTCTTTGCGATCTCTTTGTTAGCGTAGGCTTGCGCGTCGGCTTCGATCTTGGCGGCATCGGCACGACCTTGAGCCTCGATTTTGACGGCGTCTGCGTTACCTTTGGCAAGAGCAGCCCTTTTAAGCGCCTCTTGATTTGCGCGCTCGACCTCGTATTTGGTGCGCTCAGCCTCCTGTTTGGCGATCTGCACGCGCTCGATCTGCTCCTTTACCTTTGCGGGCAGAATAATCTCGCGAAGCTGCACGGCTAGCAGATCCACTGGCGAATTCGGCAGCGATTCGATATTTTTGCGGATGCCGTCGTCGATCGCTTTAGCGATCTTGTCGCGTTTGGTAGGCAGCTCCTCGGCGGCATAGTTGCCGATGACGCTACGCACGACGTCCTTTACGCGCGGATCGATGATCTTATCCTCCCACAAAAAGCCCCACTCGGCGATCGTGTTGGGCGCCGTGGCTTCATTGAGCCTGTATTGCACGGTGATGTCGATGCTGACGGGCAAATTTCGCGAGTCTAGCACCGAGAGCGAGTTTTTGCTGATGATACCGCCCGCGGTGCCGCTTTTAGTAGCGATACCCGCGCTCATATCTTCGCTGCTGGTGTAGTTGATGATACGCGTGCGAGTATCTACGACGAATACGTCCTGTATGAACGGCACGAAAAAGTGAAGTCCCGCGCCAAGAGGCGTCGGATCGTATTTACCTAAATTTGACTTGATCCCCACTTCGCCCGATTGGATCGTGACGAAGGGCTTTGCAATCACGAGCAGCGCGATTAGCGCGATTATCACGTAAAGCACGCCGCTAAACTTGCCTATCCCTCCAAAATTAGGAATTTTAAAATTTAAATTCCCGCCTTTTTTGTCGCTGTTTTTCTTATTAAAATAATCATTCAAATCCGCTGGCATGCGCGTCCTTATTTAACGTATGTGAGCCAGTGCTCAAATTTGGGGTCTTTGCCCGTGACTACCGCGAAATATGCCTTTTGCAAGCGGCTCGTGATCTCGCCCATCTCGCCCTTGCCGATGATCCTGCCGTCGATGTTGCTAATCGGCGTGACCTCCGCGGCGGTACCCGTAAAAAACGCCTCGTCCGCGGCATAGAGCTGATCGCGAGCGATACGCTCTCTGCGGACTTCGTAGCCCAGGCTGCGCGCGATTTCGATGACTGAGTTTTGAGTGATGCTCTCTAAGCTGGTATCGTTCGGCGGAGTGATGATGAGCCCATCTTTTACGATAAATAGGCACTCGCCCGGCCCCTCCGCGACGAAACCTTGCGGATCGAGCAGTATCGCCTCATCGTATCCCGCATCGACCGCCTCAAAATTTGCCATCTGCGAGTTGAAATAATTCGCGCTCGCCTTGGCTTTTGCCATCATCGAAAATTGCGCCGGCTTCATCCACGATGAAATTTTGGCTTTGATCCCTTTGCGTAGCGCCTCTTCGCCCATATACGCGCCCCATTGCCACGCTGCGACGATGACATTTACCGGGCAGTTCGTAGACGAAACGCCCATCGAGCCGTAGCCGAAGTACGCTAGCGGGCGGATATAAACGGTATGATCGAAGCGGTTTTTTGCGACGACGTCGATCTGGGCCTGACGAAGCTGCTCGAAGCTAAACGGAAGCTTGATCAGGCAGAGTTTTGCCGAAATTTCAAGTCTGCGAGTGTGCTCGTCCAGGCGAAAAATCGCGTAGCCTTTGTCGGTCTTATAAGCGCGTACGCCCTCAAATACGGCGTTTCCGTAGTGCAAAGAGTGCGTCAAAACGTGAGTAGTAGCCTCCGCCCATGGGATTAGTTTGCCGTCTTTCCAGATGAGTTCGGCCTCTTGAATTTGTGCCATTTTTTGATCCTTTTGTTTAAAATTTAATCTGCGATTTTAGCTAAAACAATATTAATTTCTAAGAAATTTAAAAGCGGTTGAAATTTGGTGCTATTTTAAGACGCGCAACGAGTCGTGAGTTTAAATTTGGCCCGCAACTCTGTGCAGATGGCATTAAAATTCCACGAATGAAAGCCCGATGCCGATCTTATTGACGCTGCGTTTGTAATCCGCGAGGCTCTCGCCATAGCCGTTAAAGTAGCGCAGATAGCCGTAAAATCCGCTATTAAAGATCGGAAAGCTGTAGTTTAGCTCGATCGCGCCGCGGTTGCTGCCGTCAAAATGTAGGTTGTTTCGCCACAGAGCGCTAAGTCGCTGCTTGCCGAAGGTGTATGACGCGCGCAGATCGCCGTAGCCCATATAATCCGCGATGTCCTCGTTCGTGCGGTCCAACCAAAACGCATACCAGGCTCTGGGGGTGATCGAAAATCCGTCCGCACTCCACGTGCTTTGCGCGTAGAGCCTATTCCACGAGCGCGATTCCTCGCCGCCCTTGCCGTTTGATTCGTGCATGGCGCCTATCTTTAGCTCGTCCGCAAACGGCACCGGCGCGCTAACGTATAGCTCGGGACGATAGTTGCTCTCGCGGAAAGGGGCGCTATCCTGCGTGATCTGCCACCAGGAATTTTGCGCGTAAGCGAATGAAATTTTCTCTCCAAGTCCCAGCGCGTCGTAGGCAATCGGGCGCTCGAAGCTAAACTCAAAATGCAGCTCATCCGCCTTGCGATCGGGTTTTTTGCTAAAATCGTGAGTAAAGAGCATATAGATCGGCTCATAATATTTAAGCCCCAAAAATCCAAAATTTCGACCATTTTGATCGCCTTGCGGCGCGGAATTTGACGCAGTGGAATTTTGCGAAAGCGAGGCGGAATTTGATGATGCTAAATTTGACGCAGAGTCTGATGCGGCCGAGTTTGCGTCTGCGAAATTTGACGAAGTGGAATTTGGCGCGACAGGTTTCGGCGCGGCGGAATTTTGTGCGACAGAGTTTTGCCGCGGCGCAAAGCTTAAAACGGCGGTATCATCGTGCGCAGCGCGGTTTTCTGCGGACGAGGTAGAATTTTTTGCTGAATTTCGTCGCGACTTTTCGCCGCTTTCCGCTAGAGTTGCCGCGGCGATCTTTTTGTAATAGATCATCGCGTTTTTGTAATCGCCCTTGGCCTCATATTCGCTAGCCTTTGCGTATAGTTCGGAGAGATCTTGTGCGGCTAGGCCCATGGCGCAAAACGCGAATGCTAAAGCTTTAAATTTCATCTACGCCCTTTAAATCGTTTTGATAATTTATATTTAAAAACTGCTCTTTGTTTTTGAAATTTAACACTTTGGAATTTGCAGATCCGATGAGCGCGCCGATCTTATGCTCTTTCGCGCGGTAGAGCTCAAGCGCGCGCGGCGCAAGAGCTGCGTCAAAAAATCCGCATAGGCTGTGCCTATGCGCTTTGTCGCCCGCCACGCAAATTTGCCCCTCCTGCTCGCTAAGAGCGCGAATGGTGGAAATTTCTACAAATGGCATATCGGCGGGGATGATAAAAATGCGCTCGCCGCTAAAGGGCTTTAGCGCCGAATACAGCGCGCCCATCGGCGAAAATTCCTCAAATTCGTCGTAGATCATAGGAAGCGGCGGGTTAAATTTAGAGCTTTTGGCGCAGGCGAAAACCCGCTCAAACTCGCCTCTTAAGCGCGAGAAAAGAAAGTGCGTCATGCTGGGATGCCCGCGAAATGGAAACAGCGTTTTGTCGCTGCCGAAACGCGAGCTTTTGCCGCCACAGAGAATGACGCAGGTTTTCATCGCGGCGAAATTTTAAATTTGAAAGTAAAATTTACAAAAAGCGCGGGCATATCAGTCTTTTTGCATATATTTGGCTTTGCCAAGGGCGTTGTTTGCGATGAACTGATAAAGGCTCGGCGCCTGAAGCTTGGCTAGCTCGGGGTATTTGGCTTTAAGCGTCTTCCAGATATCATAGACTCGCATACCGCTTGCGTAAAGCTTCATAATCTCGCTAAAATGCGGATCGTAAAGGCTCGGCTTTTTATACAGCGAGAGTTTGCGGTCGGTATCCAGCACTGCATTTGCCTCGATAAAAGCGGCAAGATCGCGCTCGCTTACTTTTGCGAAATCTTTTTCGTAGTGAGATTTCATATACTTTAAAATTTCTTTATTGCTAATGCCTTGGAAGTGCATTTTCTTGATTTCGAAGCGATATGCGTATAAGAAGTCCTCGCTTTTTTTGGCAGTTGCGCGAAGTCTTGTTTTTTCATCTTTGAACGTCACGGAGATGAAGTGCGTAAGCCCGGGCGCAGTAACGGCGTTTTTGAACGCTTCATCCTCCTCGCCGATCTTTTTTAGGATCGCCTTGACGGTGTAGCCCTCGGCGATAAGGTTTGAAATTTTATCTTTATAAGGTTTGTAGTCGAATCGCACGCGCCTAAAGCCCGTCTCGACACTGATTTTTTTATAGATTCTCGCATGCTCTCTAGATGTAAAATATCTCGATTTCAGCCCTTTGCGGAGTTGTTCGGCAACCGCGGTAAAATCGTCATAATCGGCGATAGACGCGATTAATTCCTTTTCGTTTACGACCCTGCCGTTAACGACCGCGATGGTAATGACCTTCATATTTTCTCCTTTGATTGGGCACAATTCTAACTTAAAACTATAAACTCAAATTTAATTATTTATTATCAAGGATTGCGGAGGATTTGCGTTTGCGAGGCAGAATTTTACGCGCTAAAATTTAGTATTTTGATTGATTTTTATATCTTTTTGTGCTTGTTCTCACGCCGCTTTTTTATACTTTTTTGTGTAGAGATGAAGCGGGTTTGCAGATATAAATTTTACCCGCAAACTTTAACTAAATTGCCAGCGCAAGTTAGCTTTTTTTAAACGAAAAAAGCTTTTTGATCTTCGTAAGCCCAAGCTTCATGCCGCTATATTTCATCATCTTAGCCATATTTACCCACATTTCACGCTCGTAGCATGGATGCGGGCAGTGGTGACAGCGTGGCTTTTCGGTATGCGGGCAGGCACGCAGGCGCGCGTAAGCATAGCGTAGCATTCGCTCGCAGTCGCTACAGAGATGAAAGTGCGTTTGCACAAGCCCCTTATCGTCTTTGTAGTCATGAAGCACGGCACCGTCTTTTTTAGGCGCATCCGCATGCTTGCCATCGCAGTAAATTTGGATAAATTTCGTCACCGTATTTACTTCGTAAATAAATTTTTCGCTCGTCATATTTGATCCTTTTGGGCGGATTTTATCTAAAAGAGACAAAAATACTCTTGAGCGCGCTCAAGCTAGAATTTATTGAATTTTAAAATTTCGCGGAATTTCGCTTTATCTTTCGACCTTGTTGCTTAATAGAGTCGCGATGAAGCGTGTTTTGTCATTTGAGGCAAGCGCGATTTGCAAGCTCATCGTAAGCGGCACGGCCAAAAATAGCCCGCCGATACCAAGCACGAAGCCCCACAGTAGTAGTCCTGCAAGCACGCTGATCGTTGAAAGCCCAAGCCCTTGCCCTAAAAATCGTGGCTCGATGATATTTCCGATCGCTACGTTTACTACTAAATAGATTGCGATAGTCCAGATGCTAGAGCTTATATCCATCGTAGCTAGCGTCACGAAAAGCGTCGGAAAGACCGCTACGATCGAGCCAATGGTGGGGATGAAATTTAGCACGAAAGCTAAAATCCCCCATAGCGCAGCATATGGGACGCCAAGCGTCCACAGCCCGAGTCCGATGAGCGCGCCGGTGCAAGCTGAAGCGATAGTTTTGATTAGCAGATATTTTTTGAGGCTGGAGGCAAATTTCTTCACGAAAGTATGCGTAGCGCGGCTACTTTGCGAAAAATAGCGGATTTTTTCGTCGATCACGGAGCTTTCAAAGACCATAAATGAAACCATTATAAAAATGAAAAATCCCGTCGAGACTATCGAGCCTGTTTTGCGCAGTAGCGCAGATAGCTGTGCGGCGGCTTCGCTCGGATCGATGCCCAGGCTTGCGGCGTTAAGCTCTATGCCGAATCGAGAGAGCTTTGCGCTCACGCCTCCTAGCACCTCTTCAAATTTTGCTTGAAGCTCGGGCAGGCGCGCTGAAAATTCCTTGATCGCATCAAAGATGACTGCGCCGAAAAACACTATAATCGCTACGAAAGCAAAAGTGATGATGAGGAAGCTAAAAACACGCCCGACGCGGATCTTTTGGACGTAAAGCACCAGTGGCGATACAAGCACCGTGATGAAAATAGCTAACAAAAATGGCACGACGATAGCCTGCGCGGCTTTAAGACCAGCCAGGATGATTACGACGCAAGCAACCGACATCAAGGACATTTGAAGCTTCAAGGATTCTCCTAAATTTGACATTTTCGCAGAGCTTTTACGCGAAATTTTGATGAAAGGATTTTAACTAAAATTCCATAAATTTATGACTAAAATTTTATATATCATTTCTTATCCCATAAATTCAGTTCACTTTGAATTTCTGTCTTTATATAATAAGAATTTTCTGTAATACCTGCAAATTTTGCCAATATTTTTGTCTCATCGGAGGAGCTTAAATGTACTGGAAATGATTTTGCTCCATTAGAAAGCAGCCAAATAGTACGTGTTATTCCGTCAGAAAATGAACAAGCGTATTTTTTTTCTTTCACATAATTCTTTTTAAAAAACGGAATACATCTTACTTTTATTGGTACATAATACTCATCAGAATAACAACAAACTCTAGCCAATGGCACAGTATTACCAAGACCCTGTTTAAAGCCCTCTTCTTCCCAACTATATTTGTAATCGTTTCGCCAACCATCTTCCCTTTTATTGCTTATTTCTTTATCTACATCAATTTTACTATTACGCCATAATTCTAAAGAATTTTATGCTATCAACAAACGCAATACCTCCAGTGTTATTTGTAAATGGGTGGCACATATATACAGATTTTTGGTTTTTAATTTTTAATTCGAAAATAACACGTTTTTCTTCAACTATAATGTTTATACCAGGAAAACGTTCAAGCTTCATATTACATTCGAATCCTTATAGTCCTATCACACAAAATACCCGCGCGCAGCATCCTTGCCCTCAAAGGGGCTTGCGCTCAGCTCGCTGCCGTCTATGAGCAGGGCGTAGCTGCGCGCGGCGTCCGTTTTGGCGTATGTTAGCGCCAGCCTCGCCGCAAGCTCTCTATCCGCTTCGCTCGCGCCTCTGCTTAGCAGGCTTAGCGCGCCCACGACGTCATCTTTAAATTTTATCTCGCTAAATTTTGGATTTTGCACGGCGGCAAGCTTTTTGTTGTCGCTCTCATCTCGCCCGATTATGAGCTTGGCGCCGCCTGGCAGGCGCAGATGGCGTCCGAATTTTAAAATTTCAGCGTCCGCGGGCGTTTCGATCTTTTCAAATTTTACCGCATCCTTGATCCGCTCGCTGAAGCTCTGCACGGTCAGCAGACAGCCTCCCGCGGGCGTTTCGTAATCCTCAAAGCCAAACTCCGCCGCCAGCTGCATCTGCCTAGCCCGCCCGCGCCCGCTGATATCAAGCAGAGCGTCGCGATCAACCCAGCCCCTGATCTCGGGCGTCGTAGGCGGCAGCAGCTTCGCGCACAGCGGACGCAGGATCAGCCCCTCCTCATCACCGCTAAGCCCTTGTACTTGAGCCAGAGCCTGGGCGCGCTGGCTCATCGGGCGCTGCCCGAGCACCTCGCCAGTGATGATGAAGCTCGCCCCTTCGCTTTGCAGCATCGTAAGCGCGGTCTTAAACATATATCCGTGGCAGTCGATGCAGGGGTTGAAGTACTTGCCGTAGCCGTATTTGGGCTCGAAAAGCACCTGCCGCAGATATTCGCTTCTGATATCGATGCTTTTAAAATCTGCCCCCGCGGCTGCGGCTCTGCGGCGCATGATCTCGCTCTTATCGTCCTTGCCGCTAAATCCGATATCCATATTCAGCGCGAGCACCTCGATGCCTTGCGAGACGATGAGTTTGACCGCGAGCATGGAATCAAGCCCGCCGCTAAAGAGCGCCAATGCCTTCATTTCGTTCCTTTACTTGAGTTGATTGATCTTTTTTTGATACTCCAAGATCCGCTCGATCTTGTCGGGCGCGTCGGAGTTTTTGAGCTTTTGCATTAGCTCTTGCAGGGCGTTGCGGCGTAAAATTTTGCATGCGTCGTTAAAGAGCGCCGCACCGCCGATCGGCAAAATTTCATCGTCCAGCGCAAGCGCACGCAGATTTTCAAGGGCTTCGCTTTCGGCGTTTTGAACATTTTGGATACTTTGAGTTCTTTGGACATTTTGAGCGGCGGCTTCCATCTCGCCTTGATTTGCGCCGATGCTTAAGCTCCGTCTCTCGCCGTTATTTGCATCCTCTTGCTTCTCGCCGCCGTTTGCACCCTGCTGCGCGGAATCTTTTAAATTTACGGCGCCCGTAGAGCCCTGCCCGCTAAAATTTTGCTCGCTAGAGCTCTCACCGCTTTTTAAATTTGCGCTCTCGCTACGGATAAAATTTTCTCCCGCGCCGCCTGCGATGAAATTTTCGCCGGCATTACTATCCGCATTGCCGCCCTCGCCCCCGATGAAATTTTTAAAATTCTCGCCGCTGCGAGCGAAAGCCAAAAACGCCTCGAAAATATCGCCGTGCATGCGAAAATCGCGCTGCTCCAAGCAGCCGAGCCCAAGCTCCGCCATCTCGCTATCAAGCAACATCGATTTTATGATCTGAAGCTCCGCGATCTCCTTGCGGCGCAGTAGCGTCCGCCCGCCCCTAGCCGAAGCGGCAAGCGGCGCAGAGCTCTCGTAGCGCGCCGTGTTTTGCTCGCGAACAAAATTTCCGCCGTTTAAGCTCCCGCTCACACCGCCCCTACCGTCTGCGCCGCGCCCTTCGTAAGAACCGAAATCACGAGAGCCGAAATTCCCGCCCTCGTTAAAATTTCGCCCCTCAAAGCCCGCGCCGAAATTTTTACCGCCGCTTGCTAAATTAAACGAACCCGGCGAGACGTTTAAAATTTGCGCGACCAGGCTCTGATAGGACTCGGCGAGCACGGGGCCGAGCGCTGCGGTAAATTCTTTGATCTCATTTAGCGCAGCCTCTTTTTGCACGGGGCGGGCGAGGTCGTATTTTTTAGCGATTCTTCGGATCAGAAACTCCCCGCTCTCCATGCCGCTAGCATAAATTTGCTCTAGCTCGCGCACCTTGCCCGCGACTATCATATCCGCAGGATCGGCACCGCCGCCGATTATAGCGACGCTTGAGTCGATCTTGTTCAGGCACAAAAGCCGCGCCGATTTCATCGCCGCATTGATGCCCGCAGCGTCGCCGTCGAAGCTAAGCACGACGTTAAGCTCCGCGCGCTTTATAAGCGGCAGATGAGCGGGCGTCAGCGCCGTGCCGAGCACTGCTACGGCGTTGTCGATGCCCGCTTGGTGCAGCATGATGACGTCCATGTAGCCCTCGGTGATGATGAGGGTTTTTTTAGCGATCGCGCTTTTTTTCGCAAGGTCGAATGCGTAGAAAATTTTAGATTTATCAAACAGCGCGCACTGCGGAGAATTGACGTATTTGGCAGGGTTGTCACTTATCGTGCGGCCGCCGAAGCCCACGAGCTTGCTTGCGTGGTTGTAGATCGGAAAGGTGATGCGCTCGATGAAGCTAGCATAAAGCCCGCGCTCGTTTTGCTTCACCGCGCCCGCATTTAGCGCGTCTTGCGGCGGAATTTCTTCGTTTTGCAAAACCCTGATCGTCTGCGCGCTAGCTCCTGCGTATCCAAGGCCGAATTTGCGAATGCTCTGATCGCTTAGGCCGCGATCGTGCAGGTATTTCACGGCGGCAGGATTTTGATAAAGGCAGCTTTGGTAGTAGGCGTTTAAAATCCCGAGCACCTTCTTCTCTTCGCTGCGCTCCTGGACTTTGGCGCCGGTGTATTGCAGCGCGAAATTATACATCCCCGCAAGCTTTTCGACCGCTTCTGGGAAGCTTATCTTTTCGTAATCTTGGATAAATTTAATCGCGTTACCGCCCGCTTTGCACGAAAAACAGTGAAAAATTCCAAGCTTGGAGCTCACGCTCATGCTCGGGTGCGAATCGTCGTGGAAGGGGCAGACGCCCACGAAATTTGCGCCGCTGCGCTTAAGCGGGACATATTTTTCTACGACGTCTACGATATCTACGGTGGCCAGCAGATTTTCTATGCTTTCGTTTTTAATCATAAGCGAAATTATACCCGCACTTTGCTATAATTGCCCTTTATTTTTGCGACGAGGTTTGATTTGGATAATTTTTTCTTAGACGATCGCGACCCGATTTTCGGGCTTATCATGCTGATAAGCATAATCTTGCTAGTGTCGATTCTAAGCTACATTTGGGGAGTTTTTTCTAAAAAAAACGAGAGGCAGAGTTTAGAGAATTTCATCAAAAAATTTGACACCCTAGACGCGCTTAACTCGGAGCACAGACAGCTTTTAGCAAGCCCGCAAATAGACATCCCGACGCTTGGAATTTTAGCTAGCTCTTTCGTCAAAAGCGGCGACTTCGAGCGCGCGATAGAAATTTATCTAATCGCGCTAAGTAAGGCTAGCGGCGGCGTACAGAGGGAGTTTATCCTCACCAATCTCGGTATCGTATATTTCAAAGCGGGCTTTTTGGGGCGCGCCGAAGAGGTGTTTTTGCAGGCGCTGAAGCTGCGCCCGAGAAACAAAGAGGCTCTTACGCATCTTACGGTGATTTATGAGCGGCTGAAGCGCTTTAATGAGGCGCTTGAGGCGCTTGACGCGCTACGCGAACAGGACGCCGAAGTATATGCTCAAAGCCAGTTCGAGCGCGCTCAAATCATCGCAAACGACGCCAATACGCCGTTTAATAAGAAGATCGCTAAAATTTCAAAGCTAAACTTCAAATGCGCGGGGCGGTTCTGTATGGAGCTTTTTATCAAAAACAAAGAGCCTATGGAGGGTTTCGATCGCTTCCCGCCGATCGAGCAGGCGATCGATCTGATCTATGATTTCCCTGCGGCGGTAAACACGCAGGATGCGGAGTATAACGCCCTTTTTTACGCGCTCGGAAAAAGCGATCAAAAGCCGCAGAGCGCGAGTAAAATTTTTGAGATCAACGCGCTTATTGCTATGAAAGACGCGGGCTTTGAGGACGCGAGGCTTAGCTTTAGCTACACCTGCGCGAAGTGCAAAAGCTCGGTGGGGCTCTTCTCGCACCGCTGTCCGGTCTGCTACGAGCTAGGCAGTATGGAGATCAGAGCGCAAATTTCGGAGAAAACCGGTGAAATCGGTCAAACTTTTTAGCGACGGCAGTTGTCTCGGAAACCCTGGAGCGGGCGGCTGGGCTTACATACTGCAATATGGCGACGCGATAAAAAAGGCAAGCGGCGCAGAGGCGATGACGACCAATAATCAAATGGAGCTAACAGCCGCTATAATGGGGCTTAGCGCGCTTAAGCAGCCCTGCCGCGTCGAGCTTTTTACCGACAGCGAATATGTCGTTAAAGCGATAAATTCCTGGCTCGCAAAGTGGGTCGCTACCGATTTTAAGGGCAAAAAAAACGCGGATCTGTGGCGTAGATACCTTGCGGCGGCAGCGCCTCACGAGATCAAAGCCTCCTGGGTCAAGGGGCATGCGGGTCATCCGCAAAATGAGGAGTGCGATGCTATGGCTCGCGCGGCAGCAGAAGCGATAAAGGGCTAAAATTCTGCGGCAAAGCTTGTGGTTGCGCGGATTTGCCCGCGTTTACTTTGCACGCAGAGCCGCCTCGGCGTAAATTTTATCGCCCGAAGCCGGTTTTGACGCTTTCGTTCACGCAATCGAGCTCTTGTATTTGGGGGCAGGCGTGTTTTTGGCGTGGATTGTATGTGCAGCAAGTGGGCTTCGGCGCGGTTTAGCTTTGATACGTTCTATTCGTTCGCGTTTGCTCGCGCAAGCTCGCACTTATTTGTGCGTGGATTGGGTGGGCGAACTTTGGCGGAAATTTCGTTAGCAGTGAGCAGGCTTTGGCGCGACTGTATTCGCGGCGAGTGTGTTTTTGGCGAGGATTTCGTTTGCGGTAAGCTAGCTTTGGTGCGGTTTGTGTTAGAATTGGCGGGCTACGTTTAAATTTTATTCGCCGCAGATCGTTGCTAATGCGTTTTATCCGCCGCATTAGTGTAAATTTAGCGCAGGTTCTACTCGCGTTCGTTTCGTTTGCGCAGGTTTTGTTCGCACCGGATGCCGTTTGCGTGCGGGCTGCCGCGGATTTCGTAGAATTTTATAAAAAGGTTGATAATGCAAAATTTAGAAAAATTACAAGAAAAACTGGGCTATAAATTTCAAAATTTAACCCACCTCAAGATCGCTCTTACGCACAAAAGCGCCAAAAACGGGCACAACAACGAGAGGCTGGAATTTTTAGGCGATGCGGTGATGGATCTGATCGTGGGCGAGTATCTTTTCAAAAAATTTAGCAGCGATGAGGGCGATCTGAGCAAGCTGCGCGCCGCGCTCGTGAACGAAAGCAGCTTTTCTAAATTTGCAAAATTTTTGGGCATCGGCGAGAACCTGAATATGTCGCTGTCCGAGGAGCGCAATGGCGGACGCGAGAAACCCTCGCTGCTTTCGGACGCCTTTGAGGCGATAATGGGCGCCGTCTATCTTGAGAGCGGGCTGCAAAACACCGCCCGCATCGCGACCGCAATCTTAGAAATCCTCTATCCGCGCATCAGCTTTAACGAGCTCGTGCGAGACTACAAAACCGCGCTGCAAGAACTCACGCAGGCAAAATTCGGCGTCACGCCCGAATATGTTCTTTTAGGCTCGAGCGGCCCAGATCATAAAAAAAGCTTCGAAATGGCGGCGCTTGTTGGCGGCAAGCGGCTCTCCTCCGCCGTGGGAGCCAGCAAAAAAGAAGCAGAGCAAAAATGCGCGCAAATTGCGATCGAGCTTTTACAAAACGGCGCCTCACACGGCACTAGCGCGAAAAATAGTGAGCAAACGGCATGCGCCAGTGACGTACAAAGCGGCGCGAACTGCGCTCAGGACGGCAAAAAAGGCTCACGAGGCGGCAGCGGACGGGCGCATGGCTGCAAAAAGAGCGACCGCGCCGGCGCATCAGGCGGCACGCCGAGCGCTAAAAAAAGCAATGAGCGAAACGGGCGTGATACGGATAGACAAGGAGGCGCGCTATGAATACTTTCGGCGAGAGATTGCGCCTTAGCACCTTCGGCGAGAGCCACGGCGCGGCGATCGGCGGCGTTTTGGACGGCTTTCCGGCGGGCGTGGCGATCGAGCCTTCAAATATCCAAAGCGAGCTTGACCGCCGCAAACCAGGCGGCAAATACGCTACGCCGCGCAAAGAAGCCGACGAGATCGAAATTTTAAGCGGAATTTTTGACGGTCGCAGCACCGGCGCGCCGATCGGATTTATCATCCGCAACGCAAATCAGCACTCAAAGGACTACGAAAATCTAAAGGATATTTTCCGCCCCGCACACGCCGATTTTACATATTTTGCCAAATACGGACTGCGCGATTACCGAGGCGGCGGGCGGACAAGTGCGCGCGAAACCGCCGTACGCGTGGCTGCGGGGGCGTTCGCGCAAATCCTGCTAAATCACTTTAAAATTTCCGTAAAAAGCGGGATTTACGGCGTGGGCGAAATTTACGCGGAAAATTTGGACTTCGACTTTGCGCAAAACAGCGAAATTTTCGCACTCGATCCCGCTGCGGAGAGCGCGCAAAAGGAGTTAATTCTAAGCGTCAAAAATGCGGGCGATAGTATTGGCGGCTGCGTGCTGACGCGCGTTACGGGCGTGCCTGCGGGGCTCGGCGAGCCGCTGTACGGCAAGCTGGATGCGGCGCTTGCGGGCGCGATGATGGGCATAAACGGCGTAAAGGCCGTGCAGATCGGCGCAGGAGTGAAGGCAAGCACGCTAAAAGGTAGCGAAAATAACGATTTTATGCGCGCTAGCAAGGATGCGATCCGCACCAACGGCGGCAAGATCGGCGCAAATTTCGCAAGCAACAATGCAGGCGGAATCTTAGGCGGCATAAGTAGCGGCGCGCCTATCGAGATTGCGACGCATTTTAAGCCTACTCCGAGCATTTTTATGGCGCAGCGCAGCGTGGACGTGCGCGGCGCAGACGCGATCTGCGAGCTGCGCGGGCGGCACGATCCGTGTATCGCCGTGCGCGGCAGCGTCGTAGCCACCGCGATGGCACGGCTGGCGATCGCCGATGCGCTGCTGCTAAACGCGAGCGCGACGCTAGGGAATTTAAAGCGAATTTACGGCGAGGATTAAATTTAGAGGGGCGCCTTTAAATTTTGCGAAATTTCATGAAATTTTAGGAGCGAGCGATGAAATTCTCGCGAGCGAGGCGGGCAAATTTTAAATTTACGCGGTAGGCCTATCGCGACAAGGAGGGCAAATGAGACTTGAGCGTATCGGCGAGGGCTCGGCATTGATCGCGCGCATAGAGGCGATCAACGTCGCGGCATTCCCCGAAATCGAGCGTATCAGCATAAAAAATTTCTTAAAAATGTCGCGCAAAGAACAGCTTGAAATCGCGGCGATTTTCGAGGATTTTAGCGCCCTAGTCGCTGGCGGCGCTACGGGTAAAAATCGTGCGGCGGCGAGTGAAAATTTATGCGCGCCGAAGCAGGATTTTTGCGCGGCAAAGCGGGATCGCGGCGAAGCTAGCCAAGATCGCGATGCTGCGAGTAAAAATTCCGATGCGAGCGACTGCGGCGCGGCAGAATTAACCTCTTTGAGTTCCGAAAATCGCGGCGCGGCTGACAAAAAATATAATACGACGAGTAAAAAATCCAGCTCAGAAAGTAAAAATCGCGACGCAGCGGATAAAAAATCTAATGCGACGCGTGAAAAATACAGCTTGGAAAGTAAAAATCCCGGCGCGGCGACAGGCGAAAATTCCAATGCGGCGGCGCAAAATTTAAGCGGCGAGGAGCTCGTTGGGTTTTGCGTCTATAGGACCGTGCAAACCTACAAGCGCGCGGTTTTGCACCACAAACAGCCGCCGTCTCGCCTAAATGCGGATAAAATTTTAAGATCCAAAGCCCATAGCGGCGCGGAATTTGAAGGCACAGAGGATGAAATCCCAAGCGATAAAGCGGAATTTTCAGAGGCAAAATTTTTTAGCGTTGCTAGCGGCAAAAACCCGAGCCAAAAAGCGCAGCCTTTTAGCGGCGATAAAATTTTAAATGCGAGCGCAGATAGCAAAATTCCGATCGACGCGGACCGTTTGATTTGCGGTGCGGGCGGCAAAATTTTATCAAGCGCCAGAAGAGATGAAATTTCATCAAGCGCCGCGGAGAGCAAAATTTCATCGATCGCCGCAGAAAGCGAAATTTTGCGCTACGATGAGAGCGAAATTTCAAGCGGTGGGGAGAGCGGGATTTTTTACGTGGCCTACCTCGGCATCGATGCGAAATTTCGCGGACTGGGGATCGGCTCAAGGCTGCTCGCGCTCATCGTCACGCAAAATCCGAGCGCGCAAATCGTCCTTGACGTCGAGCCTCCGCACGAGGACGCGCCCAATCTCGCGCAGCGCCTGCGCCGCATAGAATTCTACGGTAGGCACGGCTTTCGGCGCTGCGGCAAGTTTTTCAACTACGCAGGCCTTAGCTTCGAGATCCTTGCTAGGCCGTCGCTAACGGCGCCGCAGCAGGGATTTGACGTAGCGAGCTTCGTGAAATTTATCGGCGCGGGCAATAAATTTAGATTTAAAATCACCGACGCGCCGCTATACAAAAACTAATGCAAAAGCCCGAATTCAGCCTCATCTGCGATGATACGTTTTATAGAATTTTCTCCGCCTCTATCCTTGCGTTTTTTTGCATTTTTATCTCTTTGGATATCGGCGGATCGGGGGAGCTGTTTTACACGGATAGCCCGCTACGCTCGCAGCAAGCCAAACCTAGTCTGACGATCGTTTTTGTGTTTTTGGCGCTGCTTTATCTGCGGAGCGGTAGCAAAGAGGCGACGCGCGTGGAATTTGACGAGCTTAAAATATCCTTTCGCAGAGGGCTAGACAAATACGATCTTATGCTTGGATGCGTTGATCTGATAGAGCCGTCGTTTGGCTTTGTGCGGACGTTTCGCGTGCCGCTTATAAGCTACGAGCGGTTTTTGAAACTGCAAGAAATTTTAAAATTCTTGCTTCTTTTCGCATACGTCGCGGGCGTGTTTTTGACGATCAAATTCGGCTTCGTCGAGGCTGCAATCTATGCAGCGGCGGGCATTTTTGCGATTTTGATCGCTTCAAAGCTCGTCGTCGCGCGAAGGCTAGACGGGCGAGCAGGGCTTCGACTGCGCGACTGCCTGCTACTGCGCGGGAGGGACGATACGGGCGCGGCGGTATTTTTTTGCATCCGTCCTAGCCGCGCCGAGCGCGAAGCTTTACGTATATATTTTTTGAAAAATTTCAGCTACGACATTAAGACGTGAAATTTTTCGGTTTTCAGCGTAAAATTTAGACCCGCGGGGTAATCTGGCTATGGCTAAACGTAAACGAAGCACAAAGGCGGATGCTGCGCGAGTATTTCGCGGCGAGATTGGGCTGGATTTCGAGCAAAATTCTACTCACAGCAATCGTAGATGGGATCTCTCGGTACTCGAAGTAGTCCTCGAAGCAGTCGCAGATGAGATCGCTCGGCACCCGAAGCAATCCTCTAAGCAGCTTCAGATGAGTTGCTAGTGTCTGCTTGACTGAGATAACCACGGCTCGTCGCAACTCGCCTCGCCGCAAGCGCCTCCGCAAATACCCCGCATCTTTAAACGCGTCGAAAGCTAGACGACGATAAAATACGAAAATCATACCGAAAAGGAATTTTATGAGGGATTACGACAAAGAGCCGATCAAAATCATAGACAGAGCGGTTTACTTTCAAAACAATATCGTTCTTTTTCTTTCACTCGGTTGCTTATATAAAATATTCAATTTAGAAGTTACTCCGTTAAACTTAGAATTTTACACGCATTTTAGTGCCGATTTAGTTATGTTTATCGTAGTGGTCTTTTTATTGTTGCCGGCTACGCTACTTTGGCCTATTAAAAGAAAGGGCGGTCCCGCGTATTTTTTATTGGAAAATAATAAAATCAGCTATATAAATGCTTTCGACGATAAGCCCGGATCACTAAATCAGGCGCTAAATGATTTTTATTTTGTCAAGAAAGAGGAAATAATAAAAATTTGCAATGCCTGCGATGTCGATAAAATAAGCTTTTGCATTATATCTGAGTTATACAATAGCTACGGAAGATTTCACTATTTTCGCCATACGAGCTGTATAAAAAGTCGTCCATAGGGGTACACATAGGAAAGGCTGTATTGTTTTTATATCATACGATAAATTTCATATTATTCATCTTGCCGTTTAAAATTTATATGCTGATAAGAGCGGGCGAGCCTTTGGGTTTAATCCGCAAAAATATCGTGTTAAGGTTCAAAAATAGGAATTACTTCCTTATAAATATATATTCTAGGCGAGATCTGGATGAGATACTAGAGTATTTTAAGCAAAAAGGCGTCCAAATTACAGATAAAGTGGTCTTTATGCCGCAGGCGCAAAATAAAGGCCTGTTTACCGATAAAAATGAAATTTGGAGCGATGATTTCGGCGATACGCAAATTCCAAAAGACACGTTTAAACGTAAGCTTAGGCGGTTTTTTAGCTTTGGATTAAAGAGCGATTCCGCCCGTTTCAGCGTAAAATTTAGACCCGCGGGGTAGAATTACGAAAATTTTTACATGGAGCAAAAAATGAAAAATTTCTTTCTAGCCGCAATAGTTTGCGCGCTTTTTAGCGGTTGCGCATACGAAGCGCAGTTTAATCAAAACGCCGATGTGGCGCCGTTTGACGACACTATAAGTGCGACCAACGCCATGCAAAGTGCGCTCATTTACATCCCTAGCGAGCTAATGGGGACAAAAAGCTACGTCGCAAGCTCGAAGTTAGGCAGAGACGATGAGCTTAAAATCGATGTCGGCGAGTTCGTCGCAGGCGAGGCAAAGCGCTTCTTCGGCACCTACCTAAGGCGCGTAAGCGTTACCGACGACGAAAAAGCGCTGCAAGGTAAAGGGCTTGTTATCGCGCCTGAGCTTAGCTCATTCGGCTTTGGCTTTTACAGCTCCGACGGCATCGACGTTTCGGCAAAGCCCTACGTGCGCTACAATCTACGTCTAAAAATGTTTAAAAACGGAAAGCCGATCTACAACCAAAATATCGCCGTAAACGAGCGCAACTTCGGCGAGGAGGAATTCTTCGGCGGCGGTCAGGGCTCATACGCGCAGATCGGCGGGATCTTTCAAAAATCGATGGCGAATGATTACGCCGTGCACGCTAGAGAGATTTTGGACGTAATCAACGATAACTAATCGTGCTCGCGCCTTTGTGCGTGGTAAGCGGCATCTGGTCAATTATTTTTGCCTGCCGTCTTGTGGCAAAATTTGTCGTGGCGATCTTGCGACACGCGCTTGCGGATCGTTGCGCCTAAATTTTGTTTATTGATATAATTAGCATAGCTTTAAAATACTCAAATGCGCGCTTGCTTGTAAGATTTATCCCGCCTGCGACATTAAATCCTTTTGATACCGAGTTTGCCAGCGCTCTAGGCATCAAATTTAATCCCGCAAGCTGGGTAAATTCCGTAAAATGCACTATGAAATTTAACTCAGCAGTTTATATTTAAGTGCGGCGAGCCGATAAATTCCGCACCTTGGCATACTGCCTAATTCCATTTTTTAGGGCTAAGCTCCGCAAATAAACTTTTCGCGTTCGCTGCTACGCTTGGATCAAATTATATGCTCGTGGCACCAAAAAATTCGCCCTAAATTTAAAGCACCGATTAATATTAATTTTTATATCATTACTAAATTTTTTAAGGAGAGAATTATGAAAAAGTTTTTATTGCTTCCGTTTGCTTTCGCGGCGCTTTTTGCGGCACCAAGCTGCGATAATGTCCAGCTCAAAGCGGCCGTGGAAGGTATCAATAAGAGTGCGCCGATGCGAGTCGACGAGATTACCACATTAACGGGTGCTGAGTGCAAGGATGGCAGCTTCATCTACAACTACGAGCTAAATGACGGCATGGGGATGAAATTTGACAGTGTCGGAAATGATCAAAAAACCGTGATACAAAATGTCATAGATAGCTAAAATAAGCAAATTTTTTCAATCAGATGAAGGTAATGCATCCGCTAATAAACAGCGCGATATGGAGCTATAAGATAAAAAGTGGCGAAGAATTTATAAGGGTAGAATTTAAGCCTAGCGACTGCAAGTAGCGCTTGCGCGAGATTTAAAATTTAGCGCGGCGTGAGCCTTTGTCTGCTTGCCCGCGCCGAATTCGCTTAAAATTTATCCGCTCTGCTTTTGATTTCGCCTGCGCAAAAGCAACATGCTAAAAATCTCTGCTTAGCTTTTACAGCGCCGCCGCGTATAGTATGACGCAGATCAGCGTGTATTTCGCCGTCACAAAGCGCTAAACGCGCCGAGTCCTTTTTGAGCCGCGATCTAATGCGTTAGGTTCTGCCAGTGGCGTTTTTCATTAAAATTTTACTATTTCACGCGGAATTATATCTGTGCAGCAGCGCAAACACCGCATAAAGCTTTCGCGCGAAATTCTATAAGTTACGGAATTTTATTTGAAACAGCATCGTAGATTTTGAGTCAGAATTTTAGGATTTATTGCGATACTGCACCTGCTGCGATGAAATCTTGCTAAATTTTATCCGCGATCTGCTCACATAAAATTCTGCGTCAAACCATGAGCTTGCTTGCGAGCTTACAGGGGTGCCAGCCGCCAATGTACCGTCACATAAAACGCGACTAATCAAATACCTCGCTTGGGTTTTAAAATTCACCGTTCGCAGCTATTTTTATCAAGCTTTAGCTGTATCGGCGGCAAGCCCTCTATTTCGTAATTTAACACCATCGTTTTGCCTAGCTCCCGCAGGTGCTGCGAAAATTCCGCGCTGCAAAAGCTGACCTTCGCCTTAGCAAACAGCATCTCTTTTAAAATTTCCGCATCGCCCGCATCCAGTGCGCTAAGGTCTAAATTCGACGAACTATTTAGCGCGTAATCGTATATGAAGCTACCCTCTTCGCATGCGGCGCCTTTTAAAGTCGTAGCATCGTCGATCCTGCGCGGCGCGCCCTCGTTTATCCGCGCTAGGGCATCTCGCACCTGCTTGCTTTCGCAGAAATTTCGCTCTAGCTCGCCGCGTTTTTTTCTCCACATAAAATTCCATCGCCACATTTGCCAAAATTCCGATTCCAAAAAGCACTAGCAAAATTTTAATCGGCTTATTTAGCCGCGCGCTTAAGCTTTGCGCGTCCATCAGTGCGCCCTTTCGCAGCACAGCAGCGTGTGTCCGACGCCGAGTCCGTCGTGAATTTGCGAAATTTTAAGCCCTGCGCGCTGAGCAAATTTAATCATATCGTCCGAGTGATAAATTTTGCTATTGCCGTTTGCCATAGCGGCAAAATACACGCTGATCTGCGTCATGCTATACGCGGCGGTTTCGTAGCGCTGCCTGTCCCAAAACGGCTCCAAAATATAAAGCCGAGTCTCCGCGCTCATCGACTCCGCCGCACGCGAGAGGATGCTTACGATCTGCTCCTCTGCGAAGCAGTCCAGAAACTGACTGAGCCAGATCGCGTCAAAGCCGCGCGGAAAGCGCGTAGCAACATCCAGCAAATCGGCCGCAAGCCCCTCTATGCGCTCAGCGCCCTGCGCGCCTGCGACGGCGTCTTTCATCAGCGCGATCTGCCCCGCAAGATCCATTATCGTGACGCGCACATTTTCATCGTAGCCTACGCACCGCTTAGCAAAGCGCCCGGTATTGCCGCCTACGTCTAAAATTTTATCCGTCTTGCGCGAGAAAATAATCTCTAGCGCGGGCTCAAACGCCAAATCTGAATAAAAATGATCAAACGCGAGCCAGCTTTTGCGCACATGCGGCGGCAGATGCGAAAGCGCCTCGTAGATCGTAGCCCACTGCCCAAAGACCTTTAGCCCCTCGGGTTTGCCCGATTTTAGTGTCTCTTCGAGCCTAAAGAGCCCCTCGTAACACACGTCGTGGATGAAATCCATATCCACGCCGACGAGCTCGTCGGTAAGCAGAAAATATCCCGCCTTGCTGAGCCTAAATTTCTCGCCGCTAAGTAGCACCGTACCGATGCTAAGCGAACTTTCCAAAAGCAGCTTTACGGCGTATTCAATAAGCGAGAGCTTCTTCGCGATCTCTTCTATACTTAGTCCGTCCCGCGCCTCATTAAGCGCACTTAAAATTCCAAATTTTTTCATCAGCCGCGAGACTTGAAAAACCACCGGCGCAAAGGCGATCTCATTCGCCGTCCGTTGCGCCTCGCCCGCGCTTTGACGCTCGGCGCCGTAGCGGTCTAAAAGCTGTTTGGGAAGTTTCATTTTTGATCCTGCTTATGTAAATTTCGCAAAATTTTAGCAAAAAATTCTAACTTTTCTTGCGCCCGCTAAGAATTTGCGCGTATCTTAGAATTTTGCGATGAAATTTTAAAATCCCGTCTTAAAATTTAAGTCGTTTTGCAGCTGTATGTTTATTGAGATAGATTTTATTTTGAGATACTAAAAAATTTTAAATCTCGCCGCACAAGATTTGCGGGCGAGAAAAAGGCTAAAGCGCGGTAAATTCCTAAAAATGCGCGTACCGCGCTTTCGCACTCGGTTTGGAATTTACTGCGCCTCAAGCTTAGCGATTCAAAAGCGCTTGCTAGCTTATTCGATCCACTTTACCACGTCATCCATGCTGCGGCGGATCTTTTGCGGCTGCGGATTTACGCGGTAGCCGAAAGGCACGAGTAGCGCCACGCGGCGCTCATTCCAATCGATGCCTAAAATTTCATTTAGCGCTGCGCGATCAAAGCCCTCCATCGGGCAGCTGTCGATGCCGCGACTTGCGGCCTCGTTCATCATCGCAAGTGCTGCGAACATGCACTGCGCGTGCGACCAATTAAATAGCTCCTCATCGTCGTTGTGAAAATAACCGCTTAAAAAATCTTGATAAAATTTATGCCTGTCGCCGATATATTTGGGCGCTTCATCTTTTTTACGCGTAATCATTCGCTCGATATAATCACTTCCTAGCTTTATGTCCTTGATCTTTGCTAAAATCACAACCAGATGTGAGCAAGAGGTGATCTGCGGCTGATTCCACGATTTTTCGCGGATCTGCTCGCGCAGCGCCTTGTTTTGTACAACCAAAAAGTCCCATTGCTCTAGCCCCGTAGAACTAGGTGCTAAGATTCCTGCCTACAAAATGGCGTCAAAATCGGCTTTGCCGATTTTTTTGTTCTCGTCAAAAATTTTGCACGCATGGCGAAATTTCATAATCTCTAAATGTGTCATAGTCTCTCCTTAATTAGAATTTTTGTAGATCAAATACCCGCCATCTTTGCGCCTGATGCTGAGGTTGCCCTCGCGCGAGCGCACGCCGATGCGGTAGTAGCCGTCCTCTTTAGTGACATTAATGTCGCTAAAGCCGCCGATATTTACAGCAAAGCTCGCACCGCTAAGCGGGATCTCTTGGCGCCAAAACTCCGCTTCAAGCGTGCCAGAAACATTTGCGTCAGAGCTTTTGAAATCGTCTGCGGTGATGAGCTGCACGCTGTCTTTGCGGATGACAAATTTTAATCCGTCGTCAAATTTAAGTGTCTCTAGCGGTAGCTCCAGGCGCGGCGCGAAGCTAGGCGTGATGCCACTTTGCGAGGCCTGCTTTTGTAAATTTGGATCAGTCGAAGTAACCGAGACGTCCAGTGCCCTATGTAGCGCGGGTTTGGCGCTAGCGCTTAGCACGAAGTCATCGTGCCAATCAATCGAGCGATTGATATCAACGATCTTTTCATGCAGAGCCCCGTCGTCGTCCCTATATCGCACGATCAGGCTTTCGATCGTAAGGGCGTCGGAGGGAAGCGCAAAGGTTTGCTGCGTAAAATTTTTAGGCGCAGGAGTATTTTGCGACGCGGCGGCGGAGCTTTGCGCCGGATTGGAATTTTGCGGAGCAGATTGCGCGTCTTGTTGCATAGTGGAGTTTTGCACCGTAGAATTTTGAGCTGTAGAATTCTGTGCCGCCTTGAAATTTTGCACTATCGTAGAATTTGGCTCGCTTACTTCCGGCACGATCGGTAACTCATCAGGAGGCGGAAGCATCGCAACTGAAGGCTGCGCAGAAGAGTTCAGCTCCGTTTTTATAACCTGCGAAGGAGCACCGATGCCCGCTTTGGGCGCAGGAGCTTTTTTTTCGGTCTGCGAGAGCTGTGCGCTCACGGCTTTTTTGGCGACGCTTGTTTTGACGCTGGAATTTGCTTCTGCGGCGCTTTTTTGCATTGCTGCGATAGGACTTTTAGATGTTTCAGGTCTCATTACAGCTTGCTTTTTAGCGTTTGGGCTTTGCGCACCTGTTTTTGGCTCTTTAATCGCCAAATCGGTAGAATTTTGCTCTTTTACCGCGGCGATGCTAGGTTTCGTAGCGTTTGAATTTGCGCCATTTAAATTCTCAGCGTTTAAAAAAGCGCAAAGACCTAAAATTAGTAAAGAAATTTTTCTCATTTTTTAAGGTCCGGATCGAGCGAGCGACGCTCTAAATAAAGCTTTTGCAGTTCGGCGTTTTCCTCTTTTAGCCGCTCGACGTCGGTGAATAAAAACGCCTTTTCTTTTTGCAGCTGGCGCAGCACTTCAAACGATCGTTTGCCAAACAGCACGTCGCCTACGAAGATGCCCGCAAAAACGACGCAGACGATCAGTGCAAGAGCTGCAAAAATCTGCTTAAGCGGCGAAAACGGATTGATAAAATTCAGCCGTTCTTTTAAATTTTTACGCTTCTTTGAAGCTTTTTTAGCGGCAGGATCTGCGTTCTGCGGCATAAAAGAAAATCCTTGCGCAGTAGGATTTATGTCTTGTGCCGCAAAGCCCGTGCCATTAAAGCCGTGCTCTACGCTCTGAGCCGCAAAACCCGCGTCGTTTGGAAAGCAGTTTTCTTTCGCGTATAACTCTGCATTCTTTAAATCGCCGACCCCAATAAATTCCGCGCTGTAAAAGCTCGCGTCTGCTTGCATATTGCCTTCGTAGTTTCCGCTTGCAGCGGAGCTTTTACCGCTTAAATTAGAGCTGCTGCTTGTGGCATCAGAGGCAGAGCCTGTTTCGTATATACCGCGCGAAGCTCCGTTGCGATTTTTCTGGAAGCCAGCCCCTACCTCGCTAAAGCCTCCGCCAAAATTTTCATCGCTATAAAATTCATCATCGTCAAAAAAATCGTCCTCGTCAAGGTCTGCATCTGAATATCTGCCTTGCGTGTCCGTATAATCCGCTCCGTCCGTATAGGGGCGCTGCGCGCCGCCTTTTAAGCCCCGCTTGGACTTTTTTTTAAAAAACATTTTAAATTTTATTTCCCAAAAACTCGTCCGTCTCGCGCTCGATCTCAAGCAGTCGGTTGTATTTTGCGTTGCGTTCGCTTCTTGAGGTCGCGCCCGTTTTGATTTGGCCAGTATTCATCGCGACGGCGAAGTCCGCGATAAAGCTATCCTCGCTCTCGCCGCTTCTGTGGCTCATCACGCAGCGGTAGCCTTTGCGCTGCGCTAGGCGGATCGTCTGCATAGTTTGGCTGACGGTGCCGATTTGATTTGGTTTGATCAAAATCGCGTTAGCTACGCCTTTGGCGATGCCTTCGCGTAAAATTTTCTCGTTCGTCACGAAAAGATCGTCGCCCACGAGCTGCACTTTAGAGCCAAGCTTGCTCGTTAGCTTCGCCCAGCCTGCCCAGTCGTCCTCGCTTAGGCCGTCTTCGATCGAAAATATCGGATACTTCTCGCAAAGCTGTGTGTATCGCTCTATCAGCTCTTCGCTGCTAAATTCCTTGCCTTCTAGTTTATATTTGCCGTTTTCGTACAGCTCGCTAGCCGCGACGTCAAGGGCTAGCTTGATCTGCTCGCCTGCTTTGTAGCCTGCTTTTTCGATAGCCTGCATGATGAGTTTGATCGGCTCTTCATTATCGTTTAAATTTGGCGCAAATCCGCCCTCGTCGCCCACTGCCGTGCTATGACCGGCTGCGTTTAGAAGGCCTTTTAGCGTATGGTAAATTTCGCTCGCCGCTCGCAATGCGTCGCTAAATTTATCAAATCCAAACGGCATAATCATAAATTCTTGAAAATCCACGCTGTTGTTCGCGTGTGCGCCGCCGTTGATGATATTAAACATCGGCACCGGAAGCACGCTAGCGTTCGCGCCGCCTAGGTAGCGGTACAAAGGCACGTCAAGGCTCTTTGCCGCCGCGCGCGCTACCGCCATAGATACGCCAAGTACGGCGTTCGCGCCTAAATTTGAGTAGTTGTCGGTGCCGTCAAGCTCTCTCATCTCATCATCAAGCGCCTTTTGACCAAATGCATCCAGCCCTATCACGGCCTCTGCGATCTGCGAATTTACGTTTTCTACCGCCTTTAACACGCCCTTGCCGCAGTATCTCTCGTCTTTATCGCGAAGCTCCAGCGCCTCACGTTTGCCCGTGCTTGCGCCGCTTGGAACTACCGCGCTTGCTACGGTGCCGTCGCTTAGAGCTACGGTTGCCTTTACGGTTGGGTTGCCGCGGCTATCTAACACCTCTATCGCATAAACATCTTCGATATAAATCATCATTCATCTCCGCTTTGTAAATTTTCTTCATCGTCCGCGTCCGCACTGAAATTTACGCTACCCATCTGCTCGCGGATCTTTGCCGTGATCTCTTCGGCGACAGCAGGGTTATTCTCTAGATAAATTTTAGCGTTTTCGCGCCCTTGACCTAGCTTAGTGTCGCCGTAGCTGAACCACGCGCCGCTTTTATCGACGATATCGAGCTTGACGCCGTAATCGATCAACTCGCCCACCTTACTAATGCCCTTGCCGAACATTATGTCAAATTCCGCGATCTTAAACGGCGGCGCCACCTTGTTTTTCACGACTTTGACTTTGGCGCGGTTGCCGATACTCTCTTCGTTTTGTTTCAAAGTAGCAATCTTGCGTATATCGATGCGCACCGAAGCGTAAAATTTAAGCGCATTGCCGCCAGTCGTCGTCTCGGGCGTGCCGTAACCCATCGCGCCGATCTTCATACGGATTTGGTTGATAAAGATCACCGTCGTATTCATCTTATGCACGACGCCGGCGAGCTTACGCAGCGCCTGGCTCATAAGTCGCGCCTGAAGCCCCACGTGCTGATCGCCCATGTCGCCCTCTATCTCGTTTTTCGGCGTGAGCGCGGCGACGCTATCTACGACGATAAGATCGATCGCACCGCTCTTTGCTAGGGTTTCTACGATGTCAAGCGCCTGCTCGCCGAAATCCGGCTGGCTGACGTAGAGATTGTCGGTATCAACGCCTAAATTTGAAGCGTATTTGACGTCCAGCGCGTGCTCGGCGTCTACGAATGCGCAAATTCCGCCCGCTTTTTGGCACTCGGCGATGATATGAAGCGTAAGCGTCGTTTTTCCCGAGCTCTCCGGCCCGTAAACCTCGATGATACGCCCTTTCGGCACGCCGCCGATGCCAAGCGCGATGTCAAGCCCCACAGAGCCCGTAGAGATGGCGTCTATCGGCTCGACCTGCTTATCGCCCAGCCGCACCAGCGTGCCCTTGCCGAAAGCTTTGTCGATCGATTTTAGCGCCGCATCCAGCGTCTTTTTCTTTCCCTCGTCCATGTTTTTCCTTAAAAATAAATTCGTTTGATTTTACCAAATTTGAAATGAATTTTTGATTATTCGCTCAAATTCGGCGCGGCATCGGAATTTGAAATTTTTAAGGAGCGCAAAAAGTTCTGCAGGACGAGCCTCAAAGCTTTAAATTTAGCCTTTTAAACAGGCCCTGTTTTCACGTTTTTCTTTAGAAATTCCGCATTTTTATAAGGGCTGTAGCAAAATTTCACTATAATTTCGCAACATTTAAAAATTACGCCGCGCGCGAAATTTAAAGCGGAGCAAAAAGGATAAAATTTGAAGATTTTTAAG
>ERZ773009.407-NODE-407-length-31481-cov-10.548749_pt1 | contig 31481 bp, 28 predicted proteins | sample MGYA00580663_ERZ773009 | MGnify/ENA primary metagenome ERZ773009 (study PRJEB29015, sample SAMEA2737969) | human oral metagenome | biome: human oral; feature: human-associated habitat; material: dental | place: China | collected 2026 ... | reverse complement strand
ATGAGTAGATTAAGACAAATAAAATACATTACTATATATATACATTTAATAATAATATTTTTTATGTTTTTAGCAACTATAAGAATGCCGTATTATTGGAATTTCAATACTCAGGTAGATATCTTTAGCGCCAATTCTAAAAGTTCATACGCTCAGTTAGATGGTATTTATATGGATGAACGAATATCAGATATTTTTGATTATTTTGATAAGTATGTAGCTACTAAATCTAAAAACCAAAAAGATTTCTATTTTTTTAACTTTCCTATAATGTACTTATTGAATAATAAAATTCCACCATATTATTTAGTAACTCATTGGCTAGATGTGTCATCGTCCAAGGCTATATCTAGGGAATATGATGAATTTGTCAAATCTCCTGCACAAAATGTTGTTATGTATCAATATCAGACGTTTTTCTTTACTGTGCACCGGAATTTTCAAGTTAAAAGCTCTTTTAAACAGCTTGATTTCCATGAAACCATGAATCAATGGGTGCAGGAAGGGAAATATAAATTTATAAAGTCATTTGTAGTTCCATATGATAATGTGCCGGTCGAGGAAGAAAAAAACCATCTTCTTAAAAATATGTTGATTATTTTGCAAAATGAAAAATTTTTCGGTATGGATAGGTCACAATTTACGGAGTGGTTAAAGGAAAACGGTATAACATTAGTTACTATTAGACGTGATAAAAAAATAGCTACTGACCAAAATGGCACAAAGCAAGAAGACGACCGTTTGCAAAATGGTGATGTATTACAAATGGATGGTAGTATCGTTGATCTGTGCAGGGTATTTCCAACTCTAGGAGTAGCTCCGACTGAAGCAACCTTTTTCAACACAATTAACGTATATGAAAAGCAAGGAGATCGTAGTGAATAGCTCCGTTAGAGATAAATTTGTATTAATACTGTGCTTGAGCATAATATTAATACTACATCTCTTTATCTTTAACCATTACTTCTCACTCCAAGAAGGATGGTGGGAAACCTATGCTTATTTAGTAAATAGGGGAGAGGTGATAAATAAAGATTTTTATCTAGCATGGACTCCGTTATTTGTCTATATAAATGCCTTTTATCAAAAAATATTCGGGATAAATTTCTTTGCTTTTGCCTGCATCGGTGTAGTAGCTGCAATGATACAGGTAATCTTGCTTTATGCTGTTTTGAGGGAGTTTTTTTCAAAACCGGCTAGTGCTATAGGAGCCACTTTTGCTAGTTTTTTATGGTTTAGTATGGAGACATATATACCGAAGGATTATCATACCTACGTCTTCATCATAGAATTTTCTACCCTACTATTTCTAGTAAAATCCATAAAAAATGAGAATTCTAAACAAGGCGTTATATATCAAATACTTGGAATTTTATTTTTAGTCCTACTTTTTTTCATAAAGCAAAATGTGGGATTGGTTCTTTTTGCAAGTCTTTTTGTATCTTATGCTTTTATATCTAGTAGCGTAAAAGATTATTTTAAAAGAATAGGATTTTTACTATTCTTTACTGCTATATTCTTTGCATTCATAAATTTTATAATGCCTTTCGATCCTTCATCGATAACCGATAATGATTCAAAGGGAAGCTTATGGACTGTAGCGACTAGATTTATTTTTGAACCAGAGCTTAGTCGGATATTAACAATAAGCGTGTTGGAATTTTTTATAATACTAATTCTTACATATTTTGGAAAAAATATTGTATATCTATATGATGTATTGGTAGGACAAATTGCAGCAAGAACAACTATCTTATTTCGATTTACTATCGTAGCTATTGGACTGACTGCGCTTACTTATATTGTTTTATTTCATAATACTGTTATATTATATATTATTAAATATATCTCTTATATTAGCTTTTCCATAGCTATGATTTTGTATATCATGTTTGCTGCTATGTTCTATAAAAACAGTAGTATTTTTGGATCAAAAATTTACATTTTCATTACTTTTTGTGCTGCTGCTATAGTTTATAGTAATACTTTCACTACTATCGCCTTAAATATGAATAGCATTCTTTTGTGTGCAGGGTTGGCATTCAGCTTTTTATTAAATCAAAATTTGCGCAAAATAGCCAGGATTTTACTGATCTATTGGATGCTTGTAATGGTATCTTTCATAATATACGTAAAATTTTTAATACCATATAATTGGCTTGAAAATTATCAAGGTAGTGTATTCGAGGCTAAATCCGAGACCTCATATATTCCTTTAAAAAATATTTATATGAATCAGAAATTATCTTATATTTTTGACTATATTCATGATTATGTACCTAAAAATACAGTATCTGACAAAGATTTTTACTTTTTTAACTTACCGATAATGTATCTTTTAAATGATAAAATTCCACCATATCACTTAGTAACACAATGGTTTGATGTAACTCCAACAAAACTGATTAAACAAGAATATATTAATTTCACAAATAGACCAACCAAGAACATCGTTTTATATCAATATTATAAAAAAGCGTTTGATATAAATAAAAGACTTTTGAGAAAAGATGATTTTATTCAAGAGGATTTTTATAAAGTAATGAATAAATGGGTAAAAGAGGGTAGATATAAATTTATAAACTCCTTTGTTGTACCTAATAGCTTGATGTTTAATAATGCATCTAAAAATTTAAATATTCAAACAGATGTAATAATTCAAAATAGTAACTTTTTTGATCAAAGTTATGAAAGGTTCTATTTATGGCTACAGGATAGCGGCGTAAATCTCATACAAATCACTAGAGACGGAGTCGTTTTGCAAGATATTAATAATACAATTAGGAATTCGGATATAGTAACCTTGAATGGTAATGTGGCCAATATAATGGAAATTTTACCTCAACTTGGGGTTGAGCCGATTGATACGGCAAATTTTAATACTATAAATATTTATAGACGAAATGATAGCTATGATTAAACGACAAGCCGTCAAGTTTCTCCTCGTCGGTATCCTAAATACTGCCTTTGGATATAGCCTATTCGTCCTTTTTATCTATTTGGGTTTATATTATCCTCTTGCCGTATTGTTTTCTACGATATTAGGCGTATTATTTAACTTTAAAACCATAGGCAAGCTGGTATTCGGCAGTAGTGATAACGGTCTGATATTTAGATTTATACTAGTTTACATCATTACTTATTTTTTAAATATATTTTTTCTATGGCTTTTCAAGTGGCTTGGATTTGATAATATGTATATAAACGGTTTTGTGCTTTTGATCCCGCTAGCTGCGGTATCATTTTTATTAAATAAATTTTTCGTCTTTAGGAGATGATATGAAAAAGATCAGTATAGTTACTGCCTGCTTTAACGAGGAGGAGAATGTAGAGGAAGTCTATGCGCGCGTAAAAAAAGTTATGGAAGGATTTTCGAAGTATGCCTACGAGCATATATTTATTGATAATGCTTCGACCGATAGGACGGTTGAAATTTTAAAACGCCTAGCAAAGGATGATAAAAATTTAAAGATCATCGTAAATTCTAGAAATTTTGGCCACATCAAATCACCAACCTATGCGCTTTTGGGTGCAGACGGAGATGCTGTTATCTCTATCGTAGCCGATTTGCAAGATCCGCCCGAGATGATTGCGCAGTTTATAGAAAAATGGCAAGAGGGCAACGACTTGGTTTTGGCTATTAAGCGAGATAGCGAGGAGCGCGGCGTGATGTTTAAAATCAGAGAGTGTTATTACGAGCTCTTATCAAAACTATCTGAGATCGAAATTTTTAAGAATTTTACCGGCTTTGGACTTTTTGATAAAAAGGTCATCGCGGCTCTTAGACAGATGCATGATCCGTATCCGTTTTTTCGAGGAATGCTTGCGGAAGCCGGTTATAAGGTAGCTAAGATCCCTTACGATCAACCGGTAAGAATTAAAGGAGTTACCAAAAACAACTTCTACACGCTTTATGATATGGGGATACTCGGTATAATCTGCAATTCCAAAGTACCACTTCGGCTCGCAACCTTTATAGGTATGATAACGGGCATTTTAAGTATAATAGTAGGACTTGTGTATTTTATACTTAAGCTAATTTATTGGGACGAGATGAGCGTGGGCATCGCGCCTCTTATCATACTTTTTTCATTCGTTTCATCTGGAATTTTGTTTTTTATCGGTATAATAGGCGAATATATCGGGGCAATTTATACACAAGTGTTAAATCGCCCATTGGTATTTGAAAAAGAAAGAATAAATTTTGATTAAAGGGAGCTTTAATGAAAGTTTTAATACTAGCGGGAGGTTTCGGCACTAGGCTTGCCGAAGAGACGAGCATTAGGCCAAAGCCAATGGTAGAGATCGGCGAAAAACCGATTTTATGGCATATTATGAAAATTTATAGTTTGTATGGATTTAACGAATTTGTCATTCTACTTGGCTATAAAGGCTACTATATCAAAGAATATTTTGCCAATTATTTTTTGCATCAAAGCGATATGACTATAGATTTGAAAAATGGCAAAATGGAAGTTTTGAGCAATTTTAGCGAGCCTTGGAGCGTTACGCTGTTAAATACCGGGCTAAACACTATGACTGGCGGTCGTATTAAGCGGGCTCAGAGCATAGTGGGAGACGAACCATTTTTGCTTACTTATGGAGATGGTGTTAGTGATATAGATATCCACGAGCTTGTGAAATTTCATAAATCTCACGGCAAAGCGCTTACGATGACTTCCGTTCAACCGGAAGGTCGTTTTGGGGCACTAAATATAGATGACGAAAGTCGCGTGCATGAGTTTAAGGAAAAACCAAAAGGAGACGGCAATTGGATTAATGCCGGTTTCTTTGTATGCGAGCCCAAGGTTTTTGACTATATTACGAATGGAGATGCGACGATATTCGAGCAAGAGCCGCTTATGAATTTGGCCCACGACGGCGAAATTTTAGCGTATAAACACAGCGGCTTTTGGAAGCCGATGGATACGCTTAGAGATAAGCTCGAGTTAAACAAAATTTGGGATAGCGGCAACGCTCCGTGGAAAAAGTGGTAGCAATGCAAGATATGCAGGATCTATACTCCGGAATTTATAATGGCAAAACAGTTTTGCTTACCGGGCATACCGGTTTTAAGGGCTCATGGCTTAGTCTATGGCTGCAGCGCTTGGGCGCGAAAGTGATAGGGTATTCGCTTCCGGCGCCTACAGAGCCAAATCATATAGGACTTTTAAATTTAAATATCGTCCAGGTAATCGCCGACATACGAGATCTTGCTAAATTAAACGAAGTCTTTGCGGCTTATAAGCCCGACATTGTATTTCACTTTGCCGCTCAGGCGCTCGTACGCCCATCTTATGCCGATCCTATCACAACCTACGAAACCAATGTTATCGGCACATTAAAAGTCTTTGAAGCCTGCAGAAAAGCAGGCGTTCGCGCGATCGTAAATATCACAAGTGACAAGGCTTACGAAAATAAAGAGTGGGTTTGGGGATATCGCGAGAGCGATCCTATGGGCGGGTATGATCCATATAGCTCGTCGAAAGGCTGTGCGGATCTTCTGGCTAGTTCATATCGAAACTCCTTTTTTAATGAAAAAGATTACGGCACAAAGCACCAAACGCTGCTTGCTACGTGTCGCGCAGGTAATGTCATAGGCGGCGGAGACTGGGCGCAAGACAGATTGATTTGCGACGTGATGCGCGCGGCAGCTAAAAATGAAGCGGTAACGATCCGCAATCCGAATGCGACGCGTCCTTGGCAGCATGTGCTCGAGCCGCTTAGCGGATATTTGCTTGTGGGGCAAAAAATGCTTGAAGGACGAAAGGAATTCGGCAGTGCATGGAATTTTGGGCCTAGCGACGAAGGTGAGATTGGGGTGCTTGATGTGCTGAAAAGCGCTAAGCGGTATTGGGATAGGATAGAATTTCAAATCAATTCTAGCACAGATCAGCCGCATGAGGCAAATTTATTGAAGCTTGATTGCTCCAAAGCACGCGCACTGCTTGGCTGGAAGCCCGTTTGGGATAGCGAAACGGCATTTGAAAAAACGGTAAAATGGTATAAAAATTTCTACGAAAACGGCGCAATTGATACCGAGCAAAATTTAAACGACTACGTAAAAGATATGATGCGATGATAAAAGTTAGCGATTTTATAGCAAAATTTATAGCCGAACACGAAGATACTGCAAAGACCGTATTTATGGTCTCGGGTGGCGGCAATATGCACCTGATAGATTCGCTTGGCAAAAATGAAAATTTAGAGTATGTCTGTAACCATCACGAACAGGCTTGCGCGATAGCCGCAGAGGGATATGCGCGCGTCTCAAATAAGATCGGTATCGCGTATGTTACCACAGGCCCCGGCGGGACAAACGCGGTTACCGGCGTTTACGGTGCCTGGGTGGATTCGATCCCTACGATGATCATATCGGGACAAGTGAAATTTCAGACGACCATTGCTTCGCAACCCGAGTTAAATTTACGTCAGCTCGGCGATCAAGAGGTTAATATCGTTGACATCGTAAGGCCTATCACAAAATACGCCGTAATGATAACGGATAAAAATAGCATAAAATTTCATCTGCAAAAAGCTATTTATGAGGCTAAACACGGCAGGCCCGGACCCGTATGGTTGGATGTGCCGCTAGACATACAAGGCGCGATGGTGGACGAAGCGGATTTGGTAGAATTTGAAATCCCAGAAGAGCCGAAATTCGACACAAAAATCCCGCAGGTTCTAGATGCGTTAAAAGCTGCTAAACGCCCCGTTATCATTGTGGGTAACGGAGTGAGGTTAGCCAATGCAAAAGATGATTTTAGAGCCTTGATTGACGAGTTAAAAATCCCTGTTTTGACTGCTATTTCAGGAGTTGATTTAATAGAAACTTCAAATAAGTATTTTTTTGGTAGACCGGGAATTTTAGGTGAGAGGGCCGGGAATTTTGTAATTCAAAATAGCGATTTGGTAATAGTATTAGGTACAAGATTAAATCTTAGAATTTTGAGCTTTAATTGGGAATTTTTTGCGCGAGAAGCCAAAAAAATTATGATTGATATAGATGAAAACGAACTTAATAAAAAAACTTTTATTCCGGATATAAAAATTAAATCCGATGCAAAGGTTTTTATAAATGATCTTAGAGAAAAAGCTAGAGATTTAAATCTAGAAATTGGAGACTGGCTTAAATATTGTAATAGAATAAAAATGAAATATCCTGTTTTTGATAAGTCCGTATTGAAAGAGAAGAATTATGTCAGTTCATATTATTTTCCAAGATTACTTTCGGAGAAATTACCAAAAAATTCTCTCTTGCTTACCGGTAATGGCATAGCATATACATCAACATTTCAGAGCTATCCGGTACGAGCAGGTGATAGGCTTTTTGCAAATGTCGGATGTGCTTCTATGGGCTATGATTTGCCGGCACTAATTGGTGCATGCGTAGCAAATAATAAAAGACAAACTATATGCTTAACCGGTGATGGAAGCATTCAGATGAATATCCAGGAATTGCAAACTATTATTCATTATCGGCTTCCCGTTAAAATTTTTATGTATAACAACAATGGATACCTCTCTATACGCATAACTCAACATAATTATTTCAATAACAATTTTGTCGGTGAAAGTCCTATAAGTGGTGTAAGTATACCGGATATGAAGGCGCTCGCTAAAATTTATGGCTTTAAAGTATTTCAAATTAAAAATAACGATGATGCCAATGCAAAAATAGATGAAATTTTATCATGTGAGGGATCGGTGTTTTGCGAAGTGATGCTGCCGCCTAATGAAGCCATAGGGCCAAAAGTTGCATCTATGAAGCTTCGGGATGGGACTATGATATCAAAACCATTGGAAGATCTTGCTCCATTTTTACCTCGAGATGAATTTTATAAAAATATGATAGTAAAGCCTTTGGATTGATATGAGATTTTTATTTTTGGATTTTGACGGCGTCCTTTTTGATACTGTACGTGAAGCCTATGAGGTTTGTAGATCTACGCCAAGTTTTTTAAGGCAAAAATTTGATGAAAAGCAATATGCCGAATTTTTAAGATTTAGACCTCATGTGGGTCCGGCATGGAATTATTATTTCGTTATGACAGCTATAACTAATAACAATAAAGAGCTTTTAGCTTTTGATTATAACAATGAAGCAAAGAAATTTGAAAAAGACTTTTTTGAGACTCGTAAAAAGTTAAAAGCAAATAACTATGAAAATTGGTTGGCTTTGAATAGGCCATATCCGTTTTTATTGGAGCTATCAAATATGAAACTGAATCGGCAGACTTTTATTGTAACTACTAAAGATAGTAAAACTGTATTGGATTTAGCCAAAAGATTTAATATTCAATTTATAAATAACGATAATATATTGGGGGCAGATATATTTGCTAAATTTAATTCAAAAGCTAATATAATAAATTCAATTTTAAAAGATGGCGATAGCGGGATTTTTATAGATGATTCAGAAATGCATTTAAAAAAATGTGAGCACATAAAAGGACTTAAGTTATTACAGCCCGATTGGGGATATGTAGAGAGGAATAGTAAGTATATGGGCGATATTAAAATGATATTAAGCGTATTGGAGGAAGAGGTATGAATATAAATGAATTTGAGATGATAGACGTACTTAAAAGGCTTAAAAACGAATATGGCGTATTTGAGTTAAAGGCCGAGTTTGAAGCCGAGGGGAGTCGTATGGAGGAGATGATGCGTTTGCGAGATATTGCCAATCGAGCAGATTTGCCTATCATCTTAAAGATCGGTGGAGCTGAGGCGGTTACGGATATTTATAATGGTATCATTTTGGGCGTAGAGGGCCTTATTGCGCCTATGGTAGAAACCCCGTATGCTGTTTATAAATATCTAGGAGTTATAGAAAATTTGATAAATCCAGACAACCGAGATTATATAGATTTTGCTATAAATATCGAGACAAAAACTGCGGTAGAAAACATAGATGAAATTTTAAAATTAGAAAAAATTTCGCTACTAAGAAGCATTACATTCGGTAGAAGCGATTTTGCGCAGTCACGCGGTTTGGCTAAAAAAGATGTAGATAATGAGAAAATTTTAAATGCTGTTCAGCGAGTATCTCGCGCCGTAAAAGCGAAAGGTTTAAAATTTGCAATAGGCGGAAATATTACGGCTAAATCTATTGATTTTATCAAGACTCTAAAAGCAGAAAATTTAATAGACAAATATGAAACCCGCAAAGTAGTTTTTGCTATAGACTCTATTAATGCCAATCCGCGCGAAGGAATCAATACGGCACTAAAATTTGAACTGTTGTGGCTAAAGTCAAAAAGAAGATTTTATGCAAGGATAAAAGCTGAGGATGAACAGCGTATAGAAGACTTAGAAAAAAGGCTAAGTAGCAGATGAATCTATTCATCACGGGCGGTAGCGGTTTTATCGGGTCGCATCTAAAAAAGCGTCTTGCGCTAAATGGAAATTTTAACGTTTTCGCTCCAAAAAGTAGTGAGCTAAATTTGACTGACGAAAGCGCAGTTGACGATTTTGTTCGTGCGCATAAAATCGATGCTATCGTTCATCTAGCCAATCGTGGCGGCGGTCGTGATACGCTGGATATGACAAATGTGACCGAGTATAATTTGCGGATTTTTTTCAATATCGCCAAGCAAAAAAACAAGGTTGCAAGGATCATATCATTTGGAAGCGGTGCGGAATACGGCAAATACAAGCCGATAATAAATGCTCGCGAGGATGATTATAAAAAGGCGCTTCCGCTTGATGAATACGGTTTTTACAAAGCTATCACGTCGCATTACATTGAGGATTGCGCGGATAATATCATCCAGCTTCGTTTATTTGGAATTTACGGCGAGATGGAGAATTACCGCTATAAATTTATCACAAATGCCGTAGTAAAAAACTTACTGTACCTACCCATCACGATCAATCAAAACGTATTTTTTGATTACATGTATGTCGATGACCTGTTAAACGTAGTGGAATTTTATATAGAAAATGACGCGCGGCATAAAATTTACAACGCAAGCAGCGGGACAAAAATCGATCTACTCGGCTTGGCTGCGCTAGTAAATGAAGCGAGCGATTTTAAATCGGAGATAATCGTACTAAATAAAGGGCTAAATAACGAATATACTTCCGACAATAGCCTGCTAAAATCTGAGATGGGAGATATGTTTAAGCTTACGTCGCATTTGGAAGCGATCGGTAAAATTCATAAATATTTTAAGCAAAATTTTACTAGCTTAGACTTAGATACCATAAAAAAAGATCCATATTTGAGAAAAATCAATGAAATTTGGAAAGGCAAAAAATGACCCCGCAAGAATTAAAACAAGAAATTTTAGAAAAGACAAAAGAGTATTATAAACTGGTTCATGAGCCGGCGCAGAGAGCTAAATTTGAACCCGGCAAAAGCCGTGTGAATTACGCAGGTAGAGTCTTTGACGAGCACGAAATGGTAAATTTGGTAGATAGTTCGCTTGATTTCTGGCTCACATACGGCACATATTCTAAAAAATTTGAAAAGGAATTCGCCAAAATGCTTGGCGTAAAATGGGCGTTTTTGGTAAATAGCGGAAGCAGTGCAAATTTGCTTGCATTTTTTGCGCTCACTTCGCCGCTTCTAAAAGAGCGCCGCATAAAAAGGGGCGACGAAGTTATAACCGTAGCGGCGGGCTTTCCTACGACGGTTGCGCCTATCGTGCAATACGGTGCCATTCCTGTTTTTGTCGATATGGAGCTTGAGTATTTTAACATAGACCATACGAAGCTTGAGCTTGCGCTTAGCGAAAAAACAAAAGCTGTTATGGTAGCTCACACTTTAGGAAATCCTTTTAATATAAAAGCCGTGAAGGAATTTTGCGATAAGCACGATTTGTGGCTTATCGAGGATAACTGCGACGCACTGGGTTCCCTGTATGACGGTAAGCCGACCGGCACATGGGGAGATATAGGCACAAGCAGCTTCTATCCTCCTCACCATATGACCATGGGCGAGGGTGGCGCCACATACACAAACAATCCGCTGCTTAAAAAAATTATGCTAAGTATGCGTGATTGGGGGCGCGATTGCTGGTGTGAGAGCGGCGTAGATAATACCTGCGGGAGGCGCTTTTCGCAGAAATTTGGTGAGCTACCGCTTGGATACGATCATAAATACGTTTATTCGCACTTCGGATTTAATTTAAAAGCCTCCGATATGCAAGCTGCCGTGGGATGCGCTCAGATAGATAAATTTCCTAGTTTCGTGCAGCGTCGTAGGCAAAATTTTAAAAAGCTTTATGATGGCTTAAAAGATATAAAGGAGCTCGTTTTGGTTAAAGCTCAGCCGCATTCCGAGCCTAGCTGGTTCGGCTTTATGATGACGGTTGCAGACGGGGCAAAATTTAGTAGAAACGAACTGAGCGAGCATCTAGAGAAGGCGGGCGTGCAAACAAGAAATTTATTTGCGGGCAATATGATCAAGCATCCGTTATTTGCAGAGCTTAAACTCGGAGTAGATTATAAAATTTCAGGCGAGCTAAAAAATACCGATAAGATAATGAACGATAGTTTCTGGGTAGGCGTATATCCCGGTATGAGTGATGAGAAGATAGGGTATATTATAAAAACTGTTAGAGGATTTGTATCTACTAAAAGCTAAAATATAAATTAGATCTAAATTTTAAAGCTATATGCAATGTAAATGGTGTCATTTTATTTGGTTAAGCGCCGATATAGCAAAATTTAATTAAAATTACGGCGATAAATTTGGTTAAAAAACCGATATTTAGGGGAGTTTATGACGAAAAGAAAAATTTTAATAGTATTTGGAACGCGCCCAGAGGCCATTAAGATGGCTCTGTTGATAAAGGAATTTCAAAAGCGCGCGGAATTTGAAGTGAAGGTTTGCGTCACGGCGCAGCACAGACAGATGCTCGATCAGGTTTTGGAATTCTTTGAGATAAAGCCTGATTTTGATCTAAATTTAATGAAGCAAGGGCAGGATCTGTACGATATTACGTCTGGTGTTTTACTTGGTATGCGCGATGTATTTAGTGAATATACCCCGGACATCGTGTTTGTGCATGGAGATACGACTACTACTTATGCTGTTTCTTTGGCGGCGTATTATCAAAAAATAGATGTTGCTCACGTAGAAGCTGGACTTAGGACGCATAATATCTATTCGCCGTTTCCTGAAGAGATAAATAGGCAGATGACGGGGCTCATAGCTAAATATCACTTCGCGCCGACTACCGATGCGAGAGACAATCTCTTAAAAGAAGGCAAAGATTCAAGAAATATAGTTGTTAGTGGCAACACCGTTATAGATGCGCTTTTGTGGACGATAGACAAAATCGAAAACAACGAGCTGCTAAAAAATAAAATTTTATCCTTTATAAATACCAAATATAAGCTTAGTGATAGAAAATTTATTCTCGTTACAGGACACAGACGAGAGAATTTCGGAGAAGGCTTTGTTAATATTTGTGAGGCTTTACGTGAAATAGCGCTAAAAAATGAAAATATCGACATCGTTTACCCCGTGCATCTAAATCCAAATGTAAGAAAGCCTGTAGGAGAAATTTTATCGGGCATTTCGAATATATTTTTAATCGATCCGCTAGAGTATGATAGTTTCGTCTATCTTATGAGCAAGTCATATATGATAGTAACCGATAGTGGCGGCATCCAAGAGGAGGCGCCTAGCCTTCACAAGCCCGTTTTAGTTATCAGAGAAACTACCGAAAGACCTGAAGGGATAAGAGCAGGATGTGTGAAGCTTATCGGCACCAAGCGCGAAAATATAATAAAAGAGGTGCAAAAATTATTAAATTTAAAAGATGAATATGATAAAATGAGTAAAAGTGTAAGCCCATATGGTGACGGTAAAGCTTGTAAAAAAATACTGGAATTTTTAAAAGGAATATTGTGAAAAAAGTTTGCATCTTAGGTCTTGGATATATAGGGCTGCCGACAGCAGCACTTTTAGCGAGTAAGGGCTATAAAATCCACGGCGTTGATGTGGTACAGAGCGTCGTAGATACGATCAATGAGGGTAAAATTCATATCGTCGAGCCGGAACTTGACGTATTTGTTAAAAAAGCAGTGCAGAGTGGAAATTTAAAAGCAGACGTTAGGCCTGATTTCGCAGACGTTTTTATCATAGCTGTTCCGACGCCGTTTCGAGACGGATACGTGCCAAATATCGATTATGTCATAAGTGCGGCAAAATCGATAATACCATATGTAAAAGACGATAATATGGTCGTTTTAGAATCCACTTCGCCGGTAGGTACTACCGAAAAGATAGGTGAAATTTTAAAAAATGGCGGTGTTGATATTTCTAAAATTTATATCGCTCATTGCCCGGAGAGAGTTTTGCCAGGTAAAATTTTAAAAGAGCTTACGCAAAACGATAGGATCGTGGGCGGAACTACAAAGATTGCTACTAAAAAGATAGCGGAATTTTACGCAGAATTCGTAGAAGGCGAAGTTTTACAGACTGACTCGAAAACTGCAGAGATGTCAAAGCTTACAGAGAATTCTTTCCGCGACGTAAACATAGCCTTTGCAAACGAACTTAGCATTTTATGCGATAAATTCGGCATTAACGTCTGGGAGCTTATCTCGCTAGCAAACCGTCATCCGCGAGTTAATATTTTAAACCCGGGCTGCGGCGTAGGCGGGCACTGCATAGCGGTCGATCCGTGGTTTATCGTCCATGCGGGCGGCTACGAAGCAAGGTTGATCAAATCCGCAAGAGAGGTCAATGATCACAAAGCCGAGTGGTGTATTGAAAAAATCAAAAACGCCGCTTTGAAATTTGAGCTGCAAAACGGCAGAAAGCCCAAAGTCGCGTGTATGGGGCTTGCTTTTAAGCCAGACATCGACGATTTGCGGGAATCGCCTGCGCTAAATATAACCAAGTGCCTGATCGCAGACGGCGTCGATGTGGTTGCTGTGGAGCCCAATATCAAGGCTCACAAAGATTTTGAGATAGCGGATTATAAAAAGGCTATTGAAATTTCGGACATTATCGTATTTTTAGTCGGGCATAAGGAATTTAAAGGGCTAAAAATAGAAAAAGAAGTTTTGGATTTTTGCGGAATTTGTAAATGAGTTTTCAAAAAGTAATAGATAGAGATAACCATCTGAATTTTTTTAGATTACTTTTTGCTTTACAAGTGGTATATATGCACTCGACAGGATGGCTAAAAATACCGCTTTTATGGGGGGGGCTACGTGGATAAGTTTCTTAGGTTATTTCCCGGCGTTCCATTATTTTTTCTGGTTTCGGGATTTTTAATTACCGATAGTTATTTAAATAGCGGGAATTTGAAAGAGTATTTTATAAAAAGAGCGCTTAGAATATATCCGGCTCTATTCGTAAATATTTTAGTACTTGAGTTAGCTATGTACGTGGGCAAAAATTTTAATGATATCTCGGTATTAAAATACATAGAATACCTTGTGTTGTATGTCATTACCGCCGCTTCAGGCATAGCGGGCTTTATAATCGGTATAAAAAACGATGTTTTATATAATTATGACGGCTTTTTTAGCTCTTATCCGAGCGGCGTTTTATGGACGCTTAGCGTCGAATTATCGTTTTATATCGTCCTTCCATTTATTTTGTGTATTAGGAAGGTGATCATAAGAAATTTGTTGTTAGTTTTTCTATTTTTTGCATCAATGATAATTCCCGCAATCGCCGATGAAAATTTCTACTCCGCTTCAAATTTAAATAAGCTTCTCGAGCTGATATGCTTGCCGTTTTTGTGGATATTTATCATCGGCATAGTTATGAGACTTTATTGGTTGGATATAAAAAAATATCTCGTAGGCTACGGCTTATATTATATTACGCTCTATTTGATATTTTGTTTTGCAGCTATAGAGTTTGGAAGCGGACTTGGAGATTATAAGAGAGGCTTGGAAATTTCTACTGTATTTCAAATTTTCCTTTTGGCGCTAGTTATCTTTAGCATGGCTTTTTCCTACACAAATTTAAAGATAGCTAGAAGCACCGATCTCTCTTATAGTACATATCTTTATCATATGCTGATAGTTCAAATTCTAATTAGTCTGGGCTTTAGCGGCTCTTTATGGCTATATCTAATAGTAGTAGCCGCGACGCTCACGATAGCTTGCGTTTCTTGGAATTTTATAGAAAAGCCGGCATTGAAGTTAAAACAAATAAAGGTTGTAAAATGATACAAGCAATAGTTAAAAAAGGTAAGGTTTTGGCAGAGCAGATCCCTGCTCCAAGTGTTTCAAAGGGATGTGTTCTCATTAAGGTGGTAAATAGCTGCATATCGGCGGGTACCGAGATAAGCGGCGTATCAAATAGCGGTAAAAGCCTGATCAGAAGGGCCTTGGAGCAGCCGGAGAATGTAAAAAAAGTCATCAATATGGTGAAATCCGATGGCATAGCCAGCGTCTACGCGAAGGTAAAGGGCAAGCTTGATAGCGGAAGCCCGACTGGCTATTCGCTTAGCGGCGTCGTCATAGCGGTCGGAGAGGGCGTTTCAAATTTTGAAGTCGGAGAGCGCGTTGCCGCAGCCGGCGCAGGGCTTGCAAACCACGCCGAATACGTAGACGTGCCAAAAAATTTAGTTATGAAAATGCCGCAGGATATGGACTTTGAGCGGGCTTGCACCGTGACGCTGGGCGGTATAGCGATGCAGGGCGTTAGGCGGATCAATCTAAGGTTAGGCGAGACCTGCGTAGTGGTGGGAGCTGGGATTTTAGGGCTTCTTGCGGTGCAGATGCTTAAAATTTCAGGCGTAAGGGTTGCGGTCAGCGATTTTGACGATAGGCGCTTGCAGATAGCAAAGGAATACGGCGCCGAGCTCGTCATAAACCCGTCAAAAGACGATTTGCTGGATGTCGTTTCATCCTGGAGCGGTGGATACGGCGCTGATGGAGTGCTATTTACCGCCGCTACGAGCAGTAGCGAGCCGCTGTCACAAAGCTTTCAGATGTGCAAGAAAAAGGGCAGAGTGGTGCTCGTAGGCGTTGCCGGTATGCAGATAAATAGAGAGGATATGTATAAAAAGGAGCTTGATTTTCTCATCTCCACATCCTATGGTCCCGGTCGCTACGGCAAGAGCTACGAAGAGCAGGGGCTTGATTATCCGTTTAGCTACGTAAGATGGACCGAAAATCGAAACATGAGCGAGTATCTAAGGCTGGTAAATGAAAATTTGATAAAGCTGGATAAGCTCATAGACGCAAAATATCCTATCGAGCAGGTAACGGAGGCGTTTGAGTCGCTACAGACTTCGCAGAATAAGCCGCTCATGGTTTTGCTTGACTACGGCGAGGCAAATTTAACCGAGCTTGATAGCTATCTAAATCACGATAAAAAAATCATCATAAGCTCCGCGCCAGTAAATAGGGATGTGATAAACGTCGCATTCGTCGGAGTCGGTGGATTTGCCACCGGTATGCACCTGCCTAATATCTCAAAGCTTACGGATAAATATAAAATTTACGCGATCATGAACCGAAGCGGGCATAAGGCAAAGGCGGTGGCGCAGCAATACGGAGCGAACTACGCTACTTCAAATTTAGACGATATTTTAAACGATAAAAACGTTGATCTGGTGATCATCTCCACAAGGCACGATAGCCATGCGGAGCTTACTTTAAAGGCGCTTGAAGCAGGTAAAAACGTATTTGTAGAAAAGCCGCTTGCGACAAACAAGGACGAGCTTGAAAAGATAAAGAAATTTTACGCTGAGGGAGGCGACAAGCCCCTTTTATTCGTGGGATTTAATAGGCGATTTAGCGTTTACGCGCAGGAGATAAAAAAGCACACGAGCGCTAGAATAAATCCTATGATAATCAGATATAGAATGAACGCAGGCTACATACCGATGGATCACTGGGTGCATGAAAACGGCGGCAGAATGGTGGGCGAAGCGTGCCACATAATAGATCTGATGACGGCGCTAACGGGCAGCGAGATACAGAGCGTATTTTCGCAGGCGATCACGCCGAGCAATGAAAAATATAGCGCCGAGGATAACAAATCCATCGTCTTAAAATACAAAGACGGTTCGGTGGCAAATATCGAGTATTTCGCAAACGGTAGCAAGGAACTAAGCAAGGAATTTATGGAGATCCACTTCGACGGCAAGAGCATCGTTTTGGACGATTACAAAAGCTTAAAAGGATATGGAGTGGGCTTGAAAGAAATTTCAACGAGCGTAAGCCAAAAGGGACAGCTCGAAGAGCTCGAGGCGCTATTTGGGGCTCTAAAAGGAAGCAAAAAAGGCTGGCCGATAGAGCTTTGGGATATGGTGCAGACGACGGAGATTTCATTTTTAATATGATTGGTAGTATAAAAAAAATTATTAAATCAAACTATATTTTAGAGGCATTTGCAAGAAGGCTTTATGCCATTATACCCTATAGGATTAGAAAATTAAATAGAGAATTTTATAATTTTTATAATCTACTATTGAATAACGAAATAGAGAATATTAAGTATATGGAAAAATACCAGTTTGAATCATTAAAACATATTGTTGATATTGCATATTACAAAACAACATTCTATAAAGAAAAATATGATTCTGCGGGCTTTCATCCTTCTATGCTAAATGATATCTCTGATTTAAAGAAAATACCTATATTAACAAAAGATGAAATAAGAAATAATTCTAAAAAGATGGTGCGTAGCGATGTTTCTATATCGTATTTAAAAAAAGCATATACGAGTGGGACAACTGGAAAAACATTAGAGATATATGAGGATGATAAAACTAGACTACGGGAATTAGCATCTATCTTTTATCAATGGAAAAGAATTGGTTATGTTCCTGGCGATGGCAGGATTGAATTTAGAGGCTTCGTAGATGACAATAAAGATTTTATTTTTCTGCCAGACGAAAGAGTTTTAAGAATTAATATTATAAAAATGGATATCCATAATATAAATATTATTATAAAACGTATCTTAAAAACAGGATATAATTTTATTCATGGGTATCCATCGGCGATAGTTAAATTTGCAAGATTATTAAAAGAATCAGAAATACACTATCAGCCGAAAGGGATAATGCTGGCATCAGAGGTACTATATGATTGGCAAATGAGTATTATAGATGAAGTTTTTCATTGTCAGAAAATTTCGCATTATGGTCAAACCGAAAAAGTGGCGTTGGGCGCATGGAAGAATGATAGATTATATCATTTTATACCTACATATGGCATATTTGAAACAGACTATGAAAATAAAATTATTGCAACAGGTTTTATAAATGAAGTTATGCCAATTATAAGATACCAAATGTCAGATATTGCTGAAGGTATTTTGAGTAGTTCAAACGATGCTCTATATCCAGTTATTAAGGATATAATCGGCAGACAGGAGGATTATACTTATAATGAAAATGGGGATTTGATTCCGCCCGCGGTCGTTACATTTCCATTTAAGCATTTATTTTACATTAATGCTGCCAAAATTATTCAACATGAGCTAAAATTATTTGATTTAGTTCTTGAGGTGAAAGATCAGAATGTATTATTAGATAAACGTTTCAAAGAAGAGGTAAATACTCTTGTTACGGATCTAAAGAAAATATATGGGCAAAGCATAGATATAAATATAAAATATGTAGACCAAATTAATTTTACATCAAATGGTAAGTTTAGATGGATAGAAAATAGGTTATCGGTGCAATGAAGAAACAATTATTATTGGATAGCATTATATATACGGTTGCTAATATTTTAACAAAAGCAATAAGTTTCATAATGATTCCTGTATATACCTCTTTTCTCTCCGCAAAAGAATATGGAGTTGTTGATTTGTTAGTTGTTACTGGGAGTATAATATCTGTAATTATTGGGCTTGAAATTCATCAGGCAGTATCTAGATTTTTCCCAGAGTCCAATAATAATGACAAAATAACAATAGTTTCAACTGGTTTTTGGAGTATAGTATTTTTATATGGTTTTTTCATTGTTTGTACTACCCCTTTTTATTCAAAGATATCTTTTTTTCTTTTTGATAATACAAAATACAAGGATATTGTATTTGTAGCTTTTTTATCTTTCGGATTTAATTTTATTTACCACTATTGTAGTAGTCAGCTAAAGTGGCAATTAAAATCTAAACAAAATTTATTAGTCAGTTTTGTATATAGTCTAATTGTTGCAATAATCACATACTTTATGCTACTGTATGAATATGGTATTATGTCCGTATTTATAGCACAGATCATTGCATCTATAGTATGTGCTATATTATCATATATATATTCAAAAGAATATTATGCTTTTATTTTTAATTCAAGCTGTTTGAAAAAAATGATTAATTTCTCTTTACCATTGGTATTTTCTGTCATCATGGCCTATGCTATGGTATATGCTGATAGGTTTATAATTAAATATTTTTTATCAGTAGAAGATGTTGGTATATATGGTATTGCTTTTAGATTTGCATCGGTCATTGCTTTGCTTACCTCCGGTGTACAAACAGCATTGACGCCATTAATATATACACATTATCGAGATGAGAATACACCGGCTTCAATAGCAAAAATTTTTAATTATTTTATAATCCTATCTGTCTTATTAATTTGTTTTTTATTTTGTTTTTCGGAATACATAGTGCGTTTGGTTGCAAATGAATTTTATATAAAAGCTGCAACCGTTATTCCATGGCTATCAATATCTATTCTGTTTATAGGTATTATAAATTTTGCACCCGGAGTATTTATAGCAAAAAAGACATCATTTGTCTTATATATAAACATTTGTTCGTTGATTTTAAATGTACTTTTAAATTTAGCATTAATAAAAAAATATGAGCTAATGGGCTCGGCTTATGCAACAGCAATAAGTAGTTTTATTTATTTTATGCTATACTGTGTTATAGGACAAAAGTATTATTATATACCATATTTTTGGACAAGAAATAATTTCAAATTAAGGAGATAGGAAAATGGGAGTAAATTTTATAAATTTGCAAGCTCAATATCAGCAATATAAGACTGAGATAGACAATGAGATACGCGATGTTTTGGAAACATCTATATATATAATGGGCGACAAAGTAACTCTACTAGAAAACAAATTAGCTAGTTTTGTAGGCGTTAAACATGCTATTGCATGCGGAAATGGTACGGATGCGTTATTGCTTTCTTTGATGGCATTGGGTATTAAGAATGGAGATGAGGTAATAACAAGCCCGTTTACGTTTATTGCGACTGCTGAAATGATAGCTTTTGTAGGAGCAAAACCTGTTTTTGTTGATATTGATGAAAAAACATATAATATAGATCCTTCAAAAATAGAAGCAGCTATAACGCCAAGGACAAAAGCTATAATGCCTGTTTCTATTTTTGGCCAAGTACCAGATATGGATAAAATAAATGATATAGCAAAGAAACACCATTTAAAAGTAATAGAAGATGCGGCACAAAGCTTTGGCGCTTTATATAAAAATAAAAGATCTTGTAGTCTTTCTGAAATAGCAACGACATCATTTTTTCCGGCAAAACCACTTGGCTGCTATGGCGATGGTGGAGCAGTTTTTACTAACAATGATGATTTGGCAAGACAAATTCGTGTTATCCTAAATCATGGACAAACTAAAAAGTATGTTCATGGTTGTATAGGAATAAATGGACGTTTAGATACAATTCAAGCAGCGGTCTTAAATGTAAAATTAAAATATTTTGAAGATGAAATCGCTATCAGACAAAAAATCGCAAATACTTATAAAGATAATCTCAAAGGAGTTACTGCCCCATTTGTGGAGGAACATAATCTATCTGTTTGGGCACAATACTGCATAAGAGTAAAAGATAGAAATGATATGATAAAAAGATGCAATGATAATGGAATTCCTACTGGCGTTTATTATCCTATACCTCTACACTTACAGGAGGTTTTTCATTATTTGGGATACAAAAAAGGTGATTTTCCAATCACGGAAGAAGTATCAAACGATATCATGGCCATACCTATGTCGGCTTTTGTCACAAAAGGTGAACAAGATTTAATCATAAAGGTTATAAACAATGGATAATTCATATTTTATACATCCAAATGCACATGTTTCCTCGCAAGCAAAGATAGGGGAAGGAACTAAAATTTGGATAAATTCGCAAGTCAGAGAAGATAGTGAAATAGGTAAGAATTGCATTATATCAAAAGATACATATATTGATATCGGTGTAAAAATCGGTAACAATTGCAAAATACAAAACGGAGTTTCTATATATCATGGTGTTGTGATTGAAGATGATGTATTTGTGGGACCGAACGTCAGTTTTACAAATGATAAAATCCCAAGAGCATTTAATACAAATTGGCAAATCACTAAAACTATTATAAAAAATGGTGCTAGTATAGGTGCAAATTCAACAATAGTTTGTGGTGTAGTTTTGGGTGAATATTGTATGGTTGCTGCCGGGAGCGTAGTAACAAAGAATGTCGAGCCATATAGCCTAGTTATGGGAAATCCCGCAAAACATTTTAGCTATATAGATAAAATGGGCAATAAAATACAAGGGAACTCAGATGAAAAATAAAACTGCAAAAATAGGCCTGTTGGGAGTTGGGGTGATGGGGCAAAACCATCTTAGAAATTTATCAATGTTAAAACAAGTTGAAATTGCCTTTATATATGATTTAGACAAACAGGCTTGTGATAAAATTTCAAAAATTTATAATGTCCCGGTTTCAGATAATTTAGAGAGTGATTTAAAAGGACTTGATGGCGTAATAATAGTAACACCTACTTTTACACATTTTGATTATATAAAATTGGTCTCAAAGTATGTTAAAAACATTTTTGTAGAAAAGCCGTTGACATCTACGCTTGAAACAAGCAAAGAGGTAGTAAAATTAGCAAAAGAGCTAAATTTAAAAATTCAAGTCGGTTTTATAGAAAGATATAATCCTGCCGTCGTTGCTTTACAAAATGTAATAAATAATAGCAAAAACACTATTGCTATTGATTTTTCTAGGACAAATAAGGTTAGTAGTAGAATAACTGACGTTGATGTGGTTATGGATTTAATGATTCACGATATTGACCTGGCACTAAAATTTAATGGCAAGGTAGATAAAATTTATGCACACGGCTACATAAAAAATCGAATGATAGAGTATGCAAGGGCTATAATAACACATAAAAATGGCTCTTTTTCTAATATTTTAGCAAGTAGAATTACGGAAAAAAGGACAAGAAATATCTGCGTAACTTGCGATGATAAATATATTGACTGCAATCTTCTAAGTAAAGAAATATTTGTCAACAAACAAACGATTGAGCAATACATAGACAATGTATCCATATCATCAAAAATTGAGATAGTTGATGTAAGACCGCAAGAGGCATTATTGCTTGAACTTGTAGATTTTGCTAAGTTGTGCAACGGCGATGATATTGTGGTGGCTAACGAGTGTAATGGGGTGGCGGCTATCGAGGTTGCTAGTGTTATTCAAAAAGAAATTATGGAGGCAGTAAAGTGAGACCAAAAATAAATGGTAGCAATATACTCGTAACCGGCGGAGCCGGTTTTATAGGCAGTCATCTAGTAGATAGATTATTGTCTGAAGGCGCAAAAAGTATTGTAGTCGTTGATAATATGTTTGCCGGTAGCGAATCAAATTTGCAAAAAGCCATAAGCAAAGGTGTTATTTTGTATAAAGACGATATAGAGATATGCTCTAGCTTGGAGTATATTTTTACAAACCACAATATTGATATAGTCTTTAATCTGGCAACAAAAGCACTTAATTACTCCTTTGTAAATCCAAAAAATGCCTTTGATACAAATGTAAACGGTGTTTTAAATTTGCTTGAATTTCAAAAAAAAGGTTTTTTTAAAACATTGGTTCATTTTTCTACATCAGAAGTTTATGGCAGCGCTGTTTATGAGCCTATGGATGAAAAACACCCTATTTTTCCCACTACTGCTTATGCGGCAGGCAAGGCCGCTGCTGATCTTGCGCTTACTTCGTGGGTAAAAATGTTTAATTTAGACGCATTTATAGTAAGGCCTTTTAATAATTATGGTCCAAGACAAAATTACAAAGGCTATTTATCTGGCGTTATTCCGATAACCGTTTATAAAATTTTAAATGGAATTCCTCCTGAGATACATGGAGATGGAAAGCAAAGTAGAGATTTTATTTACGTTTATGATACTATTGATTCTATTATGAAGCTATATTCTGTAATGGAGGCTGGTGATAGCGTTAATATCTCATCTAAAAATCAAACATCTATATCGGATGTAATCCACAAAATAGCTAACATCATGGATTATAAAGGCGATATAATATCGAAAGAGGCCAGGGTGTCCGATGTAAAATGTCATAACGCGAGCAATTCTAAGCTTATATCCTTAATTGGTGATGTAGATAATACGACATTTGACGACGGACTAAGACAGACGGTAAACTGGTATAAGGAGAATATAAAATGATAAAGTTAATAAAACCATATATTTCATTTGATGAAGTAGAGAGCGATTTTAAAAAGATATTTGATAGCGGATATTTTACAAAAGGTGTATTTGTAGAAAAATTTAGAAATGAAATCGCTTCTTATACGGGTGCAAAATATGCATATCTTACAACTTCCGCTACTACCGCTTTGTCTATTTCATTAAAAGCTGTTGGGGTTGGGAGCGGAGATGAAGTTATAGTCTCGGATTTTTCTTTTCCCGCCACTGCTAATGTGGTGGAGGATTTAGGGGCCATACCGATTTTTGCCGATGTAGATTTTGATACGTTTAATATGCTGCCGGAGTCATTAGCAAGTAAAATTTCAAAAAAGACAAAAGCAGTTATTTTTGTAGATGCATTAGGCAATCCATCCGGTATTCATAAAATAAGCGAGATATGCAAAGAAAAAGGTATCCCGCTAATAGAAGATGCTGCATGCGCTATCGGTAGTAGCGAATTTGGTGTAAAATGTGGCAATATAGCGGATATTACTTGTTTTAGTTTTCACCCCAGAAAGCTACTTACTACTGGCGAGGGCGGGGCAATAACATTTAACGATTCTAAAATAGTAGATTTTTTTGATGTTAAATTAAATCATGGCTCTAAATTTGAGAACAATAAATTTAACTTTATTGATTATGGATACAATTACAGAATGTCAGAGCTACAGGCCGCAATGGGTATCGTCCAAATCAAGAAAATAGACGACATAGTGGCATCAAGAAATAAGATGAGGAAGCAATTTGCAAAACAATTAGAGCCTTATGGATTTGAAATTCAAAAGATATCAGAAGGCGCAATACATAATGTTCAATCGCTTGTCTTTAAAGTTCCAAAAAATATCATAAGAGATAAATTAATCGCATATTTAAAAGATATAGGCATTGAAAGCACAATAGGGACATATTGTCTTAGCGGTACATCATATTATTCTAAAAAATATAACGCAGTTCAAAAAAACGCACTTTACTTGCAAGAGCAAACAATTACATTGCCTTGCTATAATGATTTAGATGTTTTATTTGTTTGTGATAAAATAAAAGAGTTTTCATGAGAATAGTTTTTTTAGGTTGCACCAAGTTTAGTGAAGAGTTGCTACAAGCTCTAGTTGTTAATGGCTTTGATATAGCTGCTATTTTTACTATCCCGCAAGAGTTTATGGTTAGAGGTAATGAAAAAGTTAAAAATAGTAATTATAGTAATTTAAATCCGATAGCAGAAAAACAAAATATCCCCTTGTATTATGTTGATGAAAATAAAAAATTAGGAGAATATGAATTTATTATAAAAGAAATTAATCCAGATATTATTTTGGTATTAGGTTGGTATTATATAGTTCCTAAAAGTATAAGAGCAATTCCAAAATATGGAGCTTGTGGCATTCATGCATCATTGCTTCCAAAATATGCTGGTTGGGCACCACTTGTTTGGGCTATGATAAATGGAGAAAAAGAGACGGGAGTTACTTTTTTTCAATTTGATGATAGTGTTGATGGAGGAGATATTATTGCTCAAGAACGGTTTAAGATAGAATACAATGATACCATTAAAGAGGTTTATGAAAAAGCTACCAATAAGTCAATTGAAATTTTAGTTAAAACATTGCCCATCTTGTCAGATATGCAATTTATTAAGCAGGATAAATCAAAACTTGAGATCTGGGACAAAAGGACACCAGAAGATGGAGAAATTGATCTATCAAAGCCTTCAAATGAGCTTTATGATTTTATCAGGGCCCAATCAAGTCCATATCCAGGAGCTTTTATTAGAACATCTGATGGTAAAAAAATAGTTATTGAAAAGGCAAGGATAGAGGATTGAAAGCTAATTTAAAAATTTGCACTAGATGTATTTATGATAGTAGAGTTCCTTATATCACATTTGATGAAAATGGTGTCTGTAACTATTGTCATCAACTGGATAAGCTAAAAAGTGATTACAAAACCGGTACAAAAGAGGGCGAAGAAGAATTTAAAAAAATAGTAGAACAAATTAAAAAGGACGGTATTGGGAAAAAGTATGATTGCGTTATAGGCGTTAGCGGCGGAACAGATTCATCCTATATGCTATATCTGGCAAAAAAAATGGGACTTAGACCGCTTGCGGTACATTATGATAACACTTGGAATAGCGCCATAGCAACGCAAAATATTAGAAAAGTCTTAACCGGACTTGATATAGATTTATATACTTATGTAGTAGATAATAAAGAGGTTGATGATATTTTTAGATCCTTTTTCTTGGCTGATGTCGCTGAAATTGAGGCGTCAACCGATTTGGCATTGGCCGAGATTATGTATAGAGCAGCTTGGAGGTATAATATAAAATATGTTTTAGAGGGTCATTCGTTTATAGAAGAGGGAATAACCCCTGTTGGTAGAAACTATTTTGATGGAAAATATATCGAATCAATACATAAAATGTTTGGCAAAATGCCCATGAGGACCTATCCTTTGATGACACTAGCTAGATTTTTGTTTTGGACCGCTGTTGTTAGGATTAAAAAGATAAGACCTTTTTGGTATGTTGGCTATAATAAAGAAGACGCCATGAGATTTCTAGAAGCAGAGTATGGTTGGAAGTATTATGGCGGACATCATTTAGAAAACAGAATGACTTCATTTTTTCACAGCGTCTATTTGCCGCAAAAATTTGGTACAGACATGCGAAATAATACCCTCTCAGCGAAGGTCAGAAATGGAAAAATGAGTAGGGATGACGCGCTGGCGGAATATAATAGCGAGCCCTATGTAGAAAAAGACTTGGTAGAGTATTTTAAAAAAAGATTAGATTTAACCGATAAGCAATATGAAGAAGTGATGAACCGAAAGCCAAAAATATGGCATGATTACCCAACGTATAAAAAGACTTTTGAGAGATTAAGACCGCTTTTTAAAATTCTTGCAAATGCAAATTTAGTTCCTATGAGTTTTTATTTAAAATATTGCTTCCCTATGCCAAAGGATAGAGAGTGGTAACAATTGTAAATTATGGTATGGGCAATCTTGGTTCCATTAAAAATATGTTTAAATATATCGGCGTAGAGGCTATTATAGAAAGCGATATTGATAAAATTGCAAAGGCGAGCAAGATACTTTTGCCGGGAGTCGGTTCTTTTGACGCTGCAATGAAAAGAATCAATGATAGTAATTTAATTGAAGTTCTTAACGAAAAGGCATTAAAAGAGCAAATCCCAATCCTTGGTATTTGTCTTGGTATGCAACTTCTGACAAAATCGAGCGATGAGGGGAATCTGAAAGGACTCGGGTGGATAGATGCAAAAACATTAAGTTTCAGAAATTTTCTACAAAGCAATGTAAGGGTGCCGCATATGGGTTGGAACTATGTCAAAATTTCAAATACTAGTTTATTAACCGCCGGACTAAAAGAAGACGAAGAGGCTAGATTTTATTTTGTTCATTCGTATTTTGTCAGAGTAGAAGATGAGAAAAATTCTATTTTAAAAACAAATTATGGTATAAATTTTGATAGCGCAATACAAAAGAATAACATCTATGGCGCTCAGTTTCATCCAGAAAAAAGTCATAAATTTGGTATGAAAATATTTGAAAATTTTGCAAGGATATAAGATGCTGCAAACAAGAGTGATCCCATGTCTGCTTTTAAAAAATGAAAGTCTTGTAAAAACAATCAAATTTAAAAAATATAGCTATATAGGCGATCCTGTAAATACTGTTAGAATTTTTAACGAGATAGAAGTAGATGAGTTGATGTTCTTAGATATTTTCGCCTCAAAAGAAGATAGAGATATAAATTTTAGAATTTTGCAAGATATTGCAAATGAATGTTTCATGCCCCTTAGTTACGGCGGCAATATAAAATCCTTTGACGATGCGAAGAGAATTTTTGAAATCGGCTTTGAAAAGATTGTAGTGAACTCAAATGCTTTTAAAAATCTCGATTTGATAGAAAAAATTTCAAGTCACTTTGGTGCACAAAGCGTTATTGGTTCTGTTGATGTCGGCAAGGATTTTTTGGGTAAAAAACATATATATTCTCATCATGGGACAAAAAGACAAAAATATGATATTTTAGAGTGGATTAAGCGATTACAGGCGGCCGGTATTGGAGAAATAATTGTTACATCTATTGAAAAAGACGGTACTTGGGATGGATATGATATACAAACGCTTAAAGAAGTTGTCGAAAATACAAATATACCAATAATCGCAAATGGTGGATGTGGGAAAATAGAGGATATAAGAGATGCTGTTAAATTGGCTGGTGTTTCGGCGTGTGCTGTCGGTAGTATGGTTGTATACCAGAAAAAAGGCATGGGCGTTTTGGTAAATTTCCCAAATAAAAATATCTTAGAGGAAATGTTAAAATAGGAGCTAAAAATGATTTATCAAATAGGACTTTTGGCCGGTTGGCCATATGCAATATCGGAAAATTTAAGAAAAAGAGGATTTGAAGCAATAAACATTGTTTTGTCCTCCGAAGATAGTGATGGCGTTAGTGATAAGCAAGGTAAAAAAATACTATCAAAAAGAGCCTTAAAATACGACAAAGCTTTAAATAGCGGCAAAGATAGTGTTGTTGTTAAACTTTTTAATAGGATAAAATTAATTTTTGAGATTATTAAAAAGGGACAGATGATTCATTATCATGGGGAAACAATACTACCATTTTGCCTTGATACATATATTTTTAAATTTTTTAAAATTCCAATGTTTATTAGCTGGGGTGGTGGCGATGCTAGAATTATCGAAATGGCAGTTAGTGATAATCCATTTTTTTATAGGTTTGATGATAAGTATAAGGACCGTAAAATACGTAGTAAGCTTAAAACGCTTGCAAAAAATGGCGTGAAAATTATAACTGATCCGGAAATGGAGGTTTATTGCGCTCCATTTTTTAAAAATATTTATAGATTTAGGCAGCCCATTGACATAAAGATGCTTGATGAGTATGTAAAAATAGAACAAAAAGATAAAAGCGATATTGTTAAAATTTTGCATATGCCAACTCATCCCATACCAAGAGGCACTATTTTTGTAGAAGATGCAATTAATAGGTTACAAAAAGATGGTTATAAATTCGAATATAAATTCATAACCAATTTAACTCAGCATGAAGTTTATCAAGAAATAGCGGATTGCGATATATTGGTTGATGAGCTAAGAACGGGCTCGCACGGTGTTTTGGCGCTCGAATCTTGCGCTTTATATAAACCTACAATTACATACATTAAAGAGAGCATAATAGATAAGTTTCCAAAAGAGCTGCCATTTGTGAATACAAATCCTATAACAATTTACGACAATCTTAAATTTTTAATTTTAAATCCGCAAGCAAGAGAAGAGTTGGGCAAAAAGAGCAGAATGTATGTAGAAAAATATCATGAAATAGATCTAGTTGTTGATGATTTAATTAAAATTTATAAAGAATGCGGTGCAAAGATATAGATCAATGATATATTTTTACTTTAAAAAACTCGCATCAATGACACCTAGACTAATTTTATTAAAAATTTATAATAAATTTTACGTATTTTTTTACAATAAAAGTAAATATTATATCGATTTAATACGAGGCAATACACATATAAATTTTAACATTCCGATTATAAAAACTAGCTACATAAATATAAAAGAGCTCAACCTGTCAAATATCGATCCGGATGTTGCCGATTACCTATCCAAAATGTACATCCAGCATAAATTTGATCTACTCGGTAGCGGCTGGGTAAAAAATAGCTATGATAGCGCGGCGCTCGGGCTTGAGCGATACAAATACGATATGAATGTCGCGGCGCCCGCGAGCGCGCCTGAAGGCTACGAGCCGATCGATTGGCAAAAGGATTTTAAAAGCGGCTTTCGGTGGAGCGAGAAAAAATGGTACAAAGATCAGCGCATAGCCCATAAGCCCGGCAGCGATATAAAGGTGCCGTGGGAGCTTGCAAGGTTTCAGCACTTGCCGCAGCTTGCTATTTTTACGATGGCGGATCCGAGTTTAAAGGAGCAAAATTTAAAAGAATTTAAAAACCAAATTTTAGATTTTATCCGCAACAATCCGCCTAGAATAGGCGTAAATTGGACCTGCACGATGGACGTAGGCATCAGAGTCGCCAATATGCTGGCGGCTTACGATATGTTTTGCCAGATGGACGGCGGCGGAATTTTAGATCAAAATTTCAAGCAGACCCTTTCAAATAGCGTCTACGAGCACGCTCTCCATATCGTAAATAACCTGGAATATTCGCCGCATCTAACGTCAAATCACTATCTAAGCGACATCGCAGGTCTGCTGCAAGCTTGCGCGTATTTGGACGGCGGCGGCGAGATAGACGCGTGGCTAGCATTTGCCCTCCAAGAGATAACCTGCGAAATGAAAAAGGAATTTTACGAAGACGGCGGAAATTTTGAAAGCTCTACGAGTTACCACCGCCTAAGCGGCGAACTGATGGCGTATTCCGTGGCTCTGATACTGGGTCTAAAAAGCGATAAAATTTCATCTTTGCAAAATTACGACGCAAAACTTTGGCGCAAAAAGCCGAAACTTTTACCGCCGGAGGAGCAGGAATTTAAAATTTTAGATGGACAGATAGCGCTGCCGCAGTGGTTTGTGGACAGACTATACAAAATCGGTAGGTTTACCGCGGACATTACAAAGCCAAACGGCGAAGTGCCGCAATTCGGCGATAACGACAGCGGCAGATTTTTTAAATTTAGCCCAAACGGCGAGTTTTTGAGCAGCGAACAAGCCGCGCGAAAATATCTAAATTTAAGCGGCTTCGCGGGCGGGGGCGAGCCGTTTTGGGATGAAAATATCTTAAATCACTCGGCGCTAATTAGCTTCATGGGCGGGATTTTTGACGATGAGATATTTAAAAACGATATGCGCTTTGAGAGGAGCTTTGTTCGCTCACTCGCAGGGCGCACGCTGCAAGTGAGCGATAAAACATACAAAAGCCTGATCATCTCGGGCGTGAAATTCGGCGAACTGTCGCACCGAAAAAGTATAGAATTTAAAATTCCAAATTCGCAAGAGATCAAAAAAATATTTTATCCGGACAGCGGAATTTTTATCTTTAAGTCCAATAAATTTTATCTCGCCATCTGCGCTACGCCGCTCGGGCAGAATGGCCACGGCGGACATACGCACAACGATAAGCTGGGCTACGAGCTGTGGATAAACGGTCGCGACATAGCGAGGGATCCCGGCACCTATCTTTATACTCCGATCCCAGACAGGAGAAATGAATTTAGAAGTGTCAAGGCACACAACGTGCCGATTATAGGCGATTTGGAACAAAATAGTTGGGGCGAGGGGGCGATAGGACTATTTGGAATGTTTGCGGAATGCAGATGCGAAGTGGCGGATTTTGGAGAAAATTTTATAAGCCTAGCCGCAGAATATAAAGGCGTAAAAATTATTAGAAAATTTGAGATAAAAGAGGACGGGTTGGAGATTGTCGATATGGCAAATAGGGAATTTTATTATAGTAAATTTGAGTTATATTCGAACGGATATGGGAAGTTATCGAGAATTGGTGCATTAAATGAATAATAGCATTATAGTAAATAATAATTTTAATTTATTAAGATTGATAGCTGCGCTCCAAGTTATGTTTGTTCATGCAAATGGTTATTTAGCAGATAAAAGCGATTTGTCTTGGTATATAACTAATATACTAAATTTTAGCGGCGTAACTGTATTTTTTCTGATTAGTGGTTTTTTAATAAGTATGTCTTATGCAAAAAATCAAGATTTAAAAACTTACATTAAAAATAGAATTTTAAGAATTTATCCAGGGCTTTATATTAATATTTTTATCGGTATAGTAATTTTATATATTTTTATAGATTTAAATTTTGACTTTGATTTTTTTAAATGGCTTCTTACTCAAATCAGCTTTTTGCAATTTTATAATCTTGAAGCCAGTAAGGCTTTTGGTACGGGTGAGATAAATGCGCCGCTTTGGACGATCTCGATTGAGCTAGTATTTTATGCTGTCTTGCCCATTGTTTTTTTTATAAATATAAAGACTAAGAAAATACTACCTTGTATTTTTCTGATCTCAATACTATTTTTTATATATA
>ERZ773009.405-NODE-405-length-31499-cov-11.734385_pt1 | contig 31499 bp, 27 predicted proteins | sample MGYA00580663_ERZ773009 | MGnify/ENA primary metagenome ERZ773009 (study PRJEB29015, sample SAMEA2737969) | human oral metagenome | biome: human oral; feature: human-associated habitat; material: dental | place: China | collected 2026 ... | reverse complement strand
GGCGTAAGCCAGCTGAGTTACAGTCAGCCCCATTTGGCCACTCTGGTAACTGCCCTTACCTGTTCTTTGCAGTGCAAAGGTACAAACTATTTCTGAACTGTGCAAATGGGACGGCACATCTTCAGTGCGGTCTCCGCTGCTTCGGCACCCTTGTTGCCCAGTCGACCGCCTGCACGCTCCTCAGCCTGCTCCATCGTTTCGGTCGTCAGGACGCCGAAGATGACGGGTGCAGGAGTCGTGCGGAAGCCATGTGCCAAGGTCATGTTCAGCTGAGATATGCCGAAGGTCACGCCCTGGCAGATGTAGTCGAAGTGAGGGGTATCCCCACGGACGACACAGCCGATAGCTATGACAGCGTCTATACCAGGATTAGCCAGAAGGCGTGCCGAAGCATTGACGAGCTCGAAGGCCCCTGGTACACGGAAGACCGTGATCTTCTTCACCTCTTGCTTGCGGAGCACTTCGAGAGCGCCCTCGAGCAGGGGTTCAGTGATATTGTTGTTCCACTCCGCTACAGCGATGCCGATGTGTAGCCCTTCCCCAGAGGGGACGGGGCTGTGGTGGAGGGATTGGATATGGTCTATGGTAGACATGGTCTATGTGCGAGCAGACTACTTGCCCTGAGCCTGAGCACGCAGGAGGTCAGCCTCTACGCTTTCTGCTTCGGGGCTGGTGTAGTACTTCGTCTTGACCTCGTTGTAGAGGGCGATAGCCTTGTCATACTTGCCGAGCTTCTCGTAGACGTGACCAGCCTTGATGAGGCAGCTGGGGGAGATCGCTTCGCTGGAAGCAGCCTTAGCAGCGGCTTCGTAGCTCTTGACAGCTTCCTCGAGCTTGCCGAGCTGTACGAGGCAGTCACCGATCATGCGCTGTACCGAGGGAGCGACGACGGTCTCATCAGCAGAGAACTTCTTCAGCTCAGCCAGTGCTTCCTGATACTTACCCTGGTCATAGAGGCAGATACCGCTATAGGCGTGAGCGAGGTTCGCTGCGTCCGTACCGGAGAAGTTCTTGGCGATGGCTTCGAAGCCTGGCGCACCAGCACCCTGACCCTTGAGGGCGAGGCTGTCCTGCCCAGCGATGAAGCTATCTTCGGCTACGAACATCTGTGCGGTAGCCTTCTCAGCCTTAGGGACTTGGACGAAGCGGTGGTAAGCGAAGATGCCGAGAGCGACGATGACGACAGCCGCTACTGCGATGATGATCTTCTTGCTGTGGCGCTCGAAGAAGAGTTCACCCTTCAGTACCTTCTCATCGATGGTGTCGAGGGCGTCGTGCTCTGGGAGCTCGTGATGTGACATACGTATTTATCTTATTTGTTGTTGGTTATTCCGCTATATCAGTGGGGCAAAGATACGACTTTTCAGGCAACCTGACACGCCCCACCCAGAGCCCCGCAGCTCGCTGGGAGTGCGGGGCTCTGGGTGGCTCTATACATTATAATATATAGGGGGGGCTTACTTCAGCAGGGCCTCCATCTCGGCGGCCTTCTCCTCGAGGCACTCGAGGTAGCGGAGCTGAGCGCGCGTGCGCTGGAGGTTGTGCTTGGGAGAGTGGATCTTGAAGTAGGTGTCTCCGTTGAGGTAGTCGACGAGGAAGCGCACCGTCTGCATGTAGGTCATCAGGCGGCCGCCATAGGCGATGAGGCTGCGCTCGGTGGGGGTGAGGAACTTACCCGCGGTGGAGAGGTAGCCCTCGACGAAGGCCTTGTAGATCTCCATGTTCACGCCGATCTTCGAGAGGTCTGCTTCATCTTCCGGAGCGAAGTTCACGCCTGTGCGGATGAAGTCACCCACGTCGCTGAGGATGAAGCCAGGCATGACGGTATCCCAGTCGACGACGCAGAGTACAGCACCCGACTTATCGAAGAGGACGTTGTCGACCTTGGTGTCGCAGTGGATGGTGCGCTTGGGGAGCTTGCCCTCAGCGTAGAGCTTCTCCTGCAGGAGCATCGAGTCGGCACGTCGGTCGATCTCAGCGAGGATGTCCTGCACTTCGGCGACACGGCCAGCTGCATTCTGAGCGACAGCGTCGCGGAGCTGCTGCAGGCGGAAGGGCATGCTGTGGAAGTTCTCAATAGTCTCACCAAGACGACCCTCGGGGATGACGGAGAGGATTTCTTCGAACTGACCGAAGGCGGCACCAGCGTAGCGGGCGGCCTTCGGGGTGAGCTCGCTCATGCTCATGCTCTCGGGGATGAAGCGGCAGACACGCCAGTAGTTCTCCCCATCATGGTAGTAGTTCTTCTCGGGCTCCTCGAGGTTGGGGAAGAAGTAGAGGTACTTACGCTCTGCTTCGGGGTCGCCCTCTGCTTCGAGGCGCTCGCGCATCGTGTCGGATACGATAGCGACATTGCGCTGCAGGACTTCGATGCGGGGGAAGACGAGGTGGTTCACACGCTGCAGGATCCAGCGTGGTGTCCCTTCACGGTCAGACACTACGTAGGTGTCGTTGATATGGCCATTGCCAAAAGGCTTCATCTCCCCGATCTCAGCAGTGGAGATGAACTTGCTGATAATATGCTCCATATTAGGATGAGTCATTTGTAGGTAAAGACAAAGATATATAAAAAGCCTATCCCCACGCCAGCGGACTGACGTGGGGATAGGTGTATTTAGGCCAGGTCTTTGCGACCGGAGCCTTTAGCGGATGGCTCGCTCTTAGAAGCGGTAACCTACGCCAGCGAAGAACGAAGAGTTCTTGTAGCTGGTGTTAGCAACGGGGTTCTTGAGAGTGTTGACCAGACCGATATCGGTACCGAGACGGAGGTAAACCTTGTTGTATTCGATAGCAGCAGAAGCGTTCAGACCCATGTCGAAGCGCTTGTAAGCACCAGCCTTAAAGGTATCGATGTTACCCGTGGTAGAGAGACCGTAGGCGAACGAAGGACCAGCTTCTACAGATACAGCGAGGTTGTCGCCGAGACCTACGCGGATACCGAGGTCAACGGGTACGCTGATGTAGTTGAGGCCATAGCCGTTACCATTGCCGAACTTGTAGCCTTCCTGACGGAACGTCACCCCAGGAGCGAGGTATACGCCAGCAGCGAGTTCGATTTCTGCAGCAACGCTGGCGCGGAAGCCCGTGCGGACCTTAGAGTCAGCGGTGACGCTACCTACCTTGCTGATACCACGAGCGAAGTTAGCACCTACTTCGATACGAGGGTTGATGGCCGTCTGAGCCTGAGCAGAGAGCACGCCTGCAACGAGAGCGAAGGCGGCGAAAAATAGCTTCTTCATATTCGTTTCTTTCTATGTTATGGACCCCGGCAACAGGCCGAAGTCGAGCTGTAAAGTTAGAGATATTTAACGAATGTGCAAATATTCTTCAACTATTCAGCCTCGGATAGAACGCATCCTGATGATGGTGTCGTATATATGGGGAGTCGCTGGAGGAGCTTTTCTGCTGAGAAAAGAGCCCCCCATGTAGCGTGCGTGTGTATGCACCTTTGCGAGGGAGGAAGGTGGCCAGTACTGGTTGCCGATCGGAGTAATACTGGTCAGCGCGCGAACCAGTACTGGTCACTAATATGTAGTAGTACTGGTCGGATGAGTGACCTATATTAGGTTGTTGCTCCACGTATGGATAAAAGTTGCGGACGAGTAGCAGATAAGTTTGGACTACGTACGTGGCTCTAATATCTACGTACGTGGATATTTGGATTTACGTGCCTGGTCTTTAAGACTACGTGCATAGATAGAAGAATACCACTACGGGAAGGCGCTTTTTTCTTCACGAGAACGATGCTTTTCCCTCCGCTGGATAAGAGGAGTATTCGCGATAAGGCGAAGGGCTTGCGTATCGCTTCGGAGAGGCATATCGGGGAGCTGGGCGGGCGATGTCTTAGTAGAATAAATAGAGGGTAGGACTCTTCCGCAACAGTCTCAATATAGGTCGACCCGCGGACCAATATAGGTTCATCCCCCTCCCTACCGAAGAACGAGGCTACGCTACCCTACCCCAGGGCCGAAGATATTGCGTACCTTTGCAGCGGAAGGTACATACAGATGCACCTTACTCTACACGAACGAATGGTAGGACCCTATCTATAGATGACAGTCACCTTCTCCATCGAGTACTGGGCGCAGCCCCACGAGCGGCTCACGCTCGTAGGCCGAGCTGCCGACAGCCCCGCCCACTCTGGAGCGCAGACCCTCCCCCTCGAGCACCTCGGGGAAGGGCATTGGCAAGCGACTCTACACCTCCCCTCCGCCACCTCCCCCATACATTATATATATAGCTACCGCCTCACCGATGAGACGGGTGCCGTACTGCGCGAGGAATGGCGGATCCCCCACGAACTTCATCTCCCCGCTGGCGACACGGCCGTCTTCACGCAAGACCGCTGGATCGACTGCCCTGAGGATGCCCCCGCCTTCTCGGCGGCCTTCTGCGATATCCTCGGTCAGCAGGCCACAGCTCCGGAGGAAGCGCCACAGCCTGGCCTCACCTTCTCCGTCCACACTCCCGCCCTACGTCGGGGCGAGCGCCTTCTCGTGACGGGGAGCTGCGAGGCACTCGGGAGCTGGGATCCTAAAAAGGCGCTTCCCCTCACCTACCGCGGACAAGGACGCTGGAGCGCTACGCTCCCCGTCGCTGCCATAGGCTCTGCCCCCGCTTCGCTTCGCTACAAATACCTCCTCAGCACAGACGCAGGCTATACCTACCTCTGGGAGGAGGGCGAAGATCGCTGGGCAAGCCTCCCCGACAGCACCGTCTATCCCTACTGCCACGTGCAGGATAGCTACCTCCATCTCCCCAGCCGCCCCGTGCGTACGGCAGGCCTTGTCGCACCGCTCTTCTCGCTGCGTAGCGACACCGACTGGGGCATAGGCGACTTCGGTGCGCTCAGAGAAGCCATTGACTTCGCTGCCGAAGCAGGTATGCACGCCGTCCAGCTCCTCCCCATCAACGACACCACCAGCACACGAGGCACCGCCGACTCCTATCCCTACAATGCAATATCCGTCGACGCCCTCCACCCCATATACATCGATCCCGAAGCACTGCCCGCCCTCCCTTCCGAGGAGCGTAAGGCATTCCTCCGCGAGGCGAAGGCGCTACGCCAGCTCCCCGCCGTGGACTACCCACGCGTACTCGAGCTGAAGGAGCGCTTCCTCCGCCGTGCATTCGACTTGCAGGGTAAGGCCGATCTCACGAGCGAGGACTTCCGCCTCTTCTACGACGAGGCAGCCGCTTGGCTCCGTCCCTACGCCCTCTATTGCGTGCTACGGGACCAGTTTGGCTCGGGCACACCCAGCGACTGGGCGGGATGGGAAGCGTATGACGAGGCTAAAGCAACCGCCTATCTTGACGATACGGCACACGCCGAGGAGGTAGGCTATTACTACTGGCTACAGTTCGTCCTCGACCGCCAGCTCCAGGCGGTGCGCAGCTATGCTGAGGAGCGAGGTGTCTTCCTCAAGGGTGACCTCCCCATCGGCGTAGCGCCTCACAGCGTCGACGTCTGGATGGCACCGCATCTCTTCCATACAGAGCAGTCCGCAGGCGCCCCGCCCGATGACTTCGCTGCCGATGGGCAGAACTGGGGCTTCCCCACGTACAACTGGGAGCGTATGCAGGAGGAAGGTGACTTCCGCTGGTGGCGCCAGCGCTTCGAGCGTCAGGCCCGCTACTTCCACGCCTTCCGCATCGACCATATCCTCGGCTTCTTTCGCATCTGGGAGGTACCACGCACGCAGCGCTCTGGCCTCTTGGGGCACTTCCACCCCGCCCTCCCCTACAGTCTCGAGGAGTGGCAGGAGAAGCTCGCCCCGACCTTCCCCATCGAGCTACTCACCGCACCACTCGTCCACGAAGACGAGCTGACGGCACGCCTTGGCGACAGCTTCGATGACCTCCTCGACAGCGGCTATCTCCATAGCACTGTCCTTGCAGGGCTCTATCAGCTCACGTACGGTGAGCAGGCCATCTACGAGACCGAGACCGCCCAGCGCGCTCTCGGAGCCGACGTCGCCGCCGTACTCGCTGAGCTATGCACGGAGACCGCCCTCATCGCCGACCCGTACAAGGCGGGGCACTACCACCCACGCATCGCGCTGGAGCGCAGTCGTCTCTTCGCTCGCCTCCCCGAGGAGTTGCAGGAACGCTGGCGATCGGTCAGCGATGACTACTATTACGTCCGGCACAACGAGCTCTTCCGCACCACCGCCCTGCTGCGTCTCGGTGCGCTGACGAGCCACACGCGCCTTCTGCTTTGTGCCGAGGACCTCGGGATGATCCCCGCCTCTGTGCCCGCCGTCCTCGACGAACTACAGGTCCTCTCCCTCGAGCTGGAGCGTATGCCGAAGGCCTTTACCCCCACGGGCTGGGCACGCCCTGACGGCTTCCCCGCCCGCTCGGTAGCCACGACCTCCACCCACGATATGCCTTCGCTGCGTGGCTGGTGGCACAGCCTCTCGGCGAGCGAGCAAGAGCGCTACTATCGCCAGGAGCTCCTTCTCACCGAGGAAGTCCCCGACGAAGAAGCCCTCTACCGCCGCATCATCGAGGCACATCTCGCCTCCCCATCTGCGGCGGTGCTCCTGCCCCTTGCCGACTGGATGAGCCTCGACAGCCGTCTCTGGCTCACCACACCTGCCGAGGAGCAGATCAACCGCCCCGAGGATCCGCATCACTACTGGGGCTATCGCTTCCCTCGTAGCCTAAGCGAGCTACAAGCAGCAGCCCCCGAATGGCGTACCCACATCAAGCATCTCATCACCCTATCCCAACGACTATAAGCCTATGATGGAGCGACTCTACGTCTTAGAGGAAGCCGACACGCAGGAGTTCGTCGGTGTCAACCGCGCAAACCTCGTCACGCTACAGAACCTCTTCCCTAAGACGAAGCTACGCATTCACCAGAACGTCATCAAGGTACTCGGCGAAGACCAAGCTGCCGAAGAGCTCCTGCACATCCTCGCTTCTCTGGAAGCCCTGTGCAGTCGCCACAACCAGCTGACCGAAGCACAGATCATCGAGGTCGTGCGTCGGCACCGCAGTAAGGCCGCCGACACCCTGCCCACCGCCGAGAGCGACGTACTCATCTACGGCGTCCACGGCAAGGCGATCCTCCCCCGTGGGGAGCGTCAGCGCCGTATGGCTCGCGAGTTCGCCGAGCGTGACCTGTGCTTCGCCACGGGTGCAGCCGGCTCGGGGAAGACCTTCATCGCCATCTGTCTTGCGGTCAAAGCCCTCAAGGCAAAGCAGGTACGCCGTATCATCCTCTCCCGCCCTGCCGTCGAAGCTGGCGAGAAGCTCGGCTTCCTCCCTGGCGAGATGAAGGACAAGCTCGACCCCTACCTCCAGCCACTCTATGACGCCCTCGGCGAACTCATCCCCGCCCCCAAGCTCAAGGACCTTATGGATACGGGCGTCATCCAGATCGCCCCGCTGGCCTTCATGCGTGGTCGCACGCTGAGTGATGCCGTCGTCATCCTCGACGAAGCGCAGAACACCACGCCACAGCAGATGAAGATGTTCCTCACGCGCCTCGGCATGGGCTCGAAGATGATCATCACGGGGGACTTCACGCAGATCGACCTTCCCCGTGGCGTGACCTCGGGTCTGAAGGATGCGCTTGACAAGCTCCACGGACTGAAGAGTATCAGCTTCATCCACTTCGACAAGACCGACATCGTGCGCCACCCGCTCGTCTCCGAGATCGTGGCCGTCTACGATGCCAAGGACGAAAAGACGCCCGCCCCCTCCGACACATCACAAACTAATCACACAAGATAGCACTATGGCACAGACACTCGTCCGCACGGACTTCCAATTTCCCCATCAGGATCACGTCTATCATGGCAAGGTCCGCGACGTGTACTTCCTCGGCAGTGAGCAGGTAGCGATGATCGCCACCGACCGCATCTCCGCCTTCGACGTCGTACTCCCCAAGGGCATCCCCTACAAGGGACAAGTCCTCAACCAGATCGCGACCTACTTCCTCGAAGCTACACGCGACATCGTCCCCAACTGGCTCATCTCTGCTCCCGACCCTATGGTATCGCTCGGCCTGCGCTGTGAGCCCTTCCGTGTAGAGATGGTCATCCGTGGCTACCTCACCGGCTCAGCTTGGCGTGCTTATAAGGCAGGCGAACGCACTCTCTGCGGTATCCAGCTCCCCGACGGCATGCGTGAGAACGAAGCCTTCCCCTCGCCCATCATCACCCCCACCACGAAGGAAGATGTCGGCCATGACGAGAATATCTCCCGCGAGGAGATCATCCGCACGGGTCTGGTCAGCGAAGAAGACTACAAGCAGCTCGAGGCCTACACCTACGCTCTCTTCAAGCGTGGTCAGGAGATGGCACGTGAGCGTGGCCTGATCCTCGTCGACACGAAGTACGAATTCGGGAAGAAGGACGGCAAGATCTACCTCATCGATGAGATCCACACGCCCGACTCCTCCCGCTACTTCTATGCCGAAGGCTACGAAGAGCGCTTCGAGCGTGGCGAAGAGCAGAAGCAGCTCTCCAAGGAATTTGTCCGCCAGTGGCTCATCAAGAATGGCTTCCAAGGCCGTGACGGCGAAGTCGTCCCCGAGATGACCGAGGAGTACTGCAAGAGCGTCTCCGACCGCTACATCGAGCTGTATGAGACGGTCACGGGTCGTGCCTTCGTCGCCGAACCCACCGACGACCTCACGGCACGTATCGAGCGCAACGTCCTCGCCGCCCTCAAGTAAGCCCCGCCTTACCTCCCCACAAGCGTCAGCGCCCCATGATCCGCTCGGGATCATGGGGCGCTGATGTATATTGCAATATGATAGGAAGAAATAGGCACTAATCCTTCTTTCTCAACTTCTCAAAATCTTCAGACTGATTTGGCTTAAAGGTCTTCAAGGGACACTTAAGTCTTACTAATTTCGATTTGAATTTTTCTACTATGGGATTATTCTTTCCGCTCGGCATACTCTTCGCCACCAAGCGGGCTACTCGCATCTCGCTTTGACAGGGGGAGTTAAATAGAGCATGTTCCAAAGTTCTCACTAGCTGGCTTAAACCATGCTCTACATCTTTAGACTTCAATTCAATAAAGACTTGGATCCAGTGGTCATCTGAAACCTTAACAAGTAAAAGGTGATCACATTTACGATCATTCGCTTGTGTCACAGGGATAAGCACACCATCCACCTTGTAGTCAATATTCTTACACTCCCCCAAGTTTTCTAATCTGTAGCGTACGTCCCGCTCTTGGACTCTAAAAATAGGTCGCTTCTTGAGCTTATGATCTAAGCCTGGAAACTTCGCCTGTAAATCCCCATGCGTAGTGACAGGTGTGGTTTTAGCCTTTGCTCCCATAAGATATCTGATAGATTTCGTTCGTATAATCTTCAACCCAGTCAGAAACGCCATCTAATTCAACACCACTCACCATCGGGAACTCTGGGTCAATAAGATTTTTCAATGTACCACCTGGCTCTACGAAGTAGGCTGCATATTCGTCACTAGTAAGGTTGATATCATCTAGCTTGTACTTCTGCTGTAGTGCATCAAGCTCCGCAAGACGCCTCTCCTGTTCTTTTTCACTAAATCCTTCCGAATTCTCTTTTAAATCCAGACGAGCCCTTGCTACGGCAAACTGAGTATTAATAACAGAAAGTAGGTAAGGGCTGTGAGTCGTAAATACAAGACTACTAGCATATGGTTCTGCCCAAGCCTTTTTCTCCATCTCCTTCACGGAACTTATAATCTGAAGTAAGCGAAACATTAACCTACGCTGCGACTCAGGGAATAAATTCTGTTCAGGCTCCTCTATGTAAAGTTGCATAGAGCTATAAAGAAAGGATTTCTCCAATCGGCTCAATCTATCTGAAATATCATCAGGCAATTTTTCACCAGAGGATAGGAACCCTAACAAAACAGCAGACAGCTCACTCATAGACATCGGAGAAAGCCTTCCTACTTGCGTATGAAGATAGGAGGATATTACTTCTACGGGGAACGCTGACTGGATACCACTCGCTACATAGAAGGCATTTAAAACGTATTGTCCTTCTTCATGCCAAATAAGATTTGTCCCCTCGCTTTGATAATAGGAAAGCCCCGGCATGATTGATAGAGCCAACTTATTATCTATCGTATAAGCTTGCTTAGCCTCTTCCAACTCCAAGATAAAATTGAATAGGACATCACGTGAATTTGAACGATAGTTACGGTCAATGTTCTGAACTGCTGATACTAGGTTGCGTTCTGCTGGAATAAAAGCTAGTTTGGGATTATGCCGACGTCTAGCAAAATCTGACTTAGAAACAGACACCTTTGCATTCCCCTTATTCTTTCCCAAAGACCAAATAATAGCCACAAGGTCTCCTTTATAAACAATGCTACTATCAGAAGAAAAGAAACTTTGAGGCAAACGGTGAAACTCACTTAACCCTTTAAAGAAACGCTTATAGTGGGTATACCAATCCTTATTTTTCAGATCCTTCATAATCTCCTTTTCCACCCAACGACAGTAGCAGAGGATCTTCATCAAGGTACTTTTTCCGGCCCCTTGAGGTCCAAGAAAAAGCGTTACACGCTTAATAGGGAGCTCCCCTGTATCCTTCAGCGCGCCTATATGTTGAATCTGTATTGTTGACATAGTAGCTATGTGATGTTATACTTTGCTCTACAAAGGTAGCTATTATATACGTTGGGGACCTATCTATGAATAAGAGCATTCAGAATACATATCCCCTCTTATCCTATTATAGTAGAACCTATGAAAAAGGTGAAGGAAAGGCACGGAGGAATAGAGGGATTCAACCCGTCGTCGCGCGGTATTTGGGGCAAAGTGTGGGAGATTTCCTTTGTCTACATACGTGGATTTTAAGACTACGTGGGGAAATCCTTTGAGCTACGTGCGTGGATCTTAGGACCACGCACCAAGACAGAAGAATAGGTGTAGACCTCCGTGGTTTTGGCTGTGGTGGAGCGGAAGTTTTCTCGGGGGAGGAAGAAGGTAAAGAAGTAGTGCTACAGAGCACCAAGGTCGTGAGGAGCACGCATAAAATGAGGCTGTCCGCACGCTTCCACGAGGGAAGGGTGCGGACAGCCTTCATAGGATGGGGATGCGAGCTTCGGTGAGGAAGCTCAGCTGAGGGGCATTAGCGGCCTTCGGTCAAGCGCGCATAGAGGTCGCGCATACCTGCTACAGCGCCCGCCTGGATATGGATGAGGTCGGGGCGGTAGCCACTACGCACGGGCTTCGGGTCAATGCAGTAGACGGGCGCCTTCCCTGGGACGTAGCCCAGCAGTCCCGCTGCAGGATAGACCTCCAGTGACGTGCCGATGACGAGGAAGAGATCTGCCTCTTCGGTGGCTTCGATAGCAGGGATCATCTCCGGCACCTCTTCGCCAAACCAAACGATGAAGGGGCGGAGCTGCGTGCCATCGGGCGCTAAGTCCCCGACATGGAGCTCACGTGTCGCTCCTTCGGCGGGGTAGGTGGTGAAGGGATCACGCACGGAGCGGTTCTTCATCAGTTCCCCATGGAGGTGGATGACACGGCTGCTACCCGCACGCTCATGCAGGTCGTCGACGTTCTGCGTGACGATCGTCACACGATAGTAGTCCTCGAGGCGGGAGAGCAGACGGTGCCCTTCGTTGGGCTCTGCTCCGACGAACTCCCGACGGCGCTGGTTGTAGAAGTCCAGCACACACTGGGGATCGCGGTACCAGCCTTCGATGCTGGCGACCTCTTGGACGTCATGCCCCGCCCACAGACCATCGCTATCGCGGAAGGTCGACAGGCCGCTCTCGGCACTCATCCCCGCCCCCGAGAGGACGACGAGGTGCGGACGCTGGGGGCTCTGGGTATTCATCGGCGTGATACGAGCGACAGCTCCTGGATGAGGCGAGGGCACTCACCGAGCTGGTCGATGAGCAGGAGGACGTAGCGGATATCACAGATGATGCTACGCTGGTAGGAGGGCAGGTACTGGATGTCACCACCGACACCTTCCCAGTTGCGGTCGAAGTTGATACCGATCAGGTCGCCGTACTTATTGAAGACGGGACTACCGGAATTACCACCCGTGGTGTGGGTCGTAGCAGCGAAGTTGATAGGCATCTCATACGTGCCGTCAGCCTTCTTAGCTGCCCAGCGCTTGCCTTCGCCGTAGAGCTGCTTCTGGTAGATCTCCTTGAGACGAGCGGGGACAGCGAACTCCCATGAGGTGGGGTCTTCCTTCTCCATCACACCACGCAGGGTCGTAGGCACCTGATACTCGACGCCGTCGACGGGCGAGTAGCCACGGACCTGACCGTAGGTGAAGCGCAGCGTGCTATTGGCATCGGGCCAGAGGTTGTCCGTGCCACGCTGAGCGATGATGCCACCGACGTAGGTACGACGAGCCAGATCAATGGGGTTGTCAAAGGCACGGAGATCCTTCGTCAGCTGCTCGCGCTTGGTGCGGACAGAGGCAGCGAAGCGCGACATCAGGTCGGAGGAGAGGACAGCCTGCTGCTCCTTGGCACTCAGCTTCTTGAAGGCCTCGAAGCCCTCAGGCGTGGTGAAGGTCGACTGAGCGAACATCGCATCGACATAAGCATCTACCGAGCCGAACTTATCGATACCCTCAGCGATAGCAGTGGGCCAGTCCTTGCGGTCGATCTGACGCGTGTACTCGGCCAGCTCAGCCTTAGCGATCTTAGCGTCGAGCGAGGGGAGGTAGTCCTTATTGTTGTAGGCGGTGAAGGCCTTGTCCGTAGCGGTCAGCGGGTCATCAGCACCAGGGGCGCGCGTAGCTTCGATAGCCTGCCACAGCCCTTCGTCAAGGTACCAGAACTGGCGACGCAGGTCACGACGACCCTCGATAGCACGGTCGATCGTGGAGACGGCATCAGCGTAAGACTTGTAGGACTTAGGTGACTTCTCCTTAGCCCACGAGAGGAGGGACTCCATCTCCTGCTGCTTGGTGGCCTTGAAGTTATTCTTCTCAATACCGAAGTTCGCACCGATAGCACGCTTGTAGGCGTTCTGCGAGCGGGCGTACTTAGCGGCGTACATGATGTTCACCTTGGGGTCGGCAAGCATATCCTTGAGCATGACCTCCTGACGGATGTTGCGCATGCGGATGCGGATATCATTGTCGATAGTCTTCCATTCCTCTACTTCGGAGGGGAGGAAGAAGTGGTTGGTACGGCCAGGGAAGCCCATGATCATAGCGAAGTCATCACGCTGTACGCCATCGGTAGAGATGTTGAACCAGCGCTTGGGCTTCAGGGGCACGTTGCTCTCTGAGTAGGGAGCGGGGTTGCCATTGGCATCAGCGTAGATGCGGAAGATGGAGATGTCACCAGCGTGACGGGGGTACTTCCAGTTGTCCGTGTCGGCACCGAACTTCCCGATAGCGCTGGGAGGTGCACCGACGAAGCGGATGTCGGAGTAGACCTTCTTGGTGAACATGAGGTACTTGTTCCCATTGTAGAAGGGACGGATCTCGACCTCCGTGCCTGGGTGATCCTTGAGGAAGTTGTCACCGACACGCTTGCGAGCTACCGAGCGAAGGAAGGCGGGCGAGAGGTACTCCATGCCCGTGCCCTTACGCACCTTCTTGAGCTCTGCCTGCACGAAGGCCGTGACGTCCTCGATCTTGTCGATGAAGGTCACGACGACGCCCTTAGCGGGGAGCTCTTCGGCGAAGCTCTGCGCCCAGAAGCCGTTCTCGAGGTAGTTGTGCTCGACACTGCTGAGCTTCTGGATCGCGTCATAGCCGCAGTGGTGGTTCGTCAGGACGAGCCCCTGCGACGAGATGATCTCACCCGTACAGCCACCGTCGAAGCTGACGACAGCATCCTTGAGCGAGGTGCCGTTGGGGTTGTAGAGATCGTACTCCTTCATCGAGAGCCCGCGCTTGACGAGCTCAGGGTACTTCTTGGAGAGCTGCTCCAGGAGCCACATACCCTCGTCGGCACGTGCGACGGAGCCGACGCCGAGGGCGATGAGGAGCGCAAGTAGGGTTTTACGCATAGTCATTGATACGATATTGAGTGGTTAAGTAATATCAGTGTGATGGGCGGGCGGTAGGCTAAGCCTCATGCCAGCCGAAGGTGAAGAGGTAGTCGGGGCGCAGTGTGTAGTGCACCGTGAGTGAGGTAGCCTCACGAGCGTAGCCGAGGCGTAGCTCCTGCAAGGCAGGGTCTATACGCTCCAGCGTGAAGCCATGGAGCGAGGCATCGGGCGGGCCAAAGATCTTGAAGGCGGTCTCCTTCGCGGACCACAGGAGGGTGCGGAGCTGAAGCTCCGAGAGGGAGGGAGAAGCATGCTCAAGTAGATCCCATTCGCTCTCCGTCAGGTAGCGCGAGGCTATGGCACGGAGCTGCGGGCGGTAGGTCTCTATATCCACCCCGGGGCGGAACGTGGAGGGCATGAGAAGCACAGCCGCGTGGCCCTCGGCATGCGAGATACTCACGCTCTGCTCGTGCGCACTGGGGAGGAACGGCCGCCCCGTAGCGTCATGCTCCCGCTGGGGCGGTGCAGCACTGCCGAAGAGATCACAGAGGATAGCGCCCACAGCAGCCTCTTCGCTGCTACGGCGCTCCCGTCGGCCCACTACGGGGAAGTGACCAAGACAAAGGGCTACCCCAGAGGGTAACCCTTCTATGTACTCCAGCGTCATACTGTACCCGATGTCGTGTCGTTCGCTGGAGGGGGAATGACTTGGACCTCGGTGATGCGGAACTTCTCCAAGCTCGTGACTCGGAAGCTCCACTCGCCAGCCGTGACCAGATCACCCTTGCGGGGCAGGTCTTGCTTGAGCTCGAGGACGAGTCCACCGAGGGTATCGACTTGCTCCTCGGCCTTGCCGAAGGTACCTTGCTCGAGGTCGAGCGCACGCAGGACGTCCGTCAGCGGCGTCCCTCCCTCGAAGAGGTAGCTCCCATCGGGTAGGCGCTTGTAGGGTAGCTCCTCCTCGTCATATTCGTCCGAGATCTCCCCGACGATCTCCTCGAGGAGGTCCTCCATGGTGACGATACCGCTCGTACCACCGTACTCGTCGACGACGACGGCGATGTGCTTCTTCGTACTGCGAAACTCCTCGAGGAGGTCGTCCAGAGGCTTGTTCTCGGGGATGAAGAGCGCGTCACGGATGAGCTTCGTCCAGTCGAAGTCCGCCTCCTGCTCCTTGTAGGGAATGAGGTCCTTGAGGTAGAGGATACCACGGATATTGTCCTCCGACCCCTCGTAGACGGGGATACGTGAGTAGCCCGAGTCGAGGGCGAAGTGAAGCATACGATGGAAGTCCCACGACACATCGATATCGACCATGTCCACACGGGGTACCATGATCTCCGAGGCGGTCTTGTTGTGGAAGTTGATGATGTCCTCGAAGAGCTCCTTCTCCTCGGGCTCGTGTCCCTCCAAAAGGTCGACGGCCTGCGAGAGGTCATCCACGGAGAGGTCATAGCGCTTGGGCTGCATGCGACTCGTCAGCATGCTCGTCGAGCGCATGAGGAAGGAGGAGAAAGGATAGAGGATGCGCGAGATCAGCGCCATCTTCCCCGAGGAGAAGCGGCTGAATGCGAGGGGGTGTGCTTGGGCATAGACCTTCGGGATGATCTCACCGAAGAGCAGCAAGAGGAGCGTCAGGATGACCGTCTGGAAGATGAAGCCCAGGGCGGGAGCATGCGTGAAGTCGAAGATCTGCGCAAAGGCATAGCCGGTCAAGATGACGATAGCCACGTTGACCAGATTATTGCCGATGAGGATCGTCGCCAGTAGGCGCTCCGAATCCTTGAGCAGCTCTACGAGGCCTTGATCCGCAGGATGCTCCTCCTCCTTGATCGTGTCGATGTCGGAGGGAGAGAGCGAGAAGAAAGCGACTTCGGAGGAGGACATAAAGCCCGAGACGACGAGCAGAAGGCCCGATATAGAGAGGGCGATCCAAGCCGAGACGGGGATCACCTCATTGATTACCTGACTGAATGATTCCAAATGCGTAGAGGATTGGGGGGAAGGATTAGCGCACGCCTTCGTGGCGGCGTACGGCATTGAGGAGGTCGCGGAGCTGCTTTGCCTTCTGCTGGACAGAGGCTTCGAGGAGCTGGAGCTCGCTACGTAGCTCACTGCGCACGGAGGCATCGCCCTCTCTCCAGCGAGCATGGAGCTCACTGAGGCGGGCTTCTTCGCGGGCGAGGGACTCGCGCAGAGCTTCGGCCTCAGCGAAGGTGCGACGGCCAGCGTCACTCTTGAAGTCCGCCCAGCGGTGGTAGACGACTGCACCCTGCAGGTGGAAGGTCAGCTCCGCCTTCTCCTCGCGCTGCGTCGCAGGCTGTACGGCTACGGCCTCGCCTTCGTAGAGGACACCCGAGAGGGTCGCACGGCGGTAGGCTTCTTCAGGCGCAAGCTCTGTCGTCTCACCACCCTGACGACCAGCGAGGAAGGCAGGGCGACCGGTGAAGCGATAGACGTGGACCTGTCCCTCGGGAGCGAAGCGGTCACTGATGAGGATCCCCCAGCCTTCGCTCTCGTGGTAGGCGAGCAGATAGTCGTTGTAGGGGGAGTTGTACGGCATGCCGAGGAGGGTAGGCTCGAAGAAGCTATTACCCTGCTCGGTGAGGCGCGTCATATAGAGGTCATAGCCACCGAGGCCTGCGGGAGAGCGGCGAGCGAAGAAGAGCGTCATACCATCCTCAAGGAGGAAGGGCGAGCGGATAGGCACATCGGCCTCCAGCGTCTTGGTCGCTACCCCCTGACGCTCCCAGCTACGGCCTGCCTTAGCATACCAAGCGAGAGCATGAGCATCGGGGATGATGCTATTACGCCCCAGCGCATCGACGAAGCCGAAGATGGGGAAGACGGGAGGTGCCGGCTGCAGGCTGTCGCCTACTATGGGCGTCTCCACGGGGAGGAGCGAGCGGATATCCGCAGGGAGCTGCTCAGCGATGAGGAAGCACCCACTACCCTGAGGGAGGAGCTCGGCTATGCGATCGATCCCGACGAGTGTGCTATCGACGACGCGCAGCTCATCGGCTGCACCATACATACGCTCGGCACGCGCTATCTGCCCCTGCAGCATCGTGATGCTGTCGGGCACAGCCTGACGGCGGCGCTGGAGGCTCGAGATATACTTGGAGAGCGCTGTCGAGGCAGGGCCGAACTGATAGGCGTGATAGGCACGCTCCGCCTCACGGAGGAGCTGCTCGGGGCTCTGCGTGGGAGCCTTGGGCTTCACGACCTTCGCCTCACCCCATAGTGGGACGAGGACGAGGACAGAGAGAAGTAGGATCGAGCGTAAAGACATATCGAATGATTAGAATACAAACTGCGCGCGTAGCTGCAGGGTATGGTAGCTCAGACCATCGTCGCTATTGGAGCGCAGACGGCCGAGTGCAACAGCATCCTTGCTGAAGGAAGTGAAAGTATAGCTGAGGCCGAGCATCATCGCGGTATTGGGATACCAGTTCACCGCTCCAAGGGCTTCATAGGCCTGCCCCATATAGCCCTGGGTATCGACAGCGCTGGCACCGATCATGAGCTCGACATTGCCCCCAGGCTCCACCTCATTATTGACATTAGAGAAGACTGCACCGCTATTGGAGTAGCTACGCTGCTTCCCACGGAGCATATAGGAGCCTACGAGATATCCGCCCCAGAAGGAGACACTCTCACTACCATCAATATTATACGTCTTCGCCCCATTCGTAATAACCCCTGGTCTTTCCTGTGTGGCAAAGGTCGAGCACAGGGCCTCACCCTGGACAAAGAAGCGGTCATCACGGTAAGCAGCCTCCAGATCACAGATGGTGTAGTGGTCGATCCCTGAGAAGCCACCAGCGATGAACTTGCGGTTCTCTACGACAGAGCCCGAGCGACCACCCACGGCAACGATGCCGTCATCCGAAGTCACACGCTCCGGTGTACGAGCTACGGCCGAGAAGCCGAAGTGCACAGTCGTCTGATCCGTATTGATGGGGCGCCAGACGGCACGTGCCGAGAAGCCATAACCCTCGCCCATGTGGTTCTCACGAGCATTGACACGCTCGCTGCTACCAGCGAAGAGGCCTGCACCGAGCCAATACTTATCCCCCCAGTGCGTACCAGCAAGTCCCCAGTGACGGGTATAGGGGATGAGGAAGTCGAGAGGCAGTGGGGTCGTGACCGAGCCGTGACGCGTAGAGGTATTCATCCCGATACTCATCGGCTCGAGCTGATGCCCGAGGACAAGACGCGTCTGAGGACTGAAGGCATAGGCTGCGTAGACATCACAGAAGGTGATACGCTGCCCCGTGTAGTTGACATCGATACGTCCCGTCCAGTTGCCATAGCCGCCGAAGAAGCCGAGGCGAGCCTGTGTGATGGAGGTCCCAGCCGCCATACGGAAGGGCTCTTCTTGGGTCGCCCCTGAAGGCAGGTAGGTGAAGTTGGACTTATCGACGGGCGCGAAGGCTGCTGCATCAAGGGTCAAGCGACCGTCGACACCGAGGGTCACCTCGTCAGGCTGACCGAGACGCAGGGCGATACCCGTCTGGGCAGCTGCCTTTGTGGACGAGAGGAGGAGGCCTCCAGCTACGATGACCGAAGCGATAAGCGCGTAGTTCTTTCTTCTACTAGACAGTACCATTTGAGAATGCGTATTTGTTTACCTTAGACAAAGATAGCCTTTTCTGCAGTACAACGACGGAGAGGAAGCCCATACAGACAGCGTCCCCACGGGGGAGGAGGATAGCTAAGCTACCCAGCCTCGCCCGTGGGGACGCTACATTTATATAGGAGGGATGGACTTACAGATCGACTACGAAGGACACGACTTCGCCCGTCTCGGGATAGAAGCCACGCAGCTGTAGGGCGGAGCGACGTGAGCGGCTCTGGCTACCAGCCTTGTCGAGGGCAGCGACGACCTGATTGAGGTCGCTCTGCGAGCGCAGAGGCACGTTGTTAGCCGTCAAGAGGACGAAGCCTTCGCGAACCCCAGCCTTACGCAGGGCGCTATTCGACTGGAGGGACTGGACGACGAGGCCGTAGGAGAGACCGTAGGCACGGAGCTCATTGGCGCCCAGCTCCTTGAGGGTAGCACCAAGGCGGTTGTTCGCCCCATTGGGAGACTGCTTGAGGAGCTTAGAGCCACCTTCCTGATTGCGGAGCGTGACCTTGTAGGTCTTCTCTGCGCCCTTGCGGTTCACCGTGACCTGCACAGCGTCACCAGGACGGAAGCGGGAGAGCTGCTCCTGGAGCTGAGCGAAGGAGGTGATGCGGTGGCCGTCGATAGCGGTGATGACGTCACCCTTCTCGATACCAGCAGCCAGTGCGGCGCTGATCTCTGCGAAGTCAGCGACATAGAAGCCTTCGTTGACCTTCAGCCCTTCCTTCTGTACGAGTTCGCTGGTGACATCAGCCCCTGCGACCCCGAGCATACCACGCTGTACGGTACCGTACTTCTTGATATCAGAGACGACCTTAGCAGCGATGTTGATGGGCACTGCGAAGGAGTAGCCGGCATAGTTCCCCGTCTGAGAGTAGATCATCGTGTTGATCCCGACGAGTTCGCCTGCAGCATTGACCAGCGCACCACCACTGTTACCAGGGTTGACGGCAGCATCGGTCTGGATGAAGGCACCTACACCGAGCTGGTCGCCCGTAGCAGCGGCACGCGACTTAGCGCTGACGATACCTGCCGTGACGGTGCTGGTGAGGTTGAAGGGGTTCCCTACAGCCAGGACCCACTCGCCGAGGCGGAGGTTCTCTGAGTTACCGAAGGGGATCGTAGGCAGATCCTTAGCCTCGACCTTGATCAGTGCGATATCGCTGGAGGGGTCGGAGCCGATGAGCTTAGCCTTGAAGGTACGGTTGTCATTGAGCGTCACAGAGAGCTCGTCACCACCTTCGACGACATGATTATTCGTCATGATGTAGCCATCGTTGCTGATGATCACACCCGAGCCATAGCCTACGACGGGCTCGCTACGACGCGAACCCCCACGAGGATCGCCACCGAAGAAGAATTCGAAGGGGTCGATCATCTGCTGGGACTGCACCTGCTGGGTCTTCTTCACCTTGATGTGGACGACCGCCTTCACCGAGCTCTCAGCAGCAGGTGTGAGGTCAGGAGCATTACCTATCTGGCGCGAGCCTATGGCGTAGGCTGCATTCTGGAATCCATATTCATTAGCTGAGGTCACACCCTCGACGCCTGACTGAGCGGTATAGCTACTTGAGCTACCACCATTGCGGGTCATTATGTGGACCGTAGCAGCCGAAGCTGCAATACTTACCGCTACCAAGCCTAAGACAGCGGCTGATTTCTTCAATACCTTGTTCATAGTCGTTAAGTATATTTCTTTATCTGATTGAAAAACACTCCGGAGCTCCTCACCGCGGGCTCGAGACGTGCCGTGCTTCCTAATGAACGGCTACGCACTCGACCTCAGATATAGGCGGGTGGTGGGGAAGCCCCTTTACCTTATGAGAGTCAAAGAGGGTGCCAATGTTTAATTCACCCCTACAAAACTTCACATTCTGCCAAAAGCGCAGACTTTTTCCCGGCAATATGACAGCATTTCGCCGCCCCCCACATAGCACAGACGTAGCGGGTGTCCCACGACGAAGCATCCCCATCGGAAGGGGAGGAGTATGAACCTATATTGGTCGCTGGGTGAACCAATATAGGTTAGGGGCATCAACCAATAGTGGTTCGTATATGAATCACTATTGATTGTTGCTCCGCGTATGGATACAAAGTTGTAGACGAGTGGCAGATAACTTTGGGCTACGTACGTGGTTCTAATATCTACGTACGTGGCTATTTAGATTTACGCACCAGGTCTTTAAGACTACGTGCATAGACAGAGGAAAAGCACTACGGGAAGGCGCTTTTTCCCGCGCAAGAACAGCACTTTTTCCTCCGCTAGATAAGAGGAATACGCGCGATAAGGCGAAGGTAGCGCCTTAACGAGGATCATTCAAGCCAGAGGAAGGTGAGACGGAGAACGGACAGCGATGACACCTCTGAGGGGTGCAGTAGTCGGCGTGGAGCAGGAGGAGGGCCTGCGACTCCTGAGCGGAGCGTGCGGTGAGACCGGCTTCGACGAAGAGGCGGGTCACATGGTTCGCCTCCGCAGGGAGCTTGTCGAGACACAGCTCTTCGCCCACCTGCTCCCCTACCCGCTGGTAGTGAGCACGCCAGGCCTCACGATAGGGAACGAGGACGTTGATAGCGATATGTGCGACGGCTTCCTCGGAGAGCATCCCGCTCCCTCGCCACTTCCCTCCGCAGTAGTGTGCAGGGAGGGGGTGGCGCAAGAGGGTCATCAGCGCCCCCATGCTCGGCATCTCGGGGAAGACACTCCCCCAGAGCGGAGCATGCACGATGAGTGTGGCGAGCTGGAGGAGGCGATACTCGGGGAGGCCCGTGGGGCGAGTTCGCGCCCGACGAAAAGTACCTTGCGGAAGAGGCGTCAAGCCGTACTTATGGGCGAGGAAGGCATATTCCCGCTGCCGCTCCTCACGGAGCGCTTCGTCGGGAAGGTAGTCGAGGAGGCCTGCCGAGCCGAGGAGGAGCGCCTCGACCTGCGGGAGCTGGTCGCGATGCTTGAGGAGGAGATGCAGGGGCAGGGCGAAGGCCAAGCGCTCCATCGCATCGCCATTGAGCCCGAAGCCCAGCGCACGGAGGAAGAGGGCATAGAGGGTCTGCGCCCAGTCGCCTTCGCTCCGCTCGAGGAGCTGACGCACGGCAGCGACCTTGCGGGAGATGCGGCTACGCGAGAGGCAGGAGAGCCACATACGGCGCTCTTCTTCGGGGACGGATGCGAGATGGTCTGCGCAGGGAAGCTTTGCCTCTGCACAGAGGAGGGCAGCAGCCTCGGGACGAAGCTCTTCGGGCACCATCAAGAGGCAGGTAGGTAGCGCCTCTCCCGAGGGGAAGATGACAGGCCGATTGTCCTGCTCGACGACGTGGAGGATGACGGATCGGTAGGCGGGGTCGGTATCGTGGTGATGCTGGTGCCACTCGCTCGAGGCGTGGTGGATCTCCACCGCCCCCACCCAAAGGAGGTCATCGATCCGCACCTTGGCGGCGAAGAAGTCGGGGCCAGCATGCACATTGAGTATCCCAGGGTCGAGGACCTCAATGCGGGCACCTGCCAGAGCACCCTGAGGGATCAGCTCCGTATAGCGGCGGTGCGCCCATATATAATGTAGGAAGGCTTCCATGGTGTGTCGGTATTAGGCGGTAGGGGAAGCTCCGTCACTCTAAGCTTTCATAGGAGGGGAATTCGGAGAGGAAGGTATAGCTCATCGTGTCGTAGTCGATACGGCAGACGAGATGGTCGAGGCCGTTGCTCAGGACGAGGTATGGCACACGCAGGACATAGTTGTAGCGGACGATCTGCTGTAGCACGGTCTCTGTCAGTGCGACGTGGGGAGCCTTATACTCGAGGATCATCTGCGGGCGGAGCGCCTTGTCGTAGAGGAGGGTATCGCATCGCTTCGAGGTCTCACCGAGGCGCAGGGCCACTTCATTCTGCATCAAGGGCTGGGGATAGCCTAAGACATCGATAAGATAATGGACGAAGTGCTGGCGCACCCACTCCTCAGGCGTGAGGCGGACGAACTTACGCCGCAGCTCATCATAGACATAGGGCTTGCCCTCACGCTGCTCCAGACGCAGGCGACACTTCGGCAGGTTTAGCTCGATCATGCTTATCTTTGTAGAGAGTACTTCATTGGGCTCATACCCACGAAAGTACATAAATATAGTATAGATGCCCACGTACGACGAGATCATCCGTTCGCTCAAGCAACGCAAACCCCAGCGAGTCTACCTGCTCGCTGGTGACGAACCCCTCTTCATAGACCAGATAGCCTCCTTTGCGGCCAAGGAACTGATTCCCGCCGAGGAGCAGGACTTCAATCAGAGTATCCTCTATGGTGCCGAGGTCAATGCCCGCACGATACTCCTCGAAGCCCTGCGCTTCCCTATGATGGGCTCGCAGGTCCTTGTCTTGGTGCGCGAAGCCCAGCAGGTGCGCGACCTCGACACCCTCGCCGCCCACCTCGATGAGCTCCCCGAGAGTACGTGCCTCATCCTCTGCTACAAGAAGAAGGCCGACAAGCGCAAGGCGCTCTACAAGGCCATCAGCGAGCGAGGTGGCTTCTTCGAGTCCACGAAGATGTACGACTCGAAGATCCCCGACTTCATCATCAAAAGCTTCGCCGCACGCCAGCTCGATATCGACCCACGCACGGCCCATCTGATGGCCGACAGTACGGGGAATGATCTGGAGAAGATCCTCAACGAAGTCGAGAAGATCGCCCTTGCCCTCTCGGAGAAGGGCACCCGCACCGTCACCCCCGAGGTCATCGAATACTACATCGGCGTGAGCAAGGAGTACAACAACTTCGAGCTACTCACGGCGCTCATCCGCCGTGACGCTGCCCGTGCCTACCGCATCGCCCTGTACTTCGCCTCCGACGAGCGCAACCATCCCATCCAGATGACGCTCTCCACGCTCTTCGGCTTCTTCTCGAACCTTATGGCGGTCTACTACATCGCACAGCCCAACGAGCGGAGCATCGCCTCCCTCCTCGGGGTACAGCCCTTCGTCGCCCGCGACTACGACCTGGCACGTCGAGGCTACTCGGCCGCACAGACCTTCGCCATCATCCACCAGATACGCCTCATCGACGCTTACTCGAAGGGGGTAGATGCCAACATCCCTACGAGCCAGCTCTACTCTGAGCTCGTGTCACGTATCTTGGCCGCCTAAGTATGCAGCGCAAAGAGTACCTTCAGGCCTTCATCGCCCATACCAACCGCAACATCTTCCTCACGGGGAAGGCCGGCACGGGGAAGACGACCCTATTACATTATATCAAGGAGCACACCTACAAGAGCTGCGTCATCGCCGCTCCCACGGGTATCGCCGCCCTCAATGCAGGCGGCACGACCCTCCACTCCCTCCTACAGCTCCCCATCGGCGCCTTCATCCCCGACTCCATGGCCCAGCTCCCGTCGACGCCCAATCAGCTACTGGTCACGCCACGGGACTTCCGCCGACACATCCATCTGCAGGAGCGTAAGATCCGCCTCCTCCGAGCCCTCGAGCTGCTGGTCATCGACGAGGTGAGTATGCTCCGTGCCGACACACTCGACCTCGTCGACCTCCTCCTGCGTAGCGTCCGTAGAAGCCCGCTACCCTTCGGCGGTGTGCAGGTGCTCTTCATCGGCGACCTGATGCAGCTCCCGCCCGTGGTCAAGCCACAGGAGTGGGACGTACTGCGCCAGTACTACCCCAGCCTCTTCTTCTTCCACGCACACGTCCTGCAGAAGTATCCCCCGCTCTATATCGAGCTCACACACGTCTACCGTCAGCAGGATGCTGGCTTCATCGACCTCCTGAACCACCTGCGCTACAGCGCCCTCACCCCCGAGGACATGCAGTGGCTCCGTGGGCGTATCAACCCCGCCTTCGCCCCCATCAAGAGCGAGGGCTACGTGACGCTGACGACGCACAATGCCCGCGCTGACGAGATCAACCGCAAGGCTCTCGAGGCCCTCCCTGGTGCATATCAAGACTATCACGCCAGCATAGCAGGGGACTTCCCCGACCACCTCTACCCCATCGAGCCCATGCTCCGCCTGAAGGTCGGTGCCCGTGTCATGCTCATCAAGAACGACCTCCAGCAGCCCCGCCGCTTCTACAATGGCATGCTCGCTACCGTCGAGGAGATGACCGAGAAGAAGCTCATCGTGCGGCTGGAGAATGGCGAACTCCTCGACGTACCTGCCTACAGCTGGGAGAATGCCCGCTACCGTCTCAACGAGGATACGGGCGATACCGAGCCCGACATCCAGGGCGTCTTCAAGCACTTCCCTATCCGCCTGGCATGGGCGATCACGATACATAAGAGTCAGGGGCTGACCTTCGACCGTGCAGCCATCGACCTCGAGGCCGTCTTCGCTTCGGGGCAAGCCTACGTAGCGCTCTCCCGCCTGAGAAGCCCCGAAGGCCTTGTCCTCCTCTCGCCCTTAGGCTCCGACACGCTCTCCGTACCGTCCGAGATCACGGGCTACGAAGCCACCCGAGCCAGCGACGAGGAGCTACGTCAGTACCTCATCGCCGATAAGCTCAGCTATTGGCTCCAGCAGGCTGTCCAAGCCTTCAGCTGGAGCGACGTCGCCGACCTCTACCGCCAGCACGCCTACAGCTACCGCATGGAGAGCGAGCGTAGTCAGAAGAGCCGCTTCGGAGACTGGGCGCATGAGCAGGCCTTCAAAGTCGATGAGTTGCGTCAGGTAGCCGACCGCTTCGTCCAGCAGCTCCACGGCCTCTTCGCCGAGGGAGAGCCTGCCCTACCCACCATCGCCGAGCGCACCCGCAAGGCCTTCGCTTACTTCCTCCCCCGCTGGACGGAGGTCTTCGTGAGCCTGCTCGAGACTCAGCGTGATGCCCGTGGCATGAAGAAGGTGAAGGAGTTCATCGCCGAGCTTGATCTCCTCTATGCCGAGACCGTACGCCTGATACGCGGCCTCATACGCATCGAGAGCTGCATACAGGCACTCGCTACGGGAGAGCCGCTCAATCGTGATGACCTCCAGATAGACGAGCGTCTCGGCAAGTGGCTCCAAGCCGCAAAGGCCGAGGTCAAGACGCCCTACATCGTACCCGACAGCGGTGCGCCTTCCCCCAAGACCAAGAGCAAGAAGAAGACCGCCGAGCGAGAGCCTCGTGTGAGCACTCAGGAGCAGACGTGCCACCTCATCCGTGAGGGGAAGACCGTACTCGAGGTAGCCAGCATCCGTAAGCTCAGCGTCGGCACCATCTACGGGCACATCACGCAGCTTCTCGAGAAGGGCCTCCTCACGGAGCAAGAAGCAGGTATCGACAGCCGTCAGCTTGACGAGCTCGCGCCACTCTTCGCCAAGATGGGTGATGAGGCGGGGCTGAAGGACATCCACGAAGCCCTCAAGGGTCGTCTTGACTACTCCGAACTGCGCCTCTACCTCACCGCCTTCCGACTGCATCGGACCCGCCGATAGAGGTAAGTCGGAGTCCATTAGGACAATACACCTTTTTCATTATCTTTGATAGGCGCTACACCTGACACTAATAAGGCGCTCAGATAAGATATGAAGCAGTTCAGCCAATTAGCCACCCGCATCTTCCAGGAAGCTATCCAAGCCTACGAGCTACGAGGCAGCGTGGACACACCCTGCACAGGCAACCCCTACCCCGAGCACACGATCGAGCATGACCTCTTCCGTAAGAACTGGATCGACAACGCCCAGTGGTGCCTCGAGGACATCATCCGCGACCCCGAGATCGACCCCGTCGAAGCGCTGAAGATCAAGCGCCGTATCGACCGCAGCAACCAAGAGCGCACCGACCTCGTGGAGCTCATCGACAGCTTCTTCTATACCCACTTTGCAGATGTGAAGCCCCTCCCCGATGCCAAGATCAACACCGAGAGCCCCGCTTGGGCTATCGACCGTCTCTCCATCCTCGCGCTGAAGATCTACAACATGAACAAGGCCGTCCAGCAGGCTGGCTCCGACGAAGCACTCCGTGAGAAGTGCGCCTCCAAGCTCCGCACCCTACGCGAGCAAGAGGTCGACCTCACGACGGCTATCAACGAGCTCCTCGAGGACATCGCCGCTGGTCGTAAGTACATGAAGGTCTACAAGCAGATGAAGATGTACAACGACCCCGAGCTCAACCCCATGCTCAAGGGTCAGACCTTGTAGTCTCACCACTCCTACCCGCTATCTGTGGCCCGCTACCTCATCATCCGCCTCTCTGCTATGGGCGACGTGGCGATGCTCATCCCCCTGCTCTACGCCGTAGCACGTGCCAACGAGCAGCATGAGTTCATCCTACTCACCCAGCCATTCTTCACGGAGCTCCTCCTCGATGCCCCCGACAATGTCGAGGGGATGGCTATCGACATCCGTCGTGGCGAGGAGCGCAGCTTCCTCGGACTGCTGCGCTATGCTCGGCGCCTAAGGCATGAGCACTTCGATGCGGTACTGGACCTGCACGACGTACTGCGCACCAAGGTACTCCGCTCGATCCTCCGACTGACGGGCGTACCCACGCAGCACCTCATCAAGCCCCGTGAGGGGCGACGCCGCCTCGTCGCCGACAGTGCGACGAAGGATCTCACGCCGCTACCGCCGATGTGGAGCCTCTATCAGCAGGTCTTCCGCTCGGCGGGGCTGAGCGTCCCCGAGGCCATCCCTCCAGTGGCCATCCACCCCACCCTCCGTGCGACCTTCGAGCGGCTCCACCCCGAGCTGACTCAGTCTGTGCCAGGACGCCTGCGTCTCGGCATAGCTCCCTTCGCCTCGACACGGGCGAAGACCTACGACCCCGCTCTGATGCAGGAGGCGCTCCGCCTCATCGAGGAGAGCGAGCGCTTCGAGATCTTCCTCTTCGGTAGCCGAGGGAAGGAGCAAGCGCAGATAGAGCAGTGGGCTACGAACCGCCCTCATATCCACTCCGTCGCTGGGAAGCTTGACCTCTCGGACGAGCTCATCCTCATCGCTTCGATGGACGCTATGATCTCGATGGACAGCGCAAATATGCACCTGGCGTCTATGGTCGGCACGCGTGTCTTCTCCGTCTGGTGCTGCACGCATCCCGCAGCTGGATTCCTCGGTATAGGCCAGCGCCTGGAGGATTGTCTACAGCCCGAGGATGCTCCTCGCCGTCCATGTAGTATCTTTGGGGACAATAAGCACTGCCACACGGGGCCCGACTTTGCCTGCTCAAGGGCACTTCGCCCCGAGCGTATCCTCGAGGCAGTCCTCACTCTCAGCGAAGGCGCAGCTTCATAGCGCCACCCATTTCCCGTCCTTTCTCCACGAATGAAACTACGTATCAATAAGCTGATCAGCGACGCTGGCCTGGGCTCTCGACGTGATGTCGAGGAGTATATCCGCCTCGGTCGCGTCAAGATCAACGGGCGTTGCGCCCAGCTCTCCGACCTCGTCTCGGAGACCGATGTTGTCTTCTTCGACGAAGTAGACCTCCCTGTCAAGGAGCTTATCCAAGAGCATGCCGCCGAGGAGAAGCTCCAGACCAAGCTCAAGAAGGATAGCGAGCGCCCTCGTACCCGCGACCGCCGCAGCGAGCGCGCCGAGAGCCAGCGTATCCTCTCCGCTCCGAAGAGCGCAGCCCTGCGCAAGACGAGCAAGAACAACCCCGAGAACAAGCGCGCCCATAAGGCTCGCACTGAAGGCTGGGGCGACGAAGAAGAAGTCTTCGACGAACGCCTCCTCCGCCACCACAATAGTGGCCGCCGCGGCAGTGCACGCAATACCCGCCCCACGCGCTCTGAGCATCGCGGGCATGGTGGCAAGCGCCGCTCCTTCGACGAAGAGTAGTCCGCACGGCGTGCGGGCTTCACCTCTTCACGCTCTTATCCCCACACATCTTTATGCACGTATATCATCTTTATGCACGTATATATTGTACGCCACACGTCTGTCGTCCTCGACGGCAATGAGACGTGCTACGGCGATATGGACATCGACGTACGCCCCACCTTCGAGGAGGAGGCCAGCGTCACACGCGCCGCACTCGAAGGTCTTAGCTTCGACTGCGTCTTCTCCTCTCCCCTACAGCGCGCCCACAAGCTCGCTGACTTCTGTGGCTACGGCTTTGCTACCCTCGATGACCGACTGAAGGAGATGAACTTCGGCCATTGGGAGGGTCAGCCTTGGGCCGAGATCATCAAGGACGAGCCTGTGGATCAGTTCTTCGCCCGCTACATCGAGGGCGTACCTCCTGGCGGTGAGTCGCTGATGATGCAGTATGCTCGTGTACGGGACTTCTTCCTCGAGAAGCGTCGTGAGGGCTATAAGCAGATCCTCGTCTTCTGCCACGGGGGCGTCATCAACTGCGCCCGTGCGATCACCGGTGAGGTGCGCCTCGTCGATGCCTTCACTACCCTCCCCGGCTTCGGCTCCGTCACACGCCTCGACTTCACCCATCTCGAGGACTAATCGACATCACGAAGGACGCGGAGCGAACAATTATACCCTGTATCTTGTAGTTATATAGAATAGGGATCCCGTGGGCACGCATATCCTGCGGGGTTTCCCCATACAGACAAGACGCAAGACCCGCTATTTACTATTATCACTTCTACATAAACAAGACAATGAAATTCTCAGAAAGAATGCAGTCTGCTATCAATGAGCAGATCAACTTCGAGATGTTCTCCGCGAACACCTACCTCTCTATGTCCGCTTACTTCGCTCAGCAGGGCCTCGATGGCTTCGCTCACTGGTACTACATGCAGTACAAGGAGGAGCTGGCTCACGCCGAAGATATGATGCACTACGTCATCACGCGCGGTGGCAAGGTCGAGATCAAGGCTGTCGCTGCAGTAGAGACGGAGTTCAACTCTCCCCTGGAGATCGCAGAAAAGGCTTACCACCACGAATGCCTCGTCTCCGAGAAGATTGAAAACATCGTGCGCATCGCTTCTGAAGAGAAGGATATGCCTTCGCAGGACTTCTTCTGGAAGTACATCCGCGAGCAGGTCGAAGAAGAAGCTAACGCTACGAACCTCATCGAACGCGTCCGCATGGCTAAGGATGCCGCTATCCTCTTCCTCGACAAGGAGCTCGCTGCACGCCAGTAATCCCTTCGTCCCCCTAACGACGAGCCGCCAAGTACCCTGAACGGGTGACTTGGCGGCTCGTCTGCTTTATACAGCGACCGCTCAGAGGTGTAAAAAGCTCCCCAATATGCCTCTCCGAAGTGGTACGCAAGCCCTTCGCTTTATCGCACGTATTACTCTTATCCAGAGGAGGAAAAAGTGTTCTTCTCGTGAAGAAAAAAGCGCCTTCACATAGTGTTTTTTCTCTATCTACGCACGTGGTCTTAAAGACTACGTACGCAAATCCTAAAGACCACGTACGTAGATATTAGAGCCACGTACGTAGTCCAAACTTATCTGCCACTCGTCCGCAACTTTTATCCCTACGCGGAGCAACAACCTAAGTATCGGTCACTCCACAAAGCTATATAGCTTTACCCACGTACCCATATATCTATATATGGGACCCTTGCGGAAGGCCTACCCGTCCCGCTGTACTAAGGCTATTTCTCGTATATTTGCAGCCATGAAAAAGACATTATTCTCTCTTATCCTCCTCGCTTGCCTCGGGGTCAGCCAGCACGCCACTGCGCAGAATGAAGACCGCGTACACTCCGGCACCGTCGTCGAGCTCGGCCTACATAGCCGCTTAGCCTACCACCAAGCCCTACCACTGGGACTGGTGGCGAGCGCACACGTCGGCTACGAGCTCCACACCAACCCCATCAGCTTCCTCGACAAGGAGAAGAGTGCTCCCCTCGAGTACACCTTCCCGATGCTTCTCCCCACGGCGGGCATTGAGCTTCGCTGGTACACAGGGCGTGAGAAGAGCCAAGAGGAAATCAATAGCCAATTCTATATCGTGGCAGGTGGTGACGTACAGACACGCACCGCAGGCGTCGTCTTCAACCGCCTCTACCGCGGAGCGTGGCGCTATCGCTATGGAGCGAAGGCAGGCATAGGCCTTGTGTCCGTCCTCAGCGATGTCATCTACACCAAGATCGAGATCGGCGGACGATACAGCAGCCCCTTCGTCGGGAGCCAAGGCAGCGTGTACTTCGCCCCCTACGGCGACATCGGGATCGGCATCAAGCTGTAGACGGCTGTGAAAGGACTTGATATGAAAGCTCTATCTTTGATCGTTTCGCTTATATAGAGTAGCACGATCATTATGAAAGCAAATAAGATCCTCCTTGGCTTAGCACTAAGCCTCTCCGCCCTGACTGCTTGCAGTAGTGGACAGAGCGAGCAGTCCGCACAGGATAGCACCACTCAGCCCTCTGCCAGCGTCGTGGCGAACCCCGACAGCCTCCCCTACCATATCGCGAAGAACTACTTCGCTGCCGAAGACTCGCTCCCTGCGACGCTCACAAGCGAAGAGGAGCTAAATCGTCACCTCGGCATGGCTACGACTATGGCGGACAAGCCCACCGAGATCGACTGGCAGCGTGAGTTCGTCATCCCCGTCGTCCTCCCCGCTACGACGATCTCCACGGAGATCCTCCCCGTACGCTTGAAGAAGGACGCTGAGGGCAACCTCGTCCTCACCTACAAGGTGCAGCGTGGCGAAGACATGAAGACCGCTGAGATACGCCCTTTCACCGCGATCATCGTATCGCGTGACTTCCTCGCACCTGTACGTCTCGAGGAAGCTAACTAACCACCTTACTCCCTACTAAATAGGACATACGCAGCCCCGCTTCCGAGCCTTCGGGAGCGGGGCTGCGTGCGTCTATACAGCTGGCTCTCGGAGGGGCAGTCGCAGAGTGCATGAAAAAAGACAGTGACAGTGGGGGATAAGTACGTGACTTTTTCGTACATTTGCGCTGACTTTTGCGGGGGTAGTGCATCGCTTGATGTCCACTTTGCTGGGTCACAAGTCATGTGCTATGCACCAGCAGAAGCACTCGTGTGTAATTCATAGTAAGTTTAACAAATGGAAAATTTGAAAGAGATCAAGC
>ERZ773009.404-NODE-404-length-31532-cov-14.632970_pt1 | contig 31532 bp, 30 predicted proteins | sample MGYA00580663_ERZ773009 | MGnify/ENA primary metagenome ERZ773009 (study PRJEB29015, sample SAMEA2737969) | human oral metagenome | biome: human oral; feature: human-associated habitat; material: dental | place: China | collected 2026 ... | reverse complement strand
AGGAGAAAAGAGACACGCGCGAAAAGGCACTGAGACGACCACACAATCCACAGACGCTCGCGGATATGGCAAAAGCGGCGCGGGCACTCGGGGTGAGTTATGGACAGTATAGTGCGATGCGGCGCGGGCTGTTGAAAGTGTGAGGTGCGCTATGGCAGAGATATTTGCACTGCTCCTTGTACTGGTGATTATGATTTCGCTTGCGGATGATAAGGTTCAAGGTTCGGAGGCGGTTTTGTGAGGTTCTGCGAAGAGTTGACGAATGAAACGCCGCAAAGCCGCGCTGCTCTAAGGATTCGGCATTGTAAAGTAGATGGTGGAAGTTTGTGAGGTTGGAGGAAAGAATGTGTAAGGTCGAACTGTATCACGATAATTTTCAGAACTACAAGCGGTATGTGATTCCGTCAAAGGCACAGCTGGTAATCGCGGATATCCCTTACAATCTGGGGCGCAATGCTTACGCGTCTAATCCCGTATGGTACGAGGGTGGGGATAACCGCAATGGCGAGAGTAAGAAGGCGAACGCGCAGTTCTTCCGGACGGACAACAACTTCAACATCGCCGAGTTTTTCCACTTCTGCGCACGCCTCCTCAAGAAAGAACCGAAGGAGCGGAACGCGGCGCCTGCGATGATTGTGTTCTGCGCATTCGAGCAGATGCCGATGGTGGCAGAATACGGACGTAAGCACGGATTCAAAAACTCTTATCCGTTGTTTTTTATCAAGAGCACGTCAGCGCAGGTCTTGAAGTCCAATATGCGGATTGTTGGAGCGACGGAGCACGCGCTTGTCCTGTACCGCGACAAGCTGCCCAAATTCCGTAATGGTGGGCGCATGATACTTAACTGGATGAAGTGGGAGCGCGACGACAAAAAGCTGTATCCGAAGGTTCACCCGACGCAGAAGCCCGTGAATCTCCTCAAGCACCTAATCGAGGTGTTCACCGACCCCGGCGATGTGGTGATTGACCCTGTTGCAGGGAGCGGCGCAACGCTTAGAGCGTGTGCGGAACTGGGGCGCACGTGTTACGGTTTCGAGGTGGATAAGGAGTTCTACAAGGCGGCAAAGGAGCAGATGCTTGTTTTGCCCGAGGTGCAGGAACAGCGGTTGTTTGCGTAGGAAATAACAACTACAATCGCAAAAATGCGGTTGAAAACACTGAATAACATCCAAAAATCGGGATATTCGACACTTATCTATGCGAAAAACGTGATGAAGGAGTGGAGAAAATGAATACATGGATAGGAAGCGGGCGACTTACCAGAGATCCAGAGGTACGATATACGAAAGAGGGAAAATGTGTTTGCCGATTGAATATCGCCGTTGACGATGGATATGGCGACAACAAGCGCACCTATTTTATCCCCGTTACCGTATGGGATAAGTTCGGCGAGGTATGCAGCCGCAATCTGGTCAAAGGACAGATGGTTACCATATCCGGAAGGCTCACACAGCACAGCTATGAAAAAGATGGTGCGAAACGGTCAAGTATTGAGGTTGTTGCGCGAGAAGTGGAGTTCGGTGAAAAACCTCGCGGGAATGGCGGAGGCTCCAGAAGAACAGGTGAGTTTGCAGGCGTCGATGTCGATGATTCGGATATTCCGTTTTGAATAGATTTCCTTCTATATAATAGGAACTTTTTCATGAGGGGCGTGTGCCCCTTTTCCCCTTGATAGAGGAATTAAAACACCGACATATTTATGCACACAGAAAGATGGCGGAGGCTCACATGGCATATCGGAGATCCAGATGGGAATCACAAGACAAGAGATTCAGGATTGAGAAAAAATACTATTCCTTTCGCGCGTTACCCATGAGACCTGAGATCAGAGAGAAAAGAGCAAAAAGACAGAACGTCACAAAAGAGACACAGGCCGCCGTGAATCGTCGCCTTCGTGCTGAAAAGCTATCTCGGCTTCTCATGGATAACTTTGCTACTGGAGATTGGTACCTGACCTGCACCTATGCGGAGCATCCGGAAGTGGAGAGCGTGCCGAAAGAATTTGAGAAGTTCAAGCGAAAGCTGCGCACGATCTACAAGAAGGCGGGCGTGCCGATGAAATATATATCTGTGCTTGAGAATCTAACGGGTGCAGGACGACCGCACGGTCACATCATTCTCCCTGCACTCAGCAGTTCAGATCTGGAAAAAGTAAAAAAGGCGTGGGCGCATGGAAGCGTTGCAGTCAAACTCTACGGAGGGCACATCATGGATGCGGAACGTCTCGCGGACTACTACACGAAAGAGAAAATAGCAGACCATGCGGGGAGACTCCAGACAAGCCGCAATCTCATCCGTACCGAACCAAAAACGGAGACAGTCACAAAAGCGGAAGCATTCAAGACAGAGATCCAGCCGCCGAAAGGATATCGCATCATCAAGGAACTATCGTACAGCACCTATACCGCAGAGGGGTACCCGCTCTCCATTGCGTATTTTGAAAAAATCGAACAAAAGGGGAATACAAGAGAAATGCCACCGCAGCGTGGAAGAAAGGGGGGGCGGGTGAATGACGGCAAAAGAATATCTCTGGCGCGTGCGTGATGCGGCGCGGGAACTGAAACGACTCGAGCAGGAATACGAACAGGCACGCGATGACATTCTGAATCTCAAGGCAATATCGTATGATACGGATAAGATCACAGGTGGAAAACACTGTGATCTTTCGGATGCAATCGCAAAACTCGAGGGATATGCGCAGCGCATCTCTGCAAAGTGGGATGAGCTCATCAAAATGCGTGAAGAGGCAGGGCGGCGTATTGAATCGCTCAAGGATCGGCGATTTCAGCAAGTCCTCAAGCGGAGGTATTTGCAGGAACAGCCGTGGGAGCAGATCGCCTATATTCTCGGCTACGATTACAGGTATGTCCTAAAACTTCACGGCAAAGCCCTTCAAAATTTTGATATGGAACTGAAAAAAGACACAGAAAGACACATACGACCTGTGCTATAGTATAAGCTGAAAAAGATAAGGGCACAGCGATGAGCGGTGCCTTTTTTGCGTGTGAAAAATCAGCGGAATCGACTGACGAAAATTTTACACATGGAACGATAGGAAAATATCCTGCACAAAAATCAGCCATATAGACAGGCAGCTCTAAGGAAAGGAGGTCGCACAAAATGGCAAAGCAATTTTACAGTTTCATCAACTCCAAGCAAAAAAATAAATTCTTAAATACTTATATCCAAGAGGGCACAGTAGGCACAGCTGCTGAAAAGTGTGGCATTACACGTCAGACGCACTACAACTGGCTGAAGGACGATCTGGCATACAAGAAAGCCTTTGAGCGGGCAAAAGAGATGGCGGGCGACCTCCTTGAGGAGGAGGCGCACCGACGTGCGGTTGAGGGCGATGAAATCGGTGTCTATTACAAAGGCATGAAGGTCGATTCGTACCGCAAAAAGAGTGACGCCCTCCTCATTCTACTCCTCAAGGGAGCAAAGCCGGATGTCTATGCAGAGCGACAGGAGACAAAGATCAGCGGAGAAATAACTGTGAACCAAGCGCGGGCACTCAAGGACGCAAGGGAGCGAATCAAAAATGCAGCAAGCAATACAGCAGGAGATGATTGACTTTCTCGCAGAGCTCTCCTATGACCCCGTGGCATTCGTGCATGGCGCATTCCCGTGGGGAGAGGATAAGCTTGAAGGTCAGCATCCGCAGGACTGGCAGCTTGACCTTCTCGCAGATATCCGCGACAGACTCAAGACGCCGGGCAAAGTCATCCGTGAGGCAATCGCATCCGGGCACGGCATCGGAAAGTCTGCGCTCGTCTCGTGGATCATTCTCTGGGCGATATCTACGCACGAGGATACGCGCGGGATTATCACTGCAAACACAGACACGCAGCTCAAGAGCAAGACGTGGGCGGAGCTTTCCAAGTGGTATGAGTGCTTTATCGCAAAGGACATGTTCACCTACACGGCGACGGCCATATTCTCAAATGAGTCGGGGCATGAAAAGACATGGCGGATTGATGCGATCCCGTGGAACGAACATCACAGCGAATCCTTCGCTGGTCTGCACAATCAGGGCAATCGCATTCTCCTAGTCTTTGACGAAGCCTCTGCGATTGCAAATATCATCTGGGAAGTTGCCGAAGGTGCGATGACCGATGCAGATACAGAGATCATCTGGTGCGCATTCGGCAACCCAACACGTACCAGCGGACGCTTTTACGATTGCTTCCACCGTGACCGTGCACTCTGGAAAACGCGACAAATTGACAGTCGCGACGTTGCCATCAGCAACAAGGAGCTCATTGCCGAGTGGGCGGCGACGCGCGGGGAGGACAGCGATTTCTTCAAGGTGCGCGTACGGGGCGAATTCCCATCAGCCTCAGAAATGCAGTTTATCTCAGGGACACTCATTGAGGCAGCGACAAAGCGCGTTATCCACAAACACGAATTTGACTTTGCGCCCGCCATCATCGGTGTGGATCCTGCGTGGACGGGAGAGGACACCCTTGAGATATTCCTCCGGCAAGGATCCATGTGCAAACATCTTGCCACCTACCAAAAGAACGATGATGACGTACACATGGCGGAGATCATCGCATACCTCGAAGATCAGTACCGTGCCGTTGCAGTCAACATCGATCAGGGCTATGGTACTGGCATCTATTCCGTTGGGCGCAATATGGGGCGCAGCTGGAATCTCGTATCCTTTGCGGCAAAACCACGGGATGAATACTATGCCAACAAGCGCGCGGAGATGTGGAGTGAAATGAAAGAGTGGATCAAGACCATTGGAGCACTGCCGGATGACATGCAGCTGCGCGATGATCTCGCGGGGCCCGAAGCATTCATGAACCGCAGTGGAAAACTCCAACTCGAGAGCAAAGAGGACATGAAAAAGCGCGGGCTTGCCTCGCCCAACAAAGCGGACGCGCTCGCCCTTACCTTTGCATTCCCCATCCGTGTGGAAAGCGGATGGCGGGATACCATGTGCAACACCGACTATGACCCATTTTGAAACAGCAATGCGCAAAATCAAAAAGCAATGTGAAAAAACTTCACGTTGTTTTTTTATTGCCATGAAAGGAGGTGATCCTATGTGTACAGGAGGAAGCGGTGGCGGTGCATCCTATACGCCGCCGCCGAAGGTAGACCCGGCACCGACGGTGGTGCAGTCCTCGGATGTTGGTTCCGGTGACAGTGCGGCAAAGAGTCAGAAACGCCGTCATGGGCGTGCATCGACGATGCTCAGTAGTGACCGTGACACCATTCTCGGGACGCTCACGGGCGGTGGTGGGCGCAATACCCTCGGATAAGGAGGAGCTATGCAGGAACAAATAACACAGGGGGCGCGTCTGCCCCCGCTCATTCGTGCGAGCGATCTGGCCGCGCGTATTGAGCTCAATCGAAAACCAATCGAGCATACAGTCAAGCAGCTCATCGAAAAGCGCCACACCTATGAGACGCGCTGGAAGGCGATCCGCGAATACCAGTTGCCATACATCGGCGCCTTTGACGGCGTAGATGATGAAAGCAATGCGGGGAGGCGCAAGGACACAAGCGTCTGGCATAACTGCGCATGGGACAGCAATCAGATCTTTGCGGCGGGCGTTATGGGCGGTCTCACACCGCCTTCACGCAAGTGGTTCCGGCTCGACTTTGCGAACACCGAACTCAAGGATAACTCCGACCTTGGCAAAATCCTTGACGAGCGCATTGACATCCTTGCGGACGTGCTCGAAAAGAGCAATTTCTATACGGCTGTTCACAGCTGTTATTTAGAGCTTGCGTTCGGACAGGCACCGCTCGGTATCTTTCCAGATCATCAGTACGGCGTCCATTTCGTCCCGTATCCCATTGGCAGCTACGCCATGGAGAACGGACCCGATGGAACGGTTCAGACGTTTTGCCGCCGCTACAAGATGAGTGCTGCACAGCTCGTGGATAAATTCGGCATGGAGAACGTACCGGAGAACATCCGCAACGAGGTCACGAACGGGCCCGGCATCAAGGCAGATCATACGGTCATATGGTATGTCGGTGCCAATCGGCACCATGACCCACAAAAGATTGGCAGTTTTCACCTGCCCTATATTTCCGTGTACTACCTCGAAGGTAGTGCGGAGGATGAATATCTTCATGTGGGCGGCTTCCACGAATGGCCCGTGCCCGTGGCGCGGTACCTCATCACAGGCAATGAAAGCTATGGCAAGGGACCCGGATGGTTTGCAGAGGGCGATGCGAAAATCCTGCATCTCCTTGAAAAGGACAAGCTGACCATGGTCGAGCTGAGTGTGAAACCGCCTGTCGTGGCAGATGATTCACTTGGTATTAAGGGCATTAACCTTGTGCCGGGCGGTAAGACGTTCGTGCAGCAAAAAGATGCGGTGACGCCGCTCTTCCAGGTGCAGGGCAATCTCGACCATCTGCGTGAGGTGGTAACCGACGTAACGACACGTATCAAACGCGCATACTCCGCCGATCTCTTCATGATGCTTGACCAACAGGAAAAGAGCATGACCGCGCGGGAAGTGCTTGAACGTACGCAGGAGAAAATGAATATCCTTGGCCCCGTGGTGCAGCGGATGCAGTTTGAATTCCTCGGGCGCATCATTGAGCGCGTCTACAATATCCTCGACCGTGCGCACATGTTCCCGGAGCCGGAGGATGAAGAGATGGCAGAGATTCTGCGCGATCAGGAACTCAAGATTGAGTACATCAGTCCGCTCGCACAGGCGCAGAAGATGAGCGGCCTTGTCAACATTGAACAGGGGGTTGCCTTCCTTGCGCAGATTGCGCAGTTCAATCAGGACATCCTCGATAAGATGAACTGGAATGAGACCATCAACCGCTACTTTGATATGCTCGGCGCACCTGCGGCAATCAAACGCACGGATGACGAATATGAGGCGATTCAGCAGCAAAAGCAGGAGATGGCACAGAAGCAGCAACAGATGCAGGAGGCAGCCGCAATGGCACAGATGGCGGCACCTGCGGCACAGGCGGCAAAGAACGCCACAGAGGCGGCGCAGGATGGGAATCCTGCTCTGCAGCAGCTCTTTGGGATGACACAGGTATGATAGGAGGCGTGAATGGAACACGAGCAGAGCGCAGCGGATAAGCTGCGGCGTATTGCAAATGGAAAGATCGCGGTCAAAGACAAGGCCGCACTCCTCTACATGCTCAATGAGCCGGAGGGGCGCTGGTTCCTTATGCGGCTCTTTGAACGCTGTCATCTCATCAGCGATGCGCCATTCCCGGAAGACAACGTGCATCGCCTTCTCATCATGGAGGGCGAGCGGCGCGTAGGGCTCCACATCAAGAATCTTGTCACTGATGATCTTGTTGCAAAACAGCAGGCAGAGAGTGAGTATTACGCATTTATGAATGAGCTCGAAAGCCTCATTCGTGCAGCAGAAAAGGAGGCAGAAAATGAAAAAGGAATCGGTCTTTGATTTGCAGAGATTTGCAGGAGATGACACAGACGGCGGCGGGGATGGCGCGGCAGGTGCTACGGATACGCCGCCTGACGCAGATGGTACAGGGGGAGAAGGAGGGAAAGGAGATCCCCCGGCAGATAACAATATGGGCGGCGATGGCGGAAAGCCCGGCGGCAATACCATTCTCGGCGGCGACGGCAAGAATGATCCTGCAAAAACTGCAGGTGTTCCCGATGCCTATGACTTCAAGAACATTGTTCCTGATGGTATGGACTATGACGAAGCATCCGCCGCCGCATTTGGAGAGGTCGCAAAGAAGGCAGGGCTCTCTCAGGAGCAGGCAAGTGCGATTGCCGCCTATGGCATGCAGTACATGCAGCAGGGCGCAGATGCTGCTTTGAAGGCAGTCTATGACACGCAGGCGGCATGGGCTGATGAAGCACGCACACAGCTCGGCGGGGAGTTTGATGCGACCGTTGCAAAGGCGGCCGCCGCACGCGATGCACTTGCCGCAAAGGTACCGGGATTCACTGCAATGCTCAACGAGACAGGCGCGGGCAATCGTGTTGAGATGATTCGCCTCATGGCGGCGGTTGGTGAGCTCATCGGAGAGGATGGAGGAGACCGTAATGGTTCCGCCGGGACGGAGAAGTCCATCTACCCGAACACAGATTTCAAGAAGTACAGCTAAAAGGAGGATTCTATTATGGCAACACTCGGAACACAGGCACTGACGCTTTCTGATCTTCGGAAGCGTCTTGCGCCCGATGGGAGCGTCGATTTCATCATCGAGGCACTTCTCAATGCAAACCCCATCATGGATGATATTACATGGAAGATGGGCAATCTGCCGACGGGCAACCGCACGACGATTCGCACGTCCATGCCGAAGCCTTCGGTACGCCGCATCAATCGTGGCGTGACGCGGCACAAGTCCACGACCAAGCAGGTGCAGGACACCTGCATTATCCTCGAAGATCGTTCTTGCGTGGATATTGAGGAGATTGCGCTTGCACCAAACGGTGAGCAGTTCCGCCGCAGTGAGGACGCGGCTTTTGTCGGTGGTTTCTCGGACGCGATCGCCGCGAATATCTTCTATGGCAACGCAGAGGATGACCTCGATACCTTCAACGGTCTCTCGATGCGCTATCCCGTCATTGGCGGAGAGAAGAACACTGCGGGCTATCAGGTCATCGGCGGTATGACCGCAAATGCGGGTGCAAAGAACACATCGGCATTCCTCGTCGGCTGGGGTACGCACGCGACGAGCGGAATTTATCCGAAGAACTCGCAGGCAGGTCTCAAGCAGCGTGATCTTGGCGAACAGACGGTACTTGACCCCGATGGCAAGGAATATCAGGCACTCACCACGCTCTTTACGTGGAAAGCGGGGCTCTCGGTCGGGGATATCCGCGCGAACGCCGCTGTGCGCAACATCGACGTGGATAAGATCACGGGCTCTATGGCCAGCGCGGACAAGCTGAAGCTGATTGAGAAGTTTGTCACGGCGAAGAACCGCATCCGCAATCTTCAGTCGCGTGACAAGAGGGTTGTGATGTATGTCTCCGAATCGCTCTACAACTGGTTCGAGATTTACCTGCTCGACAAGAACAACGTCCATGTGACGCGGCAGGAGCTTGCGCAGGATGTGCCGCACCTCTATTTCGGGGGCATTGAAATCAAGAAATGTGACGCCATCTCTGATCAGGAGAGTGGCGTCACTGTCGTTTAAGGGAAGGAGTGACAACAATGGCGATTTTGGACGGAGAAAATCTGTTTTACAACGCGAAAGCCCTGTCGAATGGGGCGATTGATTCGGACGTTTTGAAGGTCGGTCCCGGCGATGCTGGGGATCCTGTCGTTCTTGTCCTGCGCGTAAAGAATGGTGGGACGGGCACATTCAAGACCGTGCTTGAGACCTCGGCGACGGAAAACTTCGCAGCACCAAAGTCCCTCGGCACCTACGATCAGGTGCCGCTCTCGGTGCATCTGCCGCGCGGCAATCTGGGCTATCTGCGCATCAAAGGGACGAGCACCTACGCGAAAGGAACGGTGACTGCGGGGCTTGTCCTCGACGACAATATCGATCGCTGATATTACATCGATGAAGCAGGCAGAGCAGAAGGTGATTCCTTCTGCCTTTGCCGTAGTGCCATAACAGCTATGACATTATGGCAAGGAGGTATCCAGATGAACAGTACAGAGATTTGCAACATGGCACTCTCCTATATCGGGCAGGGGCGTATCAACAGCATAGACGATGCAAGCGAAGAAGCACGCAAGTGCAAGGTGCACTATGACCACGACCGCCGCCGTATGCTCACGGCATATCCGTGGGGGTTTGCCAAGCGTGTGGAAAAACTCGCACTTTTCGCGGACACGATGCCTGGCTGGGATGTTGTCTATGCCTATCCCGCCGACTGTCTGAGCGTGCTCTATGTCTACAACGCAGAGAGTGCGCGAAAGAAGGAGACTGAGCCGGAGGATTATGAGATTGTGACAATTGGCGGGTGTAAAGGGATTGCTACGGATGTGCAGGAGGCATGGGCAGAATATACGGAGAACGTGAAAGACCCCGTGAATTTCAGTGAGGAATTTGTGGAAGGCCTCGCGCATCTTCTTGCCTCCTCCATCGCGACGGGAATTACTGGAAATGCGACCATCGCCGCACAGCATATGCAGCTCGCACAGCAGTCGATCATGACAGCGCGGTACTACAGTGCACTTGAAAAGGCGCGGCAGATGCAGTATCCAAACAAGTATGCGAATGAGCGATTTACATGATGAGAGGAGGATTCGGCGATGGTTCAGCCGACTGTATTTTATTCCATTCAGCCCGCATTTACGGGCGGGGAAATCTCGGGGGAAGTCGCGTCGCGTGTCGATCTTGAAAAGTATCAATTGGCACTCCTCACGGCGGAGAATGCGATCATCCGCCCGTATGGTCCTGTCTACAAGCGACCTGGCAGTATCTATGCAGGGCGCATGAAGTACGATGACCGCGCGGCGATCCTCGTGCGCTTTGAGTATTCGGTAGAGATTTCATATCTTCTCGAATTTGGAGACCGCTATATCCGCATATGGCGGGATGGTGTGCACCTGCCGTTTGAACTGGAAACACCATTTGTACCTGATGATCTTCGGAATCTGCGCTTTGTGCAGTCCGTTGATGTTATGTATATCTGTTCGGGCAATCATCCGGTCAAGAAGCTTTCGCGCTATAGCGAGCAGGATTGGCGGCTCACAGATATTGCGTGGACGCGTCAGGCGTACGGGGATATCAACAGTGATGAAGCGTCGACGATACGTCCCAGAGGAATTACAGGAAACATTACGCTGAACGCAGCCAAGGATGTTTTTTCCTCGGAACGCGTAGGAGATGACCTGCAAATAGAACAGTATGTGGATGGAGAAACGGTCTCCATCTCTGCAACGGCGGGAGGGACCTCGTTCTATTCGCCGGAAATTCCTGCGCATATGGGGGAGACCTATACGATCAAAAAGAGCGGTACCGGCAACTGTAAAGTAACGCTGCAGGCCCTTGTCAGCTACGAAGATGAATTCCAGGGATGGGATCAGACGACAACCGACCTTGCTAGTAAGAGTGGTACGGGAGAATGGATGATGCAGGGGCAGCTGACGGAAGCAGTTATTGGGTATGGGTTCGATGAACTCATCAGTATGCGTGTAGAAAATATTACAGGAGGGGTAAAGCTCACCATTACGACGAGCAGCGGCGAAACACGAGAGTATGCGCTCGATCAACGCGCGATGTATAGCCGGAATATCAAGGTCGGGCGGACATGGAAAGTCATATCTCATGGGACATGGACGGGGAAAATATTTGTGCAGCAGTCCACGGATGGCGGGCGTACATGGGTCAATCTGCGTGCCTATACCTCCAATAACGACTATAATCCAACCGAATCGGGCGACGTAGAGGAATACAGCCTGCTCCATGTGCGTGCGGAAATTACGAGTGGGACATGTAACGTAGACCTCTCCGCATATCCCTATAAGCATACGGGGTATGCAACCATTACAGCCGTGCAGAATGCAAAGACAGCGACGGCCCGTGTAACAAAAGACCTCGGTGGAATTACACCTACTGCGGATTGGTACTGGGGGGCATGGTCGCGTACGAACGGCTATCCGCGCTGTGCGGCGTTCTTTCAAGACCGTCTGTGCTTCGGCGGGAACAAGAAGTATCCGCAGCGGCTCTGGATGTCGAGGAGCGGGGACTATGAGAATTTCGGCGTTGAAAAGGAATCAGGTACGGTGACGGATGACAGTGCCGTTACCGCTGATCTGCTCTCGCGGCAGGCGTATTCTATTTCGCATATGGATGTGGGCAACGATCTGGTGATTTTCACCGATGGAAACACATGGACGGTTGCGGGTTCCGAGACGGTCAAGCCGACGAACATCACGCCGAAGAATCAGGAGAACTACGGATGCAGTAATGTTCCCCCGCTGCGCGTCGGCAATCGCATTATTTATGTGCAGCGGCGCGGCGCGATCGTCCGCGATACTGGTTACTCCTACGAGGCAGACGGTTATGTAGGAGCTGATCTGACACTTCTTGCAAAACATCTGGTGCGCGGGCGTGCGATTGTGAGCGCCGCATACGCGCAGGAGCCTGATAGCCTGGTCTATTTCGTAACGGACGATGGGCAACTGCTCTGTCTGACGTATGTCATGGATCAGAAAGTATATGCGTGGAGCCATTTTGTGACGGATGGGAAATACAAGGCGGTCTGTGCCGTGAGCAGCGGAAATACGGATCGTATCTATGTGATTGTGGAGCGGATCATCAATGGCAAGACGGTGCGCTATCTTGAGTATTTCGCACCCCACGGGGAATCGGAGGCTGAGCAGGATTATGTGATGGCGGATGCGGCGATTGCCGTGACGTACCCGTCGCCGCAGACAGAGATCCCCGGCAAGGATGTCCTTGCGGGCAAGAAGGTCGCGGTGATGTCAGACGGGTATCACGATGATGGGATTACGATGAATGCCTCGGCACGTCTTCCGCAGGCGGCAAGACGCGTCACGGTCGGCCTGCCGTATACGATGACACTCGTGCAGCCGAACTGGGATGTGGGCAATACGGAAACAGGAACGGTACAAGGGCGCAGGAAGATGGTACGCAAGGCGATTCTGCGTCTCACGAAGTCTTACGGCGGGCGCATCGGGCAAAATGCGGAGATGCAGGATGACATTATTTATGATCCTGAGCGTATGGAGCTGGATGAGAATGTGCTCTATACGGGCGATAAGGAGGTAACGCTTCCGGCGGGTGGATGGGATAAAGACGGGCGTACCTGCATTACGCATGATACGCCCTACCCGTTCAGTCTCTCGGCAATCATCAGGGAGGTGTCTTTTGGTGGGTAACTACGAGATCAAGAAAATTACGAAGCAGAAGAAGAAAGAGCAGCTTGTGTGGACGCTTCTCGGCGAGCTGCGTGCCGCCGACCGCAGGGAACTCACGGCGGGGGTCTGTGAAAGCGGATCCATCGAGAACGAAATCTATGATTCGGTGTTTCTTTCGGAGGAGTGCTTTGCCGCATACGACCGCACGGGGCTTGTGGCAATCTGGGGATATCGGGAAGTGCTCGGCAATCCGGGGCGGCTGATCTGGTGTCTCGGGACGGAGCGTGTGGCAAAGAACCGTTACGCGTTCGCAGTGGAATCCAAACGTATTCTAACGGACTGGGCGCGGCGGTTTGGCGTGCTCTACAATGCGGTCGGGGCGTTCAACAAAGACGCAATTCGTTGGCTCAAGTACTGCGGTGCCGTGTTTCATCGGGAGATTACGGTCGGTGGTGAGCAGTTTATCCCGTTCACAATCGAAGGAGAAGGGAGGAAATAATATGTGCGGATGGGTGGCAGGGCTCACGGCACTCGGAGGGCTTTTCCAGTACCGTCAGCAACAGGCGCAGGCGAATGCACAGGCATCCATGTATCGTGCACAGGCGGATGCAGCGGCACAAAATGCACGCATCGAAAACCGTAAGCAGGAACAGATCGCGGATAACTATGCGCAGCAGCAAGAGGCACTACGAGCGCGTCATCGTTTGGCTATGGGGGCGCAGCGTGCGGAGACAGGCGCGGCGGGGCTGAACTTTGCGGGCTCTGCGATGGATATTCTCTCCTCCGGCTATGACGCCTATAACAAAGACGCGGTGAACCTCCTCATGAATCAGCGCAACGATAACTATAGTTCCCGTGTCGCGGAGAGCAACTACATCAATCAGGCGAATCAGGCGAATGCGGCGGCGGGCAATGTAAAGCGTGCAGCGCGGATGGCGGGGTTCGCTACGATCCTCGGGACGGCGGCGAGCGTCTACGGTGCGGCACAGCCGTGGAAAAATGCGGGCAAAGCGACGGGGAATATGCAGGCAGGTGTCGGAGCGCGGGATATGGGCTATGGTACATCGGCGTTCTACAACTCTAAAACAGGCTATACGTTCGGGACGGATTACTTTAAGCAGAATCCGTCCTTTGATTCGTTCGGCAAGGGATTGAAGAACTACAATCCGCGTGGGAGATGGTGACATATGAAGTTCTCAACGTATACGCCGGCAGTAGAGCCGCATATGATGAATCCACCCGCTGTGCGCGTCTCTGGTGATGTGAATGCCTACGGTACGAGCGGTGAGGACTACGGAAAGATGGCGGCGGCCGTCGGGCAGGTGGCGCGTGTCGCAGCACAGAGGCAGGACGATCTGGATGCCGCCGATGTGATGAAAGCCCGCAACGAGGTTATGACGAGCCTTACGCAGCAGCTCTATGGGGAGCAGGGATTATTTACGACAGGTGTGGGGGAAAACGCAAAGGGGCTCATCGACCGTACGACCGACGCAATCAACAAGACCTATGAGGATGTCAGCAAGAACTATAACCCCCGTGTGCGCTTTGCTCTCAAGGGCAATCTCAATGAGAATATGGCGAACTTCCAGCGCATTGCCGCCTCCAAGGAGATGGCAGAGGGCAAAAAGGTGGAGGAGGCGACGTTTGCTTCCAACCTTCAGACGAACGCGCAGCAGGCGGCTCTGACGTGGCAGGTGAATGGTGCGCCGACCATGTATGTGAATCAGAGCGACGTTCTCCTCGCGGCACAGGCACAAAAGGAGGGATGGTCGGGGGCACAGCTCGCGGCCGAACGTCGAAAGATGGTGACGAATATTGCCGCCGCCGCCGCAGGTGCAGCACTCGAAAACGAGGATTACGACCGCGCAGATGAGATTCTGGGACGCTTCCGGAATGAGATGGATCCGGATACCTACTGGAAGTTGGCGCGGGTGTCTAAAAAACACACGGAGGCAAAGGAATTTGATTCGCTTGCGCATGAAATATTCAGCAAGCCCGGCGTGTGGGAGGGAAATCATTTCAACGAAGCAAAAGCACTGGAATATGTGAATGAAATCTGTGGTAAGACTGCGACGAAGCGTATCGGCGGTGCAATCAAAAACAAGGAAGATTTTTTCGCGGCGGTTGCTGGACAAGAATCCGGCGGGAATTATAACGCGCAGAACGGGCGCACGGGCGCATTCGGCAAGTATCAGATCATGCCGGAGAACTGGCCGTCATGGGCACAGGAGGCAGGACTCTCTGCAGATGCACCGCAAACACCGGAGAATCAGGAGATTGTCGCAAAGTACAAGCTCGGGCAGTATTACGACGAACTCGGCGCGGAAGGTGCTCTTGTTGCTTGGTATGCAGGATATCGAAACGGTGAGCGTTGGCACGATGGAGAAGCGGACGCAATCGGTGAGGGCGGTCATTATTCGTGGGATGCAAGGCAGGGGAACGGTGATGAGCCGTCCATACGTGAATATGTGCAGCAGGCACTTGGGCGTGCTGGTGGCGCAGAACGTACGGTCAGTGCCTACGACCCTGAAAAACGCGACCATCTGATGAAGCTCGTCAGCGCACTCGGAAAAGATGCGGAGCAGGCTTATCAGCAGCAGCGCGGGCAGTATCTGAACGGGATATTGCAGGCGGCGCAGAATGCGGGAAGTTACAGTGCGGCAATCTCCATGCTCTATGCACAAGACCTTGACATGAAAGAGCGCAATACGTTGGAAGGTCAGATTGCGCAGTATTATCACGTCAATAAAAATACGGGTAAAACGAGCGGTGCGGGTCGGAGCGGTACGAATAACGGTAAGAGTTGGTCAAAGGCATATCCAGAGGAGGCAAAGGCTCTCAATCGGTTTGCGGAACATCTCAGGAAAGGCACGACGATTACAAAAGCGGAACTTTTGGAAGCACGTCGTGCGGGCAACATCTATGCGGATCTTGGTTATCTATCAGAAGAAGATGCGGCGGACTTGGAACTCTACGAGAACTCGTCGGAGATTCGCTCTCAGGTCACGGACTTTATTGAACGACGGGGGCTTGGTGGTGCGTTTGAGGAGATGCTTGATATGGGCGGAACGCCAACGGCGAATATTATCATCCTATCGAAGGCACTTCCGTACTATCTGGATGACAATTTTCAAGGAATTATTGACGAGGAGGGCTGATTATGGCGTTTGATGTGGATCGGATGCGTGCACGCGCAGAGGAGTTGAATCAGGCGCATGAGGCGCAGGAAGCTCAGGCACAGAATCAAGCGGCATGGGCTGCCAAGCCGTGGTATGAGCGGCTCACCGAAGGAACGATGGCGGACGCGGTCATGGATACGGGGCGCGATCTTGCGACGACAGCAATCTCTACAGGCACAAGAGTTGTCAATGCCTATGAGGAACTCCATGCAGCGCAGATTGCGTCGCGCGACAAGTACGGGGTGTATATTCCAACCCCTGAGGTACAAGAGGCATCTCGTGATCTCCGTGGTGCGGGAGTGGATTTTATGCTCGCTCCCGTGCGCGTTGTTGCCGACCATACAACACGCCCGCTGCGATCGTACATCGGGTCGAAAATCGAGCAGAGTGCTGATGAGGGCAGCGAATTTGCACAGGATGTGCGCGGGACGGAGACGTTCGTCAATTACTTCATGACGGATGAGGATAAGCTCCGTAAGGCACGCGAGATTGAAGCGAATACAGGCATTTCTGCCGATGCCTTTATGGACGATGATGTTGCATTCAAACAGGCACTCCGTATCAATGACTACGCGAACATGAAGAAGAACCTCATGCAGGGGGATTTCTCCATGGAGGCGGTCTGGCAGGAATTCCCTGAACTGCGGGACGTTGCAAAGATGAGCCCGCGCGATGCGGCTCTTGCTCTGCATGACATTGAATCCGTGCGTCAGACGCATGGGATTGTGGAGACGTTCACACATTTTCTTGCGCATGGCAATAAGAAGCTTGAATATGACAATCTGCAGTATAAGATCATGATCGGTGCCGCCGATGACAATGATCGTCAGCGTGCCGCCGACCTCGCGCAGATGATGGAGGAGGACAAGAAGGAAAAGCCGTCTTTCCTTGACGATCCTCTTGCGGCGATTGTTGGTGGTATGGCATCGTCGGGTCCGGAGATGCTGGAATCTGTGCGCGTCGGTGTGCGGGATGGGCTCATTACGGCGGAGGCGGCTGCGATTGCAATGGCGGCGGCAGGTACGGCGATTGAGCCGGGCGGCGGCACACTCCTCGGCGGGGCGGTCGGTGCGGGTGCGGGCTTTACTGCAGGTTTTGCTAGAGGCTTTGTTACCAGTTTTTCCCGCTCCGTGCTTGGCAGTACCGCACGTCGGCAAGCCGTGCGTACCGCAATGACGCGCGGTATGCAGTCGGGTATGTTCGAGGGAATGCGCCGCCCTGAGACAGGTGCTCGTTATGCCGAATACGGGGAGATGAAGGATAAGGACGGCAATCCGCTTCTCACGGACAATGACAGACGGCTTTATGCGGCTCTCGGTGGTGCGGCGAATGCAGGTATCGAGTTGGCGAACTTCGGTATTGCGGCAAAGCCGCTTGTTCGTGGTGTCAATGCTCTTGGCAAGAGCGGCTATGCGGAGACGGCAATCAAGGGCGTTGTCGATGCGGCGAAGTATGATGTGGCAAAGCGTGAATCCATCTCCGCCTTTGCAAAGTCGCAGGTGAAGGACACACTCAAAATTGCTGCAACGGAATCGCTCGAAGAGGGGGCGCAGTCTCTCTCGGATGATCTCATCTACAACCGCATCGTGAGTGCCTCTAACGGGCGTGCAGCGGACAAGGCATATAGTCTTGGCGATATGGTGGCGAACGCACTTATATCGAGCGTTGAGGCGTTTCCTGCGGGGCTTGGATTCGGTGTGATGTCCACGATGGGCGGTGCGTCGATCGGAAGCGTGCGTCATGCGCGGCGGCTCTCCTCAGAGAAGGTGCAGGAGCAGCTCGCAGCGCAGAGGACAATGACAGGGACCGTCATGCTTGACCGTCTCCAACAGGTGGCATCCAGTGCAAAGCTGAAGCAGACAGCCCCCGATGTGCAGCAGAAGATCATCCGCACACAGGTACATGGTACGGGATTTGAGAACGCCTACATTGATACCGAAATGGCGATGAAAAAGGAAAACGGCCTTGCCGACCTCAAGGAGGTGGCAAAGACCGCCGGAATCCGTGATGAAGAACTGGAAAAGACAATACAGTCGGGCGGGCATCTCTTTGTGCCCGTAGAGCGATATGCACAATCAGCGGCCACCCCACAGCTTCTTGAATCTGTTTCCTTCGCACCTGAGACAGATTCCATCGCCCGCATGAAAGAGAATGCAAAAGCAATTTCTGATGCGTTGGAAGGGGCGCAGAAGAGTGCAATCAAGGCACGGACGGATGTTATCAACAACGTCGCAAACGAGTATTTCCCGAAGCCTGCCGATCACCTTGACGCACAGGAAAAAGTACGCATGGATGGGGAGCGGGAGATGGCAACAGCGGTCATCTCACAGAATCCCGATAACCCTGCTGCAGGGTGGAATACGCTTTATAACGAGTTTACGGTGGCACGGGATGAGATCCTGAAACCTGCAATTGATGCGCTCTCAAAGGGGATGAAACAGGGCGTTGACATCCTGCCGATCGGCGAAGATGGGCGCGGAATCCGTGTCTCCAACAATGCGCCGTGGTATCAGGAGTATTACAAGGAAAATGGCAAAGCACCAAATCAGGCGCAGCTGCGTGATCTTGCCTATCTGCTCACTGTCGGTGATGCGTCTGCGCCCGAGGTGGAGGGGTGGATTCCGACCACGCGCGAAGCAGCGGAGGCGATGGACGGCGCACGCGGCGAACTGGATGAACTGAACGGGTACATCAAGACGCTTGAGAACATCAAAGACCGCATGATGAAGGTCGATTCGTTTGAGGTCAAGGGCTCTGCGGGGCTGTCCCCCGAGGCGTATTCTGTCTATCGTCAAATCATGGAGATGCTTGAAAAAATCGGTGTCAAACAGAAGGATGATAAGCAGACGAAGGTCGCGCGAATGAATGCGCTCCTCTTTGCTCATCACGCGGATATCTTTGCCAAAGCTATGCGCACTCAGAAGGGCAACGAGAACTATACCGCGATGGATTACTTCAAGAAGCGGTTTGATTTGCGCTATGGCGGGAAGGATATGCGCGACGGATTCGCACAGAGCAGTTCCGCACGCCGCCTAAAAGAAGATATGCTTGCATGGAAACAGAAGGTCGATGATTTCTTTGCGGGAAAGTTGGCATTGCGTAATAATGTTATGATGCGCAGCCCGCTAGTCTTTGATTTGATTGGTGCGGACAGCAGTCTGGACATTGCGATTGACAGTAACATTCTGCAAAAACTTGTCGATAAGCACCATTTTACACGGAAGGATTTACTCCAACTGCCGAAAAAAATAGCAGATCCTCTTTTTGTGTTACGGGCAATCGACAGCAGAACGGGCGTTGAGGACACGCAGAAGAGAATTGTTGTTGTCGATATAGAGATCAATGGTGCAACAGTCATGATTCCGTTCGTCCTCAATACGAGCAAGGGGTTCAATAAGATTGCAAGCGCGTATGGGCGTGAAACACCATCCGGACAGCCCAATGACGCATGGTATATCGATCGCTTGAACGACAAGCACCTGCTCTATGTGCATAAAAATAGGACTGCACGCTGGGTCGCGACCCGAACGGGCGCGGCCGGGAGTCATAATGCTCCACTAACGAAACAGTCCTTTAGTAAACTCAGTATACCAGATGAGACAGCTTTAGGCAAGCTGAAAAAGGAGAATCCGGGACTTTATCAGAGTGCAGTAAGTGCGACTGTCCCTTTTGATAATGGTAGTGGGGAAGTCGTTGATATTCAGTTTATAGATGTGGATGAAAACCGAGCTCTGAACTCTGCGCATATTGGGATTCGATTTGCTGATGAAGAATACAAGATGGGAGATGATCTTGAAAACTCTCATAACTGGCCAGACGGGAACTGGACAGATGAAGAACTTGATGGGACATGCACGATAGGTATAGCGGCTTCATGGCGTTTTGATGATCTCGATGAATTCAAGGAGAATGCCATTAAGACATTAAACAAGAGTCATCGTTACCCGTATGATCATGCCTATCTTGTTGACGGAACAGCAAGTGATTATGGGGAAGATCCAAATGAAAAAATCATTCGCAATGCGGAAGTAATCGGAATCCTCAAATTGGTGCGTTGGGATGAACTTAGTGAGGAAGAGCAAGAACAATATAGGCAGCGACAGGAGGAGACGTCTGATGAAGTAAGTACGGAGCAAAACACAGGGTTTCAGTTTACCTATGATGGAAAAGAGGCGGGCAATCTATCGGGAGATGTTCTTGAAGGATTGGAGCGGCTCGATGGATGGAAAAATGTTCATGACACTGAGAGCCTGCGGGAAAAGTATAACGATCTTTTAGCAAGTGGGGAGCGCACGGTAGAGCTTGATAAGAAACGCCTTGCGAATGTAAATAAAGCACTCGTTATGCTGGAAAAGAACCCGAATACAACAAAGGAAGATTTTGCAAAGGAGTTCCATCCTGATAGCTTCATTATGTCGACGATTAACTATCCTTCGAGCGATGGCCTTGCGGCGGACTTGGCGTATGAGAAAGAAGGGATACAAAAGTCAATCGATATGTCTCAACGTCGTGTGGATGTACTGAAGAAGATTGACCCCAATAAGTTACAGTGGAAAGCATCTGAAACAGAGACGTTCAGCCAATCCGCATGGCACGGCTCTCCGTATGACTTCCGTGAATTCCTGCTTGAGATGATTGGAGCGGGTGAAGGTCGACAGGCGCATGGATGGGGACTGTACTTTGCGCAAAATCGGGAGGTGTCGGAGCGGTATAAGGAGTGGCTCAAGAAGGCAAAAAAGAAAGCAATCCACACACTGACATATGACGGTAAGTCTCTCAACGAACAACCGCCTGACGTACAGGGGGCACTACGGGGATTCGAGAACTACTATCTTGACCTGCTGAGAGGAAAGAGTGCGGCTGATGTATTGCGTATGATGCGTGATGAGCACATACGTGATAAAGAGATGCATGAGAAAAAGCGGGCAGAGTTTGATGTTCCACTTGCACTCTATGAGGAGAATCCCAAAATTTCTGTTCGTGCATTGTTGAACTCGGTGGATAAGTATAGCTCTCCGAGATTGACCATGGACGCAGCTGAGACCTCTGTGCCCGGCAAGCGACGCACGACGGCAGATCTTGTGCAGGCTCTGAAAAAGGCGAGAGAACTCTACGACGCACGTGCACATGAGGAAGAATCGCAGATTCGGGTGATTGATGCGGTTGATCCTGACAAATTTCATTTGGAGGTACAAGAACCGGTAGGAAAGCTTTTCAAGGTGGAGATTCCCGATGACGACGTTCTTCTCGATGAGCAGAAGCCGTTCAATGAGCAGCCGAAGTTCGTGCAGGAGAAGCTTGAAGATGTATTCAGTAGAAGTGGAAATACCGCAGATTTGCAAACAGCGCAAGATGGGCGCGAGATTTACCTACAGTTAAGTAATCGTCTCGGTGGGGGCAAAGCCGCCTCTCTCGCGTTGAACGAGGTCGGTATCAAGGGCATCACATATGACGGACAACGTGACGGCCGCTGTTTTGTCATCTTCGACGACAAGGCGATCTCCATCATCGAGAAGTTCAATCAGATGCTCCGTCAGGAGGTGAAGGGAGAAATCTCAAAGGAGGACGGCAAGCGCATTATCACGCTCTTTGAGAGTGCGGATGAATCGACATTCATGCACGAGATGGGGCACATGTTCTTGATGGATTTGGACGAGCTCGCGAAGATGGACGAAGCCTCTGCGAAAGACCTTGAGACGGTCAATGCGTGGGCACAGTGGCACGAGGGCGCGGCGGAGGAGTATGCAGATACGGATTTCGCCGATGAGTTCCGCGACCACGAGAACGCGATCCTTGCGGCGAAGAAGTCGGGCGATGCGGTCGCAGAGAAAGCCGCGATGGAGCGGTGGAGGCAGGAGCGGTTTGCCCGTGGGTTTGAGATGTACCTGTCCGAAGGGAAAGCACCGTCTGCGGCGATGAAGGGCGTATTCCGCCGATTCAAGGCGTTCCTGCGCAGGATCTACAATCTCGCAAAGAACGTCGGCGCAATGCCGTCGGCAGAGGTACAGGCGGTCATGGCGCGTATGATTGCGACGGAGGAGGAAATCAAGGCGGCGCAGCTTGACGCGCGTTTCCGCCCGATGGAGGAGCTGCTCGGCAAAGAGAGCATTGAATCCCTCCTTGGGGAGACGGAGGCAGAGCTTTACCAACGCTGGACGCAGGAGGCGCAGGAAGAGGCAGAGGATATTCTGCGCAAGCGTGTCATGAAAGATCTGAAGAAGGAGGCGCGGGAGGAATTTGATGAAAAGGTAGGAGCGGAACGCGAACGCAAGCGGGCAGAGCTTGAAAACGATCCGGTCTATCTCGCGGAGTATGCGATGCGAGAGGGCGGTGATACCGATGTTGTCATGAATTGGTTTCCGTCCTATGCCGCCTATAAGAAAGCGCGGGCGGGGCGCAAGACATTGGAGGAAGAGCTTCAGAAGCACGTAGACGAATATGCCCGCAATCTGGACGAGCAGATCATGCAGGCGCATTTGTCGGATGAAAACGTGGCGCGTGCGATGCAGACGCCGAAGGCATATCACAGACGCCTTGCCATCGAATCCGCCGCGCTGCGGCGCAAGGAGCGCATGATGCGTGTCCTTAGTGGCAATGCGCCCGAGGAGGTCAAGAAAAAAGCTGCGGAGGATGCGGAGAAGAAGGAATCCGATACGCGACGCGGGACAAAGGAGCAGACGCGCAAGGAATATGAACGCTCTGCCTATGCGCATGAGAAATTCCTGCGGGAACAGGCGCGGATGTATTTGCGGGAGCGCACGATCAGTGAATCCTGCAACCCGCGCTTTTTCCGCCGCAAGGAGCGTCAATACGCCCGTGCGCTCAATAAGGCGGCGACGGCGGGGAAATGGTCGGAGGTGCTTGAACTCAAAGAGCAACAGGCATTTGCGGCGGCGTGCGCCTATGTTGCCGAGGAGAACGAAAAACGGCTGAATCAGTTGCTTGCCAATGTGAAGCGGAAACTCAGTGCGCGTACGGTACGCCTTGCGGCGGATGAGCGGTACTGGCTGAATCACATCGGCTATCTCCTCGGGCTGAAAGCAAACGACGCGGAAAAGCCTGTCGATTGCACGAAGCTCTCCGACCTCTTCGCGCAGTACAAGGATAATAACGACATCGACGCCTGTGACCCGTCCGATCTTCTTGATCTCATTACGGAGGAAAAGAAGAAGTACAAGGATATGCAGCTGGACGATTTCGCGGATATCGTGAATGCGATGAATGTCCTTTACAATGTCGGGCGTAACCGCAACGATATGCTGACAAAGAGCATGCAGGGGAAAACCAAGGACGATATTCTCACAGAAATCTTTGTTGACGATACCACACTGAAGCCCTCGGGCGTTGTGGAGCGTCCTGTCTCGGATGATGTCGGTGGGATGGGATACAGTGAACTGCTTGCGAAAATTCCGCTCCTCGGTGAGGTTGTCGCCAAAGCGGCACAAAAAGGGAATAAGGAACTGACAAAGCCGGAGCTTATCCTCCGGCTCATGGGCGATAAAGCGCATCGTTATATCTATGGCACATATGAACGCGCACAGATGAAGGAATCCGAATTGCTTGAGGAAAAGAGGGGGGCACTTGAAAAAATCTTCTCCGTCTATTCCAAAAGCGAAAAGATGAAGTGGAGCAAGAAGAACATCAACGCCTACGGTGATATGCTCTCAAAAGAAGAGGTCTTTTGCCTCGCCTTTAACTGGGGGACGGAGACCAACCGCAAGCGCGTGATGGATGATATCGGTCAAAGGCTGGATGTCATGCGCACACTCAAGGAGAACATGACGGAGAAGGACTGGAAGGTCGTACAGGAGGTTTGGAATCTCCTGGATACGTTCTGGGAAGAGAGCGCACGTGTCGAAGAACGCTTGAACGGCGCACACATCGGCAAAGTCCCTGCATCTGCATTTACCATTGAGACAGCGGAGGGAAAGGAGATCACGCTGCAGGGCGGGTACTATCCTCTGCGGTACAACCCGGAGAAAGCGTCGAAGGTCAACGACAAGCAGACCGAAGAAGATGTCAAGGGGCGCATGACGGGGGCGCAGGTGTTCGGCACAAAGCGCAGTCATGTGAAAGAGCGTTCCAAAGGGGATGTTGTTGCACCTGTACTGTTGAAATTCGACGTGCTAAAAGAGCATGTCTTTAATGCGTCACATAACATCGCGTTCCGTATTGCGGTGCGTGACGTGTACCGCATTATCAATGACAAAGAGTTTGAGGCGTATGTTACATCCAACTACGGACGCCCGATCTACAACTATCTGAAACAGTGGGCAGTTGATGTGTGGGCGATTCCCGTAGAAACGTCTGATTCTGCGGCAAGTGGTATCAACCGCATTATTGGCGGGCTCCGCCGCAACTCCACCATGGCGATTATGGGCTGGCGTATGTGGCCGTGTTTGGAGAACGTACTGACAAATACGTTCCTCAACATGGATAAAATCGGCGTGCAAAAAACGGCAGAGGCTTATCTTGAAGGGCTTCCTATTTTTGGCAAGGACCCAAAAGCCCTGCGCGACATGGCAAAGAAGTCTGCCTTTATGGCGGATCGTATCAGCAACATGGAGCGTGATATACGCCGCGACCCGCATATCTTTGACCCGACGTATGCACCGCTTGAATTTTTGCGGGACAATGCCTATTTCGGTATCAGTTTTACAGATCAGCTATTCTCTGTCCCGCTGTGGAACAAGGTGTATCAAGAGGCGTTTCCAAAGGCTCTGGCACAGATCAATGAGGAGAATGAGGCGAATAAGCGCACCTACAAAGAGGCGCAGGATCGTGTGTATGCGTTGCGTGCAGAGATATACGACCTGCGCCGTGAGATGGATGAGACGGGGGATTCGACGCTACAGGAGCAGATCAGAGCGAAGGAAAAAGAGTTTGCGCAGGCGGGGCTTGCACTGGAACGCGCGGGCGAGCTTCCCGTATACGATGAGCGCGAACGCATACAGGAGGCTGAAACGCGTGCAGTGCAAGCGGGCGATGCGGCTGTGCGTGATACATTCGGCTCGGGGCAAACAAAAGACCTTTCCGGAGCACAGCGTACACGCAGCGAATTGTTCAAGCTGTTCACGTCGTTCTTTTCCTTCTTCAATACGCAATACAACGCCGCTCTTGAAGCGCATTACAGAGGAAAATACAGCAAGACGGGATACAAGCATATTCACGTTTGGATGCCTCTTGCCCGTACCATCCTCTTCCGCATCGTTCTTGTCGGTGTCCTCGGCGGGCTCGGGAAAGCCGCGCTTGGTCTGGAAGGCGACGACGATAAGGACAAATATCGGAAGGTGAAAGACCCTAAGACGGGGGAAACCATCAAGGTGGAAATCCCGTGGGAAGACCGTTGGATGAAAATCGTACTGAAAAATACATTGTCCACGGCAACGGGAATGTTCCCGGGGGTACGCGATTTTGCCGGTTTTGCATTGGATCAAATCTTCGACGGCACAACGTATGGACGAACCTTTGAGTTTGGTGCGCTTGCATCACGCGGCGGGAAACAGGCACTGGCGACATGGAACCTCATTATGAAAAAAGGGGAGGACGATCTCAAGCGGGAGGAGGAAGAGGAGAAGGAACGCGCCCGCGTTAAGAAAATGACGAAGCAACAGCGCAAGCGGTATGAGGAGGATAAGAAGTATCGGAAGCCCCAGAAAGAAATCGGGTATCTCGATATTGCAAAGTCCGCCGCACAAACGGTCAGCACGCTCACGGCGACACGTCACGGGGTAACAAATACGGTGAGTGATGGGCTCTTTTCCATTGCGCTGTATGTCGAGGACATGATGGAAACGGACAACTACTATGACCCCGATATCAGGAATGTTCTGCGTGCGGCTATCTTTGACAAGAAGCTGCGCCCGCGTGAAGTTCCCGAAAAGCCGAAGAAACCAAAGAAGAAAAGCCGTACGCGCGGCGTACGGTGATAAGAAAGGAGCATCTCTATGATCGAACATCGGAAAACATCAGTGACGTATCGCGGGGACGGGGTGACAACGTCATTCCCGTTCTCGTTTGATATTTCGTCGGCAGATACAATCCGCATTGCCGTCTATGATACGGCGACGGAGATCACGACGGAGATCACGCGGGATTATTTCGTTGATGTGTCTGCAAAGGTGGTGCACTATCCGGGCTATGCCCCCGGGCAGGCACCCGCCGCCGCTGCGCAGCCGCCGAAACTGCCGAATGGCAAGACAATCACAATCTATCGCAAGACACCGATCAATCAGCTCACGAATCTCGGCAGCAAGTATCCGCTGCCGTCGATTGAGGCGATGACGGACAAGGTGACGGCGATTGTGCAGGAGCATGATGAGGTTCTCGGACGCACTGTGACGTTGCCGGCGGGAGACCCGAAAACACCGGAGCAGCGACTGACGGACTTGCAGACCTATGTATTGAATGCAAAAAACGCTGCCAGTGCTGCCGATCAGTCTGCACGCAGCGCAAGTGACTCTAAGGCCTCTGCTGCAAGCTCTGCGTCGAGTTCCGCACAATCCGCCGCAGCATCAGAGCGGAGCAGACAGGCGAGTGCGATCATTGAGACCGATATCAGGAATATGCAGACCAATGTGCGCACGATGGAAACGCACGTCGAAGCCGCACGCCAACACATTGATGGCGTGAAGGTAGAGGTCACTCAGCATGCAAGCGCTGCTGGTGAGGCGGCAAGGAATGCCAGAGAGAGTGAACAATCAGCCGAACGATATGCTGGAAGTGCGTGGAGGGCAACGTCTGAAATTGAGGCGAGCCTTGGTATCGGAATGTTCGAATATGACGAAGACGGCGACCTCATGCCCAAGGAATCACCGTCTAGGAGCTTGCTTTATGAGCTTGATGAAGATGGCGATATCATGCCATTGTGATTGAAAGGAGCGTGCCTAATGGCAACAAGAAACTTTGTCCCGCGCAAGAGCGGGGAAGGAAGCATCGGGACGAAAAAGAAGCATTGGGGTAGTGCATTTTTTGAAAAAGTGGCTGTCAAAACGCTCGAAGTGATTGACGGTGGGACAGAGAATGATGCGCAGCCTGCGACGATTGGATGGGCGAAATCAAAGGCACAAGAGTTGGTAAAAAGTGCGTTTGCATCTTTTGGTGTACGCTACATCATGTCGGAAAACGGCTATCTTTGTTTGGGTAGTCTATTTGGGAACATAAAGATACAGTGGGGATTTATAGATGGACGCTCCGTGACAAACGTTGATCAGTCCACTAAAATCACACTACCGATTGCAATCCAACAAGAATATTTTTCTTGCGGGAATGTCAATATTGCAGGTGGAAATGCTGATCATAGGTGGAAAACAACTCCACCGGTTGTAAGCACTATATTTTCTGGTGGGCAACTGTATGTGGCGAGTAACTATTTCGGATCTGGTTATGGTACCCGATGGTTCGTGATTGGTTTTTGATAGGAGGCTAGAAAAATGCTTGAACAACTATCCAAATTTGATACACAAGGAGTACGCGTCGCAACTGTGCTGTCAGGAGTGCATTACATGAGTGACGAGGAGCGGCAGACCTATCTCAATAAGGGCTACATCCCCATCTCCGAAGAGGACTATCAACACTATATCGGCAATCGCGGCACAGGCGACAACGGCACGGGCTACATCCGCGACCCCAAGACGGGTAAGCCCGTATCTGCACCGCCTGCTCCGCCCGTGGAAGCAGAGCTGCAAGACCAGCCTGTCGATGAGGAACGCCTTGCTGCCTTTGAGGCGATGGCGGCACAGGAAGCCCGCCTTGTCGCACAGGGGGAGCGCATCTCAGCAGTAGAAGCGGAACTTTCTGCACTGAAGGGAGGTGAAGGAAAATGAAGAAGTGGCCTTACATGATTCCGATCTACGCCTATCTCGTGCGTCGTGGAACATGGGCAATCTCTGAGGAGGATAAGAAGGACGATCAGAAAGTCGTCCCAGAGGTCTACCGCGAGGATGTAGCCGCGTACCTTGTCGAGCACACATTAGGATGAACATGAGCGCAGAATAGCCGTCATAGTGCATGGCGGCTATTTCTGTGCATGGAAAGGAGACAACGTATGGATTTTATGCCGGTTATTCAGCGTCTTACAGAGGGGTGGGGGGCAAAGGCGGGACTGTCCATTGCGCTCACCATTGCATATGAGGATCATGTGCAGATCTTCGCGGCGTTCGTGCTGCTTGTCTGCTTTGACCTTGCTACAAAGTGGCTTGCGCTTTCGCGGCAGCATCTTGTCGATACTGGTACCGACCAGCCGTCCCTGTGGCAGGCCTTTCGGAACGTGAGAAAAGCTCGCCGAGCAGGCTACATCAAGAGCGACATCATGCGCAAGCGGTTCGTTCCGAAGATCCTTACCTATTTCGGAGTCGTCTCAGCAGCCGTAGTACTTGACATCATCCTGGTCAAGACCCACGCGCCCGCATTTGCAGCGACACTTGTCATTGGGTATCTATCGCTCACCGAGTTCATTTCAATCCTTGAAAATATGCAGAGTTCGGGGATTGACGAGGCGGGGGCACTTGTCGAAATGGCACGCCGTAGAGGCGGCATTGGAAAAAGTTCAGGCGAGAGCCCTAATGGGAAAGGAGAAAAATAACATGGAACGCATCCCTATCGTAGAGACCTATCTGGACATCGACCACAACCAGCTCACCACGCGGCGTGTGACCGACCAGATCGTTATCCACCACACGGGGAATCCTACGGATGACGATCTCTCGGCGGAAGAGATCGACGCCTCTCACAAGGGGCAGGGGTGGACGTGCATCGGCTACCACTACGTCATCCGCAAGGACGGCACGGTGGAGCAGGGCAGACCGCATTGGAGGGTTGGGGCACACGCCTACATGGAGAACTCACACACCATTGGGATTCATGTGTGCGGGAATTTTGAGATTGGCGAGCCGACAGATCAGCAGATCGAAAGCCTTGCCATGCTCCTTGCGAATCTCTGCACCGACTACGGGCTGTCGATTGACCGCGATCACATCGTCGGGCACAGGGATCTGATGGCGACCGCGTGCCCTGGGGAGTATCTCTATGAGATGATGGATACGATTGTCGGGAAAGCGGCGTTTTATGCGGCGCAGTAATTGATTGGAGGTAAAATTATGAAGAGGGTTTTTATTTCGCAACCGATGCGTGGGCGTAAGCATGAAGAGATTCGTGCGGAACGTGATGCAATTTTGGCGCGGATTACGGAGCACTTTTATGGGGAGGGTGTAGAGGAGATCAAGAGTTTTCTTCCCAATGAGTTCCATACGGCGGGTTTTAAGAATGTTGCGCTGGCATATCTTGGAAAGAGTCTTATGTTGCTCGCGGATGCGGATGTTGCTGTGTTCGTGCAGGGGTATGCAGAGGCACGCGGTTGTCGTATCGAGCATGAGGCGGCGGTCGCGTACGGTGTGGAGCGCGTGTATGTGTAGGGGGGAGTGTCATGCTATATCGGGCGAGAGCTGTCGTTATAAGATACAGGGCGGCGTTGTTGGTGATGCTGTGTGTGGTGCTCCTCGGTGCTGCGTATGCGCTCGGACGGAGTTCTGCCTCGGAGCAGACGGCGGCGGAAAAGACCGCCGTCATGACGCAAGAGCAAACGCAGGACGCAGAGCAGCTACGGGCGCAGCTCGATATCTCCAAGAGTAACGCTGAGGCTCTGCAGCGGAGACTTGCGGAGGTACAGGCGGGACAGCGTGCGCCTACGGTTACGTACCATGTCACAGCTCCCACGGTGGAGCGTGCTGCGCAGGTAGTAGAGCGGCAGATCAGGGAGGACAATCCGACATTGCCACGGGCGGTGCGTGAGAAGTCTGATCGTACGGCCGTTACGCCGATTACAAAGGATAAGGACGGCAAGCAGTTGCCAACTGAGGAGCAGAAGGTTGACGTCTATAAGATCAACCTCCGAAAAGACCACCGCATTAAGGCGGGGGCATCCGTCATTGACGGCAAGCCGCTTATGTCGATTGGATATGAGCAGGGACGCTTTGAGGCTCTTGCGCATTTTGACGGCGGGCGATATAAGGGCGCGACGGTGATGTATAACGTCGCAGAGTGGTAATTGCTGCCCCGGGGCTTCGGCTTCGGGGCTTATTTTTTTATGCCCCTAAAAACATAACCATAAAAATAAAAAATATGTACATAAACCATTGATAATAATGTATATAAATACTATAATATAATCAAGATAAAGGTCAGGGGCACAAACCCCAGAAAGAGGAGGAAATCAAAATGAAAACAATTGCAACACGTCAGAATCTCTCGGTATACGAAATCAGCCGCTCGAAGATTCGGTACGCATGGGCTGATGGACGGATGACCACGGCAGCCGTAAATTACACGCAAGCTGGGCGGGCGTACTTCACCAGCCGCGGACGACGCATCCACCTAGACAGCCTCAATGGGAACTGCAACGAAATCTTTGTTTGAAAAACGGGAGGGGCGAAAGCCCCTCTTGTATCAAAAGGAGGAGAAACCATGGCAAAGAACAAGCAAATTTATATGAACCCCGCGCTTGCAGTGCTCGAAGCGGACGTGAAGGAGACAGGGACGAGCTTCTCTGCCCGCCTCGGCGAGATCGTCGAGCGGTATGGAATCCTACTCGACCTCGAAGAGCTGCCAGACTTCTCGGAGGAAGAGACGGAGATCCTAAGTGAGGTAATCTGCGGGGCAGGTGTCGACCGCCGCAAAGTGCGTGGACTCCACCTTGATGTGCTGGATGCCGCCTCCGGCACACAGGAGGAGCGTGATGCTCTGAGCAGGAAGGTCGAGGAAATGACTGCGGGGCAACGTATCAAATTGATTGAGATGCTGGGACAATGAAGAAAGGCATTTCGACGAAAGCGCCCCGCACATGTCGCAGGTGCGGGGTTGTTTTTGACGGCGGTCCGCGTGCGTGGTACTGCCCTGATTGCAGAGAAGTGCGACAGAGATTATATAAGGCAAGAGCTAAAGAAAACCGAAAGACGGGGAAGAGCATAACCCTTGGAGAAAGTATAGGGAAATGCGAAGTATGTGGGAAGGAGTTTGTCTATGCGGCGGCGCGGCAGAGATATTGCCCATACTGCGCAAAAGAGGCGTGGAAAGCATCCGATCGAGAGCAGGGGATAGAATATTATCACGCCCACAACACGGAAGAGAAGCGAACTGAGCGCAGCAAGAACAGGCGCGAAGTATATGCCAGAAGGCCTCGAAAAAAGTGTAAGGTCTGCGGGAAGGAAATACCTCTAGGGAGTTACAGGAAAAGATACTGCTCTGCTGGTTGCGCAAAAACCGCGCAACGGTATCAAGAAATGGAGAGCAAGTTACGAGCAGGGCGGCGTAAGAGCATCCCGACGTGGAGAGAATGGATAAAGCAACATAAGAAATAGAGGGACAGCGTATCGTGCGCCGTCCCCTCTGTTTTTTGTATTCAAAATTTGACAGCTTTTTGACAGCCAACATGTGAACGAAATAGAGCGATATAGGGGGATATAGGATAATGGAAGCCTTGTATATCAAGGGGAATCGCAATTTGCATGAGTGAAAAATCGACGTTTAAGTAACTCGAAATCAAGTGTGGTGATGAGCCACCGTGGGTTCGAATCCCACCCTCTCT
>ERZ773009.397-NODE-397-length-31727-cov-14.456713_pt1 | contig 31727 bp, 23 predicted proteins | sample MGYA00580663_ERZ773009 | MGnify/ENA primary metagenome ERZ773009 (study PRJEB29015, sample SAMEA2737969) | human oral metagenome | biome: human oral; feature: human-associated habitat; material: dental | place: China | collected 2026 ... | reverse complement strand
GGTGGGGGCGATGCTCGCCGAGGCCCGCGCGCGCCTGGCCGCCGTGGTGGACGCCGACCCGCACGAGGTGCTCTTCACCGGCGGGGGCACGGAGGCCGACGCGCTGGTGGTCTGCGGGCGCGTCCTGGCGGCGCGGGCTGCCGGCGTGCGGACGCCCCGGCTCGTCACCTCCCCTCTCGAGCACCCGGCGGTGCTCGATTCGTCCCGCACCGCCGCAGTGCGCCTGGGTGCCGAGCACGTCGAGGTCGCGGTCGACGCCGCCGGGCGGGTTAAGGTGGAGAGTCTGCGCCGGGCTGCACCGGGGGCCGCGCTGGTCAGCGTCATGGCGGCCAATAACGAGACCGGTGTCGTGCAGGACGTCGGCGGCCTGGTGGAGGCGGTGCGGGAGGCGACCGGAACGCGGCGGCCCCAGGGTGAGGGGTACGTGCCGGTGCACTCCGACGCCGTGGCGGCGCTGGGGAAGGTACCGGTGAGCCTGGCCGGCTGGGGGCTGGACGCCATGACGGTCGCCGGGCACAAGATCGGGGCGCCCGTCGGAGTGGGGGCGCTCGTGGCCGGGCGGGACTTGGCGCTCGTTCCGGCCACCGGCGGCGGACGGCAGGAGCGGGGGGTGCGTTCGGGCACCCAGGACGTCGTGGCGGCCAGGGCTCTGGCACTGGCCGCCGAGCTGGCGGCGGCCGAGCAAACAGCCGAGGGACAGCGTCTCGAGGCGCTACGGTCCCGCGTGCTGGAGGGGGCGCGGGATCTGCCGGGCGCCCATGCGACCCTGCCCGCCGACGCGGCGCACGTGCCGGGCACGGCCCACCTGTGGTTCGAGGACACCGACATCGAGGCGCTGCTCATGGGCCTCGACATGGCGGGCATCGACATCTCGGCCGGGTCGGCCTGCCACGCCGGGGTGGCGGGGCCCAGCCACGTCATGCTGGCGATGGGCTACGAGGAGGGTCCGGCGCGCTCGACGCTGCGGTGCTCCATGGGGCGAGGCACCACCGCCGACGACGTCGATCGACTGCTCGCGGCCCTGCCCGGGGCCCTCGAGACGGCGCGGCGGGCGGCCCGAGCGGGCTGAGCAGGGATGATCCTCGCAGCCGGCCATCGCCCTGTAAGCCTAACGATTCAGTTACGGCGGGCCCGCCAATGTGACGAGAGCAATAACCTATCCCGGTCCCCGAGGAATCCGAAGAAAGAGTGTCGATGGAGCTCTCACCACGCGCGCGCTCCGCGTGGGCCAAGTCCGGCTATGACCCGGAGCGGCGCCGCTGGCTTCCGCTCTGGCTGCACCTGCTCGACGCCGCCGCGGTGGCCGAGCACCTCGCCACGCATTGGCTGGCGCCCACTACTCGCGACCTCATTGAACGCGAATTCGCGGATTCGACGTCGGGGCTGGCTCCGACGGACGAGTTCGGGCTCCTCGCCTCCTGGATCGCCGGCGTCCACGACATCGGCAAGTGCACGCCGGCCTTCTCCGTCCAGGTCGATGGGCTCGACGACAGGATGAAGGAGGCGGGTCTGACCCACGAGCCGGTCGACCCCCTCGAGCGGCGCAAGGTCCCTCATGCTCTGGCGGGGCACCTGATCCTGGAGAACTGGCTCATGAACGATCATGGGTGGGACTTCGAATCCGCCGAAGCCCTAGCCTCCGTCGTCGGCGCCCATCACGGTATACCGCCGACGACGGCGGCTCTCACCACCGACTACTACGGGCACGAGCATCTTCTCGGTGACGAGGCGTGGGATACCGCCCGCCGCGAGTTGCTCGACCTCGTCACGCAGCGCACCGGCGCTGAGCCTCTGCTCCCCCGCTGGGCGCAACGGCGGTGGTCCCAGTCCTTCCTCGTCGAGCTGTCGGGACTGGTCATCGTAGCGGACTGGATCTCCTCGGCCGAAGACTACTTCCCCCTGCTCGGCCTCGACGAGGCCGGTACGAGCCTGCTCGTCACCGAAGCGCACGCCGAGCGCGCCGACGCCGGGCTGAGGCGTCTGGAAGTCCCCTCTCCATGGCGGCCCCGCGACGACGGCGCCGATCCCGACTCCCTGCTCGCCCGGCGCTTCGGTCTTCCTGCCGGCGCCCGCGCCACCGATGTTCAAACGCGCACGCTTCAAGCGGCCCGCACCATGGATCTGCCGGGGCTCCTCGTCGTCGAGGAGTCGACGGGAGGCGGTAAAACCGAAGCGGCCCTCATGGCCGCCGAGGTGCTCGCCGCCCGAACCGGCCGCTCCGGGGTGCTCTTCGCCCTGCCCACCCAGGCGACAACGGACGCCATGTTCTCCCGCGAGCTCGACTGGCTGAAGCGGATCGAGGAGGGGTACGCCGGCGAGGGCGCGCCGTCGGACTTCGCCGCTCAACTTCTGCACGGACGCTCGCGGCTGAACAAGGAGGCTCAGCGACTGCGACGCCGCGGCTACGAGATCCGAGACCGGCTCCTCGGCGCTCTCGGCGGCGAGGACGAGGAGGCCCGGCGCACTCCGCGCCCGGGAGACATCGGCCGCGACGAGGACGCCGTCAGAGCGGCTGGGAACCCGCGCAGTGCAGCATCAGCGCATGCGACCTTAGGCGATGCGGCCCGCCGTCAGGCCGACCTGGCGATCCTGGCCTGGTTCAGCGGACGCAAGAAGTCGATGCTGTCGGACTTCGTCGTCACCACCGTGGACCACCTGCTCTTCGGGGCGATGCGCTCCCCGCACCTGGCCATGCGGCACCTGGGACTGTCCCGCAAAGTCGTCATCGTCGACGAGGTGCACTCCTACTCCACCTATATGAATGTCTACCTGGATCGGATCCTGACCTGGCTCGCCGCCTACGGAGTGCCGGTGGTGCTCCTGTCGGCGACGCTGTCCGAGGCGCGGTGCACCGCCATGGTCGACGCCTATCGACGGGGCCTGCGTCTGTCGGCTGGAGAACGAGTCCCCACACGCCCCGACCTCGAGACCGTGCGCACCCCCTTCCCCTGCCTGGTCACCGCCGGCGGAGAGCGGATCGAGGTCGTCCCGACGTCGGCGGGGCGACGTAGCACGATCCGCCTCAAGCGGCTCATGAGGGACGCCCTGGTCCCGCTGCTGGAGGAGAGGCTGACCGATGGCGGCTGTGCGCTCATCGTCCGCAACACGGTGCGACGCGCACAGGAGACCTACGAACTGCTGCGGGAACGATTCGGCCAGGAGGTGAGCCTCACCCACGCCCGCTTCACCATCGGCGACCGGTTGGCGAAGGACGAGGATCTTCTGCGCCGCTTCGGACCTCCGCGCAGCGGCCCGACGCGCCCGCACCGGGCCATTGTCGTGGCCACGCAGGTGGTCGAGCAGTCCCTGGACGTCGATTTCGACCTGCTGGTGACGGACCTGGCGCCCATCGACCTGATTCTCCAGCGGATGGGCCGTCTGCATCGCCATGAGCGGCCGCGGCCGCCCTGGGTGTCCGCCCCCACCTGCTACATCGATTGGTTGCCGTCGACGTCATCCCCCGACCCTTCGCTGGAGCCGGGCGCCAAGGCGATCTACGGCGAGCAGGACATGCTCCTGAGCGCGGCCGCCCTGAACCGGGTCGTCGACGACTCGGGCACGATCACGATCCCCGACGACGTGCACGAGCTCATCGAGGCGGTCTACGGGGCCGACGTCCAAGGGCCACCGCTGTGGCACGAGGCCGTGGAGCACGCCCGTGAGGCGTATGCGCGGAAGAACCGCGCGAAGCACGACTCCGCTCAGGGCTTCCTGCTGAGCGAGCCCGAGCGGAACGGGGCGAGCTCCTCCCTGGTCGGCTGGCTGCATACGACGGCCTCCGACGACGAGGATAAGGGGCACGCCCAGGTGCGCGACGGCGAGGACTCCCTGGAGGTCATTCTCCTGGACCGGCGCTGGATCGGCGGTCAGGAGGAAATACGCACCCTGCCGCACGCACCGGAGTCCCCGGGAGCCCTGATCCCCACCGATCGCGTTCCGGACCGGAAGGTCGTGCGCGCCATGGCCCTGTCCGCCGTGAGACTGCCCGCCGGCATGACGAAGGGCAGCAGGCTCGACGACGCCATCGACGAGCTCGAGAAACGCGTCGTGCCCCCCTGGCAGGACGATCCGCAGCTGCGCGGGCAGCTGTTCCTCCTCCTGGAGGAAAGCCGGGCACAGCTGGCCGGTGCAACGCTCGAGTACTCCCCATCCACCGGACTGAAGGAGGTCCGTCCCGAATGACTTCGACTTTCAATCTTCTCGACGAGCCGTGGATCCGAGTGATCCGGCTCAACGGCGAGGCCAACGAGGTCTCTCTTCTCACTCTTTTCCAGGATGCCACGGATATTAAGAGCATCTACGGCGAGGTCGCCAGCCAGGACATTGCCGTCCTGCGTCTGCTCCTGGCGATCTGCCACCGGACCATGGACGGGCCGGAGGATCTGGACAGGTGGAGGGAGTACTGGCAGAAACCCGAGCTCCTGGGGCGGGACGCCGCCGCCTACCTGGAGAGGCACCGCGACCGTTTCGATCTGCGCGACCCGGAGCGTCCCTTCTTCCAGGTGGCGGGGATTCATGCGGCGTCGGGGAAGATCTCGGACCTGGAATCCCTCATCGTGGACGTTCCCAACGGCAACCAGTTCTTCACCACCCGCATCGCCGAGGGCTTGAATTCCATTGGCTGGGCGGAAGCGGCCCGGTGGCTGGTGCACGCCCATGCGTTCGACCCCTCCGGCATCCGCACCGGCGCCGTCGGCGACCCGCAGGTCAAGGGAGGAAGAGGCTATCCGATCGGGCCGGGGTGGACGGGGCGGATCGGCACCGTGAGCGTGGTGGGCGGAACGCTGGAGCGAACGCTGCTCCTCAACACCGTGGTCTGCGACGGGAAGACAGTCGGCCTCGACGGTGTTGATCCTGCACGCGATCTCGCCCCGTGGGAGCGTGAGGCCGACGGTCCGGCGGGCTCGCCCGCCCTGGAGCCCACGGGGCCCGTGTCCTGCTACACGTGGCAGACGCGCCGCATCCTCCTCCACGGCGACGACGAGCGCGTCACCGGACTGTTCCTCGGCAACGGTGACAAGACGACGCCCCAGAACCGCTATCTGGTGGAGCCCATGACCGCATGGCGCTTCTCCGAGCCCCAGACCAAGAAGCTGAAGTCGCCCGTCTACATGCCGCGCAAGCTGCCGGCGGACCGGGCGTTCTGGCGGGGGCTGTCGACCCTCGTGGCTCAGTTGAGCCCGAAGATCACGGTCAAGGACGCCGGGGATGCGCCCCGATACCGTTCCCCCGGCGTCGTCTCCTTCTACCAGGAACTCATGCGCCGCAGGATCGTGCCCGCGGGCGGCCTCATCCCCCTGCACGCCGTCGGCCTCGAATACGGGCCTAAAGAGGCGACAGTCACCGAACTCGTCGACGACGTCCTGACGCTGCCCGCCGGCCTGCTCAATCCTGAGAGCAAGCGCCTGGTCGCCGTCGTCCACGACACAATGGAGCAGACCGAGCAGGTGGCTGCGGCGCTGAGAAGCCTGGCCGGGAATCTGGACCGGGCTCACGGCGGGAGCCCGGAGACCGCCTCGGCCGCGCGCACGCGCGCCGGCGCGGACTTCTACCAGGTCATCGATGAGCGCTTCCCCCGCTGGCTCGCCTCCCTCGACGGAGCAGACCCGCACGTCGCCCGCGACCAGTGGCGCGGCCTCCTGCGCACCGAGGCCTGGAGGCAGCAGGAGGAGCTCGCCTCCGCCGTGCCCGGCACTACCTTCGCCGGACGCGGGGAGGGAAAGGGACGGATGGACGTCGGCAAGGCGCTGTTCTTCTTCCGCCGCGCTCTGAACGCGGCGGTGCCCGCACCCGCCCGGCAGGACGCCCAGTGAGAACAAGTGAGAACAGTAAGAACGCAGAAAGGACACCGGCATGACAGTGTCGGATACCAGCACACCCGCAGAGGTGTCGGGCGGGGCCCCGCCCGATGCCCGACGAGCCCGCCGCCTCGGGAGGATCGGCCTTCTGGTGAACCAGCGCATCGGCGGCGCACACGGCTTGCAGAAACGCTACCTCGACAACGAGTCACTGGGGCGCGCCGAGGTTGCCGCCCTGCGCAAGGGCGCGAACAGGGCTCCCGGTGAGCTGCCCGAGATCTGGGAGCTCACCCGCGTCGAGGTCCCCGACGGCGCCGGCGACGCTCCGACCCGGGAGGAGATCGCCGTTCACACGGCTATGACGCTCTACGCCGTCCACCAGCAATCGCGGTCCGAGTGCATGTTCGTGCCCGGAAGAGGCCTCGGACGCGCCGCTCACGAGCTGGTGGGCACGGACGAGGAGAATCCCTCCGCCCGGGCCCGCTTCAACGCCCTGGTCACCTCGACGACCGTGGCGGAGCTGCGCCACCACCTGCGGAACCTCGTCTCGCTGCTGAGATCCCGAGGTATTGCGTTGGACCACGCCATGCTCGCCGACGATATCGTCCGCTTCCAGCGCCCGGGCGGAGCTAAGAGCGTCCGCCTGGCCTGGGCCCGCCAGTACTACTCACTGCCCGCCGACGGCGCCGTCTCGGCCCCCGGCATCGACCACGACACCACCTCCACCAACCACGCATCCACCTCGGAGAACTGATCAATGAGCACCTACGTCGACATCCACATCATCCAGAATCTTCCGCCGTCCTGCGTCAATCGGGACGACTCGGGATCGCCGAAGTCCGCCATCTACGGCGGGGTGAGGCGGCTGCGTGTCTCCAGCCAGTCCTGGAAGCGGGCGGCGCGTCTGTACTTCGACGACCTGCTGGACGCCTCCGACGTCGGTGTGCGCACCAAGCGGGTCGCCGGGGTGCTCGCCGCGAAGATCGCCGAGGACGCACCGGAACTCACGGAGAGCGCCCTCTCCTTGGCGGAGGGGGTTTTCAAGACGGCCAAGATCAAGCTCTCGCCTCCGCGCGGTAAGAAGAATGCGCCTCAGGAATCGGGATACCTGATGTTCCTGTCCGCCGGACAGATCGGACGCCTCGCTGAGCTCGCCATTACCTCGGCCCGCGGTGGCGAGGCGCTCGACGCTCGGACGGTCAAGAAGATCTTCAAGGAGGCTCACGCCGTCGATATCGCGCTCTTCGGCCGCATGGTCGCCGATGACACCGATCTCAACGTCGACGCCGCCTGCCAGGTGGCTCACGCCATCTCCACGCACGCCGCGGAGAACGAGTACGACTTCTTCACCGCCGTCGACGATGAGAAGAGCCGTTCGGAAGAGGAGGAGGATGCGGGAGCGGGTATGATGGGGACGGTCGAGTTCTCCTCGGCCACGATGTACCGCTACGCTACCGTCAACCTCGACATGCTGGTTAAGAATCTCGGGGACGGTGAGGCGGCGCTGCGGGCGCTGGAGGTTTTCATCAAGGGATTCTGCCTGTCCATGCCGACCGGCAAGCAGAACACCTTCGCCAACCGGACCGTGCCCGAGACGGTGGTCGTCTCAGTCCGCGAGGACCAGCCGGTCTCCCTCGTGGGAGCGTTCGAGAAGCCGATTCCGCAGGACGCCGATCGCGGCTACGTCGACCGCTCGGTGGAGAGTCTGGTCCGGTACTCCTCGACGATCGAGGAGAACTACGGGCTGCGGCCGCTCGCCAGTCTCGTCGTCGCCCTCCAGGATTCCGAGGCCGTCTCGTCTGTCGGGGAACGCGTGTCCTTCGCGGACCTGCCCGGACGGGTCCGCGACATCGTGGCCCCGCGCGTACCCGGTCAGGAGCGGGCCTGATGACCGTTCTCCTCCTACGACTCGCGGGCCCGTTGCAGGCATGGGGGGTGAAATCCCGCTTCACGATCCGCGCCACGGAGCTCGCCCCGACCAAGAGCGGGATCATCGGCATGCTGGCGGCCGCTGTCGGACGGCGCCGAACGGATCCGATCGAGGACTTTCTCTCGCTGCGTTTCGGCGTGCGCAAAGACCAGCCGGGCACCGTGATCCGCGACTTCCACACGGCGAGACCCCTCGACGGCGGGGACTCCATGCCCCTATCGAACCGCTACTACCTCGCCGACGCCGTCTTCCTGGCGGGCATCGAGGGGGACGGGGCGCTCCTGGAGGGCATTGACGAAGCGCTCGGGCACCCGGTGTTCCCGCTGTACCTCGGGAGGCGATCATGTCCGCCGACGCCCCCGATCTCGTTGGGTCTGCGCGAGGCACCGCTGCTCGACGCTCTCAGAAAGGAGCGATGGCAGGCCTCCGAGTGGTTCCAACAGCGGTTCCGCCGGCGTCGCACCCCCTTCGACGCGGAGCTGCTCGTCGACCAGGAGGCCGTGCCCGCCGTGGAGCGAGGCACTGTCCGAAGCAGCCGCGATGTGCCCATCTCCTTCGATCCGCGGCGTCGCGACTACGGGCTCCGCCAGGTCGAACGACTGCTGGTGACTGTGGAAGCCCCCGCGGTGGACCTGCGCGACCCCATGATCGATGTGGAGGAGGCGGGACGGTGTTCCTGACGAAGATCGAGCTGGATCCGACACGACGGCTGGCACGCAAGTACCTGGGCTCGCCGCAGGTCATGCACGCCGTCGTTCTGGGCGCCGCCGGAGACAGTGGCGGGGGCGAGACGGACGACGGATCCGGCCGTGTTCTGTGGCGGGTGGACCGGGGCGCGATGACGACGTTGTACCTGCTCTCGCCCTCGGAGCCCGACTGCTCGCAGATCGTGACCGAAGCAGGGGCGGCAGGCGTGCCGGCCCGGACCCTCGACTACTCCCCGTTCCTGGAGCGCCTCGACGCCGACCAGCTATGGGCCTTCCGTCTGGCGGCGAACCCGTCCTACTCGGCCTCTCGGGGGCCGGGCATGCGCGGGAAGCGGTTCGGGCATGTCACCGTCGAGCAGCAGAGGCAATGGCTCCTCTCACGCGCCCCGGGATACGGTTTCGAACTCGTGCCCGCGGTCGCCGGGAGGGAGAGCGCTGAGCGGGTCGAGGACGCTGACGAATCGGCGAACCTTGTGGTCGTGCGCCGGGAGAGGCCCATTTTCTCACGACGACGGCCGGGCTCAAAGACGCATGACCGCGTCACGATCAACCGGACCGTCTACGAGGGAATTATGCACGTCACCGATCCGCAGGCTCTGCGTCATGTCCTCGTAACAGGGATCGGTCGCTCCAAAGCCTACGGGTGCGGGCTCCTGACTCTCGCACGAGTGAGACGAGGCTAAGGAATGGCCAGGATGCTGCCGGTTCCCGTGACGGCGCTCCCCCGTGTGCAGGATCGGATGTCTTTCCTCTACCTGGAGCACTGCGTCGTGCACCGGCAGGATGGTGCCCTGACCGCCCGCAACGACCAGGGCACCATCCATGTCCCCGCCGCCTCCCTAGTGGCTGTCCTCTTCGGCCCGGGAACGTCGGTCAGTCATCAGGCGATGAGTCTGCTCGGTGAATGCGGAACGACGGCGGTCTGGGTCGGTGAGCGCGGAGTTCGCTATTATGCGCACGGTCGCTCGCTGGCGACGTCCACCCGGCTTCTGATGGAGCAGGCGACCCGCGTTTCCTCGCCTCAAAAACGTCTGCGTGTAGCGCGTGAAATGTACTGCATGCGTTTTCACGGCGAGGACGTCGACGGTCTCACCATGCAGCAACTGCGAGGTCGCGAAGGCGCCCGGATCCGTGAGGTGTATCGGGAGAACTCGCGACGAACCGGTGTGCCATGGACCCGCAGGGAGTATCGGCCCGACGATTTCGAGGCATCGGACCCGATCAATCAGGCCCTCTCAGCGGCGCACGCCGCGCTGTACGGAGTCGTTCACGGCGTCATCGTGTCACTGGGCTGCTCACCGGGGCTCGGTTTTGTCCACACCGGACACGAACGATCCTTCGTGTACGACGTCGCAGACCTGTATAAGGCCGAGACGACGATCCCGATCTCCTTCGACGTGGTCGCCGAGGGAATGGACGACCTCACCGGCACGACTCGACGGCGCGTTCGAGACAGGATCTTCGAGCTGAAGGTCATAGAGCGAACGGTCAGGGACATCTATCAACTGCTCGGAGTCGACGAGCAGGAGGATATGAGCATCAACGTCGTCTCGCTATGGGACTACCAGCGGCGTGCCGTCACCGGTGGATCGAACTACGCCGGAGAGGACGCGGGAGGATGGTAGTGCTGATTCTGTCAGCAGCCCCGGCCTCACTGCGCGGGGCCATGACGCGATGGCTGCTCGAGGTCTCCCCCGGAGTCTTCGTCGGCCACCTCTCGGCTCGCGTCCGCGAGCAACTGTGGGAACTGGTCCGAGCGTACATAGGCGACGGGCGCGCGCTCCTGATCTGGTCGGTGCGCTCCGAGCAGCACTTCACCGTGGCCTCGCTGGGATACGACCGGGAGCCACTGGACGTCGAAGGCTGCCTCGTCATGCGTACCCCCTACCGGCAGATCGAAGGGTCGTCGTCGCAGGCCCTACCCGGCGCCGTTAAACCGGCGAAGGAGTCGTGGTCGATCGCTGCCCGGCGACGACGCTTCCGCAACTCAGCCGAGCGGTCCCTAGGTCACCAGTGAAGGCGAACGCCCCCTGGTAGGGTGGCCCACCGTTGGAATCACGCCGATCGCCAAGTGTAAACCCCGCGCGAGCGGGGATGATCCCTTCATCGTCACGAACGCCAAGGGCGCGTCCGCGTAAACCCCGCGCGAGCGGGGATGATCCCCACTCGGCGACTCGCTCTTTGCTGCCGGCCGCGTAAACCCCGCGCGAGCGGGGATGATCCGGGCACTTCATTGGAATCACTGCCGTCGCCGAGCGTAAACCCCGCGCGAGCGGGGATGATCCGTTCGCAGCCATGTTGCCGGCGATACCGGCGATGTAAACCCCGCGCGAGCGGGGATGATCCCTGGACTCCTTCACCGCCGGTGAGAATGTCGGCGTAAACCCCGCGCGAGCGGGGATGATCCGTAGGCGTCGAGCACGGAACGGTCCTCGGTGTGGTAAACCCCGCGCGAGCGGGGATGATCCCCGGACGACGGGGCACACGCCGGCGGGGTGTGTGTAAACCCCGCGCGAGCGGGGATGATCCCGCGGAACGGGTACCGGTAGCCGGTCACCGTGGGTAAACCCCGCGCGAGCGGGGATGATCCCACTGTGTGCTCTTAATTACGTCATAACACGTAGTAAACCCCGCGCGAGCGGGGATGATCCTTCACTTCCCTGCAAAAGGATACGAGAAAGGCGGTAAACCCCGCGCGAGCGGGGATGATCCGCGTCGGAACCAGATTGCTCTGCGTCTCGAGATGTAAACCCCGCGCGAGCGGGGATGATCCGTCGAGGACGGCGGAGCCACCAAGGGCGTGAAGGTAAACCCCGCGCGAGCGGGGATGATCCCGAATGCTATTACAGATCGCAGGGTACGGCGTCGTAAACCCCGCGCGAGCGGGGATGATCCGCCCAAATCCTCGGCGCCGCCGCACTAGACGACAGTAAACCCCGCGCGAGCGGGGATGATCCCCGCATCCGCGACGCCGCGCTCGATCGGAACGTGTAAACCCCGCGCGAGCGGGGATGATCCGACGGTGCGGCTGTCTGACGGGTCGTACGAGAAGTAAACCCCGCGCGAGCGGGGATGATCCCGACACATGACCCAAACCCTCACGGCCCTCACAGTAAACCCCGCGCGAGCGGGGATGATCCCGCGCAGGCTGCCGCCGGCGGCACATCGCAGCTGTAAACCCCGCGCGAGCGGGGATGATCCGGACGCCCTTGAGACGACAGGAAAGGCGCTGTCGTAAACCCCGCGCGAGCGGGGATGATCCCAGGAAGGCGCCGACCGCGGATGAGCTGAACAAGTAAACCCCGCGCGAGCGGGGATGATCCCACGATTCATTCGATCCTGAACTCACCGTCGATGTAAACCCCGCGCGAGCGGGGATGATCCGCAATGGGCTGGGAAAGACGAACACGCAACCCAGTAAACCCCGCGCGAGCGGGGATGATCCCAACGCAGATTACGATGCAAGCGGTTGCTTGGGGTAAACCCCGCGCGAGCGGGGATGATCCGCAACCGGGGCGGTCCTGCCGGCGACCGTGCAGGTAAACCCCGCGCGAGCGGGGATGATCCGTAGTTGGGGTAGAGGGTGGCGAGTGCGAATGTGTAAACCCCGCGCGAGCGGGGATGATCCTTTCCAGATACGTGAAACACCATTCGATAGCGGGTAAACCCCGCGCGAGCGGGGATGATCCTGCGGGACCCGTTGTTGAAGAGGATGGCTTGCTGTAAACCCCGCGCGAGCGGGGATGATCCTGTTCGATCGTCTTGTTGTGGGCGCGTCGGTCAGTAAACCCCGCGCGAGCGGGGATGATCCTACTCTTCCTGAACGCGGAAATCTTTTTCCGCGGTAAACCCCGCGCGAGCGGGGATGATCCCGTGGGGGCGACAGTGTACAATCCATTCAATGAGTAAACCCCGCGCGAGCGGGGATGATCCCGAAGCTCGAGTCTTCCTCGAACGAGAAGATCGGTAAACCCCGCGCGAGCGGGGATGATCCTGTCAGGCCGCCGATTGTGTATGTTTTGCCGACGTAAACCCCGCGCGAGCGGGGATGATCCCTCCAGATAGAGGACGTCTTTTATTTCGCCCTGGTAAACCCCGCGCGAGCGGGGATGATCCGGGCGGCGGACCATTCTGCGTCACGGGCCTGCAGTAAACCCCGCGCGAGCGGGGATGATCCCCCTCGTGCCGGTCTGCTGATCGCCGTCAGCGAGTAAACCCCGCGCGAGCGGGGATGATCCTGGGGAGCATGTCCTTACAGCCGCGGAAGTTGCGTAAACCCCGCGCGAGCGGGGATGATCCCCACTGCCAGGTCCGCACCGGTGTCGGCCGCAGGTAAACCCCGCGCGAGCGGGGATGATCCCGACGGCCTCGGCGGTCGGCTTGGCGACCTCGTGTAAACCCCGCGCGAGCGGGGATGATCCCGCGTCACGCTGGTAGGCGATACCGAACGTCTCGTAAACCCCGCGCGAGCGGGGATGATCCAGGGGCGGTGATGGTCGGGCTCTCCGTGTCGACGTAAACCCCGCGCGAGCGGGGATGATCCCATTCACGGGAGGTAGATCACCGAAAACTTCACGTAAACCCCGCGCGAGCGGGGATGATCCCGTCGAGGGACACCGTGCCCCAGTTCTGCGACCGTAAACCCCGCGCGAGCGGGGATGATCCCGACGTGTTGACCTGCGCCAGGTTCGGCATGACGTAAACCCCGCGCGAGCGGGGATGATCCCGGGGGCCAGGAGCAGCTGCGGGTAGCTCGAGAGTAAACCCCGCGCGAGCGGGGATGATCCGGGGGAAAAAAAGTAATGGACGAGATGCTCAAGGTAAACCCCGCGCGAGCGGGGATGATCCCTCCTCGGTGCCATCGGGCCACGTGATCGTGAGGGTAAACCCCGCGCGAGCGGGGATGATCCCGCCGGCGAGGTCCAGGCCGTCTACGCCGTAACGTAAACCCCGCGCGAGCGGGGATGATCCCATGTACCTCGCCGACCATGAGCTCAGCGGGCGGTAAACCCCGCGCGAGCGGGGATGATCCCGAGCCGAATGTTCTAGTGGAGCAGAGAGTAGAGTAAACCCCGCGCGAGCGGGGATGATCCTGTTTGGGTAGAAACAATGCGAGCCTGGGGTGGGTAAACCCCGCGCGAGCGGGGATGATCCTGCCCGATCCGGACACGTCTCAGGCGAGGGCGAGTAAACCCCGCGCGAGCGGGGATGATCCCCCCTGCACACCTCCAACGTAAATAGTAGTATCGTAAACCCCGCGCGAGCGGGGATGATCCCAGACGGACCGTTATTGGGGGCCGATGTTCGACGTAAACCCCGCGCGAGCGGGGATGATCCCGAAACTATGGTCCCGCAGTCCCAAGGGACTGCGTAAACCCCGCGCGAGCGGGGATGATCCCGGCATTGTGCGCCAGAGCAGTCCCCCGCTCGTGTAAACCCCGCGCGAGCGGGGATGATCCGAATGAACTCGGCCTTGAGCTTGACGGGGCTACGTAAACCCCGCGCGAGCGGGGATGATCCGTCACGACGCAGCAGACGGGTCTGTGGGTGATCGTAAACCCCGCGCGAGCGGGGATGATCCCCGTCCAAGGCGCAGGTCAGCAGCCTGACGAGCGTAAACCCCGCGCGAGCGGGGATGATCCCGGGACGCATCCGCCACCGTCTGCCGGGCCGAGGTAAACCCCGCGCGAGCGGGGATGATCCCTCGGATGATACGCGTATCCCCGTTCGTGAAAGGTAAACCCCGCGCGAGCGGGGATGATCCGGCGACGTCCTGCAGGTCCCGCAGCAGCTTCCCGTAAACCCCGCGCGAGCGGGGATGATCCCCCGTGGATGTACATCGACGACGCGTCCGTGATGTAAACCCCGCGCGAGCGGGGATGATCCCGCCTCATCCACCTCAGTGTCATGGTCGGACCGGTAAACCCCGCGCGAGCGGGGATGATCCCGCCAACGCCAGACGCAGCCGCCGCGAACAGCCGTAAACCCCGCGCGAGCGGGGATGATCCCGCTGAGGGTGACTCGTATGAGGCCCTGAAGCGGTAAACCCCGCGCGAGCGGGGATGATCCGCGGGAGAAGGTCCTGAGGAAGCTCGCCAGTCGGTAAACCCCGCGCGAGCGGGGATGATCCCGACTCCGCCCGCGTCTACGAGGTCCACTGACAGTAAACCCCGCGCGAGCGGGGATGATCCGCGCTCCTTGGAGGAGTATGCGGTAACGTCGACGTAAACCCCGCGCGAGCGGGGATGATCCGCCACTGTCCGCACCCGCTCCGGCTGCGCCGGGGTAAACCCCGCGCGAGCGGGGATGATCCGGACGGCGTTAAGGGTCATACGACTTTTGGTACGTAAACCCCGCGCGAGCGGGGATGATCCTGGCAGCCAGCGTGATCGCACGACGGCGACCTGGTAAACCCCGCGCGAGCGGGGATGATCCCGTTGACTGGTACCATGTTGCTCCTGGTCAGCCGGTAAACCCCGCGCGAGCGGGGATGATCCGTATGACGCGTCACAGCTGGTTGAAGAGATCGAGTAAACCCCGCGCGAGCGGGGATGATCCGTCCGACGATGCGACCGCCTGTGTGGCTGTGCGGTAAACCCCGCGCGAGCGGGGATGATCCCGCCACCAGCTGAGGCTCAGCCTCGGAGGGCTTGTAAACCCCGCGCGAGCGGGGATGATCCTGGTGTGTCCTATGACCCGCCCGGATCGCCTGCGTAAACCCCGCGCGAGCGGGGATGATCCGATTGAGGACGGTGGCGCCACCAAGGGCGTGAAGTAAACCCCGCGCGAGCGGGGATGATCCCATTTTCCCATTGTCCCGGCACAGGGTTGCCGTGTAAACCCCGCGCGAGCGGGGATGATCCCTATTTTTGGGCTTTGCAGCCGTCTTTGTGGCCGTAAACCCCGCGCGAGCGGGGATGATCCCTCCGAGTACAACCCGTGGTCAACCTCCGGTCGGTAAACCCCGCGCGAGCGGGGATGATCCGGCGGGCACCTCGCAGGAGGAGATGCGCGCTCAGGTAAACCCCGCGCGAGCGGGGATGATCCCGTCACCGTTGAGCAGAACCTGGAGCTGCTGGCGTAAACCCCGCGCGAGCGGGGATGATCCCAAGCCGGGAATTTCTCGGATCTGGTCGTGCCCGTAAACCCCGCGCGAGCGGGGCAATTACTCATCACCCCTCAGCCCTCGCCCGACCATCTCAGCCTCCCCACAATCACACCAGTGATTATTCTTCCCGATCAACGCGAACTACACGAGCACCCCTCTCGCCTCATGATCTCTTCTCGTGCGTGCGCAGGCCCTGCCGGGTCCCGGATACCAGCAGAGTCGGCCCGGCCAACAGACGCCGCGGCGACGAACCGACGCGCGCCGTCGACAACCACGTCACCGCTCGGCTCCCGAGCTCAATGCCCCATGTGCTCCATTTCTTCTCGGGCATCATCCGCAGCAAGAAATACGGGCAAGACGGCAGCCTGCGCCTCCGCGGAGCATCGCTCTTCAGGCGATGCTCCGCCCGAGGCCTTCCCGCCCCTCTTCCACAGCACGACGGCGCAGCCCCCTCGGATCCCGAACCTCACGACCACCTACTGCACGCAGTAGCCTGGCTACCGCCCTCGACGCACCACCAACCGCTATCACCCGACCACAGGAGACCCCATGCGCGTACTCGCGGCACTATCCGGCGGAGTCGACTCCGCTGTGGCCGCTGCCCGCGTTCTGGACGCCGGGCACGACGTCGTCGGAGTGCACATGGCCCTGACCCGCAACCGCGCCGCCACCCGCTCGGGCTCGCGCGGCTGCTGCTCCATCGAGGACGCCTCCGATGCCCGCTGGGCAGCCGAGATCCTCGGCATCCCCTTCTACGTGTGGGACTTGTCCGAGCAGTTCGAGGAGCGGGTCGTCGCCGATTTCCTCGCCGAGTACCGTGCGGGCCGCACTCCCAACCCCTGCGTGCGCTGCAACGAGCGCGTCAAGTTCGACGCCCTGCTCGAACGGGCCCTCGCCCTCGGCTTCGATGCCGTCGCCACCGGCCACTACGCCCGACTGACCGGGGGCGCCGCCACCGGCCACCCCGGCAGGACCGCTGGCCTGGAGCTGCGCCGCGCCGTCGACGCCGCTAAGGACCAGTCCTACGTACTCGCCATCTCCGGACGCGAAGGACTATCCCGCGCTCTCTTCCCCCTCGGCGATGCCCCCTCCAAAGCGGCTGTGCGCGCCGAGGCCGAGCGCCGCGGCCTGCCGGTGGCCGCCAAACCCGACTCCTACGACATCTGCTTCATCGCCGATGGCGACACTCGCGGATTTCTCACCCGCAGCCTCGGCACGAGCAAGGGGGCCCTCGTCTCCCCCGACGGCAAGATTCTGGGTACGCACTCCGGATACTTCGGCTTCACTGTCGGTCAGCGTCGAGGGCTGGGATTGACCCGCCCGGCCCCGGACGGACGCCCCCGCTACGTCATCGAAACTCGACCCGCCACCAACGAGGTGGTCGTCGGTCCTGCAGAACTCCTGCACCGCAGCGCCGTCGACGGCCAGGAGCTCGTCCTGCTGGCTGAGCCGAACCCGCTCGGCGAGGGCGCCGTCGGCTGGCGGGACGTGACCGTGCAGGTGCGCGCTCACGGACGGTCCGTACCGGCCGACGTCGCCGTCGACCCGGTGGCTCGAACCCTGCGGGCGGATCTGCGCCAGCCACTGCGGGGACTGGCGGCGGGGCAGTCCATCGTCATCTACGGCCCCGCGGACGCCGGCTCGGGCGGCGAACGGGCGCTCGCCCAGGCCACCGTCTCCCAATCTCGCTGACACGGCAGACCGGAGGGCGGTCAGCGCAAGGACATGTGCCGCTCGATCGCACGCACCGCCCACCAGACCAGCACCGCGGCGAGTAGCGGGCTCACGATGACACTTCCCGCACCCACGATCGCGGGATCAGTGTCCCCGCCGACCGATTCAAGGAACTCGGGCCACATCATGCGGGTCGTGAGATCTCCGGTGCCCACGTCGATGCTGAGGGGCAGGAAAAGGGTCGACACCAGACCGAGCAGCTGGTTGACCACGTACAGCACGACGAAACCGATCAGCGGCGCCCCGAAACCGGCATGGCTGTAACGCCCCTGGGCACCGATGCTCATAACAGCGGCGACCTCAACGATGAGCGCCGCGAAACCGATCAGAACGGAGACGATGAGGAACGTCGTCAGGCCCGGACCCGCAGCATCGGCAGCCGTGCGCACCGACTCCAGGATCTCGTTAAGACCGACCCCCTTACTGTGCGCCAGCGCGGCGCACCAGCCGACGAGACCGACCAGGGCGAACGCAACCGACATCAGCCCCATGAGGCAGGCGTAGAGGAGCTTGGCGGTCACGTGCACCCGGCCGCGCACCGGTACCGCCTGGGTGAGATAACCGCGCTGACCGTACATGGACTGCCAGTACTCGACCGCGATCTGAACCAGAACGACGACCGGCATCGCCACGAGCACCAGGGAGGCGGCAATCTGCATGAGCGCCGCCAGGCTGTCGACATCGGCCAGCAACCACCACAGCCCGAGGAACCCGAGCAGAACGACGATACAGACCCCGAGCGTGGCCGCATTGCGCCCCACTTGGGTGCGGATCTCCTCGGCGAAGAGCGTGCGAAGCATCAGCGGTACTCCTTCCGGAACAGGGCGTCCAGGCTCATGGAGTGAGCCTGACGCAGGTCATCGGCGTCGCCGGCCAGCAGCAGGTGCCCGTCCTTGAGGAAGACGACCGAGTCGACGATCGGCTCGACGTCGGCGATCAGATGAGTGGAGATGAGCATGAGAGCATGCGGGTCGAAATCACGCAGGACGCCGTCGAGGACGATCTCGCGGGCGGTGGGATCCACACCGGAGATGGGTTCGTCGAGCAGGTAGACGCGGGCACGCCGGCTCATGGCCAGGGCGATGCGCAGCTTCTCCCCCATGCCCTTGCTCATCTCCTTGATGGAACGATCGACGGGCAATGCGAAGAAGTCGACAAGACGATGGGCCTTATCGGCATCGAAGTCGGCGAACAGGCGGGAGAACTGGGCGATCGCCCGCGGCGGCGTCATGCGCGTGGGCAAGAACTCAGCATCAGGCAGGAAGGACACGAAATCCTTGGACTGCGGTCCCGGGGCGTGTCCGCCGAGAAGCACCTCGCCCTCGTAGTCGGCCAGAACCCCGGCGAGGATCTTGAGCAGGGTGGTCTTGCCGCAGCCGTTGGGACCCATGAGACCGACGATGCGTCCGGCAGGCAGGGCCAGGCTCAGATCGTTCAGGGCGGACCGTCCGCGGTAGGTCTTGGTCAGGCGACGCACGGTGACCAGCGGCGGGGCCCCGTCCAAGGAGGCGATGACACCGGGAGGGGCATCGGGGCGCTCGGCATCCAGCGACGCGGCCGTCGGTGACGTACTCATGAGGTCTCTCCTGATTCCTGAATGGGATGATCCGGCCACCGTTCGGTCAGCACCTCGCCCGCCTGAGCGAGATCCATACCGATGGCGGTGACAGCGGTGATGAAGGTGTCCGCGGCGCCGACGGCGAGCTCGCGGCGGGTGGCATCGAGCACCCCGGTATCCGCGGTGACGAAGCGCCCGGCCGTACGCTCGGCCGTCGTCAGGCCGGAGCGGTCGAGCTCGGCCAGGGCTCGCTGGACGGTGTTGGGATTGACTCCGGTATCCGCAGCGAGGTCACGCACACTGGGGATCCGGGTCCCGGGGACCCATGCGCCGGTGACGATTCGCAGGCGGAAGTCGTCGACCAGCTGAATCCAGATCGGACGGGAATCGTCGATCGGCACGGGCCCTCCTCGGGTCGGATGGATAGGACACGGCTCATGAGCACAGCCGGACGGCCTCGTCAGACCATCTGTATGACTGCATTAATATAGTGACACAGACGAGCAGGGCCGTCAACCCGTCCGGCCGCCGCCTGCACCTGCCTGCGAAGTCGCCCCGCCCCACCCCCGGAACGCCCTGCACCATCGGTTCGACGTGTTCGGACACTCACGTCATCTCCCCCGTCCGCGGAAGAGTCGCGGAGGCCGAAACCAGGAAAGACTCACCTGTTATGCGAATTCCGAACGTGCACAAGAACGCGCCCGGCCCCGCCCGAGCGCCGTACCCGATCACTCGTCGACACCCTTAGTAATCCCCGGGATACCAACGTTCTGAAAAACCGTTCACGGAACGTCCCACGATGACGTTGCCGACCGCCGGACACACCTCTACCTTGAATTACGTCATCAACCGAGCACCACCGATCGCCTCAGGGGAGGACCCATTATGTCGACCGTCACCGCCATCAAGTCCTGCGCCACCACCGCCTGCGCCTACAACCACGGAGGCTGCACCGCCTTCGCCATTACGGTCGGCGGCGACTCCACCGACCCGGCCTGCTCCACCTTCGTCAGCCTCGACGCCCGCGGCGGCCTGCCGGTGGCCGAGGGTCACGTAGGCGCCTGCCAGCGCCTGGAGTGCATCCACAACACCGATCTCATGTGCACCGCCGACGCCATCACCATTGGCGCCGACACCGCCACCTGCCAGTCCTATAAGGCTCGCTGACACCGGATATCCGATTCCCCGGGGCACCCGAGGAGCAATAAGACGACGGTGGGCAGACCCGTGACGGGTCTGCCCACCGTCGTGTCCACCGCCCGGGCTCCGCTACGGGAGCAGACCGCCGACTAGGGCATCTTGAACCAGGCTGCGCAGCCGCCGTCCGGCCTCATGAGCGCAGGTCGTTCCCGGAGGCAGGAGGATCTGGATGGTGTCGGCGCCCTCGCGTTGCAACCGCAGGAGAGTGACGGCATGCGGGGAGACGTCCACGCACAGCACCCGCCCCAGCAGAGCGGTGCACAGTCCCTCGGTCGACCGCCTGGAGCAGACGACACCGGGGATGGTGCCCTGCTCGACCCCCTCGCACAGCACCCCGAGCGCCTCCTCGCCAAGGGCCTTGACCTCGTCCTGGGCACTGAAGGTCTCGAAGGCGGACCACAGCAGGGGGCGAACGCCCTTGGCGTCGGGGTCGAGCACCTCCTCGATCGTGTGACCGCTGATGCCCATGGCGTCATGGACCATGATCCGACCGCTCTCGATGACGCCCAGACGTCCGCCCGGGGCGCTGGCGAGAGCGGCCAGATCCGTCAACGGATCCTCGCCGGTGATCGAGCAGTGGCAGCCGGCCACGGATCCGGACAGGACGGCGTCGCACTGGACATCGTCGAGCCAGGTGAGCATGCCCAGGAGGTGGACGGTCGCAGTGGTGATGCGCAGGCCGGGCTCGGCCGCCTCAAGGGTGACGTCGAGGCGCACCTCCACCGGGGACTCATTCGGCACGGAGACCATCGGATGCCCGACTGCCGGATGGGCGGCCACAATGATGCTGCCGGTCACGTCGAGCGCGTGGAGGACGAGCTGAGAGGGCGCACCGGCGTCGAGCCGGTAGGCGGTCAGAGTGGCGCAGCCCGCTCCGGATAGGAGGCGTCGCGCCATGCGACGCGACGCGATGGTGGTCTGCGGCGTGCGGTCCCCGCTGATGGACGTCACGGTTCCTCAATTCCCGGTCGTTGGGACTGTTGAGGGTAAGGCTAGCCTCGTCAGCCCCTCCAAGCGAACAGTCGGCCGCCCACCGGACGCCGTCCCGTCGCAGGGGCGTATAAGCGGGCCCGGCACGGGTCACGCTCGGTTAAGCGCGCAGCCGCTTCAGCTCATCGACCAGTTGGGGAACGACCTCGACGACATCACCGACGACCCCGAAATCAGCCATCTCGAAGATCGGAGCCTCGGAGTCGTCGCACACGGCCACGACGGTACCGGCGCCCTGGATGCCGCTGGTGTGGTGGACCGCCCCGGACACGCCCAATCCGATGTACAGGCGCGGAGCAATCGAAACACCGGTCTGCCCGATCTGGGCGGACCGTCCGATCCACCCCTCGTCGCAGGCCACTCGCGTGGCGCCCACGGCCGCGCCCAGCGGGTCGGCCAGCGAATGCACCAGCTCGAAGTCGCCGTCCACACCGCGCCCGCCCACTACGACGATGCGCGCCTCGGCCAGATCCGGCCCGGCGGCCGCGGCGGTGCGCTCCCGAGAGACCAGCCGTACGGCGGCCGCCTCCTCGCTCACCGAGACCTCAAGAGTCTCGACCGGCAGGGGTGCGGCGCCTCCGACGGCGACCTCAACGGACCCGGGCCGCACGGCCACGACCGGCGGATGCTCGACGTCCGCGGCCACGCTCACGGTGGTCGACCAGGAGCCGGACAGAACCAGCTTGGAGGCGCGCAGATGGCCGCCCGCCACGTGCAGGTCGGCGACGTCACCGGTGCAGGCCGAGTCCAGAAGAACGGCAGTGCGGGCGGCGACCTCCTTGCCGCGGTAATCGCTGGTCACCAGCACCGCCCCGGGGACGACCAGGGTGACGGCGGCGGCGAGGGCGTCGGCTGCAACGCCGGCCTGCGTACGCTCCCCGCCCAGATCGGCCTCCAGCAGACGAGTGGCTCCGGCGGCGGCCAGGGCGGCGCGGGCGTCGTCGTCCACCGGCCCCGTGGCCAGGGCGACGACGTCGCCGGCGGTCAGAGTGCGGGCGGCGGTGGCGAGCTCGAGGGCGGGGCCGGTGGGGCGCGCGCCGTCGACGTCGACGAGCACGAGGACGGGTGCGTCGAGGGTCTCAGTCATGATCTTCTTGTCTTCCCTGTGTCTTGCCTGCGCGTCTTCGCCCGCGCTTAGACGAGCCTGTTGTCCACGAGCCAGGCGGCGAGCTCGCGCCCGGCCTCCCCGGCGTCGGTGCGGATGATGCCGGCCTGGCGGGCGGGCCTGGCTCTGGCCTCGACCACGTCGACGCCGGACCGGCGCGGCTGGATCCCCAGGTCCGCCAGATCCCAGGTGTCCACGGGCTTCTTCTTGGCGGCGCGCATGGCGGCGAAGTTGGGATAGCGCGGCTCGTTGGCCTGATCGGTCACGGATACGAGTGCGGGCAGCGGGGCGGACAGGACCTCGGTCAACGTGCCGGTGGTGCGGGTGACCGTGATGTCCTCCGTACTCGCCTCGAAGGAGCTCGCCAGGGTCAGGGCGGGCACGTGCAGGGCCGCGGCGAGCGCCCCCGGCAGCATGGAGGTCATGGCGTCCAGGGCGGCCATGCCGGTGACGACCAGGTCGACATCACCCACGCCCGCACCGGACTCCACCCCGCCGATGCGTCCGACGGCGGCCGCGAGCGCATGCGCGGTGACCACGACGTCGGCGCCGGCCAGGTCGTCATCGCTCACCACGACGCCGGAGTCGGCGCCCATCTGCAGGGCGCGGCGGACGGCCTCCTCGGAATCCTCGGGACCCATGGTCAGGGCCACGACCTCGCCCCCCAGCTCCTCGACGAGGCCGACGGCGGCCTCGACCGCATTCTCGTCGAGCTCGTTGAGGACATCGTCCTCGCCGCGGACGAGGCGGGCGTCCTCCAGGCGGCGTTCGGACTGCACGTCAGGGACGTGCTTGATGCAGACCACGATTTTCATGCTCACAAGATTGCCATATCCGGGCGCCCGCGCCGATGAGCGCTGAGTCACGTGACCGTTCCGGCTGGCGGGGTCCGGCGGCCCCCCGCCCGGTCCGGTCGACCGTCCTGACCCGAACCGGTCGAGGCGTGTCCCACGCCTCCTCGAGTGGCTGACCCGCACGCGTGCACCGACAATGAGTCTCATGTCCCTCTCGCCAGAGCCACAACCGGCTGCCCTTGCCGCCTCCGACGCGGCGGACCGCACCCGTCTGGGCGTCTGCCTGACCTGGGACGGTGCCGACTTCGTCGTCGTCGCACCGCGCGCCGCCGCCGTCGACCTGTGCCTGATCGACACCGACGACGCCGGGGACGTCATCGCCGAACGCCGGGTGGGCCTGCACGGCCCCAGACTCGGGGTGTGGAGCGCCCACGTTCCCGGCGTGCGCGCGGGCCAGCGCTACGGATACCGGGTCCACGGACCGTGGGACCCCTCCGAGGGCATGCTGTTCAACCCCCGCAAGCTTCTGCTCGACCCCTATGCGCGCGCCATCGACGGCGCGCCGCAGTTGGGCCCCGAACTGTACGCGCACGCCGTCGAGGAGGATCTGTCCCCCACCTTCGTGCCCTTCGTCCCCTCCGAGCTCGACTCAGCCGGGCACGTCGCTCTGGGCGTGGTTACTGGCGAGCAGTTCGCGGTCGTGCCCGGCCCCAAGGTGCCCGACGGGCGCACCGTCGTCTACGAAACGCACGTCAAGGGCTTCACCCGCACCATGCCCGGCGTACCCCCCGAGCTGCGCGGCACTTACGCGGGTCTGGCCCACCCCGCCTCCATCGAGCATCTGCGCTCCCTGGGCGTGACCACCGTCGAGCTGCTGCCCATCCACGCCGCCTTCTCCGAGGCCTTCCTCCTCCAGCGGGGGCGCACCAACTACTGGGGGTACTCGACCCTGTCCTACTTCGCCCCGGAGCCGTCCTACGCCACCGCCACGGCTCAGGCGGCCGGCCCCCAGGCCGTCCTCGACGAACTGCGCGGCATGGTTTCGCTGCTGCACGAGGCGGGCCTCGAAGTGATCATGGACGTGGTCTACAACCACACATGCGAGTCGGGGGCGGACGGGCCGACCCTGTCCCTGCGCGGCCTGGACAACCGGGAGTACTACCTCCACGCCCCGCATCAGCCGGCCCAGTACATCGATGTCACGGGCACCGGCAACACGGTCGACTTCCGCTCCACGCGCGCCGTCCAGCTGGTGCTCGACTCCCTGCGCTACTGGGCCGGGGACGTGGGCGTCGACGGCTTCCGATTCGACCTGGCGGTCACCCTGGGGCGCGACGCCTCGGAGTTCCATCCCCGCCATCCCCTGCTCATCGGCATGTCCACCGACCCGATCCTGCGCGGCGTCAAGCTCATCGCCGAACCGTGGGACATCGGCCCGGGCGGCTGGCGCACCGGCCAGTTCCCTCTGCCCTTCCACGACTGGAACGATCGGTACCGCGGTACGGTGCGCTCCTTCTGGCTGCGCGACGCCTCTGAAATATCCAAGGGGCGTCTGGGCTCCGATCTGCGGGATCTGGCCACGCGCCTGTCGGGCAGCGCCGACATCTTCAGCTACGGGGAGCTGCCCGGCGGGCGCGGCCCTCTGGGCAGCGTCAACTTCGTGACCGCCCACGACGGGTTCACTCTGCGCGACCTGGTCTCCTACGACTACAAGCACAACCTCGCCAACGGCGAGGACAACCGCGACGGCACCGACGACAACCGCTCGTGGAACCACGGCTTCGAGGGGCCGCTGCCCGAGGGCATGGGCGGGGGGCCCATTGAAATGCTGCGGCGCCGCTCGTCCCGCAACGTGCTGGCCACACTGTTCGTCAGCGCCGGTACGCCGATGCTGCTGGGCGGCGACGAAATGGGTCGCACCCAGGACGGCAACAACAACTCCTACTGCCAGGACTCCCCGATCTCCTGGTACGACTGGAAGCTGGCTCCATGGCAGTGCGACCTGCTGGCCACCGCCCGGTTCCTCGTGGGTCTGCGAGAGGCCCACCCCGTGCTGCGCCCCGAGGTCTTCGCCACCGGCGCCGCCCCGGAAGGGGATACGATGCCGGATCTATCCTGGTTCCGCGCCGACGGCGTCCCCATGGGCCCGGAGGCCTGGCACGGACCGTGGACGCGTGTGATCCAGATGCTGCGCAATGGCGGACCTGTGGCGGACAGGGACCTGCTGGTGGTCATCAACGGCTGGCTCGACCAGGTCGACGTCACGCTGCCCGACGGGCACGGCACGGACTGGCATCTGATGTGGGATTCGACGTGGGCGGTGCCGCGCCCGCACACCTCCGCCTTCGCGCTGGCTCACAGGGTCAGACGCGGCGCGGCCCGCACCCGTGTCATCCGGCCCTCCCAGGACAGACCGTGGCGCTCGGCCGACTGCCGGCATGACCGGCCCGGCGACACGACGACCCTGGATGCGCTGAGCATGCGGATCTACCTGTCGGGTGAGGTGCTGGAAGCCCGGAAGTCCTGAAGCCGTCGGTCTGCGGACCCCGCGCACGCGCACTGCGGCACTCACTCGGAGGCGATCGCCTCCAGGACCGGCAGCCGGACGGCCCGAGCCGCGGGCCACAGGGCGGCCAGAACCCCGACGACGATGGCGCTGGCGAGCATGACCGCCAGCTGGGACCACGGGATGACGAGCCTGGCGAGCCCCTGATCGGCCAGGACCGAACGCAGGGCCCCGGCGAGCAGCACGCCGACGCCGCCGCCCAGCACCGTGCCGTAGACGGCGGTGAGCACGGACTCGCATATGATCTCGCCCGACACCTGCGCCCGTCCCAGGCCGACGGCGCGCATGAGCCCGATCTCGCGGGTCCGCTCCGACACCGACAGGACGAGGGTGTTGACGATGCCGAGCACGGCGATGACCAGGGACAGGCCCAGCAGCGCGTAGAGCACGGCGAGCATGGTATCGGCTCTCTGGCCGACCTGGTCGGACAATTCTCCGGCGTCCACGACCTCGAAGACGTACGTCGGGGCGATGATCCGCTGGATCTCGGACTTGACGGCGTCGATGTCGGCTCCATCGCGCACGTGGACGAACACGCCCAGCGGAGAGGCCAGGACCTGCTCCGGGTCGCCAGTCGTTCGAGTGGACCACGAACCCACAGCGGCCGCCAGCTGCGGGGTGGTGTAGAGGGTGCCGACGATCCCCTTGGAATCGGCGATCGCCGAAACGGTGGCCGTCACCGACCCCGTCGGCCCGGTGACGGTGACCTCGTCGCCGAGCTGGAGGCCGGAGTTCGCGAAGGCCGCGACATGGGTGGCGTCGAGCGAGTCGAAGGAGCCGGCGGTCACGTTCGGATCGTAGAACTCGGGGTAGCGCTGCGGGTCAACGGCGACCACGTACCCCGTGTCCTCGCTGCCGTCCGGCTTGGTCACGGTGTCCGTGTAGGCGGTGTAGCCGGTGGTGGCCTCGACGCTGTCGAGCTCGCCGATCCTCTCGGTCATATCGGCGGGCAGGGGCACGAGCTGGGTCGAGTTCACGGGTGTGCGGACCATGAGGTCGGCGTGCATGGAATCGTTGACGATATCGGAGATCGAGGCCCGCATGGAGGAGGCGATGATCGCCCCCGCGCACACCAGGGCCATGCCGACGACCAGGGCCGCCGACGTCGCCGCCGTCCTGCGGGGCGCCGCCGCGAGGTTGCGCGCCGCCAGCCGGCCGACGGGCCGCACGAGGCGCAGCGGTATCGCCAGAACGGCGATGGTCCGCCGGGCGAGCACCGGGGAGGCGACGAGCAGGCCGAGAACGAGGGCCCCTGCGCCGATGCCCAGCACGGCGCTCCGGTGAGGCAGGTCCGCCCGAACCCAGGCGGCTATCGCGCCGGCCAGGCCCGCGGCCGCCATGAGCATCCCGAGCGTCCCGCGCAGACGCAGAGGCTTCTCCCGCGCCCCCGAGGTTCCCCGCATGGCCTCCACCGGCGGGGTGAGGGCGGCGTCGCGCGCCGGCAGGAGGGCGCCGATGATGGTCACGAGCAGGCCGACGACGATGGAGACGGCGACTACGCCGACGGTCACGGGCACCCCTCCGGGCAGGGGCATTCCGTAGGCCTCCAGGCCGATCACGAGCAGGCGGGTCAGGCCGGCCCCGCCCGCGACGCCGATGAGCGATCCGGCCAGCCCGACGACGACGGCCTGGAGGAGCACCGTGGCGAACACGGAGGTGGGTGAGGCACCGACCGCCCGCAGCAGGGCGAACTCCTTCTGCCGCTGGCGCACGCTCATGGCGAAAGTGTTCATGATGATGAACGAACCGACGAACATCGCCAGGACCACGAAGACCAGCAGGAAGGTTTGAACGTAGCCGAGGATCGACTCGATGTATTCGTTCTGCTCGTCGAGGCGCTCGGCGCGGGTCTGAAGGCGCGCCCCATCGGGCAGCAGGGTCGAGATCTGGTGGCGGACGGCGGCGGCGTCGGCCCCGTCGGCGAGGTAGACGGCGATGGAAGTCACCTTCGGTCCGGCCGAACCGACGGCGTCGGCCGCACCCGCGGCACTCGCGGAGCCCGCCGCGGTCCCCTCCATGAACCAGGTCGGGTCGATGCCCACGATCGTGGCGCCCGCCATGGACGTGCCGTAGGTGAACTCGCCGACGACCCTGACTTCGGTCGGTACGCCGTTGAGCACGAGGTGGGTCGTGTCGCCGACGCTCAGACCCGAGCGCTTGAGCGCGTCCGACTCCAGGACGATCTGGTCGCGGCCGGTCGGCGCGGTGCCCGCGACTATCGTTCTGCCGGGCTCACCGGAGTAGAAGGGCAGGACCATGGTCGGAGCGCCGGTGGAGGTCACCGGCGTGTCGTCGGCCCCGACGAGAGTGGCGGGCGCCGAACTGTAAGGGTGGGCGGACTCAACGCCGTCGACCCCCGCGATCGTCTCCGCGAGGGAGGCGTCGATCCGCTCGGTCATGATGCTGCCGTCATTGTTGGACTGCCCGCGGATCGGCTGGCCCGTCACGTACAGGTCGGCCGTCATGGTCGAGGACGTCAGCGCTGAGAAGGTGTCCGACAGGACCCCGCGCAGGGCGAGGGTGCCGGACAGGAAGGTCACGCCGAGGACGACGGCGAGGACCGTCAGGAGGAACTGCCCGATATGGGTGCGCACCGAACGCAGGGCGACACGGGTCACGAGAGGGCCTCCTTCCGCGCAGCGGAGCCCCAGCCTCCGGCGGATCCCAGGTCGTGCAGGGCCGCGAGAATCCGGTCGCGGTCCGGGGCATCCATCTGGGCCACGAGGCGCCCGTCGCGCAGGAAGAGGACGGTGTCCGCCCAGGCGGCGGCATCCGCCTCGTGAGTCACCATGACGACGCTCTGGGCGAAATCGTCGACAGCCGAGCGCAGGACGGCCAGAACCTGCTCGGTGGTCCGTGAGTCGAGGTTGCCGGTGGGCTCATCGGCGAAGACGACCGCGGGCCGCCCCACGAGGGAGCGGGCGCAGGCGGTGCGTTGGACCTGGCCGCCGGACAGCTCGGCGGGCCGGTGGGAGAGCCGGTCCGCGAGCCCGACCGCCTCGACGACCTGATCGAAGCGGCTGCGCTCGACCTTCCGGCGGGCGATGTCCATGGGCAGGGTGATGTTCTCCCCCGCGGTCAGGGAGGGCACCAGGTTGAAGGACTGGAAGATGAAGCCGATGCGCTCTCGCCGCAGCTTGGTCAGGCGTCTTTGGCTCATCGAGGTGATCTTCTGGCCATCGAGGTCGATCGACCCGGAGGTGGCGGACTCCAGGCCGGCCAGGCAGTGCATGAGCGTGGACTTGCCCGAGCCGGAGGGCCCCATGACGGCGGTGAACCGAGCACGCGCAACGGACACGTCCACCTGATCCAGGGCAGTCACCGCGTTCTCCCCGCGCCCGTAGATCTTGGTCAGGGCACGGGCGGTGACGACGGGATCCTCGACCACACGGTGCGTGAGGAGACCGGACCCCTCACGAGGGCGCGGCTGCCCGTCTCCGCTCCGGTCCTCGTCGTGCCGCGCCGGACCCGTCCCGTCAGGACGCGAGGCGCCTCGATCGTGCTCGTTGCTCTGCTGACTCATGGGGCGTAAGTATGGCAGCGGCGGTTCGTGGTGCCCATCGGGGACACCTCCTATCCGCGCATGGGGGACATCCCCCATCACCCCGCCCTGGATCCGCATGGTGGGGCGCCGTGCGCATCGGCCCGTCCCCGCGGCGCTCGGCCGCCTCTAGGATGGCGCTATGACGCAGACCCCGGTCGACCCCGCCACGTCCCCCGTGTCCCCCGCCCTCTCGGCCGCCGAGGAGGCCTTGGCCACCAGCACCGACGCCGCCTCGCTGGCGCACTCGGTGACTCGGTCCGCCCAGATCGAGGCCGACCTGGACGTCAACCCGGACCGCTACCGCATGCTCACCGGCGTGCGCCCCACGGGCAATATGCACCTGGGTCACTACTTCGGCACCATGCACGCGTGGAAGCCGATCCAGGACCGCGGCGTCGACACCTGGATTCTCATCGCCGACTACCAGGTCATCACCGACCGCGACGGCGTGGGCCCCATCCGCGAGCGCGTCCTGTCGCTGGTGGCCGACACCCTGGCCGTGGGCGTGGACCCGGACCGCTCGACGATCTTCACCCACTCGGCCGTGCCAGCGGCCAACCAGCTCATGCTGCCCTTCCTGTCGCTGGTCACCGAGGCCGAACTGCACCGCAACCCCACCGTCAAGGCGGAGCTGGAAGCCACCAACGGGCGCGCCATGAGCGGGCTGCTGCTGACCTACCCGGTGCACCAGGCGGCCGACATCCTCTTCTGCCAGGCCAATCTCGTGCCGGTCGGCAAGGATCAGCTCCCGCATCTGGAGCAGGCCCGGCTGATCGCCCAACGCTTCGATAAGCGCTACGGGCGCGCCGTCAAGAAGCACCCGGTCTTCCGCCGCCCGGAGGCTCTCCTCTCCGAGGCGCCGCTGCTCCTGGGCCTGGACGGGGAGAAGATGAGCAAGTCGCGCGGCAACACCATCGCCCTGCGCATGAGCGCCGATGAGACCGCCAAGGTCCTCAGGAAGGCGAAGACGGACTCCGACCGGCGCATCACCTATGACTCGGCCGCCCGCCCGGAGGTCGCCAATCTGCTCAGGCTGGCGTCCTTGTGCGGGGCGGGCGCTCCCGAGGAGCTGGCGGAGCGGATCGGCGACGGCGGGGCGGGGACCCTCAAGAGGATCACGACCGAGGCGGTCAACGAGTTCTTCGCCCCGATCCGCGCGCGCCGGGCCGAGTTCGCGGCTGACGAAGGGTTCCTGCTCGGCGTGCTCCATGCGGGCAATGAGCGGGCGAACGCCGTGGCGAATGAGACGCTGGAGGCCGTGCGCACCGCCATGGGCATGGATTACTGAACCTGTACTGAGACCGCCGGGATCCGTCCATGAGCGACATCGTTCTGCGCGATCTGGAACCCGAGGAGCTCGATTCACCCGAATTGCGGAGTCAGCTGCGGTCGGCGACTCCCGCAGCCCGGCGTCCTATAAGCACCTCGTGCTCGCGATCCTCGTGATCTTCATCGTCGTCGGGGCGAGGCGGCCGGGACCTGCGTCCGGCGCGGCCCGACGGCAGGGCTCGGAGGAGGGGGACGCCCGCACTGGTCGGGCGGCGTCCTCGCCGGGAGTCGCCGGACAGGCGGAGGCGATGGCGGGACACGCGGTGCGGAGATGACGCGGATGCGCATGACCCCGTACGCTTGGTCTGTGACCGCGAACACCACGCGCAGTGACGCGTCCCAGCCCCCCGTCCCACCGACCTCGGCCCCCGACGTCCCGGTACCGGCGCCCTACTCCCCCATCGGCCGCATCCCGGTCATCGAGGTCTTCCCCGTCGTCGAGGACGGGCGCTGGCCGGCCAAGGCCGTACCCGGTGAGGTCATCCCGATCCGCGCCACCGTCTTCCGAGAGGGCCATGACCGCTTCGGCGCCACCGCCGTTCTCGTGCGTCCCGACGGCACCGACGGCCCCAGCGCACGGATGTACGAGATCGCCGCCGGCCTGGACCGCTACGAGGCCCGTCTGGCGCCCGACACCCCCGGTGACTGGGGGTTGCGGGTCGAGGGCTGGTCGGACCCCTACGCCACGTGGGCGCACGCGGCCGGCATCAAGGTGCCCGCCGGCATCGATGTCGCCCTCATGCTCGAGGAGGGCGCGCGCGTGCTTCAGCGCGCCGCCGAGGTCCCCGGCCGGCAGGTCGACGACGTCGACGCCCTGCAATCAGCCGCAGGGCGTCTACGCGATCAGACCCGCTCCGACGACGAGCGGCTGGCCGCGGGCATGTCCGAGGCCGTGATCGCCGCCCTGAGCCGCCTGCCCCTGCGCGACCACGTCTCGCCGAGTCCCACCTACCCCCTCCAGGTGGATCGCGAGCGGGCCCTGGCCGGATCCTGGTACGAGATCTTCCCGCGATCACTGGGTGCGACCACCGACGCCCGCGGCCATTGGCGCACCGGCACGCTGCGCAGCGCCACCACGCATCTGGATCGCATCGCGGCCATGGGATTCGACGTCCTCTACCTCACCCCGATCTCCCCCATCGGCGCCACCAACCGCAAGGGCCGCAACAACACCCTCAACGCGCGCGAGGACGACCCGGGCTCGCCCTACGGCATCGGCTCACCCGCCGGCGGTCACGACGCGATCCACCCGGACCTGGGCACCTTCGTCGACTTCGACGCCCTGGTCGCGCGCGCACGCGACCTCGGTATGGAGGTGGCCCTGGACCTGGCCCTCCAGTGCTCCCCGGACCACCCGTGGGTGA
>ERZ773009.396-NODE-396-length-31734-cov-7.838915_pt1 | contig 31734 bp, 30 predicted proteins | sample MGYA00580663_ERZ773009 | MGnify/ENA primary metagenome ERZ773009 (study PRJEB29015, sample SAMEA2737969) | human oral metagenome | biome: human oral; feature: human-associated habitat; material: dental | place: China | collected 2026 ... | reverse complement strand
GTCGCACTGCCCACAAACACGCTAAAATATGCTAATATCTATATTATACAAAAATTTATTGAATTAAGCGATAGATTTTGCTTAGGAGGTTTATGAAGAAGTTACCATTTATTGCTGTTAGCGCACTTATCATCGGTTTCTTGTCTCTCTGTGTTTATTCTTATCAACAGAATCAGCAGTACGATCAGTGGATTGCTTCGCTTGACCGTTCAAAATATATTGGAAAGGAAGATCGCAACGGCAACATCGGCGATAATTATGAGGGGAACAAAGATGCTAAAGTTTTAATCGTTGAATATGCCGATTTTCAGTGTCCAGGCTGTGCCACTACTTTCCCCTATCTCTCTAAAATTATTGAAGAATATAAAGGTAAAGTTGGTCTCATCTTTCGCAATTTTATTCTCACCTACCATAAAAATGGTACAGCTTCCGCTCACGCCGCGAATGCTGCCGCCTTACAGGGCTATTGGCGACCATTTGCCACACTTCTTTTCAAAAATCAGGCCGAGTGGGAAGATCTAGATCCAGAAAAGCGTGATGCTAAATTTAAGGCTTATTTTGAAGAGGCTTCCAACCATAAAGGTAATGCTGATCAATTTTTAGCTGATATGAACAGTGAAGCTGTTAAGAAAAAAGTGAAGTCCGATATGGCGATTTCTAAACTCGTGAATATCACAGAAACACCAACCATCATTATTAACGGCGAAAAACTGCCTAGTGTTTCGGTCAACGAAGCTACTTTTAAAAAGACTGTTCACGAAATGATTGATGCCGCTTTAAAGAAAGTGGAATCTGAAGCAGCCACTAAAAAATAGGGGAGTCACTGTATGTCTCAGCCAAAGATAGATTTTGTTATCACTTGGGTCGATGGCACTGATCCAAAATGGCTGGCTAAAAAAATCCAAATACTCCAGAAACTTCAAAATACGAGAGTCGATGTTAAGATAGCTTCTAAACAGTTCACCTCTGGCCCTTTTAGAAATTCGAAAAATGCCATCCATCCTCTCGAGTCTTCAAAAATTGATGCGTCCGATCTGCGTTTTCGTAATGATTTCGATTTTTTAAAATACTGGTTCCGTGGAGTTGAAAAATTCGCTCCATGGGTTAATCAAATTTTCTTTGTAACGTTTGGACATCTCCCATCTTGGCTTAAGCCCACTCATCCCAAACTTAGAATTATTCGCCACGAGGATTTTATTCCTAAAGAATTTCTTCCCACCTTTAACTCTCATACCATTGAAAATCACCTTCATCTCATCCCCGGCCTCTCAGAATATTTTGTTTATTTTAATGATGATTTTTATCTGTTAAAACCCACCAAACCAACCGATTTTTTTGCTAAGTCCAGATCAAAAAAACTAAATAAAAAACAAGATAATTCGAAGAATAAACCTGAATTTTATCTCCCGCGCGCTTTTTTTGCAGAAAATATTCTCATCAATAATCCTTCTCGTGATATATTCCCATATATTCAAATGAATAATATGGCACAGATTAATCAAAAATATCACAAATCTGAGTTCTATCATCGACATTTTTCTAAGGCCTATCATCTTAAATATGGTATATTTAATTTCAGGAATCTCTTTCTTTCCCCCTGGAAAGAATTTTCTCTCATCTATGATCCACATTGTGCCACATCTTATCTAAAGTCTACTTTCAAAAAAGTTTGGCAAGACTCGAAAGAAGAGCTTACAAATACTTCGGCTCACCCATTTCGTTCAAGTCAAGATATCTCGCATATGATATTTTTCTACACGCAACTACTGGAAGGACAATTCATACCTCGTTCACCACGTTTTTCTCACCACACGATGCTAAGTAAAGATAACGTAGGAAATCGGAAAATCATTAAACTTGTCGAACATCAAAAATATCATCTGCTCTGTATTAATGACGGCAATGTCAAGGATCTCGATAAAACTAAATCTGAGCTCGAACAAGCTTTTAATAAGATCCTTCCTGAAAAAAGCAGTTTCGAACAATAGTTACGATCATTCTCTGTAAAAATTTGATAAATACTAAAAATATGGTAAAATATTTCTATTACCAGCATGGTAAAGTAATTTAAAACCGTGCTAAGGCTTGGGATTATAGTCCCATAACCAAAGGGGGTGTTTCTATGTTAAATACATACGAAGACGTGGCGCTAAGTCCAGAGCTTAGTGTTATTATGCAGAAAGTTGTCGAGATCATCGACGGTTTCCAGAAGAGTAAGGCTATCGGCATTAGTAATGTCTATAACTTCTTTCTTAATATCAAGGGCTTCATTCCGTTTGATCAGGCCAATCGTCAAAAGTTAGAATATTCGACCTATGAGTTATTTTTCATCGACTTTGCCAAGGAATTTGACGAGCTAAGCGTCAATGAATGCTTTAAAGTCGCTGATTATTTACAAGAGAACAGTCAGGATGGCTATTTACTGTCAGATTTCGATGACCTGATTGATACTTTCGTTCAGTTTTTGAAGTACGAAAGGTTGCTTTATGAGGACTGCATGCTTCTTGCAGATCCTCCTTTCGTAAAAGACTACCGCAAAAAACGCCTTATCCACTATGCTGCCTGTCTTACGCATATTAAATTCAATGTAGACGAATTTGATAAATATTATGCGCAATTAGGGCAATGCGAAAAGGAGCTGGTTGAGTTAAGAAGTAGAAAGCTACAGCTTTATCGTGAGATCGACATTATGATCATTATGATGGAGTGGATGTTCAAAAACTACGATCTATCAGAGAATGACTATTCAATTAGTGCTCTTTACGATAAGATCACTTCGATCCCGCTTGATGAGGACGAACAGGAGTAGTGCTGGCATAGAGCAACGGTAAAAATTATAAGGAGCTCCGGCTCCTTTTTTTAGACCTCTTTCTAGTCTCAAGTTTTAATTCAATTATGAGATGATTTTCTGTTCTTTCTAGATTTCTTTCAACTCCCTCTTGTCAAAATCCCAAAAACTATTATAATACCTCCTGTTGCATCCTAGGATAGCAACAAATGTACATTAAAAATCGTTAAGCAAGAAAATCCTTTAAGGAGGAAAAGATGATATTTGGGTTTTTAAGGGCTAAGTCAGAAAAAGCGATTCAGAGTCCATTCTGTAGACTTAGCCAGTTCAAGATTAATGGTACCAAAAAGAAATTCTTGCGCTTTATGAATTCTTTCAGGAGTACCGGTTTGATTTATTTCGGTGATGAGGCAAGAGAGAATGAGTGGTTTTTTGATAAGATCACAGGTGAATATCCGGAGCTTGTACTAAGAATATCCCGCCTCAAGTTGAAACCGAACGATAATAGAAGTATTCCAATTTTACTGGATATGTTTATGGGGCCTGAGGCTTATTATAGATTCGATGAGTCGGATCTTCCTCCCGTTCTTTTATGTCACTGGCATGCTACGCAAAAAGACCGTAATGAGCTACTAGCATAAGCTAAGTAATCTGGAATTTATAATATATGTCTTAAAGATACCTGGCGTATAGCTGGTTTTTCAGTTATATACGCCAAAATACAATTGAATAAGGATCATTACAAACACAAGTCTTAACGATTTTATGAGAGCCGCGGCTCTCATTTTTATATTTAAGGTCAGGCTATGGGGCCAGTATTTTTTAATCCAGAATCTTGTCTCTACATCTGAAAATTTCATCTTCACCTCTGAAGGTCTCATCTTTATGTCTGGAGATCTTATCTTTTTATCCGAAAACTCTTATTCTTGCACTAATATTTATTTATGTTTTAATAGAACACGTTACTGTAATAAAGTAAAGTTTTTTAAAATACTAAAACTCGAAAAGTTTCCCGCTCCAAAAGAGCAAGTTTGAGATGGTCACCCATCTTAGTTTCCGTGTCAAAGACAAAACAAAGGAGAAAAAATGAAGAAAACCGAAATAAGAAGTTCTGAAGTTGTAAGCACCGCTGAGATTTTGTTCTTTGCCTATGTGGACAATCTCATTAGGAATAAATTGGATTTTTTAGGAAGTTTCAATCGGTTGTTTGCAAATGTGAAGGGTTATGTTCCCCTCGGTATGATCGATGTCAGGCGCGTAGAATATCTGGAGTTCGAGCAGCTGCTTTTCCAGGCAACGGAATATTATGAGGAGCTTTTAAGCACTCCGGGTCTCAAGGTTCTAGGGCATTATCATGACCGGCCAGATTATGCCGCGGCGGATGTTGTGACTTCAATTTGTTTGTATATTCTAAATAAAGAAAAATGGATTCAGGATCTTTACAGGGAACTAATTGATGATCCATTTGTCAGATTGTTTTTCAAGAAGCACACTGAGCTGGGTGGTCAATTTTATCAAGAGATCGAATGTGGCGACGGTTGTTTAGCTTCCATCAAGAGTCGGTTAAATAATCTACAAATTCAACTTGATGAAGAGAAACAAAATGCGACGATTAGTGCCAGGGTCTATAGAGATCTTACTCTAAGTTTAGGGAAGATTCTCAGAGCCCTGCGGGATAATAATATTCCTCCTTTGGTGAGACATGAAAAATCGAAGGTTGGTCAAAAAGGTGATCCTGAAAATCTTTTACGCGAAGTGAAAAATTATGTTAAGATAAAACACGACGCAGAAAAAGCAGGAGAAAAGAAAGAACCCATCTATCCTGAGTTCAGAGAGACTGTGGATATGGCGCAAAAAGAAGATTCGGTACTGTCTGTAAATAACAGCTGTTCGGAGTGCAAAGATCAGAATCGTCAGATCCATGTAGTGAAACCCAGTGAGGCAAAAAGTGCTGTCCGGATATAGGTATGAGAAAAGAATTGTTTAAATACAGAAGCAAAAGAAGTGTGAACTGGCTAGATATGAAAGGTGTGAGAGAAAAAGTAAAAAGAGAAGAGTTTTAGTATAACTTGGGAGGCTGAGGCCTCCTTTTTCATAGGCAAAACTTGGTTAATCACCACAGCAAATTGACAAAATGTCAAGAATAAGGTATGATAAAGAAAATATGAATGTAAAAGTCATAATGAGAAACTGTTCAAAAAGATGTCTAAGAAGAAAAGAAAGGATCTAGGGAATATTAAAATCTGCTTAGTATGTTCGAGTGGCGGACATCTTGCACAGTTATATCAAATAAAGCCATTTTGGCAGGATAAACAACGCTTTTGGGTAACCTTTAATAAGACAGACTCTAATAGCCTTTTGAAATCGGAAAAAGTTTATTATTGTCACTATCCTACAAATAGAAATTTGAAAAATCTTTTTAAAAATACTCTTTTGGCGCTCAAAGTTCTAAAAAAAGAGAAACCAGATATTATTATTTCAACTGGAGCTGCTGTTGCCGTACCTTTCTTCTATATTGGAAAACTCTTTAAAACAAAAAATATCTATATTGAAGTTTTTGATAGAGTAGATAAACCTACGATGACGGGAAAAATAGTCCAGCCAGTTTGCGATAAAACCATTGTGCAATGGGACGAAATGACTAAAGTTTACAAGAATTCCATTAATTTGGGAAGAATTTTTTAGTAGGAGGTAGAATATGATTTTTGTTACAGTAGGGACTCACGAACAATCCTTTGAGAGATTAGTGAAAAAAGTTGATGATTTAAAAAGAGATAAGATAATTAATGAGGATATTATAATTCAAAAAGGATATACTGACTATGAACCACGATATTGTGAATCATATAAGTTAATTGGCTATAATGACATGCAAAAATATTTAGAAGATGCCAGAATTATAATTACACATGGTGGACCAGCAAGTTTTATAGCACCATTAACAATTGGGAAAATTCCTATTGTTGTTCCTAGGCAAAAAGATTTTAATGAACACGTAAATAACCATCAAAAGGATTTTGTTGAACAAGTGGTTGCAAGAGATAATTCAATCATTCCTTGTTACAATATTGATGATTTAGAAAAATTAATAAAAGAATATGACTCAATCGTAGAAAATATGAAAGAAAATTATAAATCTAACAACAAATTATTTTGTGAAAAATTAGATGAAGAAATAAAAAATGTCTTTAATAAGTGATGAATTTTAAGGAAAAAGTGAAATGAAAATAAAACTAGATGTCGGTATATATCTATTCTGGACAATAATTAGTTTTATGAAAGGAATAGGTTTATCTAGTTCCAGTCCAGTTTACATTGCTTGTTATATAATTGGGATATTGTTAACATTCATAAAAATATTTAAAGTCAAATATAAAAAAAATGAACTTAAAAATATAGGCATAATACTTTTGATTGGGATTGTAAACTTTATTGTTGGAAAAGAAACGACAATATTATTCACTGCAATAGCAATAGCAACTTTAAAAGATATTGATATAAAAAAGATATTGAAAATAATGTTTTTTACTAGAGTTATTGCATTTATCATTGTGATTATATCGTCTTTGCTAGGAATTATTCCTAATAATACTATTGAATTCTATAGGGAAGGTATAGGATTTGTAAAAAGGATGACATTTGGATATAGTCATCCAAATCTTACACAAGCATCTTTTGTTTTAATAGCTGTTTTATATGTATATAATTATTATGAAAAAATTGATCTAAAAAGAGTTGTAGTATTAGAATTGCTTAATTATTTAATATATTATTTTACAGTATCAAGAAGCGGGTTTTTTATATTATCAATTTTCTTAGTGTACGTTTATTTAATGAAAAGAATAAAAAGAGTTAATAAAAATTCAAAAAGATTATTAAATGCGACATTATTTTTCTCAATCCTATTTAGTTTTATAGTTGCATCATTATATGGAAAAAATACAATAGTTAATAAAATGGATACTATTCTAACGGGAAGAATTACATATATGAGTGAAACTATTAAAAATTATCAAATACCATTTTTCTCAACAAATAAATACAATAATATTCTGTTTGATAATGGTTATTTTGACTTGATTTATAATGGAGGCTTATTGGCATTTGCTTGGTATATGTATAATCAAGTAAAAACAAACAAAATTTTGGCAAAAAATAATTTAGAAAAAGAGATTATGGTTACGTTATTTTTGCTTATTTATTGTATAACGGAAAGTTATTATGCAAGCATTATTATGAATATAAGTTTAGTGTTCTTTGCTTATTATATATTTTTAAGTCCGATAAGTGGAAACTGTAAGAAGAAAGAAATTAATGATGGAAAATTACAAAACAATACTAAGAGGTAAAGATGAGTAAAGTTGGAATATTATCAATGCAAAGAATAAAGAATTATGGCTCATTTCTACAAGCTTATGCTTTAAAAACACTTGTAGAAAATTTAGGACATGAAGTTCAATTTGTTGATTATTATGTTGAAAAACCAGTTATAGAAATGGTGAATAACACTAAGCACAGTTCTTTTAGCAAAATAGTGCAAACAATGGAGGGAGATGCTCCCTTTGTTCAAAAAATACAATACATGATTCACAAAAAGAACTTTGGGAAAAAGTACTATAAATTATTAGGTTTAACAGAAGATCTTAATTATAATCCAAAATTAGATACACTTATTATAGGAAGTGACGAAGTATTTAATTGCATTCAATCAAATACAAATGTTGGATTTTCAATGGAATTATTTGGGAAAAACAATAATGCAAAGAATTTAATCTCGTATGCAGCTTCTTTTGGAAATACAACAGTAGATAAATTAAAAAAATACAATAAATTTGACGAAGTAAAAAATCTAATAGTTAAATTTAATAGTATTTCAGTAAGAGATACAAATTCTGGAAAAATAATTAATGAAATGACAGAAAAAAATATAAATTATAATTTAGATCCTGTACTAATATATGACTATATAAATGACTGTAATGAAATTCCCGAATTGAGTCTAAATGAAAAGTTTATGATAGTGTATGCGTATTCGAATAGAATTTCAAAAGAAGAATCAAAGCATATCAAAGAATTTGCGAAGAAAAATAAATTAAAAGTTTACGCAATTGGAGGAGCACAAAACTGTGCTGATAAATTCATTGATTGTTCTCCTTTTGACGTGCTAGCATTTTTTAAAAAAGCAGAAATAATTATAACAGATACATTTCATGGAAGCATTTTTTCTATTATAAATAAGAAGAAATTCGTGACCCTAGTTAGAAAAAGTGTAGGAAATAAATATGGAAATGAAGAAAAACTTACCGATTTATTGTGTAGATTAAAACTAGAAGATAGGATTATATATGATATTTCTAACCTTGAGAAAATAAGTAATAGAGAAATCAACTATTCAGATACTGACAATATTTTAAAAGCTGAAAGAGTGAAAGCAAAAAAATATTTAAAAGAATGCATTAAATAGATTATGTGTCGAGGTGCTAAAAGTGAATAAAGATAAAGTGTCTATTATTGTTCCAGTTTATAATGTTGAAAAATATTTAGAAAAATGTTTAAAGTCATTAATATCACAATCATATAAAAATATTGAAATTATTTTAATTGATGATGGCTCTAAAGATAATTCTGGAAGAATATGTGATGAATATAAAAGAAAAGATTCAAGAATAAAGGTTATCCATAAGGAAAATGCTGGAGTAAGTGAAGCAAGAAATTCAGGATTGCAAAAAGCAATTGGAAAATATATATGCTTTGTTGATGCTGATGATTTTGTTATGAACGATTACGTAGAGTATATGTATGAACTAATTGTAAAAAATAGTTCTGAAATTGCTATTTGTACAAAAATATTTAGTAACTTCGATGAAAATCAAACATCAGATGAAGCGATAGAAGCCCTAGATGGAGAAAACGCTGTTATCAGAATATTGAATTATAGAATACCAATCGGAGTTTATTCTAAGATATTTAAAAAAGACCTTATAAAAGATAATAAAATTAGGTTCTTTAAAGATATTTATATGGGTGAAGGATTTAATTTCAATGTTGCATGTTTTCAAAGAGCAAAAAAAGTTGTGATTAGCAATCACAAAGTATATTATTATAGAAGAGATAACAGTACTAGTGCCACTACTAAATTTTCAATCAAAAAATGCGAAAATAGCCTATACGCAATGAAAGTTATGCATGATAATCTCATAATAAGAACTGAACACGTAATTAATTCATGGAAATATGCTCTATGGAGAACATATAGTGATGCTTTTGACTATATATACTTAGGCGATGGGAAAAAAGATAATTTAGACAAATTCAAAGAATATAAAAAATATATAAAGACCAACTATAAGACATACAAAAAAGTAGATATTTCAAAAAAAGATAAATTTAGAGCTATATTAATGGGAGTTTTTCCAGAAACAATACCATTTATATTAAAATGCCGAAGATTTATTTATAAAATTAAAATTTAAAAGGAAATAGCAAAATGAGTAATCCGATTAGAATCCTACATATTGTTCAAAGGATGGAAGCTGGTGGAACTCAAGCTTTTTTAATGAACTTATATAGGAATATTGATAGAAGTAAAATTCAATTTGATTTTTTAGTAGAATACGAAGAAAAAGAATTCTATGATAATGAAATAATAAGTTTGGGTGGAAAAATTTATTATACTAATTTTAGAAAAACATTAAATGTAATTAAATTTAAAAGAACAATATCAGAAATATTGAAGAACCATCCAGAATATAAAATTATTCATATTCATGCGACAGCTATTGGGAGAATTTGTACTGATGTTGCTAGAAAATGTGGCGTAAAAACGATAATTGCGCACTCACACAGTAACAATGCAATCAAAGATTGGAAAAATTATCCGAAAATAATTTTAAGAAAATTATATACAAAAGGGCCAACTGATTTTTTTGCTTGTTCAGAAGAAGCGGGGAAATATACCTTTAGGAATAAGGAGTTTACTGTAATTTACAATGCAATTGATATTGATAAATTTCTATTTAATCAAGAGGTTAGAGAAAATATTAGAAAAGAACTTAATATAGAAGATAAGTTTGTAATAGGCAACATCGGAAGATTACAGAAAGAAAAAAATCAAACTTTTTTGATAGATATTTTCTATAAAATTCAAAAAAAGAAAGATAATGCTGTATTATTAATTATTGGAAAAGGTCCACTTGAAAACACGTTAAAAGAAAAAGTTAGTAATTTAGGAATTGATAATAAGGTTTATTTTTTGGGAAATAGAAAAGACGTTGAAAAAATCTACCAAGGAATGGACGTATTTGTTTTGCCTTCATTATATGAAGGATTAGGGATAGTAGCTGTTGAGGCACAAGCATCTGGTCTTCCAGTTATAGCATCTACAGGCGTAGCAAAAGAGGCAAATATTACAAGTAATATTCAAAATATTGATTTAAAGGATTCAATAGATATATGGGCGGAAACAATATGTAGATCAAATGTTGAAAATAGAAATAGTGTCGAAAAGCTTGTTAGAAATTCAAAATTTGATGTAAAAAATAGCGCAAAATTCTTACAGGAATTTTATTTAAAAAAATATTATGGGGATGGTTGCAATAAAAACAATGAATAAAAAAACTATAAAAAATTATATCTATAATCTCATACAGCAAGTTTTATTAGTAGTAAGCCCACTCATTACTATCCCATTTCTATCAAGAAGTTTAGGCGCTGAGGGAATTGGCACATATAGCTATGCTTTTGCTTTAACTAACTATTTTACACTTGTTGCAACATTGGGCTGTGATGTATATGGTAGAAGAGAGATATCGTATGCAAAAAACTCTTTGATAGATAGAAGTAAAAAGTTTTGGAGCATCCAAATTATTAAGACAATATGTACGCTGTTAGTTAGTATTTTTTACATTGCATTTTCATTAAATAATGCTAATAAAGTATTGTTATTAATTTTAACGTTTCATTTAATAAATGTCCCATTAAATATAGGTTGGTTTTATCAAGGAACTGAAAAATTTAAGAAAATAACCGTAAGAACAGTCTTTTTAAAATTAGCAGAATTATTATTTGTAATATTCTGCATACATAGTAAGAATGATTTAATAAAATATACATTTGGAAGTAGTTTTATCAATTTCTTAACATTTTTTGTATTATGGTTAGATATAAAGAATGATATTAAATTCGAAAAAATTACCTTAAAGGACATTAAATTTGACTTAAAAAATTGTTTGCAATTTTTTCTACCAGCAATTGCAACATCTGTCTATACTTTATTAGACAAAACAATGTTAGGAATATTAACTGGAAGTTATGCAGAGAATGGATATTACGAACAAGCACAAAAAATTAATATTGTATTATTAAGAGTAGTATTGTCTTTAGGTCTTGTTTTATTGCCACAAATAGCAAGCGCATTTAAGGAAGGGAATAAAACACAGGTAAATGAATTTATTAATAAATCTGGAAAATATGTTTTTTTTATTTCTCTACCATTAGCGATTGGACTTATCTGTGTATCAGATAATTTTGTCCCATGGTTTTTCGGTAACGGATACAACAAAGTAAGTGAATTATTAAAACTAAGTGGATTTATTTTAATTGTGCAAGGTCTAGATGATATATTTGGAATGCAATATTTAGTCAATGTGGGAGAACAAAAACAATATATTATTTCGATATTTTCTGGAGCAATAATGAATTTCATTTTTAATTTAATACTAATCCCAAAGTTCGCATCAGCAGGTGCAATTATAGCTTCTTTTTTAGGTGAACTTGTAATTGTCTTAATACAGATGCACTACGTGAAAGATAATATTAATTTAAAAAGATTTTTTAAACAATCAAAAAACTATATAATTGCCTCATTAACTATGCTAGTTCTTATTCCTTTGAATAATTTTTTAAAAGTCCCAATACTAAATACAGTAATCACGATAGGATTAAGTATAATAATTTATTTTATTACATTATTTATATTAAAAGACGATACATTAATCAATGTAGTTAAAAAAATTAAAGATAAAATAAAATCAAAAAGTATAAAAATAAACAATTAAGCTGAACTAGACAGCGTACATTATGTTGATCATTACATACAACATTCAGAACCTATGCAACATTTCAGCTGGAGTTCTATTCTCTAATCCTAAATGTCTACGTTTATAGTTATAGAAGCCAATATAACTAAGGTTTTTATTATCTAATTTCCTTAGTGGCTTACTCTCTAAATAATAAGATCCAGTACATTCTTCTTGTATTGTTCGATTAAATCTCTCTATGTGGGTATTATCATTAGGTCTTCCGAGTCTCGTATGGCGAACCTTAATTTCTCTATTTTCTAATTTCATTTCAAAATATCTGGAAAATTCTAGATCATTATTGCTCTGTACTGTCTTGAAATTAAAGCCAAAATATTGTTCTGCCTCTAGAATAGTATCTAAAGAATGAACCGGCTTTAATCCCTTATAGACTCTAGCATAAGCCATTCTAGTATATAGATCTATAACCGTATAGATATAACGTTTCTGTTTACTAATGGGGTTAAATAAATGAATTGTATCGATTTCCACTAAATCTCCTGGGCTTAGGATTTTTGGTCTAGGAATACCTTTATATGGTCTATTTTTGTGTTTTCTGTATTTTCCTAATCTAGAATGACGTTTTAATATCCTGCGTACACTAGATAGACTAATCTTGATACAAAGATTTACACTAATTTTATAGCTTTACCTCTTGCAATTTCTATATTCTTATCAGTACTATATGACATAGGTAGATTCTCCTTTTATTAAGTGATGTTAATTTAAGTATAGAATTTGCCTATTTTTACTGGCAAGGCTTTTATGTATTTTATGTTGCAAAGGTTGTGAGTTAATATGTGTTATTTTACATTAATGTCGTTTTAAGTACATTTTTCGCAAAAAATATTTTATTACTATTTTGTTTTTCTTAGTCTTATTTCGAATAAACTATATATCGATCCTACCAGCGCTCATATTTAGGCTAGTTATAATTTTGTGTCGATTAATGGACTGATATCATTAGTCAATTTATCATAAGTTTGCCTAAGCTCATTCATTTTTGAGACTAAATCTTCAATTATTTCTTTATATTTTTCGTTACTATTATGCTGATCAAGATAATTTAGTGTGCCTATTGCTGATTCGATTTTTTGAATAGCTTCTAATAGACTATTCTTTGACTCTCTATCGCATTTATGATATGACTTTTTAGCAATAAAAACACGAACCCTAGCCTTATTTCTGTATTTTTTTGAAACAATAATCTTTCCATTATGAATTCTTAGCCCAAGAATCTGATTAGAGTTAACAGGTATAATCTTAGTTTTGCCCTCGTTTACTACGAGACCAACATTTTTCATCTCTTGTCTAACAAGAGTTTCGATGTTACGTAGTATATCTCTATTATTACAAGAGAACTGTAAATCATCACAGTATCTTGTGTACTTAATTAAGGAAGTGAGATTATTATGAAAGATAATATTTTTTATTTTATTATCTATTTTTCTTCCGACTATCTCAGCGATACGCGGACTAGCATGAAGACCTCTTCTCAGTCTATCATCGCTATCAAAATATATTGGTTCTATGAGAAATATTAATGATTCCGGTAATTTATCCTTCACCATATCAAATGAAATTGCTTCAAAATATTTAGAAATGTCGAGTCGCAGTAAAAACTTATTGTGGATATGTTGGACTGCTATATCTTCAACAGTATGATTTTTTTCAAATTTTAATGGATAGACTCTGCTTTTCAACGGATCCTTATGATTTTTAAAATATCGTGCTAAAGTGGAGTCCACCCATTTATCAAGTAATTTAGATTGAGAATTACGTTGCATGTCTACGTGAGACCAATAAGACCCAGACCAAAATAAATATTTAATAGGGGAATTGATGAAATTAAACAAAAAACACTCAGATACTGTCGCTGCTATTGCTACTTCTCTTATTCTTTTATCAGAATTATTCATAAACAAGCTCAGTGCGAGACTGCACTGCAATGACGGGTCGTGCGATCAATGTGCAAAGTCTGGATTCAGACCAGCGTCTCGCACTCGTATTATAACATATTTTTTCGAGTAAAAATTATTGGTTGTGAAGTTTTACTCATCCAAATGCATTGAAGACGAATTAAATTTCTAATTCTATTGTAGATTTTGTCATTTTTATTATTTAAGGGAGAAGATATGATATGGTCAAGATAAACAGAAGTTATAGTACAAAATAGATCCGGTAAAATAGTATACGCTGATTTTTCTAATAATGAAGAACTCTTGATTAAAGTGTTATATGCGTTTGCGTTTTCCACAAAAAATAATGTGTTGTCAGCGTAATTATTTTTTGTAAAAATTAATGCTTTTTTAAGAAACATCCGCTTAGCTTCTTCTTGGGGAACATCACATCCACAATATGCTACAAAAATCTTTACTGTAGGACGTATTTCTACGGCTGTTTCAATAATTTCATCTATAAAAGATTGGTCTGTTATATCGGTTAAGTGATATTTTCCACTATGATCGCCATCCTTCCATTTTTTATAGAGGAGATCTAATCGTTCTTTTATTGTTTTAGTAAATATAATCTCTACAAAACTAAAAATATAACGTGTCAGACATTTATCAATTTGTTTTATACTCTCATCAATGAATACATTCAGCGGAGTATTATTTTCTAGTTGACTATTGTTAGGTAATTCCATATCAGTTTTATCCCAATGAGTGCAAGCCTTAATATTTATATAGACAATTTACGACCACCCTGAATATCATTTTTATATACAATTGTTATGTGACAGAAAAGAACCTATATCTTTATTGTATTTAGGGCAGTATAAGAATAATCTTAACAACAGATAATTCTCATATGTTTGTTTATCCTACATGATTTTATCAAAAAATAAATATAGTGATCTTGTAAAAATAGTAGTTTAGCGGTTTAATAAGAAAAATATAGCGAGAAATGAAATAATGAAAATAAATTCAAACTCTAAAAATGTCATAAATCAATTTAAGCATATAGAGAATTTATCCATATCTGATAATAAAGACGATGGATCTTTGGATTTATTTTTACTTCCTATTAATGCAAGAAAATTTGATTATGATTCTGTCTCTGATAATCTGATAGAATCTGTCGCCGATTATGCTTTATCATGGAGAAATAAAAATAGATATAAAAATAAAGCGATGACCCTTAGTAAAAAAGCAAGGGAAAAATTTAAGAAAGCTACAACGAATGATGGAGAGTTAGGAGAATTATTATTGTTTTGTTTTTTAGAGGGATATTTAGATGCTCCTAAGATATTAACAAAATTAGAGCTAAAAACATCCAATAAGCATTATGTGAACGGGTCAGATGGAGTGCATTTGAAGAAAATCTCAGATAAAAAATATCAACTGATTTTTGGTGAGTCTAAGATTTATAAAAAATTGAGTCGTGCATTTTATGATGCTTTTAAATCAATTGGTGAGTTTGTTAATGAGGTAAATGCAAAGGGTGATAATAAAAGCGGTATAAACTTTGAAAAGGGGCTAATATCCAGTAATATAGAATTGGATATTTTTGAAAAAGAAGAAGAGGAAGTTCATGAAGCGCTTTTATATCCGGAAAGAAGAGGAAGTTATGATTTTTCTTTTGATGATGCTTTCTCAATATTCATTGGTTACGAGATAGATATAAAAGATGAACAACAGAGATGTTTAAATGACGAATTTTCTATTGAAATTGAGAGGAAAATTATAAAACAAATAGAGGCTTATAAAGGTAATGTTTACAATTTAATTCAAAAATATGATTTAGTTGGACACACCTTTTATGTATTTATAATGCCTTTTACGGACATTAATAAGAATAGGAAAAATATATTAAAAAGGGTGCTTGAATAATGAATATAATGCAGAAAATGTCTAATAGGGCTTATGGCGATCCATATTTAAAGAATTTAATTCATAAATTGGAAATCGATTATTGCAGAAAATTTTATAAAAATTCGAGTCAGCTAATACTAAATGAGAAAGAAGTCTTATACTTATTACGATTTTCGGATATTTTGTGTAGATCTGAAGAAAGTATACATAGAAATTTATCTCTAAAAATAATAAGTTTACTTTTGGAGTTAGAAGATATTAACGCATCGGAATATTTTCGAGTTATTGCTGCTAACACATTGGTCAAGTTAGGAAATTTCCCATCATTACCAATTATCGATAGTGATGAAGGGTATTTAAAGGTTGATGAAATTAGGAATGACTATGTCCTAAAAGAATTAATGCAAGAATCTCCATTAGGGGCACCATTTACAGATGCACAATATAATATATTTGAAGAAATGAAGAAAAGAAATCATTATAGCTTTTCCGGTAGCACGTCTTTTGGTAAAACATTCATTTTTGAGGCGTTTACAAAATATATAATAGAAGAACGTAATAAAACTGATAACATTGCGTTTATTGTTCCAACTAAAGCACTTATAAACCAAATTGGGAATAGGTTAAAAGAAATTGTAGATAAACTTGGATATAAGGTTATTACTACACCGGTTATTCCCAGAGTTTTTTTAAATCAAGATAATAAATATATTTTTGTATTTACAGCAGAAAGATTAATTTCATATTTTACACAAAAAGATAATCCACAGATTGATTATCTTTTTGTGGATGAAGCTCATAAATTGCTTAGTAAAAAAGATACGAGAACACCATTACTTTATCATGCATTAGTATTGGCTAAGAGGAAAAGTGTCAATATATATTTCGCATCTCCTAATATACCTAATGCGGGTATTTTTCTAGAGATGATAAATAATAGTACTGACGAAAGTATGTCTATAGTAGAATCGCCAGTTACCCAAAATAGATTTTTTATTGATACTATAGAGGATAAGTCTTTCATGATATCGGACTATGGAGATGATATAGTTTTTCCTAAATTTAATTTCAAGAAGAATGATGTAATTGGTAATTTGCAATTGGTTTTAGAATCATTTTCTGAAGATAGGCAAAGTATTATTTATTGTAATACAGTAGATAAGACTATTCAAACGGCTATCAATTTTGCAGATCGACTCTCTAAGGTCGATTCTAGGGAGATAGATAAAGTAGTAAATCTCATAGATGAAAGAGTTCATCGTCGGTATTATTTAAAGAAATGTTTAAATAAGGGTATTGCATATCATTTTAGTGGGATACCTGAAGAAATAAAATTGAGGATTGAAAAATTATATAAACAAGGATTGATAAAATTTCTATTTTGTACGTCAACATTATTAGAGGGCGTAAATTTACCAGCTAAAAATATTTTTATTTTAAGCGAAAAAATTGGGGATAGTAAAATGAGTGATATTGATTTTTGGAATTTAGCAGGAAGAGCTGGTAGATTAAGAGAAGATATCTCTGGAAATATCTTTTGTGTAAACTTGTATAATCAAAGTGGGTATTGGAAAGATTCAAAAGATGTAAGAATTCTCAGAACAAAAGCGATATGTGAAATTAAACCACAAATACTATCAAAACAAAATGAGAATCTATATAAGAATATAAGTAATTATCTTGAACAAAAAGATTATAGCAACAAAAATTTAAGTAATGAAAAAAAGAAAATAATAGAAATGTATGGAAATATTTTGCTTTTTCATGATTCTATAAACAATGATTCTATTTTAAAGGATAGATTCGTTGATAGTGATAAAAGTTCCGTATCTATATTGAAGAAGACAAGGAATTCATTAAAAGTAGCATCAGATATTTTAGCAACAAGCATAGATATAAATATTGCAAATCAAAATAAAATAGCAATTAGCGACGTCCCTAATTTACCAACCTCTACAAATAGAGAAGACTGTCTTGAGGTTCTTACTATACTCTATGAGCAGTATAAATGGTCTGAGACTGAATCTGGTGGTAAAAATCCGATGATTAGACATAAAAATCAGCTTAAATATTATGCAACATTGATGGAGTCATGGATCAATACAAGACCCTTGAAAGTACTTATACAGAGAACTATCGATTATTTTTATAATAATGGAGATGAAAGAAATATTTATATTAGACAAGAGGGAAAGTTAAACTCTGTTGAGTTTGATAAAGAAGACGAATTTCATATAAATAAACTAATTAATGATGTCGTGAGTGATATAGAAAACATTTTGAGATTTAAGATTAAAAACTATGTTTCTAATTATCAAGCATTATTGAAAAATAAAGAAAAGAATTTAAGTGTTAATGTAGCTGATTGGGAAAGTTATATTGAGTATGGAACGACTAATAACAGAATAATTGAGATACAGAATTTAGGTTTTTCAAGAAATATAGCAATTTTCTTACTAAATAAATATTTAGATGCATTTAAAAAAAATGACATGGATATAATATGTGATGTTGATGAAAATTATTTAAAAAATAATATTAACAGGGATAAATATAAGTTTGAGTATGAGGAGTTAGCATTATTTATGAATTGGACAACAGAGGAAGAGGTACATTAGTTTATTTCTCCATTTTTTCTCATATATTTCTCGTAGTTTTTATTTTTGTATCGTTCTGTTATTTCAGATTTTGATGAAGAATAATCTTACGCAAGATTATTATTTTTTCGTTCAATATTCCAAGTCCTTCAAAAATCTACTTGGAATTTTGCATTTTAGAATATGAATTTTTAAATTCGATAAAGACTTTTATATAAGTGATTTTTTACTTTATATTCGTTGATAATGGCTTTATTAGTAGAGTCGTTCCATGTGTCTGGTATTTGGTAATATCTTGTTTCTCTATTGGCTAATTACGTATTATAATAGTGGCGAGAATAATACAAGATTTTTGTTTCTTCAAGGTTTTTCTTAAATAATTAGTAAATAAAACTTGTCGATTATTTCAGCCAATCGACTAGGGTGTGCCTTCGATTATGTTTTTTTATTTGATTCGATGACAACCTACTTAAAAGTGAAAAGAATATTCTGGAGAAATATTATGTTCAGTGCATATTTTTTAGAATACATCCAAAAGATTCTAGTATGTCAAAGAAAGCTCTAGATTTTCTTTTAAGTTTTAATTTTTAAGAAAATCTTAAACTTCCCATCAAGCTAATAAGTCTCTTACACCACCACCTCAAACTCCGCGCCCCGCTTCTCGCCGCTTCGAAGCACAATCCTATGCCCCTGCTGTTCCGCTAAATTCTTCGCGATTGCAAGCCCCAACCCATGACTCGTCTTATCCTCTGTTCTCGTGCGTGCTACATCCACCTGATAAAATCTCTCAAAAATCTTTTTCTGGTCTTCTTTTTTTACTCCCACTCCGTTATCTTTCACGCTGAAAGACACATTCTTTCCGCGTCTCCCCGCCCGCAAATAAATCATTTTTTCTCCAGAATATTTGATTGCGTTGTCCAAAAAAATCGTGAGGATTTGTTCAAGAGTCTTTCTCGCCACCACTGCTGTTTTATTTTTTCCGAGGTCCAGTTCAAGTTCGATCTTCACGCCGTATTCGTCAGCCACCGGCACCATCTTCTCGCGTAGTTCTTCCAAAAAATCAGATACAATAATCTCTTCTGTTTTTTCTCGATCGCCATTCTCTCGCGCCATATCAAGCATCGATGATGTCAGCTCCTTCATCTTCAAAATCTCTTCAATATTTTTCTCGATCACCTCGCGAGCCTTCTCCTCCGGCAAACTCTTCTTCCTCAGCGCTACTTCATTCCGGATCAGCATCGCCGTTAACGGTGTTTTTAATTCATGGCTTGCGTCAGAAATAAATTGCATTTGCTTCATCATTGCTCGCTCAATCGGCCCCAAAGTCAATTTTGCCAAATTTCGGCTTACAAAAATACCGATCAGAAAGATCCCGATATTAAAACCAACCAGGGAATAAATAATTGTAGCGCGTGTAGTATTATCGCGTTTTTCCAGTCTCTTTCGGAAAGTATTTTCAAAAGAGTGTTCCTCAAATTCGGGTGTTTCCACATTTATGCTTGAACCCTCTCCATCGCTTGGCAGCAACGGTCGGTTCAAGCTCGCTGTCGAAAGTAAATAAATGATCCCTGTAAAAATCAAAGACAGCGTCATAATTACTGAAAGATAGCTCAGGGTCAATCGATTTATTTCGGATTTTTTCATTACTTCTCGCCCACAATCTTATAGCCAAATCCCGGTACTGTCTGAATCAGTTTCTGTTTGTAGGGTTTATCAATTTTCTTACGCAGAAACATAATAAATAATTCCACATTGTTCGGCAACACGTCTGCATCAAAATCCCAGACGTTCGAAATAATTTTCTCTTTCGACAAAACCTTGCCCTCATTTCGCATTAAATATTCTAGCACCGCATACTCTTTTGTGGTTAGCTTGATCTCATTTCCCGCTCTCGACACTTGTTTTGAATTTGGATTAAGTACCAAATCTCCTACTCGCAACACTTCTTCCAGTTTCTGTGATGGCCTTCTTAAAATTGCCCGCATATGCGCCAGTAAAACATCAAAGTTGAATGGTTTTGGCAAATAATCGTCCGCCCCAAAATCGAGCCCCCTTACCACATCCTGTGATTGTCCTCTCGCGGTCAACATCAGAATTGGTGTAGTATTCTTCTCAGCCCGCAGTTTCTTACAGACTTCAAAACCGTTCATTGAAGGTAACATTACGTCGAGAATAATCAAATCATACTCTTCCGCCATCGCTGTATGGTAGCCATCTTCACCATCAAAGCAGGAATCCACGGCATAGGATTCGTCTTCTAGCCCCTCTTTTAAGGCCTCATTAATTTCTTTGTCATCTTCAATAATTAAAATTTTCATAAAAGTATCGTAAATTTAACAAGCGAGCATCATTATCCCTGATTCGCAACGGTTTAATAAGCGAATATCGTTATCTCTGACCCGCAACAGTCTAATAAGCCAGCGTTACAGCTTCAGGCCACATCGCATTCACCAACTTTTTACCCTGACTGGTGACGCTTACTAAAATTTTACCATAGGTCTGTTGAATTACCGTCAGAAGCCCCTTGGATTTTAGTTCGGTCAACACATTCATCGTCACTTTCTTTGGCATGCCAGCCTGATCCACGATATTATCCACATCGTCCACCCCCTCTTCGTACACTTGTTGCAAAATAAGAGCCTCATTCACCGACAAATCCATCTGTTTATTCTTCTTGGAATTTTTTGTGTTTTGGCTCTTATTTTTCATGATTTTCTCCTTCTTTAAACTTTTTTTAATTAGCACTTCATCTTCTTCGTATTGATTAGCATCATAATTTTTCATGTCTTTCCTTTCGTTTATGATGCTTATAGTTTACAAAGATGTTCTTTAAAATCGCTTTAAGGTATCAAAAGATGTATAATTACTCTATGAAACGAGAAAAAAATAATAAAAAATCTAGACCGATCTTGTCGCTTTTTCAGCTTTTCGCCGTACTCTCCAGTTTCGCTATGCTTTACTTCCTATATCAGTCTCAAATTTTACCAACTCATCTTTTTAGTTTGGTCATTATTTCCTATCTTCTACTAGTAGTCCTCCTGATTATTATTAGTCGTAAATTTATTCTTCTAGTTATTCTTTTAGTCTTAGATATCATCATTAACGTCGTACTCACCTTTGTTTTTTACAAATATAATAACTATTTTTCTCAGATTGGTCAGAATGAAACGTATGAAGAAAAATATAGCCTCATCACTCTCGCCTCTTCTCCTTTGGCGAAGACTGGTCAAGGCGAGATTGTGCGTATTGGTATTCTAAATAATGATCCATACAAAGAAACTGTTGAGCAATATCTAAAATCCGATGCTAATTTACGTCAAGGCCTTCTTGCCAGAAACCTCACTCAGTCTGATTATCTTGGCTTTTCTGATCTACTCTCTCTAACCTCAGCTCTGTTCAAGCAAACCGATGTAAAAGAAGCCTCTTCTGTCAAAACCGCTCTCCTTGCTAATAGCCATCTTGAATCCTTAAAAGACAATAATCGGGCCGTCTTTGATAAATTACACGTCTTGCAAGAAATTGTTTTAAAAGTAACTCCGAAAACTGTAGAAACCACCAAAAATACTTCACTTAACACGCCATTTACGGTCTATATTAGTGGTATCGATAATCGTGATCACACCCTGCCTTTTGCTGCTCGTTCTGACGTAAATCTCATTCTGGTCTTTAATCCTGAAAGGCGCAAGATTCTTATTCTAAATACACCACGTGATTTTTATGTTCCTCTAGCCATGAATGGACAAAAGGACAAACTTACTCACGCCGGACTTTACGGCGTTAATGAGTCTATTCATACTCTGGAAAAATTCTATAATATTAAAATTAATTATTATGCACGCATTAATTTTGATGCCACCTCTTCTATTATTGATCAACTTGGTGGTGTCGACATTACTTTGCCTTACGCCGTTAATACCTATCACGGACATCGTAGCTATCGTCCTGGTACATATCATCTTAATGGGGACGAGGCTCTTGATCTAGCCAGGGAACGGGTTTCGATTAGCTGGGTCGGTGGTGACCGCGAACGTGGTCGTAACCAAGAAAAAATCTTGGCCGCACTCATCTCCAAAATCCAACATGATCCTAATATTTTAAGTAAAGTTGACCAAATTTTTACCTCGATCGCTAAAAATATTCAAACTAACTTCACTAGTGATGATCTTAAATATCTTGTTCATAAACAGCTTACTACTCTCGCGGATTGGCAGACCGAGCTCATTGATGTTGACGGCAAAGCCGATATTACCACTACTTTCACCTATCAAGAGCCAAAGCATTTCGTTTGGCACCCTTATCAAGAATCTGTCGATCGTGCCAAAGCCAAACTTCAAGAATATCTTAAATAATTTATGAAAAAATTTCTAAAACTTCATTCTCGGTCGATTATTTCTTTGCTTCTGATTTTTCAGATGATCTTCATTTTTATTATGTCTTCTTTTGGTTCAGACTCCTCCAGTGCGCAAAGTGGCCAAATTATCCAAGCTCTTCGTCAAGTTTTTCCAAATCTAAACAATACTTCTCATCTCGATGCAAGTAACCTTGTTTTTGTTGTTCGTAAAACCGCACACTTTACTGAGTATGCCATCCTCGGAATCCTCTTTTTTCTCTTTTTCCGTCAGTCTTCTTCTCAAAAAAATAGCTCAAGATATTTTATCCTCGCCATTCTTTTTAGCTTTTTCTACGCCTGCACGGATGAAATCCATCAACTTTTTATCCCCGGGCGTAGTGGTCAATTCACTGATGTCTTAATCGATACTCTGGGAGCTTCATTTGGTTGTCTCCTGTTAGTTCTGTTTAGGCATTTAAGAAAGGCTTGGCGAGCTCGTCACCGTTCGCAATAATTTTGCGATATTCAGCCTCACCGATTAATTTAATCATCTTTTTTTCGGCCCTCTCGAATTTGAGGAACATTGATCCCTCAGCTCGATGAATGTCTGTCCCCAAATAATTCACCAGGTGGTTTTTTAGCAAAAATTTCATAATCTTCTTTGCTTTGCCACCATATTGCCCGACTATACTTCCATAATTTGATTGTAATTTTACCCCTAATTTTTTCAGCCCAAAGATTATTTCTTTATTTTTCTGTACGAATAAATAGCGTTCAGGGTGTGCAAGTACTGGAATAATGTCTTTCGCTTTTAACTCAAATATAATATCACGAAGATATGGGACTTCGGCATAAAATGGTAGTTCAAATAGTACGTGTTGATGCTTTTTCTTTGTATTTAAATCTCCACCAAGACAAGAAGCTTTTTTTACTTTTAGAAAATCTATCATTTTTGGGTCAATATAAATTTCGTTACCAGGCAGAAGTTTTAGTTTTATTCCGGCCTGGTCAAGTTTATTCTGTAATTTTTCTCGTAGTTGATTCTTTGTCTTATTATCAGCTGCCTGTGTACTATCGGCAATATAGTGTGAAGTACAAAACGCTCCGGTAAATCCTAAATCGGTGAGTTTTTTTGCCATCTTTACACTCTCATCTATAGAGCCACTACCATCGTCAATTCTGGGTAAGATATGCAAATGTAAATCAATCATTTAATAAATTAATTATAATATTCATTATATTTACTATACTTGTCATTACGGCGTTCATCAATAGTACGGTTCAAGACAACACCAGAAATCTTTACCTCAATCGATTCAAGTGTCTTCTTCGAGTTTTGAAGATCCTCGATCGTAGTCATATTTGCGGCACTAACAAGGACTAAGCGATCAGTTTTCTTTGCAAGAATTAAGGAATCTGAAAGTCCATCAATTGGTGTACCATCAAGAATCACGTAATCAAAATTCTGCTTTACTTTTTCCAGAAAAGTTTCCATGGCTGAAGAGTCAAGTAGCTCGCTTGGGTTTGGTGGTACTACACCACGAGTAATAACTGACAGACTTTTTACTGTTGTTTTTTGGAGATATTTACGGTATTCTTCGGTCTTATTTTCGGCTAGCAGATTAGATAGGCCTTCCTTGTTGGAAAGTCCAAAGATTTCGTGTTGACGGCCAAGACGCATGTCGCAGTCAATCAAAAGTACTTTCTTCTTAGTTTTTGCGAAAGCCACGGCCAAGTTTGAAGCAATAAAACTTTTACCTTCATTTGGGGTTGAACTAGTAATTAAAACTGCGTTTGATTCCTTACTATTTAGCGAGAAATATAAGCTAGTACGAATTGTACGAAAATCTTCACTAACCTTTGACTTTGGGTTGTCACGAAGTACCAGCTCGGAATCCTCATCTAGCATCTCTTCGTTAAAATCCTCTACCTCATTCTCAGTTGCTTCTTCCTCAGCAGCCAATTTTTCTTGTTTAGCTTTCTCTTCAGCAATAATCTTACGCCCCACTGCCTTAATCTCAACAACCGGTTTAGTCTCTGGCTCAGTCTTTTTCTCTGTCTGAACCTCGCCAGTGTTCTCTTCTTCAGTATCTTCATAATCAACGCCGAGATCATTATGGTATTTTTCTTGTTTTTCAAGTTTAGTAGCCAATTTTTCAGCTCTTTTAGCTTCTTTTTTCTGTTCTTTCTCGAGCTTGGCTGCTAATTTAGCTTCCAATTTAGCATTCTTTTCCGCACGTTTCTTACGCTGTTGTTTCTGTTTCTCGGTTTCCAGCTTACGCACTTTACCTAAGATCGGTAGCTTGAAGAGTTGTTCGATTTGTTCAGCCGTTTTGATTGTGCGATCAAAATAAAACATTAAGAAAATAACGCTAACAGCTAGTACGATGCCAGCGGCCATATAAATTGCTTCTTGCTTTATCAAGTCCACATTATGGGGCTTCTGTGGTTCAACAGCTCTATCCAGTACATTTACGCTCTTGTCATTATAGATTGAACTAATTTCGCTTGTAAAAGTATCGGCAATTGTGTTCGCTAGGGAATAACTATGATATTTATTAAGATCAACCACAGAAATACTGATAATTTCTGTATCCTTTAGTGATGCTACGGTCACTTTTTTAACAAGTTGTTCATAAGTATCATCAATCTGCATTTCACGCCTTACGCGGTCAAGCACACGGTGAGACTTTACGACTTCTGTATAAGTATCAATCAGGTTTTTGTTCGCATTAATTTCATTCTGGATGGTGTTTTTTGATTTATCTGAACTAAGAATTACTGTTGCCTGTGCCTTGTATTCTGGTTTTTGGATAAACACGGAATAAAATGTACCAGCTGACACCACAAAAAGTACCATCACGATAAATAGAACAAGGTGTTTTTTGAAATAGCTCAACAAATCCCTTAAATTAATCTCTTCCATATGAGGCATATTATAACATAAATATATGCACTTTGTAAAGACCAGTCACATCAAACAGTATAAAATGCAAAAACATAAGCCTAATCTGTAAAAGTCTTAAACGTTCAACCTAACACTACGCGTCACCCCTGTAAAACTTGCAATTTTTTAATACTTCTGCTAAAATCTCAGGTATTGCTCTTTTCCACAAGTCATTCTAGAGTATTTTGACTAACGAGGTGGGTGGTCGGTCGTGAGCAATAGAATTAAACGGAGTAAGAAAATTACTTATGCGTAGACTTAAACGTGAATCTTCGCGCAAAAAGTCGAAAATTCCTCCTGCCCCTTGGCAAGAGTTCATTATTTACTAATCTGAAGGGTCAAACTTCAACGAAGGCTTTAAGCAATTATTTCGCTGAATAAGTTATAAAACTTATAAGCCAAAAATGATTAGCAAATAAGGAAAATACCACTTCTTTGGAAGTGGTATTTTTTCATGCTATTATATACAATATAATGAATAAGCAATCTATTGAGGATGAAATTAATGATATTGCTAAATACTTTGCAGATAAGCAGCCAGAAAATATTACATTTATAGATGCAGATACATTCGATTACAAATTGTTTATTCTATATAAAAAATGGAAGCAGCTAGTACCTAACGAGGAATTTGTTGATTGCTTTCCACGTATTGATGAACTTTGGGAGCTGTTGGCGAATTGGAAGCCAGATGATATAGAATCAATTCAAACAAAACATCGTATTGTTGAACTAGCGAAAAAACATTTGATGAAGACTATTAGAAATAATAAATTTATGAAGAAGCAAGAAATACTAACCGGTATTAGCAATGAATTAGAGGGTTTATCTTTGGAAAATCCTCGTGACTTTTATTTTGGTATAGATTGCTATGCGGACAATTATGATGAAGATAGTATTGGAGCCCTAATTTATAAATGGGAGCAACTTGGTTTTGGTGATTTTAAGAAAAAATTTCCAATAACATCAAGACTATATATTCAATTGGAAAATATGAATAATGGCATTGAAAGATCAAGAGAGGAATATGCCGCTATTATCTCTCTAGCAAAAGACGCTCTAGCCGAAATAAAAGACTTCAAGGCATTTGATTGAGTCTAGAGTACTAGTAATCACGTCTTCCATTCTCCTCTATTCTCTCAATATGTGATATTATTTCCTATATGAGAACATTGTCTGGCGAATTGAAAAATAAATTAAATGAAACTGTGACCGTATCCGGCTGGGTGAATTCCCGTCGCGATCATGGTGGCTTGATTTTTATTGATCTCAGAGATCATCAGGGAATTATTCAACTTGTGATTACTCCAGAAAACCAACAGGCCTTCACTCTTGCTGAAACCCTGCGTGATGAGTTTGTTATCTCTGCCACTGGTATACTTCGTGAGCGTGCTGCCGATCTTAAGAATCCTCATATTGAAACTGGTGATATCGAGCTCGTTGTCGAGAGTATGGAACTCTTAAATCGCTCAGACACTCCGCCGGTCAATACCCACGATGATGGGCCTGAATCTAGTGAAGAGCTTCGTCTTAAATATCGTTACCTTGATTTACGTCGTCCAAGTATGCAAAATACCTTAAAACGTCGTGCAAAGTTTTATTCTTATCTTAGAAACTATATGGATCGGCATGATTTTATCGAAGTCACCACTCCAATTCTCGCCAACTCCAGTCCCGAAGGCGCTCGCGACTTTCTCGTTCCTTCTCGTTTGAAACCAGGACTTTTCTACGCTCTTCCTCAAGCTCCTCAGCAATTTAAGCAACTTCTCATGGTCGGCGGTTTGCCACGTTATTACCAAATCGCTCCTTGCTTCCGTGATGAGGATCCCCGTGCTGATCGTCTTTATGGTGACTTTTATCAGCTCGACTGTGAGATGTCTTTTGTGGACCGAGGCGAAACTGTTAGGCAAACTGTTGAACCCCTCATCAAATCTCTTGTTACTGACTTTGCTGGTAAAAAACTTCTCTCAGAAGATATTCCACGTCTTTCGTATCAAGAATCTATGGAAAAATATGGTGTAGATAAGCCAGATCTTCGTTATGGTATGGAGATGATCGAGCTGACCGAAATTCTGAAAAATACTAACTTCAAAGTTTTTCAAAGTCCATGTGTTAAAGCTATCCGTGTTGAAAACGGTACTTCGCTTACTCGTTCTCAAATTGATCTATTTACCGAGAAAGCTCGTAAGCTTGGTGCCTCCGGCCTTGCTTATATTATGTATGAAAACGGCGTTGAAAAAAGCCCAATCGCTAAGTTCTTACAGCCTGAAGAACTAGCCAGAATCAAAGAGGCCACCGGTGCCAAAGATGGTGATGCCATATTCTTCTGTTCTGATGATCGTACAAAGGTTAACAAGATCTTGGGTCAACTTCGCATTGCTTTTGCTGATCATTTTAATCTTAAAGATGACTCTGTTGTGGCTCTCTGTTGGATTGTTGATTTTCCATTTTATGAGTGGAATGATGGTGAGCATAAGCTCGATTTTGGCCATAATCCATTCTCCATGCCAAAAGGTGGTCTAAACTCTCTCGAATCTGCTGCGACAGATGAGGAGAAACTTGCCATTGTTGCCGATCAGTATGATATGGTGATGAATGGTTATGAGATTTGTTCTGGTGCCGTTAGAAACCATAGTCCAGAGATTATGTATAAGGTCTTTGGTATTCTCGGCTATGATCATCAATACGTTGAAAAACGTTTTGGTGGTATGCTCAGCGCCTTCAAATTTGGTGCTCCACCTCATGCTGGTTGTGCTTTTGGTATTGAGCGTATTTTTATGGTCTTAAACGATAATAAGAATATTCGTGATATTGTCGCCTTTCCGAAGAACGGCTCCGGTATTGATCTTATGATGAGTTCTCCATCCTTTGTTGATGATTATCAGCTCAAAGATGCTCATATTAAGATTGTCGAAGACGAAGAATAAAGTAGAGTATAGAACTTTAGAATAGTAGTTAAAAAGAACTCGAGTATCATAAAAGAGTAACAAAAAATCTACACAGAATCGTGTAGATTTTTTGTTGTCTAGGCAAATAGAACGATACTTAGCAAGACACAGGCCAAGATCACTCGGTAGTAGCCAAAAGTAGGGATCGAACTCTCTTTTTTGAAGAACTTCATCACGACTTTTAAAGCGATTAGACCTGAAATGAAAGCCACAGCGTTTGATAGAAGTAACATTTGCCAGTTTGCACTAATATACGCTCGACTCGAGCTGGAGATTAGTGATTTACCGCAAACCGCCAACATGATTGGTAGGGATGCTAGAAATGAATATTTTGCTGCCGACTCGGAATTCATCCCCATCACCCGTCCTGTGATAATTGTTGAACCGGAGCGTGAGACGCCAGGAATTAAGGCAAAAACTTGTGCCAATCCAATCGCCAATGCTCTTTTATGTGGTAATTTCTCCTCATCAGTTTCGGAAAGGTGTGGCAGACTATTAACGAAGATCATCAGAAGCCCTACGGTACCCATTGCGATCGCAATTGTGGTTAGACTTGAGAAGAAACTATGTTGCTCAATAAATTTGGATAACAGAAGCCCAATAATGCCGGCTGGAATTGATGTAATCAAAAGATTCAACGCCATATGAAGATCGTGTTTTACAAAAACCTGTTTCAAGATTCTAAAAATCTCCTTGCGATAATATATCAAAAGCGCTAATAAAGTACCAAAATTGATCAGTTCCAAGAAGAAATGAAAATCTTCCGCACGGCTTCCTGCACCTAATAATTTTTGTACAATCTCCAAGTGTCCGGAAGAAGACACCGGGACAAATTCGGTCAGACCTTGTGTCAAACCTAATACAAGTGATTCTATTATATTCATACTAGCATTATAGCTAACAATCTGTTTTCTTTACAATCTTGAAATATCATGTATAATATGTCAAAAGAATATTATTAAAAAATCACAGGGAATTAAATTAATGCCGATTATCAAATCTGCAAAAAAGGCAGCACGCCAAGCAGTGAAGCGCACTGCGCAGAATCAACAAATTAAAAAGTTCATTAAAGCCGCTCTTAAGGCTTTTAAGGCTGATCCTACTCCTGAAAATCTTTCAAAAGCTCAGTCTGAGTATGATAAGGCCGCTAAAAAAGGTCTTTTAAAGAAAAATACTGCTTCTCGTCGTAAAGCAAATTTGGTTAAGATTGCTAAGGCTGCAAAAACCGAAGTCCAGGAAGCTCCAAAAAAGACCGTGAAGAAAACTACTACTAAGAAGTCTACAGCCAAAAAGACTGTTAAGACCGTCAAAAAAGTTACTAAATAAGAAATAGGACCCCAGCGGTCCTATTTTAATTCCCCTCGGCAGTGAATTCAGTTAAAACTAAAAATAAACAGCCATAGAAAGTGATAATAATTAAAAACTAGATAGCTCGATTAAAAAACTTTCTAATAGAATCCAAGGATCTTTAGAAAAACTAGTTTGTTTTAGAAGCATATCAATTTCGGCCAGTCTTTTTATTATCTTTTTTTCTCGTTCCGTACCGCCTTTAGCAGCAAAAAGATCGACTGCTTTTTTTGTCCAGGCGCCAATCGTTGCATAAGGACTATTTTCCTCCTCAGCTTCTCGTATCAGTTTTACGGCACGTTTTCCATCGGTTAGGGCGACATCAAACGCTCGAAAAACGAGAAAAGTATCCACTTGTTCGGGTAATTTGAAATTTTCTACCTTTACTTTTTCAGGGTTAGACTTTGCGGCGTTCAACAATTCTTTGTATGTCGCATTACGCTTATCGATTTTCTGTTCTAAAATCACCACCTGATATTCAGTTTCAATAAATTTTGGTAATTCAAGAAATAAATCTTTTTTTAAGCTCAAATCTTTTATTAAGATATGACGAGTTTCTTCAAAGAGTGTTGTTCCTTGAAATATCGAAACCAGATCATTTTTCTCCAGGGCATCCGCATCAATTACTTCAATATTATTTCCAAGAAAATCACGCGCCGTCTGTTCAGCTTTTTTTCGATCATCGCCATCAATTAAGTAAATCATCTAAAATTTCTTCTGGCAGTTCGGACAAATATGTGTTCCTCGCCCAGCCACTTTAAATTTAATAATTTCCGTACCACAACGATTGCATGGCTCGCCTTCTCGTCGAAAAACTTGCGCGAACTTCTCTAAATAATTACCCTTACTTCCGTCAGCTTTTACATAGGTCGCCATCGTGCTACCTCCTGAGTCAATTGAGCGTTGCATGACAATCCCCGCCGCTTTTAGCAGGTCTGCAATTTCTTGATCACTCAAAGAGGAAACTAGTCGTTCCGGGTGGATCTTTGCCATATATAGAGCCTCGTCTGCATAAATATTTCCCAGTCCCACCACTACGCTTTGGTCTAGGATTGTTGGCTTAATCTCAGCATTTTTATGTCTCATTAAATTTTTCTTAAATTCTTCAACTTCCATTACCCATGGCTCTTTAGCTAATTTTTTAATGAAACTGTCAAATATAACCTCACTAGTTTCTAAAATCTTACAAAAACCAAATTTTCTTTGATCGTTAAAGAAAAGCGTCCCAACAAAATCTCCAGACTCCTCAATTTCAAAAAATACCCTGGTTTGTTTGTTTGGCAGTTCACTATAAAAACTCTCATTTGGATGCCCACCAGCAAAACTTTTTTCGGTATAAAGCGTAGTTTTAAAATCTCCCGCTTTGATCATCTCCAAATATTTTTTGCCCGACTCTTCGCCGCTTGCTCGAAAAATCAACTGTCCAGTCATTCGAAGATGAATCATCATTGATATATTATTTTCAAAATCAATTACCAGTGCCTTTCCGAAACGACGTATACTGATAATTTCCTGGCCAATAATTAGTTCTTTCGGCCCAATAAAAGATTTATCACATAAAATCTTCACATCCGCTACTTTTTTATTCAGGATAAACTTATTCAATCCTCGTTTAATTGTCTCAACTTCTGGTAATTCTGGCATACTTCTATTCTATCTTAAATTCAAAAAAAGCCACCACAAAACATCAACTTTTATATAGTTTTTATCTGTATAAGTATTAAATTACATATAGAACTTCTGATTTTACCCCAAAATTATCCACTAGAATTGTTTATGCTTGACTATATATATAAAACATTGTAAAATCGCGGCAACTACGGGGAATAGGCCCCGAGGGTTCTTTGAAAAGGAGGGAAAAGACTATGAAGAAGAATCTAGTAGT
>ERZ773009.393-NODE-393-length-31807-cov-5.110954_pt1 | contig 31807 bp, 28 predicted proteins | sample MGYA00580663_ERZ773009 | MGnify/ENA primary metagenome ERZ773009 (study PRJEB29015, sample SAMEA2737969) | human oral metagenome | biome: human oral; feature: human-associated habitat; material: dental | place: China | collected 2026 ... | reverse complement strand
ACATGAAAGAGCCAATCAGTCTGCGCCCTTCGGGCTTGACTTCTTGGACTTTCATGGTAAACTATAAATTGCTATATTAGCCACATTAGCTCGATGGAACTTGCAGTGTGTGGGGGAGGAAATGGGACTTTCATGGAGAAGTTGATTATAAAGGGCGGCTGTCGGCTTGCGGGACGCGTGAAGATCAGCGGTGCGAAGAACGCTGTGCTGCCCATCATCGCCGCGACGCTTCTGGGGCAGGACGCCCCGAGCCGCTTGGAGGAGGTTCCTTCGCTCGACGATGTGCATACGATCACGGAGGTGCTGCAGGCGCTCGGCGTACATGCGGCGTTCGACAAGGCGGCGAACGCGCTGACCGTGGACAGCTGCGAGATCAAGCGGACGGAAGCGCCCTACGAGCTTGTGCGCAAGATGCGCGCTTCTTTCCTCATCATGGGGCCGCTGCTCGCACGCCTCGGTCACGCGAAGATCTCGCTGCCGGGCGGCTGCGCCATCGGCACGCGCCCCATCGACCTGCACCTCAAGGGCTTCGAGGCCTTGGGCGCAAAGATCGAGATCGGGCATGGCTACATCGAGGCGCGTGCTGACGCGGGACTCAAGGGCGCACGCATCTACCTCGACTTCCCGAGCGTCGGCGCGACGGAAAACATCCTCATGGCGGCTTCGATGGCCGAGGGGCAGACCGTGCTCGAAAACCCTGCGCAGGAGCCGGAAATCGTCGATCTCGCGAACTTCCTGAACGTCATGGGCGCGAAGGTGCGCGGCGCGGGTACGAACGTCATCAAGATCGAAGGCGTCAAGAAGCTCACGGGGCACAACTATACGATCATCCCTGACCGCATCGAGGCGGGCACCTACATGGTCGCCGCCGCCATGACGCAGGGCGACGTCTATATCGAAAACGCCATTTCCGAGCACCTGAAGCCCGTCATCGCCAAACTCAAGGAGGCGGGCGTCACGATCGAGGAGGCTGTCGAGGGCATTCGCGTGACCTGCGACCGCAGGCCGAAGGCGGTCGACATCAAGACGATGCCGTATCCGGGCTTTCCGACGGACATGCAGGCGCAGTTCATGGCGCTCCTTGCCGTCTCGGACGGTGCGGGACTCGTGACGGAAACGGTCTTCGAGAACCGTTTCATGCACGTCGATGAATTGAAGCGCATGGGGGCGTCCATCAAGATTGACGGGCGCACATCCATCGTCGAGGGCGTCGATCATCTGACGGGCTGCCAGGTCAAGGCGACCGATCTGCGTGCCGGCGCTGCCATGGTGCTTGCGGGTCTCGTCTCCGAAGGCGAGACGCAGGTCGGCTACATCCACCACATCGATCGCGGCTACGACAAGCTCGTGGAGAAACTCGTGGGGCTTGGCGCGGACATTCGCCGCACGGATGATTGAAAAAGAACGAAAAAAGCCGTTGCACAAGACTCGTGTGCGACGGCTTCTTTTTTGTGGATAAATCAATGATTTTCGAGCGTGGCGAGCGTTTTGGCATAGTCCTTGAGCTTTTGTATGCTGCGATCCTTGTCGAGGCAGGCGGCTTGGAGCTTCTGATAGTCGCTTTCCATGCTTTGCAGCAGCTCTTTGCCGAATCCGTCTTTGATCGCGTCGAGATGCGATTTTAGACGTGGGACTTCTTCGGTGAAGCGTGCGCTGATGGCGTCGAAGAGTTGGCTCATGGCGGCGGCGTGGGCGGCTTGGAGAGCGCTGCGGTCGGAAGAGTCGCGCACCTCGCCCGACCATCTGCCCGTGAGGCTGTCGAGGTAGGCGCTCACGTCGATCTGGACGACGGGAAGCTCGATCTTTTGGAGGGAGCGCTCGGCGAGCAGACGGAAATAGGCGGGATCGTAGTCTTCTCTGCCGGCGTCGAAGTTCTCGACGACGAGATTCAAGAGCTGCTGCTTCAGCGTCTGCAGCTGGATGTTGTCCGCGAATGTCCGCTCGATGTCGCTGCTCGCCTCGCGTCCGTAATTGCGGATATTTTCGAGTGCGTCGTTGACGTCGAGATAGGAGTAGCGGCGCTCCGTGGTGTAATACTCGGTATGCGAAGAACCCCATGAGAAGGGGTTGTACCATTTGGAATCGCTTACTTTGCGTTCGTGCTCTTCGACCTCGACGCCCGTCTTGGTGGAAAGGGCAGAGTATGTGCGGCTGTCCTCGCGCAATTTGCGAAGAACGTCTATTTTCGCCTGCTCGATCTTGCTCGTGATCGTGCCGAAATATTCTTCCAGACGTGCTTGGATTTCGTGGATCTTCTGCTCCATCTGACGACGCTCGTGCTCGATGGAAGCGCCGTCGCCCGTTTCGAGGACGCTGATGCGCCGTGCCGTTTCCTTTTGCTCGTCCGCGATGAGCTTTTGCAGGGATTCTTTCGCACGCGGGACGAAACCCTCGACTTTCTTGAGCAGCGTCTGATCTTTTTCGGCGATGCAGACAGCAAGCTCGTCGAGAATGGGCGCGAGGTCGCCGATCTCCGCGAGATTCTCGGCGAAGTCGCCGTACTCGTCGAGAGCGTCGGCGCGCTTCTGCTCGGCATCTGTGTAGTCGGAAGGGCTTTTGCCGATCATATTGTGCAGAAAAGAGGAGAGGAAGAGGGGCTGCGTGCAGCTTTGGAACAGCTCGGCGCATCTTGTATTGCCCGCTTCGGCAAGGTGTTGCGCTTCTGTGCGGAAGATTTTTTTCGCTTGTCTTGCCAGTCGTTCTTTCGTATCCTGCACCGCTTGTGCGAGACTGTCCATGTCATAGATGACGTCCATCAGAGCATCGTCGAAGCGGCTCACGAGAAGGATGAGACGTGCGACTCCCTTTTGCGGCAGCTGATTTTTGAGCAGGCCGACGTCGTTTTCATCAAGGAATTGGGATGCCTGACTCAAGAAGAACACCACGTCGCAGTCGGCGAGGAAATCGCGCGTCCTCTGCGTGCGCGAGACGACGGGATCGTTCATGCCCGGCGTGTCGACGATGGAGATGCCCGCTAGATTCGGGTTGCTTTGATAGAGTGTCACGCACTTGACGAGGGGCGTGCAGATGCCGTCTGCGCCCGTGTATTGGTTGAGCGCGGCGGCGAGCTCTTCGTCGGAGCTGAACGTATGCTCGATCGTGCCTTGCGCGAGGATGTCGTTCACCGCGATGCCGCTCTGACGCGTGGCTTCGACAAGCTCCTTCGCCATGCGTGCGTTTTCCGTGGCTGCGCCCGAGTGCGCGGCGCTCTCCATCTTCGCCCATTCATCGGGCGTGTAGAATTCGACGGCGAGCGCGTTCTGCTCGGCGTATTCGATCTTCGTGAGACTCGCCGTCTTTGGCGTGAATGCCTGCGGCAGCACATGATGGCCGTCGAAGATGACCGTGTTCAAAAAGGTGGATTTTCCCGCTTTGACGCGGCCGATGACGGCGATGTTGAGCTTGCGCTCCGCGGAGGAGAAGTCGTGCCACTGGCGGCGCAGCTCGTCCTGCAGTGCCTGCACGGCGCATACCGCATCGTGCGAGTGCGGCTCAAGAGCGCGGATGACGGCAGGGAATTCTGCGTTGAGCAGCGATTCGATGCGCCTTTCCTGCGCTTTGACGGCGTTGAATTGGATGATGGACATTGAGGGCCTCCTTGCAGCGTCGATTTTTATTGATGCAGATATTTGGTTATGATACAATGGAATCGGAAAGCATAGAAACTGGTAATGAACGAATGAGGGGTGAGGTGTATGGCGACGGTCAGTTTCGATCGGAAAATGTGCATATCGAAAAACGAAGTAAATCATTTTTTGGAAATCATCAATGAACCGGCAAAACGTGTGAAAACCATCCCGAATATAGAGGAAAAAATGAAGGAGAGTGAGAAGCTATTAGAGAAGTGTTTTTTGCACCGCTGAGATTTTTGCAGGAAAGGATGCCGGAGCGGATTGAAGAAGCCATTTCGCGCTTCTTGTGTTCCCGCGATACGGATTTGGAAAAGTTCCTTCAAGAACGCGCGATTGCTTTTGAAAGGATTGCGAAAAGCAGAACGTATCTTTTGCTCGACCAAGAATCTCTGGAAAAGAAGCGGCTTGAAATATTGGCGTATTTCTCTCTTGCTCCGCAGGTCTTGTTTCTGCCGGAAGATTTATCCGGAAACCAGAGGAAAAAACTCGATGGCTTTTCCGGTACAATCAACAAGATTCCTGTTTCTGCGCTTCCCGTGATTCTCATTGGGCAGCTGGCGAAAAATGACCGATATTGTGACGATATCACAGGCGATACGGTCATTGCGTATATATTTTCGATGATAGAAATCATCCATAACTATATGGGAGGAAGAATTGTTACCGTAGATGTTCGGAAAGAAGCACGAGGACTGGTTCCGTTCTACGAAAAACATGGATTCAAGGCGCTCAAAGAAAACTCAGATGCGAGATTCCTTCAGATGATCCATCTGCTATGTCCGCAAAAGCTCTGAATGACGGTCTGTATTTTCGTCGTTCAGAGCTTTTTTCATGGGTGTGCTGCATCTCCATCGGCGGCAAGCTCTTCCTGCAGCAGGGCGAGCAGTTCTTCCTTATAAGCGCTGCCGCCGGGGTGTTTGTTGATGGCGAGGGGGACGTTTTGCAGTTCGCGCTGCATTTCGTGCAGGAGGCCGCTGTCGACGGTGAGACTGCGCTTCTTGAGGACGCTCTTTACGACGGCGGCGGCGTCCGTGCGGCGGTCTTCCAAGAGGTCGATCTCGCTCGGCTCGGGCAGGGCGATCCGGACTTCGTCGGCGACGCTTTTCAGCTCGGTGAAGAATTCGAGCTGCAGGGTCTTCAGCTCTTCTTTGGCTTCGGTCAGCGCTCGGATTTTTTCTTTCATCTCGCGGGCGAAGGCGGCGAGGCCTTCTTCGACTTCGGGGACGTCGCCGACGTGGGTCAGGGCGCGGTTCAGACCTGCAAGGCGGCGCTTTTCTTCGAGGATGGTTTCGTCGTAGTAGTTTTTGCATTGGGTGAAGAGCTTCTTGAACTGGTAGGCGAAGTCTGCCGTGCGCTTGCCTTCGTCGAGTTTTGTCAGATAGCTCTCGATGGCTTCGCGGTCGCAGGCGGCGTGCTTGCCACGTGCAGAGGTCAGCACGTCGGCATAGCGGATGCCGTGTCGATCGAGCGTCTCACGCACGCCGTCTGCCATGCGGCGCAGGTCTTCGTCGGAGGGGGCTTTGTCTGCCTTCGTGATGATGATGAGTTTCGGGATGTCTTTCGACAGGCTCTTGAGGAAGTTCACGTCGTCGGTGCTGATGGCTCCGGCATCGGCGGGGATGCACCAGAGGATGTGGTCGCTGGCGTTCAGCTGGCTGCGTGCGATGGCAGCGTCGGTGCGTGCGGAGTAGGCGGCGCTGTCGGGCTTCGAGTAGCCGGGCGTGTCGAGGAAGGCGATTCTCGCGTAGGGCTGGCGCGGCGTCTCGACGAAGACGCTGCGCAGCAGATGCCCGAGCGGCAGTTCGTCGGACTCGTCGTCCTCGCCGAAGCCGTGCGAGAGCGTGCGGATGTCCGCGACCTGCATGGCGACGCTCGCGCCGAAGAGGTTGACGGCGCGCGCCCGCTCGTCCGTACCGTGCAGGACGTAGGCGGGCACGGAGGTCGTCGGCGTGACGGCGGTCGGCAAGAGGCGTGCGCCGCCGAGCAGCATGTTGAGGAAGGTCGACTTGCCGCTGCTGAACCCGCCGCCAAGCGCGACGACGGTCTTGCCGATCAGCGGGCGAAAGAGCAGGAAGTCGTAGAACTTGTCGTAGATATAGCAGAAGTCGAAGTAGAGTGCAGGAAAATCGGGCGGCGCGTTCTTCTCCAAGGCTTCGGGCAGACGCTCCTTGATCGTATGCTCAAGCTCCTTGAGCTGTGCAGGCAAGGCGCGCTCATCGCGCGTCGGCTCGACGATTTTCTTGAGCAGGGCGATTTGGTCAGTTGGGGTAGTTGTGGGCATGGAGGCGCTCCTTTGTGGGTGAGGGGGGGAGGATGATAGCTTGTTGTAGAATGGACAGTCATGATAGGTGGCCGTTCTCATTGTTTGTCCCATCGATGAGAGTTTTTGTTGTAGAATGAGCAGTCTTGGTAGATAGAATTGGTTTTTTCAGTTGAACCACGTCGGAAAATGAAACGAAGTGAACCGTTAATAGTCTTAACTCTACATTGTTGAAAGTGGCAATCTTTTATTATTGAATCTGTGGCTTGAAGAATAGAGGTAAAGTAATTGTTGTCACAGTTTATTTCACAGTAGGAGAAATTGCAGCGAATGACGGTTGTTTCCATCACATCGAATAGCGTATGGCTGTCATCAGATTTGCAATGACCAAATTCTGAATCTGTAATTGTACCATGCTTTAGGTAGAGAAGGGAGCCATCAGGACTGGAACAATTTGAGATGCTGCAACGTACGACGTTTGTTTGTTCCATATAAAGTATCGGGTATTTCTTGGTGCAGTGGCAATGTATAATTTCTGAGTCTGTAATCGTACTATTGGATAGGTTGAGTAGATTGCAGGAATGGAGAGAACAATCCGAGAAAGTGCAATGGGCTATTTCTGTATTGGATAAACGTAAGAGAGACCAGTTTTCACTCGTGATTTTTTTAAACGTACATTTTGTAAAGGAGTTTTCTTTTTCTAGACGGAGCCATGTATGTTCCATATCGTCATTTTCGTCATAAAAGGTGCATTTTATGAAATGAACTTCTTTTTGTGAGGCTGTAATTACGCTGTTTTTAAAAATACAATCACGGAATGTTACTTTTTTGGCTTCCCAGTCATCTAAGTTCAGATACTCATTTGATGCTTCCACATCGAATATGAGCAAATGTTCAGATGCAATGGTGTCGCTCTGTGTCAGATCACGTCTAACCGCTAGTTTATGGAGCGGAAAAAGGTAGCAACAGCGTTCGTACTCATAGGGATGCTCCATATCTACCATCATCGCAAGATACGCTTCGCGATCCTGCGCGACGATAGTCTTCGCCGCTTGCATCGTCTCGCTTACGACTTCCTTCTCTGCGCCAAGCAGTGCGAACAGATCGGCAATATACGCAAGCAACGCGGCGGCATCGCCTTCCTGCAGTAGCGCGAGCAATATGCAATCCAGTATGAAAGCGTTCGTCAGTTCATCGCGCTCAATGCTGTCGACGGCTTCGATCAGTTTCGCGTCTGTCAGCGAGTAAGCGTCGGGCAGCAGGTCGCGCACATCGGCTTCATAGCCCGCGCCTGCCGCCGTGCGGTAGAGGTGACGCCACTGGGCTTCCGTCGCATCAGCGGCGGTCAGCACGCTGACGAGCAGCAGAAAGTACAGCTCTGGCATCGTGCTGTGTGCGGCGGGGTGGCCTTCGTAGGCTTGCTTTTCGCTCTCATAGCGCAGGCGCTCGAAGTCGGGTTGTGCGGCTTCATCGTGCTGCTCGTCGAGCGTCTGCACGATTGCGTCGATGCTCTCGGATGCCGTCTGCACGCGCTCCTGCAAGTCTTCGATGACGTTCTTGAGCAGGGCGATCTGCTCTCTTGGCGTTTTTTCGCTCATGGTCTTCACCTCTCCTGTATGCTCTGCACGGCTGCAAGGTCTTCCTTCATCTCGGCGAGACGCGCTTCTCGCTCGGCGGCGGCTTTTTCGCGGGCTTCCCGCAGGTCGGCGAGCGCCTTTTCCTGCACGGCGATGCGGCTCTCGGCTTCTGCGCCGATCATGGCGTCGATCTCTTTCATCTGCGCCGTGATGGCGCTGCGGATGGCGGCTTCGGTCTTTGTCACGACTTCGGGGATGATCTCGCCTTGGAGCTTTTGACGCACGAGCTGCAGGCGGTCGTTCTGCTGCTTTTTGAGGAAGCCCAGCTCAATGAGCAGGCCGGCGGCGAGGGCGATGACGGCGCCGATCGGACCGGTGACGACAGCGCCGATGATGGAGAGGATCAGTGGCAGCGACTTCTTGAGAACTTCTTTCGTCATGGCGTCCATGCCCATCTGCTCGGGACTCAGCTGCGGCATCTGCGCCGCTATGTCGATCTGCACGACGTCGGCGATTCTTTGCAGGTAGCGGTGCAGGCGCGGCTCGAAGTCGCTCTTGAGACCTGCAAGCGCCGCTTGGCGCACAAGGGCGTTGACCTTGGCGGAGATGTTGGAGCCGTTCATCATCAGGCGCTCCAAGTCGCCCGATGCGCCTTGAAGCGCGGCTTCGACGCTGCCGCCGATGTTCGTGGCGCTCTCGTCGATCTGGCGCACGAAGGCGGATTTTTCCTTTTCCAAGCTGCTTTTCAAGCGCTCAAGCTGGCGGCGGCAGGCTTCTTCTTCGGCGGTAAGCTCGTCGGGAGCGAGGTCGGCTTTCTTGATGGAGGCGGCGAGGTACTCTTCTGTGCGTGCGGCTTCCTTCTTGATGCGCGTGCGCGTCGTGCGCTCGAAGATCGTTTCGCTCTCGGCTTCGATCTCTTGCAGGATCTCTTGGAGTGCCGTGACGTCGACGTTCTTGCCTTTCGCTGTCGTCGTGATGAGGGCGGCATCCGCTATGCCGAGATACTTCGCTGCGTCGCTTTGGATCTGCGCCTTGGCTGCAGCAAGCTGCTCCGCCGTGACCTTGTCCGCTTTTGTGAGGACGAGGCGGACGGGCATTTCGTGCAGCTTCAGCTCCTGCAGGAAGCGCACGATGCTGTCGGCGATCAGCGGTTCGGAGGCTTCGAAGGTGATGATGTAGGCATGGCTCTTCGGCAGGTAGTCGTCGATGGCGCGGTTGTGCATCTCGATGCCGGAGTCGAAGCCCGGCATGTCGACGATCTTGACGGCGGCGATGTCCCTGAGCGCGTCGCTGGGGAGGCTCAGCTCGATGCTGTGCAGGCTCTCGCTGCGATATTCTTCGGCGGTGAAGGCTTCGAGCGTGATTTCTTCCTGCGTGCCGTCTTTTCGATGGAGGATGATGCGCTCTTCGCTGCCGCAGCGGATTTCCGTCGGCACGGCGGTCTCGGGCGTGATCTGCGTGTGCAGGTAGTCTTTGCCGAGGCGGCTCTTGCCGAGAAGCGCGTTGAGCAGGGAGCTTTTGCCCGCGCTGAATTTGCCGACGACGGGCGTCACGACATGGAACTCGTCGAGCGTGGCAGCGGCGCGGCGCAAGTCGTCATCTGCGATGCCGTATTTCTCTTCGAGTGCGAGGACGGCTTCCAGATCAAGGCGGCAGTTTTCGTAGATCGGCGTATGCTTCATGCGGGAATCGTCTCCTTTTGTCGATGGCGGTAGAAGGAATTTCGCATATAAATAGTATATCGGTGCGATGCCGCAAATAGCTTAGGGAACCGCGGATAAATTCAGCCACCCATCTTCACGCATCTGCGCAAATCCGGGCGGCTTCATTTTATCAGCAGTTCCCTTGCACTTCTTGACTTATAGTAAACTTTAAGCTATACAATACATACATACATCAGACGTTTCAAGGAGCAAACTATGGAAGATAAGCATACATTCAATCGCCGCACCTTCCTTAAGATTGCGGGAGGTGCGGCGCTTTTGGCGGGCGGCGGCTTTTTGGTGAATCGGCTCGATGCGTTCGGGAAGACGGCGAAGCAGATCGAGCGGATCGCGCATCCGGAGAAGATCGAGGCGGATTTCATCCGGCAGATCATCACGAGCGATCCTGCCGTTTCGCGCACGATCATGTGGCAGTCGGACAGCGTGCAGAGTGCGGCGGCGGTCGAGTGGCGCGAGGCGGAGGTGTCGGCGGTGCAGCGCGCGGTGGCGACGAACGAGGCCTTTACGGACGACGGGCGCGCGGCCGTCTTGCATGTGGCGGGGATCGAGGGGCTGACGCCGGGGCGGCGCTACGAGTATCGGCTCGTGAACGGCGAGGAGGCGAGCGAGCGGCTCCCGAGCGCGGGGGCTGCAAGGCGCTGATTTTCCCCGACTCGCAGTCGAGCGATTATTCGGACTGGCAGGAGGTCGCACGCGGAGCCTGGCAGCGCAATCCCGATGCGGGCTTCTTCGTCAACATGGGCGATCTCGTCGACAACGGCGAGGATCACACGCAATGGGACGCGTGGCTTTCGGCGATCGCGCCGCTGATCGAGAAGATCCCCTTTGCTCCCGTCATGGGCAATCATGAGACGTACGACCGCAACTGGAAGGTGCGCCTGCCCGAGGCGTATCTGCAGGAGTTCGCCGTGCCGGACAACGGCAGCGAGGCGTTTTCGCGCTATTACTATTCGTTTGACTACGGGCCGTGTCATTTCGCCGTCATCAACACGCAGATGGACGAGACGGCGGATTTCAAGCAGGGGCTGTTGGAGGAGCAGCTCGCCTGGCTGTCCGAGGATATGGATAAGAGCCGCAAGAAGTGGAAGATCGCGCTCCTGCATAAGGACGTGCTGCAGTACCGCATCCACAACCGCCCCGAGCGCACGGAGGGCATTTCCGACGTCGGTGAGGTGTTCATGCCGCTTTTTGATACCTTGGGCGTCGATCTCGTCTTTACGGCGCATCTGCACACCTACCGCAACCGCGGTCATGTGCAGTCATTTCGCCGCTCGGCGAAGGGGCCGCTCTACATCCTGACGGGCGTCGCGGGCAACGTGCGCTACCCGAATCTCTGGATCGATCACGCGCTCGATGAAAAAGTCGCGCCGCAGCCGGAGACGGACAATTACCTCGTGCTGGAAGCGAAGGACGCCTCCCTTGCCGTCGAATGTTTCCTGCCCGACGGCACGAGCATCGACCGCGTGGAAATCGTGAAGTAGCCGGGTTTGTGCAGCTTATTCGCCGAACAGATCGGCATGTGTGCCCGTGGCAGCTGCCGAAAGTATGAGAGTATCCTCGTGGATTTGATACATGAGCAACCAATCCGATTCGATATGACACTCGCGAAAGTCTTTTAGCCTGCCGCCGAGCGGATGATCGCGGTATTGCTCCGGCATGGCGGAGCCTTCCTGTAACAGCTGCAATGTTTAGAGATGTCCTTGCCGCGCTTTTTGGCACGGCGGACATCTCTTTTCATGCGGCTTGTATAGACAATCTTATACACGTCAGTCCTCCAGCATAGATGCTACGGCAGCTTCGGCTGAGTCGAAGGGCCCCATTAGGTTTTGGCGCTGGCGGCTGTCTTCGATGGCTTCTTGCAGATCCGCTGGGATGGCCGTGTGCGGGCGCGCTATGGGGAAAGGGATTTCTTCATGTGCGATGGCGGCTTTGAGGAAAATCTGTATGGCGGTAGCTGTGTCGAGTCCGAGACTGACAAACAGGCGATCGGCATCTTGCTTGATGGCATCCTCTACGGTGATTTGAAAAGTCGTCATGGTGATACCTCCCCAGTGGATTCCGTCATGGTTCCCGGTTTGCAAAGCAGGCAGCTCATATCAAGTGCCGTCCTTTCTTTCCATATATTATACCAAAAAACACGCACCATGGAAAATTCACTTGACGAAAGAGGAGGCTTTCCCTATACTAAAAGGAAAATGGAGGTGGAGTCGGCTTTCGGCGTTTTCGCGAAGGCGGCTTTGCTCTGCTTTTTCGAAAAACAGACAAAGGATGCGGTTTTCATGCGGTTTTCCCTGGAGGAAAAAAACGAGGGCGTGCGCTATGTCGCAGCGGCTTTCGTTTTTTATTTTGCGCTTGTTTCTTTTTATATCAATATCGGCGAGGATATGACGCCGTCGAATTACCTGCCGTGGCTCGTGCCCGTGATCGCTGCGCTCGTGCTCTTCCAGTACGGCGCGCGCGCGCGGCTCTTCTCGCTGAACCATTGGCCGCATCTCTTTGCAGGCGTGGCGTGGTGCGTGACGTTTCCGCTACTCTACTCGTGGTCGTACGATACGCCGTGGTACGTCTCTCTCATACGGCTTGACTTCCTGTGCGGCACGGGCATCTTCCTGCTGCTCGCTTCTTTGCAGTCGCTGGCTTTTGCTTTGAAAAAGCTGCCGCGCGTCTTCGCGGCGCTCTTCGCCGTGCTTGATTTCGTGTGCCTGGCGATTCCCTTCGTGCAGGTCGTGTATTTCTCGATCTATCAGCATTGCCTGACGCCGGCGTCGCTCATGGCGCTTTATCTGACGAATCCTGACGAGAGCGTCGACTTCCTCGAGGCGATGCTCGGCATCCCTGCGCTTCTTCTCATCTCTTTCGCGTTCCTGCTCTTCTTGTGGCTGTGCTATCGCGGCAACATGCGCCAGGCGCGCCATCTGGCGGCGCTGCCGCTGACGGCGGGCAAGCGGGCGGCGCTCGCGCTCCTCGCCGTCGTGCTCGCCGTCTACATCCCTTTTACCGTCTTTCCCGAGACGTCGATCGTCCTGAGCTGGAAGGAAGTCTCGGCGTACGTCGCCGAGACGCAGGAGTACAGCGCGCATCATGACGAGCACTTCGCGGATCTCAGGCTCGACGATGCGGCGGGCGCATTGCCCGAGAAGGCGCCGGGCACGGTGATCGTCGTCATCGGCGAGTCGGCGTCGCGCACCTTCATGAAGGCGTACACGCCGAGCTTCCCCTACGACGATACGCCGTGGCTCGCCGCGCGCATGGAAGATCCCGACTTCGTCGTCTTTCGCCATGCGTATTCGTGCTGGTCGCAGACCGTGCCCGTGCTGCAGCGCGCGCTGACGGAGCAGAGCCAGTACAACGACAAGGAGTTCTACAACTCGACATCGCTCATCGACGTGGCGAAGAAGGCGGGCTACAATACGTACTGGTTCAGCAACCAGGGGCGCTACGGGCAGTACGACAGCGCCATCACGCTCGTCGCGAAGACGGCGGACCGCGCGGAGTGGGTCGACGACTCGTACCTCTTCACGGAGAAGTACGACGAGAACCTGCTCGAATATCTGACGCAAATCGACGGCACGAAGAACAACTTCATCGTGCTGCACATCATGGGCAGCCATATCTACTACAACAACCGCTACCCCTCCTCGTTCAACCGCTGGGTCAACGCGGCGGGCGGCGCGGGCACGAACGCCGAATCGTACGCGAACAGCATCCTCTACACGGACGACAATCTGCGCCGCATCTTCGAGTACGCGCGCGATCATCTGAATCTGCAGGCGATGGTCTACTTCTCCGACCACGGCGAGGATCTGGAAATCTCACACAACCCCGACGTCTTCAACTTCCACATGGTGCGCATCCCGATGTTCGTCTACCTCTCGCCCGCCTACCGGGCTGCCGAGCCGCAGGTCGCAGCCGCGCTCAAGTCGCACGAGCAGCAGTACTTTACGAACGACATGATCTACGATACCGTCTCTGGTATCCTTCGCGCGCCGTCGAATCACTACGACGCGACGCAGGACTTCGCCTCGCCCGCCTACCGCTTCACGCGCGACAATCTGACGACGATGCTCGGACAGCACGCGCTGACGGAGGATGTGGAGGAAGGGCAATGATCTTCGTTTCCATGCTGCTTTTGGGCGCTGTCATTGGCTTTGTCGGCGCGGGCGGCGCGGGCGTCGTCATCACGCTTTTGACCGTCGGCTTCGGCGTGCCGATTCATACGGCGCTCGCCGTCGCGCTCACGTCGATGGTCTTCACGATGCTCTCGGGCACCATCAGCCACTTCCGCGAGGGCGAGGTCGTCGTCAAGACGGGCGCCGTGCTCGGTGCGGGCGGCGTCCTCGGCGCCTTTCTCGGCGCGGAGGTGTCGAATCTCCTGCCGTCGCGTGAGCTGAGCTTCCTGACGGCGCTCATGCTCCTCCTGTCCGCCTTCACGCTCTACATGAAGGTCTATCAGGCAGAGTTTCTCGACCGGCACTTCCACATGCGCAGCGAGCTGCTCACGGGCAGGAAGCTCATCGTCTACGGTCTGTCGCTTGGCTTTCTCAATGGCTTCTTGTCGGGCGCTTTCGGCATTGGCGCGGCGGCTTTCATCCAGCTCGCGCTTCTGTGTGTCTTCGGCGTGCCGCTCCTGCAGTCGATCGGCACCTGCATGATGGTCATTCTGCCGATCTCGGCGGCGGGCGGCCTCGGCTACCTGCTGAACGGGCGGCTCGATCTCGACATCTTCGTGCAGACGCTTTTAGGCTTGATGATTGGGGCTTTCGTCGGAGCAAAATGCACCCACCTCGCGCCGCGGCCGCTGCTGAAGTTCGCCATCGTGGCGCTGCCGACGATCGGCGGCTTCATCATGATGTTCTGCCATTAAGGAAACGCTGAGAAATTTAGCGTTCCCCTGAAAATCATCGCTGCTTCCCTGCACAGAAGCAGCGATTTTTCATCTTTTTTCTTGCTCTGTCCTAAGGTGGTATAGACTAGGGAGAAAAGTCGTGCTATAATGGCAGCGGAGGGAAAAGCATGGAAGAGAGCAAATATCTGCGCGAACGAGCGCAAAACGATATAGCGGAGCTGGACGAGAACGTTCGCCATGTGAGCGAGCGCCTCGTGAGCGATGCCGAGCAGCTCGCGGCGATCGACGAGAAGCTCGCGGAGTTCGATGCGCACTTCGCGGCGCTCGATCGCCGCTTCGCCGAGCTCAACGCGCGCTTTGAAGCGTTCAACGCGCGCTACGAGGAGGCGAGCGGCCAGATTTCTGAGCTGGAAAAGGAGACGCAGGAAGCGTGCCGCATGACGCAGGAGATGCGCCGCAGCACGGCATATATCAACGCGCGCCTTGAGGCGCTTGAGATGGCGGCGCTCGCCGCCGAGCTCGTGCCGCGCCGCGCGGAGAAGAAAGAAGCGCCGAAAACGGATGTGCTGCACTGAGAGGCGTTTCTATGCAGCTAAAAGGCGCGCCGGCAGCCGTGCGCCGTGCGCCCCCGTTGCGGCACGCGCAAAAAGACTGTGCACAAGTCGGTCGGACTTGTACACAGTCTTTTTGTTTGTATGCGTGCAGCTTACATGCTCTTCAGTTGTTCGAGCGCACGGAGGACTTCAGCAGAAACCTTCTCGATCTCCGGCAGCAGGGCGCGCACCTTGTACTCGTTGTGGCTGTTGTAGGCGTCGATGGCCTCGGCGCAGAGTCGATGGAAGCGCTCGTGCGAGGCGTCGAGATTCTCGAAGACGGGCGTGCCGCCGTACTTCGTCCTGCCCTCACCCGCGTACCAGTGGCCGAGGCGGCACGTCTGATGGTTCATGACGTCGGCAGAATTGAGCTGCATATTGCCCAGAAGCATTTGATTGACGCGCGCGAACCAGATCAGATGGTCGGTCTTGGCGAGATCCAGGGTCTCGTTTGAGCTCAGCGAAAGACCGCCGTTGAGGAAGTCCGTACGCACGGCGCTCGACTCCATGAGCACATGGAAGAGGCTCGTGTTGCACTCCATTGACTCCTGTTTCGCCGTGTGCATGTTGTCGACCGCCTGGTTGAGCGATGCCGTCATCTCCTCGAAGGATGCCGACTGCTGCTCGGCGAACGGTGCGAGCTTTTCCATCGCCGTGCTGATGTCCGTAAACGTATCGCGGATCGCGCCCGCCTGCTTCTCCGTCGCCTCGATGTTCTCCGAGTTCTTCGTGAAGGTCTCGTCCATCGAATCGAACTGGCCGCCGAGGCTCTTGACCTCGTTCTGGATGGAGGTGAGCTGGGCGCGGATCTCCTCGACCGACTCCTTCGACTGCACGGCGAGCTTCCGAACCTCTTCGGCGACGACGGAGAAGCCGCGCCCGTGCTCGCCGGCGCGCGCCGCCTCGATGGACGCGTTCAGCGCGAGGAGGTTCGTCTGCTCGGAAATGCCGTTGACCGTCGCGACGAGCGTGTTGATGTTCGCCGTCGAGCTCGTCAGCGTGTCCATGCGCTGCACCATGAGGCTTATGCTGTCACCGACGACCTTGTTGCCGGCCGCCATGCCCAGGATCGTCTCGCCGGCGGCGTGCATCGTCGTCTGCCCCGCGCTTGTCTTGCCGGCGATGTCCGTCGACATGGAAGCGATGTCGTTGATCGATTCCGCCAGTCCGCGTATGACGTTCATGACGTCCTGCACGCCGCTCGCGATGTCCGTCAAGCTGAAAAACAGCTTGTTCAGCAGGATGGACGCATGGATCTGCTTCGCGAGGCTGTCGTTCAGCACCAGCGTGATGTGGCGCGCCTGCTTCTCCTGCTGCGCGACGAAAGCCTGTAGTGCCGCCGCCAAGGGCTGCAGCGAGGTGCCCGTCACAGCGGGCGGCGGGGCATCGAGCTTGCCCGAGGCAAGCGTCTTTAGATAGCGCTCCAGCTTTTGGATGTCGTCTGCAGCTCCCGGTGAAGCGACCGGTGCTGCCGCAGCTTTTTCCTTTTGGAAGAAGCCCATGCTGCATCAACCTTTCTGCTCAAAACTTCTCGAACCGTTCTCCTGGGGAAGTACACTCTACATGGTATCGTGAAATTGCCATTCCTTGGAAAGGTTCTTTCGGGAAATAAATATAGGACTATTATAGCTCTTTACATCAAAGGAAAGGCCTAGGGAATTACAGCAGGAAATCAAAAGTTCAGCGCGAAATGATACTGAGACGATGAGAAAATGACCTCGTGTACGATGGAGGATGTATGAGCCGGAACGCTTTGGCATGGGAGGCATGGGGCGCGGAAGAGGCACTGCCTGACGCTGGGAAGATCATGGAACAGAATCGACTGATAAAATCAAAAGAGCGCGTGCAGAAGCATGGCGAGGTCTTCACGCCGCCCTGGATGGTGGAGAAAATGCTCGCGCACGAGCCGATCGCGGCGAAGGTGGCGGATATCCATGCGACCATCTTAGAGCCGAGCGTCGGCGAAGGCGCCTTCCTCGTCGCTATCCTCGAAAAGCGGCTCGCACTCTTGGAGCACAACAACAGCCGCTTCGGGCGCGGCAGAAACTGGCAGCAGGACGCGCTCTTCGCCGTTGCGACGATGTACGGCATCGAATACCTCGAAGACAACATCGCCCTCGCGCGTGAGAGGCTGCGGCGCATTTTCTTCGCCCACTATGCGAAGAAGTTCGGCCGCCCGCTGGCGCCGCAAAGCGATCTCGCGCGTTCGCTCGCGCTCCTCCTGCAGCTCAACATCGTGCAGGGCGATACGCTCAAGCGGAAGAACGCCGCCGGCGACTGGATCGTACTGAACGAATGGCGGCAGAGCAAGCGCCCGAAGAGCGAGGTGCGCCGCGTGCCGTTCTACTTCGACGAGCTCTTCGACAAGTCCGAGGCGGCAGAAGGACTCGACCTCTTCGCCGACGTCATGGCAGAAAAAGCGCCGCTGAAACTCTACAGGAAATGCCGTATCCACGAAATCTGGAAAGAGGAGCTGGGAAGCTGATGGAAAAATTTCGCTTCGACGTCTGCATCGGCAATCCGCCGTATCAGGAAGAAACGGCGGAAACGGAGGCGAAGTCAAATCGCCAGAAGCCGGTAAAAAACATTTTCCAATTCTTCCAGATGGGAGCGGACGAATTAACGACGGAAGGCTCGGTCTTGATCTATCCCGGCGGTCGCTGGATTCATCAATTCGGCAAGGGGCTGCAGAATTTCGGGTACGAGCAAATCAATGACGTCCATTTGAAAAAGTTGTATTTCTTCCCCAATGCCAACGAGGTTTTTCCCGGCATACAGATGGCGGACGGCATCACGATCGTGTTGAAGGACAAGCGGAAGACGACTCCGGGCTTCCAGTATGTTTATGTGGTGAATGGCGAGGAAACATCCCTCTTCGTGGAGAATCCCGGAAGTCAGCTCATGCCGTTGAATCCGCAGGATATTTCGGTTTGCAATAAGATTGACAAGTTCGTGAAGCAGCGCGGTCTGACGTATTTTCACGAGGCGATTCTGCCGCGCTCGCTGTTTCAAATCGAAAGTTCCTTCGTGGAGGAAAATCCGGATAAGGTCGTGCCCTGTAAAAAAACAGACGCTTTGCCTGACAAGAATCAAATCCGCCTGCTCACGAATGACCGCGCCGGCAAAACAGGACGCGCGCGCTGGTTCTTCGCAGACAAATCTGTGATAAAGACCAACCAAGCGTATATTTCCGAATGGCAGGTCGTGGTATCGAGTGCAAATGCCGGTGGACAGAAGCGCGATAATCAAATAGAAATCATAGATAATCATTCGGCTTTCGGGCGCTCGCGTGTGGCACTACGCTCCTTCAAGACGCACGCCGAAGCAAAGAATTTTTATCATTATGCAAAATCCTATCTTGTTCGCTATGCCTTTCTGATGACGGATGAATCCCTGACTTCTCTGGGGAAACGTGTGCCGGATTTAGGAAGCTATAAAAATGACAACGGTTTGATTGACTATGCTTCGGATATAGACAGCCAGTTATTCCGCCTGTTCCAACTGGACGAAGCGGACATCGCCTATGTGAAGCAGCGCGTGGACAGTATTCGTGGATAGAGCGAGGTTTTCCGCATGAGTATGAAAATTGAACCCTGCCGCCGCATACGGCCGATGATTTATGCCTATACGACGCCCGAATATCCGCCGCATGACGGCTGGACGAAGATCGGCTATACGGACAGGCAGACCGTCGAGGAGCGCATCAAGCAGCAGACGCATACGGTGAACATCCGCGCACATCTCGAATGGAAGCAGGAAGCACGCTATACGGACGGCTCGGAGGCGTACTTCACCGACCACGATTTCCACGACTACCTCACGCGCTACAAGGGCGTCGAGCGTCGGCAGAAGACGGAGTGGTTCCGCATTGACGGCGCGACTTCGCGCGATTTCTTCTATCGCTTCGCGGCGAAGGACTACGCCGAGGCGCGTGAAAAGGACGCGGGCAAAAGTGACTACAGCTTGCGCGCCGAGCAGAAGGACGCCGTGGCAATGACGCTCGCCTACGCGAAGAGCGGCGAGGAGCCGCGCGAATTTCTCTGGAACGCGAAGCCGCGCTTCGGCAAGACGCTCGCGACTTACGATTTCGTGCGCCGCCTGGGCGCGCGCAACGTCCTGATCGTCACGAACCGCCCGAGCATTGCAAATTCGTGGTTCGACGATTTCGACAAGTTCATCGGCTGGCAGACGGACTATCGCTTCGTCAGCGATACGGATGCGCTGAAGGAGCGCGCTGCCTGGTCGCGCGAGATGTACTGTGCCCATCTCGACAGCCTCGATGAGGCGGCGCTCGACAAGGTCAAGATGATCGCCTTCGAGAGCCTGCAGGGACTCAAGGGCTCCGTCTATTTCGGCGGTGAGCACCGAAAGCTCAAGTGGATCAAGGATATGCACTGGGATCTCCTCGTCATCGACGAGGCGCACGAGGGCGTCGATACCTATCGCACGGACAAGGCGTTCGAGGAAATCCGGCGCGATTTCACGCTGCATCTTTCGGGCACGCCGTTCAAGGCGATCGCCCGGGGGCGCTTTCGCACACGGCAGATCTTCAACTGGTCGTATGCCGATGAGCAGGAGGCGAAAAAGAGCTTCGAGGGTGAGACGGCGAATCCTTACGCGCCTCTGCCGAAGCTCAACATGCTGACGTACCGGCTTTCGAAGATGATCGTCGAGGAAACGAAACGCGGGCTCGATCTGTCCGAAGACGGCGCCTCGGAATACGCTTTCAACCTGAATGAGTTTTTCAGCGCCGATGAAAAGGGGCGCTTTCAGCATGAAGGCGAGGTGAGGCGCTTCCTCGACGCTTTGACGCAGCAAAAGAAGTTCCCCTTTTCCACGCCGGAGCTTCGCGCCGAGCTCGCCCACACCTTCTGGATCCTCGATCGCGTCGACAGCTGCCGCGCCATGGCGAAGCTTCTCGCCGAGCATCCCGTATTCTCCGAGTACGGCGTCGTGCTCGCCGCCGGCGACGGGAGGCTCGAGGCGGACGAGGATGCGCAGGCGAAGAAGAGCTTCGACCGCGTGATGGAGGCGACGAGGACGCACGCGAAGACGATCACGCTCTCGGTCGGCCAGCTGACGACGGGCGTGACGGTGAAGCCGTGGACGGCGGTTCTGATGCTTTCCAATATGAAAAGCCCGAGCGAATACATGCAGGCGGCGTTCCGCGCGCAGAATCCCTGGGAATACATCGGGGCGGACGGCAGGCTCTACCGCAAGGAGAACGCCTACCTCTTCGACTTCGCGCCTGAGCGCACCCTGATCACTTATGAGAAGTTCGCGAACGACCTCAGCGCCGAGACGGCGAATGGCGGCGGCACGAAGGAGGCGCACGAGGCGAACATCCGCCGCATGTTGAACCTCTTCCCCATCTACGGCGAGGACGAGGACGGTGAGATGGTGGAGCTCGACGCCCGTCAGGTGCTGACGATCCCGCGCGCCATCAAGGCGGAGGAGGTCGTGCACCGCGGCTTCATGAGCAACTTCCTCTTCCAGAACATCGGCGCCATCTTCGCCGCGCCCGCTGCCGTGCGCGAGATCCTCGAAAAGATCGCGCCCGAGGAGAATCAGGGCGACCTCCGAAAAAGCGGGCGCTTGGAGGACGCCGACGATATAGAGACGGACGAAGACGGCAAGGTCAAGCTCGATGACGGCATTGTCATCAGCCAGACGGCGGCCATCTTCGGCAAGGGGCTTTACGAAGAGGTGAAGACGGAGATCTGGCGCGCGGCGGAAACGCAGCCCCCTTTGAGCGTCAATATGACGGAGAGTGCGGCGGCTTTTTCCAAAGATGTCGAGGAGCACGCGGCAAAGGCTGCCGACGCCATCGCCGCGCACATCGCCGCCCCGCTCAAGGAGCATATCAAGAACGAGGCGCTGAGCGCCTACGGTCTGACAAAAGCGCAGGCGGAGCGCCTTTCGGAGCAGGTCGAGAAGACGGTGAAGGAGGATTACCGGCGGCGCGCCGCCGAGCACGCGCAGGAGCAGAAGATCGCCCGCGCCGAAGCGGAGAAGGCAATGGAAACGGCCGCCTCCCCCGCAGAAGCCGACCGCGTGCAGCAGGAGCTGACGGAGCGCGTCAGATGCGCCGCCGCAGCCTTCGCGAAGGAGCTCGCGGAAAAGGCGCAAAGCACGTTGGAGGAGCAGAAAAGGAAGACCATCGAAGCGCTCGAAACGCGGCAGGCCGAGGAGAAGAAGAAAGGCATTGAGGACACGGTGCGCGCCCATCTTCGCGGCTTCGCGCGCACGATTCCGAGCTTCATCATGGCGTACAGCGAGAACGCCGCGGGCGGCGGCAAGGAGCTGCAGCTCGCGAATTTCGACGCCTACACGCCGGCGGCGGTCTTCCATGAAGTCACGGGCATTACGGTCGCCCAGTTCCGCTTTTTACGAGACGGCGGCGACTACTTGGATGAGGTGACGGGAGAAAATCGTCATTTCGACGGACATTTGTTCAACGAGATCGTATTCGACGATGCCATCCAAAATTTCCTCGACAAGAAGGAGAGGCTCAGCGACTACTTCGATGAGAGCCATGACGAGGACATTTTCGACTACATCCCGCCGCAGAAGACGAACCAGATCTTCACGCCGCGCGCCGTCGTCCGACGCATGGTCGACGCGCTTGCAGAGGAGGATGCCGGCGTTTTTGACGACGCGGAAAAGACCTTCGTCGATTTCTACATGAAGTCGGGACTCTACATCACGGAGATCGTCAAGAGGCTGTACCGCAGCGAAAAGCTCAAAGCCGCCTTCCCCGACGCCGAGCAGCGGCTCAGGCATATCCTGGAACGACAGGTCTTCGGCTTTGCGCCGAGTCAGATCATCTACGACATCGCCATGGCGTATATCTTCGGCTTTGACAGGAAGCAGCAGAAACTGTCCCGCCGAAACTTCATCCTCGCGGACACGGCGGCTGCCGCCAAGGAAGGGCGGCTCCGGGCGCTGGTCGAAGCGCATTTCGGCAAGTCGTCTCTTCCCTAGCTTCCTCAGGGGCACAGCGTTTTTGCCGGATTTTTCGTTGCAGGAGAAGCAGGTTGCCTCCATACTTTTACTAGTGTGGAGGCGTTTTTTATGTATGAAAAAAGCTGACGTACATGATTTATGTGCGTCAGCCCCAACTACAACATTTGACAAAGAACCAATAAAACCGCCGCATATCAAACGATGCGGCGGTCTTGGCGTCCAAAAAATCTTATATTCGGTCTGCAGGCGAGAGCTCTCTTCCTTTGCTCATACTACTCGGCAGGCGCGTCTTGCAGCGCCAGAATTTCGGCTCGCGTCAAGCCGCTCGACTTCTCGATCACATCAAGGGGGACATGCAACGCGAACAAAGAACGCACCATATCGAGCATTCCCTCAGCACGACCCTCAGCACGACCCTCAGCACGACCCTCGGCACGACCCTCAGCACGACCCTCAAGGCGTCCTTCCATACGTCCCTCTTCCATCTTTCTCTCTCCAAATTTTTCCATCAATTCGCACATGGTATTCACCCCTTCTGCTTCTGCCTTAAAGTAGTCTGCTCTTTTGGCAAGTTCTTTGTAATTCATCTCCTTTGGATTCTCACAGAAGAAATCTTGCATGAGTTTCCCAAGCGGTGTGTCGTCGCGGTTTGCCCCGTTGACATAAAGGATATGGGCGCCGTCATCAAAGGGGCGCTGAATCTCTTCTACGATCCTCTCCACATGATACAGTGGGAAGCCTGCCCCATAGATGTCGTTCTCCGTGATGAAGATTACCCATGTTTCCGGAAGTGACGAAAAATCCTCTCCTTTTGCCAGTTCCCGCGAATCCAGCATGCTGCTGTTGTAGCGCGCCCTGCGCGGGGCTGCTCCTTCATTGGCACGCTGCACTTCACAGTCGTAGAGCTTCCCCTCGCTGTCCTCCGCCAATACGTCAAAGCGCACGCCACGTCCATAGAGATTGTCCGCACTCTGTTGCGTAACGACATGTTTGACGACGAGATCATCCCGCCCAAAGAAGATACGCAATAAGAGCTGCATGCCTTCGATATAGTTGTCAAAACATACGTTGAAAAACGCATCATCGATCAGGCGGAATTTCTGTATCAACGCACAATACTCCGCCGGAACATCTTTCTTGATTATTCTCACAGGCTCTCTCCCCTCCTCATACTGTTCTACTATCATAGTATGCACTGCGGCGAATATTGTCAAGGCTGAAAAGGGGCTGTCGCATGAAGCAAAATACGTTTCATGCGACAGCCCCTGCCCTTTATGCCAAATGCGGTGCCTTCAAATGTTTCAAATAGAAACGGTACAAAAGATAGAGGAACATCGACGTCACCGCCCAGCTGATCGGGTAGATGATCATGAGCGTCTCAAACGTCGGATGGTGCGGGAAGACGAGCCAGACCCACGAGAGGCGCACGCCGCAAATGCAGAGCAGCGTGACGATCGCCGGCATCAGCGAGTAGCCGTAGCCGCGCATCGAGCCGGAGAAAATGTCGATGAATACGGCGAAAATCTCGGGTACGACGACATAGAGGATGCGCGTCGTGCCGATCTCGACGACCATGGGATCGCCATTGAATATGCGAAGGAGCGGGCGCATGAATACGAGGATGCACGACCCGAGCACGAGCATAGCCACGATATTCAAAAGAAGGCTCCAACGCGTGACCGAGCGGCAGCGCGGCAGATTGCCCGCGCCATAGTTCTGGCTGACGAACGTCGTACATGCCTGCTGGAACGCCGCGATCACGCAGTAGACGTTGATCTCGATCGTGAACGCCGCCGCCGACGCCGCCATGACCTCTGCGCCGAGGCTGTTCAGCGCCGCCTGTATGACGAGGTTCGCGATGCAGAAGACCATGCCCTGCACGGCGGCGGGCATGCCGATGACGAAGATGCGCTTCGTATGATGGCGACGCAGGCGCAAGAGACGGAAATCGAGGCGCAGGATACCTTCCTCTTGCCGCAAGGCGCGGATGAGCATTGCCGCCGCGACGAGGTAGGAAAGCGCTGTGCCCCACGCCACGCCGTCGACTCCCATGTCCCATACGAGCACGAAGACGAGGTCGAGGAGGATGTTGAGCGCGCTCGCCGCCAGGAGCGCGACGAGCGGCGTGCCCGTATCGCCATGGCTTCGGAGAATCGCCGAAGCGAAATTATAGAGGCTCATGAAGGGCATGCCTAGGAGAAAGATGCGTAAGTAAAGTTCCGACATCGACATGACGGCGGCCGGCACATCGAGCAGATTCAGCAGAGGCGCGGCAAAAAGCTCGCCCGTCAAAGTCACAAAGACGCCTGCCAGCAGGGAAAGTACGAGCGCCGTATGGAGGGCACGGCTCGCCTCCTTGCGGCGGCGCGCGCCGATGTACTGCGCGATGACGACATTGGCGCCGAGCGAAAGCCCTAGAAAGAGGCTCACGATGAGCCCGACGATCGGCACGTTGTTTCCCACCGCCGCCATCGCTTCCGTCCCAACGAAGCGTCCGAGCACCGCGATATCCGCCGCATTGAACATCTGCTCCAAGATGCCCGTCAAGGCGATGGGCAAAGCAAAGACAATGATCTTGTCCCAAAGAGAACCTTCGAGCATATTGATTTCTCTTCGATGAATCCCTAACAAAAAGCTTCCTTCTTCCCCGTTTCCTTACTCTACCGCAATTCTTTCATTATGGCGAAGGCAGACATTTCAGATAGGAAAACCCTTCAGCGAGAAACCCTTGCCACATGTGACGCTTCACTCATCCTGCTTCTCAGCCAGCACAACCTTCTCATCCGCGTCGTGCTCTTCGAGCATGACGCGGATCTCTTCCTTGGAAGATGTCGGCACGTTCTTGCCCACGAAGTCGGCGCGGATGGGGAGTTCCCGGTGGCCGCGGTCGATGAGGACGGCGAGCTGTATCACCTTCGGACGTCCCATGTCGATCAGGGCGTCGAGCGCGGCGCGGATCGTCCTGCCCGTGTAGAGCACGTCGTCGACGAGCACGATGGTCTTGCCCGTGATGTCGACGGGAATCTCCGTCTCGCGCACGACGGGCTGATACGACAGCGTCGAAAGATCGTCGCGGTAGAGCGTGATGTCGAGAATGCCGATGGCGGGCTTCGTGTCTTCGATCTTCTCGATCGCCGCCGCGATGCGCTCGGCGAGCGGGATGCCGCGGCTCCTTATGCCGACGAGGACGATGCTCTCAGTGCCCTTGTTCCTCTCTACGATTTCATGCGAGATGCGCGTGAGCGCGCGGCGAATCGCATCCTTATCCATCAGAACTGTCTTATCGACCAATATCGCCATATTCAGTCCGCTCCCTTCTCTACTTCCTATGCTATTGCTGTGCCGCCAGCAGCCACCCGCTCATCCTCTGCGCCGCAGGGCGTGAAGAATCTCCTCCATATCGGCGGGCATTGCCGCCGCAAAGCGCAGTCGCTCCTTCGTGCGCGGATGCGTGAGCATGAGCTCGGCGGAGTGAAGCGCCTGCCCCTCTATGGCGAAGGGCGACTTTTTGCCGTATTTCGGATCGCCGAGCAAGGGATGCCCGATGTACGCCATGTGGACGCGAATCTGATGCGTGCGCCCCGTCTGCAGGCGACACTCGACGAAGGTATAAGAGGAGAAGCGCTCTAAGACGCGAAAGTGCGTCGTCGCCTCCTTGCCGTTTGGCACGACCGCCATCTTCTTGCGCTCCGTCGGGTGGCGGCCAATCGGCGCGCGGATCACACCCTTTCCTTCAGCGATCGTGCCAAGGACAAGCGCCTGATAGATGCGGTGCGCCGTCTTCAGGCGAATCTGCTCGGCGAGATCGACGTGCGCCGCATCATTTTTCGCCGCCACCATGACGCCCGATGTATCCTTGTCGAGCCGATGCACGATGCCCGGCCGTATGACGCCGTTGATGCCCGAAAGATCCTTGCAGTGATATAGCAGCGCGTTGACGAGCGTGCCGCTCGAAACGCCTGCCGCCGGATGCACGACCATGCCGCGTGCCTTGTTGATGACGATGATGTCCTCATCCTCGTAAAGCACGTCGAGAGGAATGGCTTCCGGCAGAATTTTCCACTCCTGCGCCTCGAGCACATGGATTTCCACAGAGTCCCCGGTGCGCAGCTTGTAGTTCACCTTCACCGCCCTGCCGTTGACGAGGACGGCGCCGCCCTCGATCAGCTTCTGTATATGCGAGCGCGAAAGCTCTTTTTCTCTGTCGGCGAGAAAGACGTCGAGACGCTTGCCGCGCGCCTCTTCATCGATGAGCAGCACGTCTTCCATCGTCACGCATCCTCCGCCGACTGCATCTTGAAGAGGATGGCGTAGATGATCGCCGCGACGCCGAGCACGATGGCGATGTCCGCGATGTTGAAGACCGGCCAGATACGGAAGTCAAAAAAGTCGATGACATGCCCGAAGCGCACGCGGTCGATGAGATTGCCCAGGGCGCCGCCGAACAGGAGCGCCGTGCCGTAGCGAAACAGCGGGCACTGGCGGCGGATATAGGGCGAGAACACGGCGCCGAGCACGACGATGAGGATTCCCATGATGATAAAAAAAGAGCGCTGATGGGCTAAGATTCCAAAAGCGGCGCCGGGATTCAAGACGAATGTGATATGAAAGATATCCTGGATGACGGGAATCGACATTCCCGGAAACATCTCACAGGAAACGAACCATTTTACAAGCTGATCTGCAAGAACGATGAAGATACTCAGAAAAATCGGCACGGGAACCGCCTCTGTCCTTTCTTTTTCAAGGAATCGCCATCTTGCCGCCATCATAAATAGCGATGGAGAAGCACGCTTATGCGCCCCTTCTTCGTCTGACCGCGGATTTCCGTCACTTCGAGCCGCCCCCTGCCGCGCATGGACAGCATGTCGCCCTCCTTGACGGACTGGGAGGCATTCTTGACGGACTGCCAGTTCAGCTTGAGCTTCTCCGCCGCGATGTCCGACGCCGCGCGGCTGCGCGACATGCCGAAGCCCGCCGCGGCGATGGAGTCGACGCGCAGGGAGGCCACGGTGGCGCGAATCTCCTTGCAACGCTCCTCGCGCGGCGCCAAGGATGTGAGATCGTCGAGCGAGCACTGCACATGTGCCGCACCGAGCTGCACGCAGTTCTGCAGCAGGAAGTCCGCCATGTTCTCCACTACGACGATCCTCGCCGTGCCCTGCTGAATCTGGATGTCGCCGATGGTCTCGCGCTCCAGTCCCAAGCCCATGACGGCGCCGAGCACGTCGCGGTGCGAGATATGCGTGAAAGCGTCCTTCCATACAGCCGCTACGACGGCGATCTCCCACGCGGGCGTGCCCCGGAAATCCTCGTGCCGAAAGACGGCGCGCTGGCGCTCCGCGCCCTCATAGCCGCCGTTGAAGTCTGCCTGCAGCCCGTCGAAGTTCGCCGCCACGACCTCGGCGATTTCCTGTCCGAAGGGATCGAGGAAGGACGTCAGGCGAAACTTCTGGTTCTTCATCGCCTTTTCTGCGGCGTCGACCAGTCGTATTGCCGTTTCCTCGCCTTCGGAGCCGCGATAGAAACGCAGGATTTTTTCTCGATTCGACAATGTCATTCCCCCAGAGACTTCGATTTTTCCGCCGCGCTCAAAACGGCGTCAAGGAAGGCACCGCGCACGGCGCGCTCTTCGAGCACGCGCAGCCCTGCGATGGTCGTACCCGCCGGCGATGTGACCTGATCGCGCAACTCGTCGGGATGCCTTCCCGTATCGAGCACCATCTTCGCCGCCCCAAGCAGCGTCTGCGCCGCCAGAAGCAGCGCGTCTTTGCGCGCCAGCCCAGCCGCCACGCCGCCGTCCGCGAGCGCATCGATCGCCAGAAACGCGAACGCCGGGCCGCTGCCCGAAAGCCCTGTGACAGCGTCGAGCAGCTCTTCCTTCAGACAGACGACCCTGCCCGCCGCCGCGAGGATCGCGCGCACCTTTTCCTCATGCGTTTCGCAAATCTGCGTGCCGAGTGCGTAGGCGGACATGCCGGCGCCCACAGCGAGCGGCGTATTGGGCATGACGCGGATGATCGCCTGCGCCGGGAGCAGCGCTTCGAGCTTACGGAGCGGCAGCCCCGCCACGATGGACACGAGCAAGGCATCGGCGCGCATCTGCCCCGCGAGCTCCTGCAGCGCCGCCGGCGCCGCCTGCGGCTTGACCGCCAGAAACACGACGTCCATATCCTTGAGGAAGATTTCTGCGCTGCCGAAAGCCTGCACGCCGTACTTCTCGCGCAGCTCCTCGACGCGCGCCGTCTTGTGCTCAGAGACGAAGATGTCCGCCGCCGGCAGCACGCGCTCGCGCAGGACGCCCGCGATGACAGCCTCCGCCATCATGCCGCCGCCAATGAAAGCCAGCTTCATGCGGATCGCCTCACTTCTTCAGCCAGGGCATTTCCGCCGACACCGACTTTTTATCTTCCGAATACGAGATGTTGACATTGCTCGGCGCGCAGAAAAAGACGTTGTTGCTGACCTTCTTGATCTCACCGTTCAGGGCGTAGATCGTGCCGCTGATGAAGTCCGTGATGCGCTTTGCATCTTCTTCCAGCGTATTTTCAAAATTGATGACGACGGGGCGCTTTTCGCTCAAACAGTTCGCCACTTGCTGCGCATCATCGAAAGACTTCGGCTCGATGACGACGACCTTCATCTTGTAGGCAGTGACATTGTTCAGCGAGGCGTTCGCCGCAGCTGCCTGGAAATTGACGACATTCGATGCCAAGGTTTCCTCACGCTCCATCTCATCGGATTCTGCGAAATCGTCGTCTTCGTCGCGCAAATCCCTTTTATCGTTGATGTCTTCCGGATCGATCAGGCCGATTTTTCCGCACACCTTATCAATGAAGCCCATCTTGTTCCCTCCTCAATATTGACGTGGCCCGAAAATGGCCGTGCCGACACGAACGATATTGGCGCCTTCTTCTACAGCAATCCGATAATCATGTGTCATACCCATTGACAAATATATTATATTCGCCGTTTTCCAGGGAAACTCCTTTGTCCTTTGAAAAATTTCATACATGCGGCGAAAGAGCGGACGCACCTCTTCGACGTCCTCATAGTTCGGCGCGATGCACATGAGACCTGCAAGCTGCAGGTGGGAGAGCTCGTCTACGGCTTCCAGCAGGGGCTGCAGCTCCTCTTCATAGACGCCGGACTTCGAGGCTTCCTTCGCGAGATTGACCTGCACGAGGATCTTCTGCACCTTGTCGATCTTCTGCGCTTCCTTATCCAGAGCGCAGGCAAGCTCCAAGGTGTCCACGGAGTGAATCAGGTCGAAGAGCTTCACGGCATACTTCGCCTTGTTTTTCTGCAGATGACCGATGAGGTGCCATGTGGCGTCGCGCTCTAACGTCTCGAACTTTTCGCGCGCCTCCTGGATGCGATTCTCGCCGATGTCCGTCACGCCGCCGTCGAGAGCCTCGCGCATCTCGTCCACCCCATGGTTCTTCGTCACTGCCACGAGGCGGACGGGCTCCTTTGGGTCGGCAATCTTTCTCTTTGCCCTGCTCTCTTCGATCGAGCGCAAAACAGCGCGCAAATTCTCCTCGATCAATCTTTTTCCCTCCTGCAAACTACTGCCACGCGATCCATGCGGCGAAGCGTCCCGTATTCCCCTGCGCCTTGCGGTAGGAGTAGAAGATCTCCGCATTGCACCGCGTGCATACGTCGGCGCTGTCGATATGCCCGGCAAGGAGCCCCGCTTCTTCGAGCGTCAGGCGGTTGGCAGCCCAAAGATCGACCGTCGCTTTTCCGCCGGAAGTGCGCGAAAGGAGCTGCGGCGCTTCGGGAAACTCCGCGCGAAAGGCTGCCGCCACTTCCTCGCCGACCTCGAAGCAGCAGGCGCCGATGGCGGGGCCGATTGCCGCCAAAATATCCTGCGGGCGCGAGCCGAAGGCTTCCGTCATGCGAAGAATCGTCTTCTGCCCGATCCTTGCGACCGTTCCCTTCCAGCCGGCATGGGCAGCGGCGACGACGCGCTGCACGGGGTCGCAGAAGAGGAGAGGCACGCAGTCAGCAAAGCAGAGCACGAGCGGTACGCCGCGCTCCTTCGTGATCAGGGCGTCCGCCGCCGCGACGGACGCGTCGTAGCAGCGCGCGCCCATGCCCGCATCCGATGCCTGCACGATGCGGATCTCATCGCCGTGCACCTGACGCGGCGTGACGAGGCGCGCGGCGTCCACGTGCAGTGCCTCGGCAAAGAGGCGGCGGTTCTCCCGGACAGCGCCCGGCTCATCGCCCGTATGGAGCGCCATGTTCAAAGCGTCGAACGGCGCTTCGGAAACGCCGCCGAAGCGCGTCGAAATGCCATGCACCAGCCCCTCTGTCGGAAAGAGGGAGAAGGTGCCGAGCCAAAGCCCTCTGCCGCTATGTTTCAACTGAAACATATTCATCCTCCATTGTATCACAAACACCGCAGCGTTTACACCCCGAAAAGCAAGGTTTCGTATATTGCAGCTGTGCCGCCTTCTTCATCTCACGGTAGAGATACTGACTGGAAAAGCCCATGTCGAGCGCCTGCCACGGAAAGACCGCCTTTTCCTCATAGGCAGTCGCCAAAAAGTCCTCAAAGGAAAGCCCGTCTTCCTTCATCGCGCGTTTGAATGCCTTCGCACCGCCCGCCAAAAAGGCGCGGTACAGAGCGCTTGCCACGCGCCGGTCGCCGCGCGCGAGCACGCCCTGCACATAGGCGCCTTTAGGAGATTCAGCGATGATGCGGATGTTCTTGTAGGCAGCCAACCCCTTGCGGATGGTCTTGAGCGCTTCCTTCACCCACTTCTCGTCCGCCATCGGCAGCCATTGAAACGGCGTAAAGGGCTTCGGGATGAAGGGGTTGATGCTCAGGGTGATCTGCGCGCGCTCCTTCTTCTGCCGGATGTGCGCTTCAAGGCGCAGGGTCATGGCGACGATCGCCTCGATGTCCTCTTTTTCCTCGTAGGGCAGACCGACCATGATGTAGAGGCGGAACTGGCGGATACCCGCCTGCAGCGCGAGATCGACCGTATGAAAGAGATGCTCCTCCTCGATGCCCTTGTTGATGATCTTGCGCAGGCGCACGCTCCCCGCCTCGGGTGCGAGCGTGATCGTGCGCAAGCCGCTCTTCGCCAGAGAGGCGACGAGCTCCGCCGTGACGGAATCGGCGCGGAAGGAGGCGACGGACATGCCGAGGTCTTTGTCCAGAATATCGCGGCACAAGGCGTCGATCTCGGGATAATCCGAGATGGCGGCACCCATGAGCCCAATCCTCTTTTGATACTTTTCTGCCTCTCGAACTTCCTTCTCCAAAACAGCCAAAGAGCGATTGCGCGGCCGCCGAAAGCAGTAGCCTGCCATGCAGAAGCGGCAGTGCCTGCCGCAGCCGCGCGCCGTCTCGATGAGGTAGAGGTTGAATTCTGTATCATCGGTGACGATGACGGTATGCGCGGGGAAGTCGTCGAGGTCGCGCACCCACTGGCGCACGACGCGCGAAGGCGCGCCGTCCAAAGCGCGCACGGCGCACAAACGCCCCGCCGCATCGTAGTCATGCGCGTAGAGCGAAGGCACGTAGACGCCCGCGATCTGCGCGAGCGCCCGCAGCAGCTCGGCGCGCGAAAGCCCCGCCTGCACGGCGGCAGCATAGGTGTCCATCAGCTGCGGCATGACGACCTCGCCCTCGCCGATGATGAAGGCATCGACGAAGAGGCTCAAAGGCTCCGGGTTGAACGTGGCGCACGGCCCGCCAGCGAGGACGATGGCGTCGCGCTCCGTGCGCTCCGCCGCGAGGAGCTTGACCTTGCCGAGCTGCAGGATGCGCAGCATGTTGAAATAGTCCATCTCGAAGGAAACGGCAAAGCCGATCAATGAGAAGCGATAAAGCGGCTGCTGATTTTCCAGACTCAGGAGCGGCGTGCCCGTCTGCTCGTACTCGCGCTGCTCGTCGTCGGAAGGCAGGAAAAACCGCTCGCAAGCCGTATCGCCGCGGCGGTTCAAAAGCTCGTAGATGATGTGAAGCCCCAGGTTTGACATGCCGACGAAGTAGGAGTTGGGATAAACCAGCGCGAAGCTCCGCCGCGTGCCCGCCGGAAAGACGAAGTACCCCTGCTCGCGCGCCAGCTGCTCGCGCAGGCGGCGCTTGATCTTCCAGCTCAAGACGGATTCTTCTCCCGCAGCAAAGCTTCCAGCTCCTCGCGGAAGCCGCTGATGTCGGCAAACTTGCGGTAGACCGAGGCGAAGCGG
>ERZ773009.392-NODE-392-length-31912-cov-6.599711_pt1 | contig 31912 bp, 25 predicted proteins | sample MGYA00580663_ERZ773009 | MGnify/ENA primary metagenome ERZ773009 (study PRJEB29015, sample SAMEA2737969) | human oral metagenome | biome: human oral; feature: human-associated habitat; material: dental | place: China | collected 2026 ... | reverse complement strand
CCTCATGGAGGGCGGCGAGCTCGCCACGGCCCTGATGGACCTCTTCGTGGGGGACACCGTCTCCTACATGTCCGACGCCGTGAAGGCGGGCACCGTGACGCCCTCCCACGACGAGGAGGCCCGCGCCCGGTACCTGCTCTATGCCGGGTTCGGCGCAATCCTGCTCTTCCTGCGCTACGAGGCCTCCGAGCCCGGCGACATCGAGTCGGCCATCCGGGAGTTCATGGAACGCTACGGCCCCGTCACCGCCGAGCTCTACTCCCGCCCCCTGTTCACCAACCCCGGGCTCTACACCGACTACGTCCAGGCCACGTCAGCCGACCCCGACGCCGCGACCCCTCCCACCGGAGACACCAGGGCCGGCCCCGACGTCCCCGGCCCGTCGCCCGACCCCCACCTCTTCCCGTCCGACCTTCCTTAAGGACGAATCATGGAACCCCTTGCGGTACCGCGGGCCAGCCAGCCCAGGCAGCCCCGTCCCGACAGCCCTGCCCCCGTCATCGACGTCAGGGGCCTGGTCAAGATCTTCGGCCGGGGCGCCAGCGCCACCCGCGCCCTGAACGGCCTGGACCTGAGCGTCGCCCCCGGTGAGGTGGCGGGCTTCCTCGGCCCCAACGGCGCGGGCAAGTCCACCACCCTGCGCATCCTGCTAGGCATGATCCGCGCCGACGGCGGCCGGGCCCGCCTCTTCGGCGCCGACCCCTGGGACGACGCCGTCGCCCTCCACGAGCGCCTGGCCTACGTGCCCGGCGACGTCGCCCTGTGGCCCTCTCTCACCGGGAGCCAGACCCTGGAGGCCCTCGCCTCGCTCCGACGGCGCCCCGGGGCCCAGGGCAAGGAGGTCGCCCGACGTCGCGCCACGCTCATTGAGCGCTTCGACCTGGACCCGAGCAAGAAGGTGCGCGCCTACTCCAAGGGCAACCGGCAGAAGGTCGCCCTTATCGCCGCCCTGAGCGAGCCGGTGGACCTCCTCGTCCTCGACGAGCCCACCTCCGGCCTGGACCCCCTCATGGAGGAGATCTTCCGCCAGTGCGTGGTCGAGGCCACAGAACAGGGCACCACCGTCCTGCTCTCCAGCCACATCCTGTCCGAGGTGGAGACCCTCTGCGATACCGTCACCATTATCCGTGCCGGACGCACCGTGGAGCACGGCTCCCTGCACCACATCCGTTCCCTGCTGCGCACCCGCGTCCACGCCGTCGTCGAGCACGACCCGCACGCCCTGACCACCCTGGCAGGTGTCCACGACCTGACCTCCAGCCCCCTTGGAGCCCGGAACGAGAGCAGGGACGGGGACGCCCACCGCGACGTCTGGAAGGTGGACCTGAGCCTGGACCCCGCCTGCAGCCCGCAGGTCATGAGCGCCCTGACCGCCCTGAGCGTACGCTCCCTGACCGCCACCCCGCCGAGCCTGGAGGAGCTCTTCCTGCGTCACTACGAGGAGGACCTGAGCGAGCCTGAGGCGACCCCGGGTCGCGGGGAGGGCGCCAGGCCCGAGACCGCCGCCCTGAAAGACGGCGGGCCTGGTGCCACCAGGCCCGAGGGCAGCACCGCCCACGCCACCCGCAGGGCCGGTGCCCAGGACGCCGTCGACCCCGCCACCAGCACGGAGGCGGAGTCATGAGCGCGGCCCCGAGCCTCTCCGTCACGACGGGTCACCAAGTGACCATGCTCTCCCCCCTGACCCGCCTGACCCTGCGACGCGAGCGGCGCAGCGTCCTCACCTGGGCCCTCGGGACGGGACTGCTGTCCCTGTACTGCGTGGCGGCCTTCACCAGCATGTACACCACACCCCAGGAGCGCGCCACCGCCGCGCTGACGTACACCACCCCCGCCAGTATCGTCTTCACCGGACCCGGCTACGGGCTGGAGGCCCCCGACCCCACGCTCGGCGCCCTCTTCGCCTGCGCGGTCCTGGGCTACCTGGCCACGGTGACCTGCCTCATGGGGACGCTCATGAGCGTGGCGCGCACCCGCGGGGACGAGGAGGACGGTCCCGGTGAGCTCCTGCACGCCGCACCCGTCAGGCACGGGGAGAACGCCCGCGCCGCCGCGACCTGCGTCACCCTGACCTCCCTGGCCGCCGGGCTGCTCCCCGCCCTGGCCGCGCTCGGCGGAGGCCTTGAGGTGGCCGACTCCCTGGTCATGGGACTGACCCTGGTCCTGACCGGGTTGGTATCCGGGGGCGCCGGCCTCATCCTGGCCGCCCTGGCACCCTCCGCGCGCGCCGCCCGCGGCAGCGGGTGCCTGCTCGCGGTCGCCTGGTTCCTGCTGCGCGGCATCGGCGACGCAGACAGCTCGGTAGGCTTCCTGTCCTGGCTCACCCCCGTCGGCCTGGCCCAGCAGACCCGCCCCTACACCGGTATGCGCTGGGAGCCCGTGGCCCTCCTGGCCCTGGCCGCGGCGGTCCTCGTAGGCACCGGGCTGCACCTGCACACCCGACGCGAGCTGGGCCAGGGGCTGCTGGCCGGACGCCGCGGCAACGGGCGCCACCGCCCCGGCCCGCGCGGTGTCGTCGCCCTGGCCCTGCGCACCTGCGCACCCACACGGTGGTGGTGGACGCTCGGCGGTGGGATCTTCGGCGTCTGCTATGGGATGTTCGCCCCCAGTATCGAGGACACCTTCGCCGAGATGTTCCAGACCAACCCCCTCATGAAGGACTTCGTGGGCGGTGAGCTCACCGTGCAGACCTACCTGTCCCTCCTCATCGGCTACGGGGGCCTCCTGACCGGGGCCTGCGCCGTCGCGCTCGCGACCGGCAGCGTGACCGAGGAGGACAGGGGGCGGACCGCGACCGTCCTGGCTGCTCCTGTCTCCCGGCTACGGTGGCTGGCAGGCCGGGTGGTCGTGGTGGTCACCGGTACCGGGGCCATGCTCGCAGCAGTAGGCGCCGCCCTGTCCGCCAGCGCCGTACCCGGGCTCGTCGCGCACGGCTCCCCGGCCGCGGACGCGCCCTGGCACCTGGTGGGTGCGGTAGCCGTGGGAGCCCTGTCCGCGTGGCCGGCCGGGCTGCTCACGGGGGCAGTCGTCCTGGCCGTGGGCGCCCTGGCGCCCCGCCTGGCCCGCCCAGCCGGGTGGGGGCTGTTCCTGCTGGTCACCGTCCTCCAGGTGCTCGGCCCCCTGGCCCGGGCCCCTCGGTGGCTGCTCAACCTCTCGCCGTTCACGCACAGGCCCGACCTACCCGGTCAGACGGGCCTGTGGGGGCGGGCCGACGCCTGGGTGGGCCCGGGTGTGTGCCTGCTGGTCGCGCTGGCCCTGGTGGTGGTAGCCGCTGGTGCCCTGCGCCGTCGGGACCTGCAGGGGTGAGCTGCGCTTGTGCTGACAAGGGCGCGCCGCCGGAGAGGAATCCACCGCGGTTTAGGCGGCCGAACGTCCCCTGGTCCGGCCTGGTGCACATGATCTGTTAGCGGGGGGCGCCGCGGATAATGAGCCAGCCGCGGCCCAGGGGGCGCTCCAGGACGATATCCGCGTCCCCGAAGCCTGTCGACCAGGGGCGCGTGATATTATCGGCGCCAATCTCGACCAGATCCTCGTCATCCGGCCTCGTCACGGGACTGTTGTCAATAAGTTTACCAGAGGCGATCGTGTTCCTGGTGACGTAGTCGCGTATGGCCTCCTCGGTGGCGGTAAAGGCTATGACGTACCCCCAGCCGCCGGGGAAGTCTGCCGCGAAGTTGAGGGCCGGGGCGACCGAGACCACCTGGGCCCCCTCGGGTAGCTCCTGCCCCTTCCGCCCGTGGGGGCCCCTGCCGACGGTGAGAATCTGGTCCAGGTGCTCCATGTCAGCCGGGTAGGGGGCACCCTCCTGCACGGTAGACGTTCCCACCGGGGTCGCCGGGGTCGCTGGCACACCGACCAGACGGGACAGGGAACAGGCCGTCAGGCAGGCACAGGCCAGCACGACCACCACCACACGCCAGGCCACTAGGAACCTCTTACACACACTCTACCCCTCCCCGCTCATAACCGACGACGTACCAGTTACGTCGTACTCCTGGGCCAGTCCGGCCTGGTGCAGGGCCCGCATCTGATCGTCACCTATTGTGACGCCACCGACATCCGTGTCCTTCCCCTTGTCCCAGTTGTATCGGTCGGCCACGTGGACGCGGTAGTCGTACTTGTAGGTCCAGTCGGGTCTGCCGTTGGCTGGGTCGGGCGGGTAGACGGTGACGGTACCCTCCGTGCAGGCCTGGTAACCTCCCAGGGCCAGGAACCAGTTCATGCTCTCGCTCCGACTGGCGTGCTCCGGCTCCCACGGGGTGGTGAAGGGGTAGGTCACCGGGCCGGTAGCCCCTGAGGTCTTAGCGGCCTCCACCGCCTCCGCGGCCATTTTCTCGGCGGCATTCCTGGCGTTAACAGGCAGGTCGGGAAGGTCCTGCAGCATACGGTCCACGTCGACGTCCTGCGGGGTGCCGGTGTTGTCGAGGTAGTGGGTCAGGTTCTTCGAGGCGTCCGGCAGGGTGAAGGTGAGCGCTTTAGCGATCCTAAGAGCGCACCCGTGAACGAAGTGGTCCACCGGGTCAGAAGGACGCTGCGCATAGGGGCCCGACCCCTCGTACTCGGAGTCGCCCTGGTAGTCCCAGGCGTCAACGCCGGGCATATTCGCGTGCTCACCAGGGACCGGCTTGCCGAGCCCCGGGCCCCCGAAACTCTTCCGCCCGGGCCTCCTGTGCCCTCTAAGAATAAGAGGATGTTTAGGAAATATGTCCACGTACTTGAGCAGGGGTAAGAACGCGGGCCCGAGGCCCAGAAGAAATATCGTGACGAAATAGGCCGTGGTCGGGCGGCCGGGACTGGGTGGTGGTGGCGGTGGGGCTGCTGCTGTAATATTGGTCAGGGCGTTTGTGAGGTCATTGTCGACCTGGTCGGCGTAGGCGGTGGTGTCGCGGACCATGACGGCCAGCTCCTGGGCCTGGGCGGCGGCCTGGGCCGCCTCCAGGGCAGCCCGACCGGGTAGGCCGCCCGGCCCGGACCCCGCCGCGGTGCCGTCCTGCGGGCTGAGCGTGACGGTGCCGTCGGGGCAGAGGGTGACCAGGGGGTGGGAGGCGGCGTAGTCCTGGCAGGCCAGGACACGGCGCCGGACCTCGGCCACACCCTGGGCGGCCTCGTCCACCCCCCGGGCCAGGGACCGCAGCGCCTCCACCAGGTCCGCGCAGGAGTCGTTGCACTCCCTCAAGGCACCCCGGGCGGCCTCCACGCCCTGGCCCTCGGACAGGACCTGGCGCTCAGCCGACTGGGCGTCACCCAGGGCCTGGTCCACCTTACGGGTCAGGGACCGCAGGTCGTAGAACGCCTCCTCCAGCACCCCCGCGTCCCACAGGCACACGTCAGACCACGCGACCACCGCATCTCACCCCAGCCTCTGACGCAGCCGCTCAAAGGCCTCGGACACCCCGGGGGAGTCCTCCACCGCGCCAGGAGCCTGCCCGGGGGCGAGACCACCGGTAGGACCGCCCTCCCCCACGCCGGTACCACCCAGGGCGGCTCCCGCGCCCAGGCCCGCTCCCGCCCGGGCCAGGGCCCCGGCCTGGGCGTCGTCATCGGCCCGGTAGGCAGCCGCCATGGCCCGCATCCCGGCCGACACGGCCCCGTACCGGCCCTCCAGGCCGCTCAGCCAGTCCCCCACCGCACCGGAGGCCGCAGCACAGGCCCCGCAGGCACGCGCACCGGGCACACCCGAGGCGACACGCCCCACCACACCCGCCTCCAGGCCACCCAGGTCCTCCCCGACCCAGCCCACCTGGTCACGTAACCTCTCCAGGTCACCGTCGACAATATGCAGATCCACCACCAGCAACCTCCAAGAGATTAGGGAACGAGGAAAGAGAAGACAAACAGGGAACAGACCACCAAGCGACCCACTACATAAAGTAGCCCAGAACACACACCCTGTCAACGGATTCGACGGACCCGGTAGATGTGATCTAAGGCACTACAAGGGTGTCAACCTCGACACCCCACCGCCGCACCCTGCCCGGGCCGTCATGACAGGGACCTGGGCGGCCATGTAGTCGGCAAGATCCGCACGTACCCGGGTCGTCATTGACCCCGGACGCCCAGGTGCGGGGGTCCCCGGCAAGATCCGCACGTGCCCGGGCCGTCAGCACCGGAATACCGTAGGGACGAGCACGCGCCCGTCTCAGGGCCGCAGGACCGAGCCGTCCTCGCTGACCCGGCTCACGGCCACCGCGTGACGCAGGGCGATGGTCTCCGCGGTCGCCACGGCCCTGGCGGCGCCGTCCCAGGAGACACTGACATAGACGTGGTTGGGGCCAAAGCTGTAGTCCGTGGCCGGCAGGTCGCCCAGCACCTCCTCATCGACCCGGTCCGGGCCGTTGACCGGGGGGAAGATCTGGTGCATGTCCTCATAGAAGGCCCGCAGCGCCGGCGTCGTGACCGCCGGGTCGCAGGAGTCGCCGTCGACCCCCTCCACCTGCTCGGTCAGCCATGCCGACAGCCCGTCATCGCTGACCGCTGAAGGGGTGAAGACGAGGATGTCATAACTCATAGGTGCAGGCTACCGTCATCATATGGACATGCACGACGCGCCGCCGCAGAGCACCCCGAGCCAGCCCGCCCGGCAGGCAGCCGCGCGCCGTTTCATGACCTGGGAGGTGGGTGTGGCCAGGGTCGAGCACGACCGCTCCTCCGTGAGCCCGCAGCGGGTCGCCGACGAGCTGCGTAACCAGCTGACCCACCCCGGCTACCTCGACGGCCAACGGCGCTTCTCCCTGGGGGCACGGGCCCTGGCCGACGACGTCATGGACCTGGCCCAGGAGGACCCCGACGACCTGGCCACCTCCAACTACATGCAGTGCGCCGGGTCGGCCACGGCCATGACCGTCGAGGTCCGGGTCTCCAGCCCCACCGGCTTCAACCACTACGCCGTCAGCCGGATCCCCGTTGCCGACGCCGACGCCTGGAACGAGCTGTCCGTGGACAACGGACGCATTACCCTGCGCCTCCACCCCGAGGAGGTCCTCAGCGGCCAGGAGGCTGCCGAGATCTTCCGCGCCTACGTCGTCGACGGCACCCTGCCACCCGCTGAGCTCCTGCGCGACCTGCAGCTCTGAGCTCCTCGGCCACCACGCCCCCCGGCCGCGCCGCCCGCGCCTGACGCATACCGCAGGCGGGGCGGCAGCACCCGGGGCCCTACTCGGTGACCGCCTTGCGCCGCGTGGCGTAGGCCTGCCCCTCCAGCTCGGTCCCCGCGGGCGCGGAGGCCGGGGAGGCCTGCTCCAGGATGGTGCCCCGCAGGCGGGAGATCCAGCGCATGACGTGGTAGACCACGATCGCCGCGCCGCTGCCCAGGGCGATCCCCTCAAAGCTCATCCGCCCCCACACCAGGGTGTAGTTGGCGACCGCCACCACCATGGACACGGCAGCGGTATTGAGGTTGACCGGGTCGGAGAAGTCCACCCGGTTCTGCACCCAGATACGCACACCCAGCATGCCGATCATGCCGTACAGGACCGTGGCGGCCCCGCCCAGCACCCCCGCCGGGATAGTGGCAATGACCTGCCCGAACTTGGGCAGCATGGACAGGCCCAGGGCGGCCAGGGCGGCCACCACGTAGGCGGCCGTGGAGTAGACGCGGGTAGCCGCCATGACCCCGATGTTCTCCGCGTAGGTCGTGGTGCCCGAGCCGCCCCCGGAACCCGCCAGGACGGTGGACACGCCGTCAGCCAGGAGGGCACGGCCGGTGACGTCGTCGAGGTTCTCCCCGGTCATGGCCGACACGGACTTCACGTGCCCCACGTTCTCGGCGACGAGCACCAGGACCACCGGCACGAACAGCCCCAGCAGGCTCACGTCAAAGGCGGGGGCCCTAAAGGTCGGGACACCCACCCACCCGGCGTGGGAGATGGCGGAGAAGTCAATCTCACCGCGCGCCCAGGCGGTCACGTAGCCCACCAGGACACCTAGCAGAATAGCCAGACGCCCCACAATCCCCTTGAACAGCACCGTAATGAGCAGGATCGCCACAATAGTGACAACCGCCGTCACCGGCGCGCTCCTGACATTGGTCCAGGCGGCCGGAGCCAGGTTGAAGCCGATAAGGGACACAATGGCGCCGGTGACCACCGGGGGCATGAGCCGGTCGATCCAGCTGGCACCCACCAGGGTCACCACCAGGCCGATAGCCGCCAGGGTGGCGCCCGCGGCGATAATCCCGCCCTGGGCCAGGGACGCCTTGGCCGCGTCCAGGGTGCCGCCGCCCCCGGACACGTAGCCGGTCACCGCGCCAATAGGGGCGATGAGCGCGAAGGAGCTGCCCAGGTAGGAGGGCAGGCGCCCGGAGGTGACCCCCAGGAACAGCAGGGTGCCCAGGCCCGTGAAGAACAAGGTGGTGGCCGGGTCGAAGCCGGTCAGCAGCGGCACCAGGAAGGTCGCGCCGAACATGGCGACCACGTGCTGGACGCCGATACCGATCGTGCGCGGCCAGGTCAGGCGCTCACCAGGGGCCACGACCTCCCCGGGGGCGATGGAACGGCCGTCGCCGTGAAGACGCCACCCCCGAGATCGGCTCCTGGACGGCGTGGTAGGTGCAGGCACAGCGGTCTCCTGTCGTGCTCGGGGAAGGCGGGAACGACGTCGTCCGCCCCTGGGCCCGGCGACGGCGCTCACCGCGACAGGAACTGGCACTCCTGCCAGGTGGCCAGTGTAGCGGGCTCCGGGTACCGCCCCTGACCAGGAAGGATCCGTCTACCGGAGGGCCTGGCCCGCACCGGTCCCGCCAGAGGCCGGGGGCGAGCCCGGCCGGAGGACTCGCCGCACTGCCTGGGCCCCGGTCGGGCCTGTCAGACGGCCAGGCGGTTACAGCCGTGGCAGCACGGGACGCCGGGGCCCGGGCAGGCCTGCTCCTGTGCAGTCCGCCACCTCGTGGGCCCCTCGGGCCTGCCTACAGGCGCGTCAGGCTCCCAGCTCCTCGGCCACGAGCGCCATCTCCTCGTCGGCCCGCCGACGCAGCTCACGGTGGCGCGTCACCGAGGCCATGGACGCCTCCAGCACGGAGTTGACCACCATGAGGGAGCCGACGACCACCATGCCCACGGGGAGCTCGCCCGTACGCGCCCGCCGACGCAAGGCCCGGTTAATGAGCAGACCACCGAGCCCGACCCCGGCCAGGGCACCCAGGCGCACCAGCCAGGGCATCTCGGTGACGGTACGCACGTAGCCGCGCACGTAGGCCGAGCCGGGGGTCGCCGGGTCACGCAGCATCATGCCCACGCTGCGACCCACCGCGTTGGACAGGCCCCTGGGCTCGTGGACGACGGCGCCGGGGACCTCGTCGGGGGCCAAGCGCCCGGAGAGCACGGCCTCGACCCAGGCGGGCAGGCCCAGGGCCTCCACCATGGCACGCAGGCCGTCCTCACCGGGGGTGGCCAGGGCCTCGGCCGCCGCCTGGGCGTCCGCCCCGGGGACGGCGGCGGCAATGGCGGAGGCGTCGGTGACGTCGGCGAGGAACTCCTCGGCCCGGGCGCGCAGGGCCGGTCCGGGCTGCTCGACGCCGCCCCAGACGTAGCGCGACCGCATGCCCCAGGAGTAGACGGCGTCGTCGTCCGGGTCCCCGGTGGTCACGGCGCGCACCCGCAGGTCCCCGTCCTGGGACTCCAGGACCAGGGCCGGCAGGGACTCCTCGTCCCAGCCCAGGGCACCCAGGTCCAGTCCCTCACCGGTGTACATGACCACGCGCCGGTCCAGGGCGGGCAGGCTGACCACCGCCAGGGGCCGCTCCAGGAGCGTGGACTGCAGGGGGACGGTGTAGGCGCTCAGCGGGGAGACGACCACGGCGCGCAGGGTGGCCGGGTCAGGCTCCCGGACGGCGTCGTGGGTGGCCTCACGCGGCAGGTCGTGGAAGGAGGCGGGGCCGATGACGGCGTCGGCGTGGAAGTGCCGGGCCAGGCGTTCCGTCAGCTCGGAGACCCCCAGGCCCGCGACGACACCACCACGCGCGGGCGGGGTGACGGCCACCCGGCCCTCGGCGTCGGTCAGGAGCGTCAGGGACAGGAGGTGCTCCGTAGCCGGATACCACTCCAGGCGGGCGAGGACCCGCTCCTGGTCCAGGACGGCCGCGACCTCCTCGGAGGTGGTCCCGGGTGCAATGAGAACACCCTCAGTACGGTTCCAGCGCTGGTTGGCCTCGGTGGCGGACATGCACGCCCTCCTGTCTGTCAGGTAACTGGGCCTATTGTGTCAGGTTCTACGCCACTTCGGCAGCCCACGCGCCCCGAGCGCCGTCTTCAGGGGGCCGACGCCGGGAGCCCGCCTCCTCCGCCAGGCTGCTGGCGCAGGTCTGGGACGACCACGACGGCCGGTAACAGGAGCCCGTTGGTGCTTGGGAGGCCGTCAGTGCCGCAGGCCCGCCAGTGCCGGGGTCCTGTCAGGGGCGGTCCCGGGCTGAGGCTGGCTCACGCCAGTGCGACCCCGCGCGAAGTCGCACATTCATCCCGGGGGCGCTGACAGGGCACTGGCGTGATTCCAACGTTCTACGCCCCTGAGCGGAGGTCGGGAGCAGAATGAATGTGCAACTCGGTCACTGTTGCACATTCATCACTGTCCCCGGCACCCGCACCGTCAGGCAAATCCGCGTGATCACGCCGTTTTATGATCGCCGAATGTAAAAAGAATGTGCAACTCGGCCCCAGGGCGGGCCACTAGCTCCCGGCCTGCGCGGCCCGACGCAGGCGGTCCACCTCGTACAGGGCGATACCCGTGGCCACGGCCGCGTTGAGGGACTCCACCTTGGTCGCAATGGGGATGGAGGCAATGACGTCGCAGGTCTGACGCACCAGGCGGGACAGGCCCGTCCCCTCGGCCCCGGTGACCACCACCAGCGGGGCGTCGGCCAGGGTGAGCTCTTCCACGAGGGTCTCGCCCCCGCCGTCGAGCCCGACCACGAAGCAGCCCTCCTTCTTGAGACGCTCCAGGGTGCGTACCAGGTTGGTCTCACGGGCCACGCGCACGCGGGCGGCGGCCCCGGCGGATACCTTCCACGCCGTCGCGCTCACCCCGGCGCTGCGCCGCTCGGGGATAATGACGCCGTCGGCCCCGAAGGCCCCGGCACTGCGCAGCACGGCCCCCAGGTTGTGGGGGTCGGTGACCTGGTCCAGGGCCACGAGCAGCGGGGTGTGCCCCAGGGCCCGGGCGCGCTCCAGCAGCAGGTCGGCGTCGGTGTACTCGTAGGCGGGGATCTCAATGGCCACGCCCTGGTGGGCGGCGCCCTCGGTCAGCGCCTCCAGGTCCAGCCTGGTGGTCTCCAGGACAGGGGCCCCCACGAGGACGGCGCGGCGCACCACCGCCCCCAGGCGGTCGTCGGACTCGGCGGACACGGCCATAAAGACCCGGGAGATGGGCACACCGGCGCGGGCGGCCTCGGCGGCGGCGTTGCGTCCGCAGACGATCTCGTGGCCCTCGGGCACGCCGAAGCGGCGCCTGATCTTCTCCAGCTGCCTGGCCCGTGTGGGCTGGGCGGCACGGGCCTCGGCGCGGGCCTTCGCCCGGGCCTTGGGGTGGCCCACGCGGTCCTCGGCACGCGGGGTGGGGCCCTTGCCCTCCAGGCCCTGGCGACGGTTGCCTCCCGAGCCCTTGGTAGGGCCCTTCTTGCTCCCGGGCCTGCGTCGGGCACCGTGCGGGCGGTCGTTTCCTGGCATTGCTGATCTCCTTGTCGTGGCTGGTTGGTGACGCCCCGGGGCGTCGGAGCCTCAGGCCAGGTGCCAGCGGGCCCCGGCGGGCGAGTCCTCCACCACGACGCCAGCAGCCGCGAGCCTGCTGCGCAGGGCGTCGGCCCGTGCCCAGTCCTTGGCGGCACGGGCCTGGGCACGCTCGTCCAGGTCGTGCTGGACGAGCTGGCCCAGGGCCTTGAGCGCGGCGTCCTGCCCCTTCCGGGAGTCCGGGCCCAGGACGGTGGCGCGCCAGGGGGCGGACAGGGGGTCCAGCCCCAGGACGTCGAGCATGGAGCGCAGGTCCAGGGCCCGCTCACGCACCAGGTCGCCCACGGTGGTGACCTCCGTGCGCTGCGTGCCCAGGGCCTCCAGCTCGTCCCTGGTCAGGGGCCTGGCCGCGTCGTCCCCCGGGGTGAAGGCCGTGTTGAGCCGCTTGAGGGCGGCGTGGACCTCCGCCATGGCCCCGGCGAGGCCCAGGTCCTCGTCCATGGCCGCGGTAAAGGCCCTTGGCAGCGGGCGCTCGCGCAGGGCGGCGGCCGGGACGTCAATAGCGTGCGTGCCGTCGTAGTCCAGGGCCCGCACGACCGCCGAGGACAGGCGCCTCCACAGGGCCGCGGCGTCGGCGAGGGTCTCCTCGGAGAACTCCACGGTGGAACGGTGGTGGACGGTGCCCAGGGCCAGGCGCAGCACGGCGGCGTCGTAGGTCTTGAGAAGCTCGGAGACCACCAGGGAGTTACCCAGCGACTTGCTCATCTTCTCGCCCTTGACGGTGACCCAGGCGTTGTGGACCCAGTGGCGGGCGAAGCCCCAGCCGGCGCCGTGGGACTGGGCCTGCTCGTTCTCGTGGTGGGGGAAACGCAGGTCGATGCCGCCACCGTGGATGTCGAACTCGTCACCCAGGTAGCGGCGGGACATGGCCGAGCACTCCAGGTGCCAGCCGGGCCGGCCCCGCCCCCAGGGGGAGTCCCAGGCGGCGTCGGCTGGCTCGGTGGGCTTGGCGGCCTTCCACAGGGCGAAGTCGCGTGGGTCCCGCTTGTCGGCCTCGACGTCGTCGTCTATCTGGGACTCGTCCTCGGTGGTGGCCAGGTCCTCCAGGCGCTGGTTGGTCAGCGAGCCGTAGTCGGGCAGGGAAGCCACCGAGAAGTAGACGTTGCCGCGCTCGCCGATGTAGGCGTGGCCGGCGTCGAGCAGGCGCCGCACCAGGTCGATCATCTCCGGGACGTGCCCGGTGGCGCGCGGCTCGTAGGTGGGCGGGGCCACGCCGAGCGCCCGGTAGGCGGCGTCGAACTCACGCTCGTGGCGCTGGGCCCAGGCCCACCAGGGCACGGGCGGATCGGCGGCGGACCTGGCCAGGATCTTGTCGTCAATGTCGGTGACGTTACGGATGAGGCGTACCTCCTGGCCGCAGCGCTCTAGCCAGCGGCGCAGCACGTCAAAGGCGATGGCGCTGCGCATGTGCCCAATGTGCGGGGAGCCCTGGACGGTGGCACCACACAGGTAGATCGTGACCGTTCCGGGCGTGACGGTGGGCGCCAGGGGGACGACGGCGCGGGCGGCCGAGTCGTACAGGCGCAGGGACGGCATGCCAGGCTGGAGATCACTCACGGCCCAAACATACCCGCCCTCCGCGGCCCGGTCCTGGGGCGGGTGCGGGGGGCTGCACCAACTCCGTGGTCCGCGCCAGCGACGAGGTGCCGCTCGGCCCGGGGCGGGTGCGGGGGCCACGCCGCGAACATGCTTGAGGCGTTCCGGCAGACGCCGGTCCCGGGGCGGGTGCGGGGGCCGCCTATCCCGGGTAGACCAGGGCGGTGGCGACCGCCAGGAGCCCCTCCCCGCGCCCCAGGAACCCGAGGTGGTCGGTAGTGGTGGCGGAGAAGGACACCGGGGCGCCTACCGCCCGGCTCAGGGCCGCACCGGCCTCGGCGGCGCGGCCGGACACCCGGGGCCGCTCGCCCACGAGCTGGACCGCGACATTGCCGATCTCAAAACCGGCCTCGCGCACCCGTCGTGCCGCCTCGGCCAGGAGGACCGCCCCGGCAGCCCCCTTCCACCGGGGCTCGGAGGTGCCGAAGTTGCTCCCCAGGTCCCCCAGCCCGGCGGCTGAGAAGAGGGCGTCGGCGCAGGCGTGGGCCACCACGTCGCCGTCGGAGTGCCCCGACAGCCCCACCTCACCGGGCCACTCGAGGCACGCCAGGCGCAAGGGCGTCCCCGAGTCCGGCGCGGCGAAGGCGTGGACGTCGGTCCCGATGCCCGTGCGCGGCAGGACGACCGGGCCGTCGGCCGCGGCCGGGCCCGTCCGGGCGTCGTCGGGCACGGCAGAGGGGTCAGATAGTGTGATAATGGGCTCACTCATGACCCCAGTCTGCCGCCTTTCACGGGCGGAAGGCGCGCTCAGTACCTGGTCACCCGCCGAACGAGCCCATTCGCCCCCCATCTCCCAGCAGCTTCCCAGGCATATATAGGGTCTTCTCACAGGCAGGAGGCGTTGTATTGTTCTTGCCGCCGGACGGAACGGGTCGCGAGGGTTGGGGAACCCGACGACCTACCCTGACCGAGCACTGTACGGGTCCAAGGGAGCCCGCACGGAGCGTTCTGGCGAAGGAGGGAGCTCCCCCAGGAATGGGAACCCGGGAGCGAGCCCCTCGACGACGAAGGCCCGCGGGCCGAGGTAGACCTCGGACGCGGGCCTCGTCATATTCTCCGGCGGGCGCAGGTTCTCCGGCGGGTGCAGGCGCGTACCCGTCTGGACACAGACGTGTACCCACCGCCTCGACCAGGATCGACCATAAAGGCTAGAAACCCTCGCTACAATAATATAGAAATATCACACCCGCATAAAATGATCCATAAATCCCGGAACACACCGGACGACTCCACCAAGGAGGACAGCCTCCCCACAATCACACGGCAGGATACTGCCGCCCAGGTCGTCTGCGAAGCACCTCCGGGCCACCGCTCTGGGGCCCGGGCTCGGCTGGGGTTTTCCGGGTCGGTTGGGGCGGTCGCGTCGGCGTCCGCCCCCACAGATCTATAAGTGATATTTATTACATAAGATTCGGCGAGGGGCGTGTCCGCCTCCGCGCCGGACGCCGTCGGCAACCTCGCACAACCAGTACACAACCCAGGAAGACAGGAGACGCATGGGACGCCCACCACGCCCGACGGCGGGCCGTGCCCGCTCGGCCCCCTCTCGACGGGCGCCCTCACGGACGGCCTGCTCCCTGCACGATGCCGGGGCGTGCCGCTCCTGCCCGGACCTGGCGCGTCCCCTCCCCGAGCAGCTGGCCGCCAAGCAGGCGCAGGTGGCCGGCCTCCTGGCCGACGGGCCCGCCCCGGTCGCTCGTGACACCTGGCTCCCGCCAGCTGGCAGCGCCCCGACCGGTTTCCGCAACAAGGCCAAGATGGCGGTCTCCGGGAGCGTGTCCGCCCCCGTCCTGGGGCTGGCCGACCGCTTCGGGGGCAGTCTGGACCTGCGCGGCTGCCCGCTCCACGTGGACGCGATCCAGGAGTCGCTGCCGGTCCTGGGCCAGCTCGTTACCGGGCTCGGCCTGGAGCCCTACCACATTGCGACCGACCGGGGGGAGCTGAAGTACCTCCTCCTGACCGCCTCGCCGACGGGGGCGCTCATGGTCCGATGGGTCCTGCGCTCCCATCGGCACGTGGGGACGCTGCGTCGGGCGCTGCCGCGGATCCGCCGGGCCCTGCCGCAGCTTGAGGTCATGAGCGCCAATATCCAGCCGGTCCGCCAGGCTGTGCTGGAGGGTGAGGAGGAGATCCTCCTGGGGCTGGCGGAGGGGATGTCCGACCGCCTCCAGATGGACCTGCTCCTACCGGCGCAGGACGTTCCCGGACGGCCGGAGGGCAGGAAGGCAGAGGAGACGGTGCTGCCCCTGCTGCTGCCCACCCGCTCCTTCTTCCAGACGAACACCGCCGTGGCCGAGGAGCTCTACGCCACCGCCCGTCAGTGGGCGGCCCAGTGGGCATCGAGGCGGCGGGCCGACGCCGGGTGGGCCGACGCCGGACGGGCTGGTACCGGGTGGATGGCAGGCGGGCAGGTGGCTGGTACCGGGCAGGTGGCAACCCGACGAGCTGGCACTGGGCGGGCCGGTGGCGAGCGGGCCAGTACCGGGCGGGCTGGTGCCGGATGGATGGCAGGCGGGCGGGCCGGGGCCGACGCTGGGCGAACCGGTGCCGGCAGCAAGCGGGGCGCCGTCCCCCTGCGCCTGTGGGACCTCTTCTGCGGAGTCGGCGGTTTCGCCCTGGCGCTGGCCTCGCACCCGGCCCTGCACGGCGCGCAGGTACGCGGCGTGGAGCTCTCGGCGTCGGCCATCCACGGAGCCCAGGCCTCCGCCCGTCTCATGGGCCTGGACCCGCGACGGGTGTGGTTCGAGGCCGGTGACGCCCGGGTCCTGGACCCGAGGTCCGGGAGCGTGCCGGACCTGCTCGTGGTCAACCCTCCCCGGCGCGGGATCGGGCCCGACCTGGCGCAGCGTATCGAGGCCAGCGGGGTGGGGCGGGTCCTCTACTCCTCCTGCAACCCGTCCTCCCTGGTCAGCGACCTGGCGGCCATGCCCTCGCTGCGGGTGAGACGGGCACGGCTGTTCGACATGTTCCCCCACACCGGCCACGCCGAGGTCCTGGTCGAGCTGGGCCGGTCCGGGAGCGGTGGTGGCCGCGACGGGCGGTCCCGTGGCCTGAGAGCCGGGTGGCCTGAGAGTTAGGTGGCCTGAGCCGGGTGGCCTGAGCCGGGCGGGACCACCTCGGCCCCCAGAGGTGCGGCCACGTATTAACACCGACATCTGACCCGCACGGCCCCTCCCTCGACCCCCGGAGACACAGCCACACAGTCCGAGGCAGCAGCTGGTCAGGGCCTTGGCGGCCTCGACACAGATCAATATACAATCTAGAAAAGTACCTGAGGGGCTGTCATATGCGCATAGACAATCAGCAGGCATTCGCTCACCCGAGTGATCATCACCAGCATTTGACAGGTATCCCAGGCAGTCCGGGGCGAGCGTTGACCCACCACACGACCGCGCCCCGACCCGCCCAGGTATCCACGCAGTCCGGGGCGAGTGAGACGGGAGCCCTGAACAAGTACCGTTCTCACGCCAAACAAGTACCGTTCTCGCGACGAACAAGTACCGTTCTCACGGCAAACAAGTACCGTTCTCGCGGGGAGGGGCTGGGACGCCCTCAGAGCTCGGCCAGCGCCTCGCGTACCTGGCGCAGCCTCTCCCGGAGGTCCTCGGCCTCGTAGGGGACCGCCAGGTCGCGCACGGCACCGGCCAGGTCGGCCAGGTCGAGCGCCTCGGGGAAGCCGTCACCGAGCAGGGCCCGAGCGGCGTCCACGCTCTGGCACCTCCCGGCACCAGCCCGCGCGGCCGTCTCCAGGAGGTCCAGCAGCGGGGCGTGGGTGGCAGTCAGGGCCTGTGCGACGGCGTCGAGGTCACCCCCGACCAGCTCGCGGCGGGCATCGAGCAGGGCGAGCCGGTCGGTCAGGCTGGCGGCGCCGTCGGACAGGGCCGAGACGAGCTCCGCCAGGGAGCCCACCGCGTCGTTCTCCTCCAGCGCGTCCTGCCCGTCCAGGATCTGGAGGGCGAAGAACCCTGCCGCCAGGTTGTGCAGGCGGGTCAGGGCAATGCCGAAGCGGACGGAGTCCACGTCCCCACGCAGCTCGGTGATCTGCCCGGCCAGGGGGCGCAGCTCCTCAAAGCACTCCAGGACGAGGGAGTCGACCTGCCGGTAGCGCAGACGGACGGCGTCAGCCTCCCCCGGGGCCAGGCGCTCCACGTCGGCGACGACGCCGCGCAGGCTCTCGCGCAAGCGGCCCAGGCGGTCGGACAGGGCGGTGACCGCGCTGGCGCGACGCCCCAGGAGCCCCACAAGGCGGGCGAGCACGTCCAGGAGGGAGACCATCCCCGCGGTGCCCTCCTCGATCCCGTCCATCTGGGCCAGGATGGTGGCGACCGGCCCAGTGGCGTCAGGACGGCGGGGGATATTGACCCCCGAGGCGACCAAGGCGGCGACCTCGGCGGGCAGGGTCTGACGGGTGAAGTCCACGGTGCCGCGGTAGCCCAGGGCACCCAGCTCGGCCAGGAGGGCGGCCTGCCCGGCGGCGGCGACCTCCCGGCGGGTGGAGCCGGAGGCGGCGGAGGCGGCCTCTACCTCGCGGACGCGGGTGTAGGCGGCCTCGACGGCGTCGCGCAGGCCGGTGAGCATGGGCAGGGTGCGCACCGAGAGGTAGCCGTCCCCGCTGGGGACGATGGTGGCGAAGACCCGGTAGCGCCCGCGGTCTGAGGAGCGGTTGGTGATGTAGGCGCTGGCGGCGTTCCCGGCCTCCAGGTCCTCCCAGATGGAGCGGAAGGCCCCGGCGGGCATGTCGGGGTGACGCACCACGTTGTGGGCGCGCCCCACCAGCGCCCCCCGCGGGTAGCCGGACAGGCGCATAAAGATCGCGTTGGCGCGACGGATACGGCCAGCGGAGTCCGTGGTGGAGAAGAAGAGCTCGTCGGCGGTGTAGGTGTGCTCGTCGGGCAGGACGGTGGGCGCCCCGCTGGGGACCGGCGCGGGGACGGGCACAGCCGGGGTGGCGGGTACGGGCCGGACCTCGGTGAGGGTCGGCACGGGCGGGAGGGAGGTGGCTGGAGCGGCTGGTGCGTGGGTAGCCGGTGTGGGGGTAGCAAGTGCAGGGGCGGCTGACGTGGGGGTGGCCCGTGCGAGGGCCGCCGGTGCGGGAGTGGCTGGCGCGGTGTGGTCGGGTGTGACAGAGGCGGCGTCGGTCATGGTTGCCTTCCTTGGCGAAGTTGGGACGTTCGGCCTGCCCCACAGGGTACTCGACGCTCCCCGGGCGGCCGTCACCGGCACCTGCACATTCATCCTGGAGCCGGTGGCGAGCCAGTGGCGTCATTCCAACGGTTTCCCGGCCCGGGAGGCGGAGGTGGGCAGGATGAATGTGCAACTTGGGCGCCGTTGCACATTCATCCTGGTTTCCGGGCCCCGAGCTGCCTGATGAATCCACGCGATTAAGCCGTTTACTGATCGCTGATTGTAAAAAGAATGTGCAACTCGGCCCGGGGCGCCCACCAGGGGCCAGCTCCGGGCGCTCTCAGGGGTGGGCAACCAGGGTAGTGGGCGACTAGACCCCGAAAAGCCAGCTCCCAGCGCTCCCAAGGGTGGGGGCCCAGGGGCGATGCCCCTACCGAGGGCCCGGCCAGCTCCCGGCGCTCTCAGGGGTGGGGCGGAGTCCTCGGTGGGCGTGGCCGAGGTCGGCCAGCTCCGGGCGCCCAGGTAAGGGATGTCACACCGGAGGGGGTCGAGGACTTTGCAGCCAGCTCCGGGCGCCCAGGTGGGGGTGTAGCCTCCGGCTATGAGACTGCGCACACGTCTGCTCCCGGTGCCCGTCACCTGGAAAAAGACGCGTCCCCGTCGTTCCCGTCCCTCGGTGGAGGCCTGCCCGCGTCTGCCGCCAGCACCAGGGGTGCCCCTGACCTCTGCTGTGGCGCGTGAGACCGTGTCCCTGGACAGCGTACGCACCTCCCTGGCCGACGTCGTGGCCGCCTGCGACGAGCTGGGGGCTCAGCTCCTGGGCCACCTCATGGCCGAGGCTCCTGGGACCAACATCCTGGTCTGTCCCCTGGGCCTGGCCCTGGCGCTGGCCCTGGTAGCCGACGGCGCCACGGACGCCGCCACCCAGGGCTACGACCGCCTCCTGGGAGCAGGAGGGCGGGACCGGGACCGGGCCTGGTCAGCCGTCCAGACCGCCCTGGGGCGCTATGACCGCTCCCTGGACGGCTTCGACCCCGGCAAGCCCCCTGAGACGCCCCTGGTGCACGTGGCCAACCACGTGGTCGTGGTCGACCGTGAGGGGGTGTCGGTCAGCCAGGCCTACCTGGACACCGTCCTGCGCTGGTTCTCCGCCCAGGTCGAGAAGGTCCCCGCGGGCGACCTGGCGGCCAACCTCAGTGCCTGGGCCCAGGGGCACACGGCCGGGCTGATCAAGAAGACCGGCGTCCAGGTCACCAGCGACACCGCCCTGGTCCTCCAGAACGCCCTGCTCTTCGCCGCCCGCTGGAGCACGCCCTTCAATGCCGAGGGCACCGCGGAGGACACCTTCACCCGGGCCGACGGCTCCACCACCCGGGCACAGTTCATGAACGACACCCGCACCATCCCCTACGCCCGCGGCCGGGACTGGGCCGCCGTACGCCTGGACTACCAGGACGGGCAGGGCGGAGGGTGGCCTCGTGGGCAGGGCCTGACCATGGACGTCGTCCTGCCCCGACGGCGGACCAGCCCCGCCGACCTGCCCCCTGCCACCTGGGCCCAGGCCTCCGCCGCCCTGGACCGGGCAGCCGGGCTGGACCGGGCAGTTGAGGTGGGTCGGGTGGAGGTGGCTGGGCTGGACCAGGCCACGAGTCCAGGTCGGGCGGAGGTGGCCGGGCCGGGGATGAAGGGCCCGGACTACCGCAGGGTCAGGATCGCCCTGCCCGTGCTGGACCTGGTCTCCGGGCCCGTCGAGCTCCTGGAGATGCTCAAGGCGCTGGGCCTGGACGCCTCCAGCCTGGACGGGATCGCCCTCGGGCTGTCTATTAGCCAGGTGGTCCAGCAGGTACGCCTCCTGGTGGACGAGGAGGGCACCGTCGCCGCGGCCCTGACGGAGGCGGCAATCATGGATGGGTGCGCGCCTGTCCAGGACGATCCCACCGACTTCATCGTCAACCGCCCCTACGTGCTGCGCCTGCGCGACCTGGCCACCGGGACCACCTTGGTTCAGGCCGCCGTCATGGACCCCACCACCTCCTGACACACCCAGGTTGGTCCCGCGCCCCCGTTCTCGCGAGCAATAAGTACCGTTCTCACGGCAAACAAGTACCGTTCTCACGACGAATAAGTACCGTTCTCGCGGAAGGGGGCGGAAGGGGGCGGGAGGGGAAGAACGGGGAGGGCAGGCCCGGGGTGGTACGTACCAGTGACACCAGTCTCCTGATAGCCTCTTAGTATGAGTCCGCACACACGTCAGCCGAGTCGTCGTTCCCTCCTGGCCCTGGCCGCGCTGGCCCCGACGGCGAGCGCCCTCCTTGCCTCGTGCTCCTCCTCGGCCACGGGCACGCCCCTGACCTCCACGGTCACCCGTGAGACCGTGTCCCTGGACAGCGTACGCACCTCCCTGGCCGACGCCGTGACCGCCTGCGACGAGCTGGGGGCACAGCTCCTGAACCACCTGCTGACCCAGAGCCCCGGCGCCAACGCCCTGGCCTCCCCGCTCAGCCTGGCCCTGGCGCTGGCCCTGGTGGCCGACGGCGCCACGGACGCTACCACCCAGGGCTACGACAAGCTCCTGGGAGTCAGCGGTCAGGAACGCGACCAGACCTGGTCGGCCGTCCAGACCGCCCTGAACCGCAACGACCGCTCCCTGGACGGCTTCGACCCCGGCAAGCCCCCTGAGACGCCCCTGGTGCACGTGGCCAACCACGTGGTCGTGGTCGACCGTAAGGACCTTACCGTCAGCCAGACCTACCTGGACACCGTCCTGCGCTGGTTCTCCGCCCAGATCGAGAAGGTCCCCCTAGGCGACCTGGCGGACAACCTCAGTAAGTGGGCCGACAAGAACACCGCCGGGCTGATCAAGAAGACCGGCGTCCAGGTCACCGGCGACACCGCCCTGGTCCTCCAGAACGCCCTGCTCTTCGCCGCCCAGTGGGACACGCCCTTCAAGGCCGAGGACACCAGGGAGGGCACCTTCACCCGGGCCGACGGCTCCACCACCCAGACCAAGTTCATGCACGGCACCCGCATCATCCCCTACGCCTACGGCCAGGGCTGGGCCGCCGTACGCCTGGGCTACCAGGGCGGGGAGCTCGACGGGCAGGGCCTGGCCATGGACGTCGTCCTGCCCAACCAGGGCACCAGCCCCGCCGACCTGCCCCCCGCCACCTGGGCCCAGGCCTCCGCTGCCCTGGACCAGGCCGCGGCAGGCTCGGACCAGAACGAGGTCAAGATCGTCCTGCCCAAGCTCGACCTGACCTCCGGGCCCGTCGAGCTCCTGGAGATGCTCAAGGCGCTGGGCCTGGACACCTCCAGCCTGGACGGGATCGCCCTCGGGCTGTCCATTAGCCAGGTGGTCCAGCAGGTGCGCCTCCTGGTGGACGAGGAGGGCACCGTCGCCGCCGCCCTGACGGAGGTGGGCCTCACGGCCGGGGCCGCCCCCGACCAGAGCAAGCCCATTGACTTCGTCGTGGACCACCCCTACGTGCTGCGCCTGCGCGACCTGGCCACCGGGACCACCCTGGTCCAGGCCGCCATTATGGGCCCCGCCGCCTAGGGGCACCGGGGTAGCCCCTGTCTGGCCTCCGCGCTCACCAAGCTCTACAGCCGCCGCCTAGGGGAACCGGGGTAGCCCGACCGGCGGGCGCACTCCCCTGCGTCGAGCCCTCGCAGGCTCCTGGACGCCACGCACGTGGCCTGATCCCCGGGCGCCACGCCCGCGCCTCCGCCCCACCGCCCGGGGCGGGGATGTGGAACAGTAGGTGCGTTCGTCCCCATCCGAAAGGCACGTCATGAGCGTTGAGCTGGTCACCTCCTCCACCCCTGAGCTCGTCGAGGCAATGGAACGCCTCATCCCGCAGCTCTCCCGCACCGCCCCGGCCCTGACCGCGCAGCAGTGCGCGGACCTGGTGGCCCAGCCCGGCGTCTTCCTCTTTGTCTTCAGGCCCGACGCCGACGCACCGACAGGGGCCGCCAGCCAGGTTGGCTCAGACGGGCAGGGAGCCGCCGGTCAGGCCAGCCCGGGCGCCCAGGGGGCCGGGACTGCTGCTGGGGCCGGGGCTGCCGCCGGGGCCGCCGCGCCGATCCTGGGCATGCTCACCCTGGCGACCTTCACCATCCCCACGGGCCTGCGCGCCTGGGTCGAGGACGTGGTCGTGGACGGCCAGGCCCGTGGCCGGGGCGCCGGGCAGGCCCTGGTGGAGGCCGCCGTCGCCCACGCCACGAGTATTGGCGCCCGTACCGTGGACCTCACCAGCCGTCCCAGCCGTGAGGCCGCCAACCGCCTCTACCGCCGGGCGGGCTTCGAGCTGCGCGAGACGAACGTCTACCGCTACAAGCAGGCCTAATACCCCCGCGGCATGCAAGTATGGGGGACGTACCTTAAGCGCCGCGGACGTACCTTAGTCATGGGGGACGTACCCTAAAGGTACGTCCCCCATGACTAAGGTACGTCCCCGAGGATGCCGTCGTCATCGAGGGTGTGGTGGTACGTCTCCCGCGGCTAAGGTACGTCCGCGCCATTGCGCCACTCCTGGGCTGGGTCCCGTATCCGCGTCAGCGTACGTCCCCGGTGAACCACGCTGCGGGCAGCCGGGTGCGCAGACAGGCCGCGACGCCGGTGCCCCCGGTCGGCTGAAGGACGCCGTAGGACGGCACAATGGTTCCCATGGCGAGCAAGCGGACCAGGATGAGCGCGGGAGAGCGGCGCGAGCAGCTCATTGCCGTGGCACGGGGGCTCTTCGCGGAGAAGGGCTTTGACGCCACCAGCATCGAGGAGGTCGCCTCCCGGGCCAAGGTCTCCAAGCCGGTGGTCTACGAGCACTTCGGAGGCAAGGAAGGGCTCTACGCCGTCATTGTGGACCGTGAGCTGACCTGCATCTACGCCGCGATCACCGGCGCCCTGGAGTCCGACGCCTCCCCGTCGGTCATCCTGGAGCACGCCGCCCTGGCCCTGCTGACCTACATCGAGGACCACACCGAGGGCTTCCGCATCCTCTCCAGTGAGAACGACCGCTCCAGCGGCACCTACTCCACGCTGCTGGCGGACCTGGCGGTGCAGGTCTCGGGCATACTCGCCACCCACTTCAAGGCCCACCAGCTCGACCCCCGCACCGCGCCCCTGTACGCCCAGATGCTCGTGGGGATCGTGGCCCTGCCCTCCCAGTGGTGGCTGGAGAACCGCAGGCTGAGCAAGGAAGAGGTGGCCGCGCACATGGTGAACCTGGCCTGGAACGGCCTGCGCGGGATCCTGCCCAGACCGGTGCTGCGCACCCGCGGCACGGACCCGGGAGACCAGGGATGAGCCAGCCGCGGCACGCCGGCCCCGAGCGCGTCGGAGGACGGGTGCCGTGGATCGACGTCGCCCGGGGCGCCGCCATGCTCATGATCGTCATCGGCCACGCCTACCTGCCCTGGGACGGGCACCCCACGGCCTTCACCTTTATCTACGCCTTCCACGTCCCCGCCTTCTTCCTCCTGTCCGGGCTGGTCCACCGCACCCGAGGACGCTCCCTGACCGCGTGGCTGCGGGGCCGTGTACGCACCATCCTGGTGCCCTACCTCACCTGGGCGCTGGTGAGCGTGGTGCTGTTCGACGTCGTGGGGGGCCTGGCGGCCCAGATCCTGCACCGCCGGGGGCCGACCTCGCTGTCACAGGACCTGTGGGGGATCGTGTGGGCCAACCCCTCCGAGCACCTCATGGACTGGAACAAGCCCCTGTGGTTCCTCCCGGCCATTACGGTGGCCTACCTGCTGGCCACCGGGGTGGAGCGCCTGGGGGTGGAGCTGGCCCGGGTGCCCCTGCCGGTGTGGATCCTGGCCTCAGTGGGCCTGTCCTGGTGGACGGTCGCCCGCACCACCCCGGCCCTGCCCTGGTCGCTGGAACGGGTCGTGGTGCTCATGCCCTTCTTCCTTATCGGGGCGTGGTTGCGCGGGCCTCTGCTGGGTGCCGCGGCCGGGCGCACCGGGGGATCCACGCGCACCAGGGGATCCACAGGCACCGGGGGCGCCACGCGCACGGGGGCGTTGGCCCCGGCGGGGGAGGTGCGCGTCGGCGACCTGGCCGCGGAGGTCCTGGACCCGCCCGCCCCGACGGGGGAGGTAGGCGGGCGCCGCGCCGCACCGGCGTCCAGGCGTGCCCCGGGCCGCGGCCAGGCCTCCACCAGCCACAGGGCACCTGCCCTACCCGACGTCCCCAGGCGCCGGCCCCACCCGTCCACGCCCCCCTGGCTGGAGGCCGCCGCCGGGACCGCCTGCTGGGCGGCCACGGCCCTCATCGCCTTCAGCCAGTCCCCCGTTGACTACGTCACCAAGGCCTACGGGGAGAGCTACCCCCTCTTCCTCCTGGGCGCGCTCACGGGCAGCGGGGGCCTGGTGCTCCTGGCCCGGTCCCTGCCACGTCCCTGGGGGCGGTGGCTGGAGCGTGTAGGCCGCGACAGCCTCATTATCCTGTGCCTGCACAAGTTCGTGGTCATCGCCCTCCAGATGGTCCTGGGGCGCGTCGGCGCAGAGGCCTGGCCGGTCCCCTCCAGCCTGTGGGCGCTCGGCGTCGCCCTGGTGACGGTCGGGGTGTGCCACGCGGTGGCGGTCCCGGTGAGGTGGCTCGCCCCCTGGTCGCTGGGGCTCCGCCGCCCAGCGGGGGGCGCGGTCCGCTGAGCCGGGGCACGCCGACGGCGTCACCCCTCCGGGCTGGCGCACCCGGCCCGCTGCCTGGTCGTCTACCCCGACGACATCGTCACCGCGTTCCGGGCCGGCGCCCCCGGCCTGCTGTGGGGCACGCCGACGGCGTCAGCGGCGCCTGACCTCACGGAGCCGGTCGCGCAGGGGCTTGAGGTAGGGCTTGAGGCGTCCGCGCAGGTCACGTCGCTCCTGGCGCAGGCGGATCTCCGCGGGGCTCATGGGCCGGGTGGTTATGCCGTACCTCCTGGCCACCTCCCAGGGCAGCAGGTCCGGGGAGAGGTGGTAGTCCCGGGCGAAGTAGGCCACGGAGAGCTCCCGGTCGTAGTGGCCGGCGAAGTGGCAGACCAGGGCGTCCTGGGCGGAGGCGGTGTACAGGTGGGTGCGGGAGTTGAGGCGCTGGGGGTCGGTGAGCCAGGTACGCCCCAGCAGGTCCCGGTCGTGGAGGACCTTGACGATCTGGTCCTGGTCGCCGTGGGTGAAGATACCCAGGCGCTTCTCGTCCCACCAGCGCTCGACGTCGTCAATGGGCTCGGTGAGCACCCCCTCCAGGAGGCTGGTGGCAGCCTGGCTGCGGCGCAGGAGGATGACGCCGGAGTTGAGGAAGCTGGAGAACCCCCGCGGCTCGCGGGCACCCCGGGCGATGACAATGTCGGCGTCGCGTTCCGTGGCCTCCTCCAGCACCGCCTCCAGGATCCCCGGGCGGAAGTCGGTGAACCAGCAGTCGTCGTCGACCCACATCACCCACTCGTAGAGCGGCCCGAGGCGCTGGAGCACCCGCAGCTTAATGTCGAAGTGGCTGCGCAGGCCGCCGAGGTTGACCCCCAGGTCGAACCGGTAGTCGTACCCGTGCTCCTGGGCGTAGACCGCCTGGTTGACGTGGGAGCGGTAGCGGATCCGGTCAGCACCCGAGACCAGGCACAGGCGGGGCAGGGCGCTCACTGCTCCCCCTCCGGCTCAGCAGCCTCCGGCTCGGCGTCCGGCTCAGGCCCCGCCTCCGACTGGGCGGCCGCCAACCCACACTCCCCCTCCGGCTCGGCGTCCGGCTCAGCCTCCTGCAGGACGGCGATTAGCTCACGCTCCGACCTCTCCAAGGTGGCAATCACCTTACGCTCCATCTCCTGATCGGCAGCGGCCAGCTCACGCTCCGCCTCCTGCCGGGCGGCTGCCAGGTGGTGCTCGGAGCGCGCAAGGGCGGGACACTCCAGGCCCAGCTCCGTGGCGAGCACGCGCAGGCGCAGGCGCCAGTCCAGGCGGCGCAGGGCCTCGACCTGGAGGGCGAGCGCCTCCCTGGGCGACCAGTCGGCCAGACGCAGCGCCAGCTGGGCCATACCCGCCTCAAGGTCGTCAACCGGCAGGTCCACGGTGGCCCCCTCCCACAGCAGCTCGTCGCTGCCCTCCTCACGGGGACGCCGCCCCGCCACCAGGGCACCGCCGGCCAGGGCGTCCAGCCACCGGGAGGTGACGTACTCGCGGGTGGGGTGGGTGTACTCGGCCGGTGAGACCAGGTTGGTGAAGGCCAGGACGACCTTGGCCCGGCGGTAGGAGTCCAGGACGTTGCGGTAGGAGGCCGCCGCGGTGGCGCCAAAGGGCGGGCGGGCGCCCATGACCAGCCCGTGGTCGGCGGCGCAGCGGGCCAGGGCGGCGTCGTCGTCCCAGGCGGGGGCCTGGCGTCCCATGCGCTGGAGGTCCACCGGCCGGCCCCCGTCCCAGGGGCCGTCCGCGGGGACGCCCACGGGGTCGGCGCCCCGGGGGCCGGAGTCGTCCTTGACGACGCGGCGCCGCCACGCCGCGAGCGCGTCCGTGCCCAGCGGGAGCCAGGTCACCGGCAGCCCGCTGGCCTGCTGCCAGTGGGGGACCACGCCCTTCTCGGTGACCAGGAGGCGGTCGTAGAGCCGTCCGCGTGTCACCGCGACGGGGACCCGGTCCGTCCACCAGCAGTCAATGACCCACCCGGCCACGGTCCTGAAGCGGTGGCGCAGCCCGGGCACGCACAGGACGGCGTTGAGGTGCTCGGGGACGGCGGCGACCACCAGGAGCGTGTCCCGTCCCCGTATCCGGGGCAGCAGGAGGCGCAGCTTGGCGGCCTGGCCCAGCGGCGTGTCGGGGACGACCATGAGGTCGGCCTCCAGCAGGCGCGCGGCCAGGCGCACCATGGTGTTGACGGGGCCCCAGCCGTGGCCCTGCGGCTGGACGTACAGCATGGTGGTGCTGCTCATGGTTCCTCCTGGGCGGTCGGTGGTTCGGGGCGGGCGCGGCCTCACCGGTACCCTCCTGGCTGCCAGTCGATCTGGACGGTGGGGTCGGCGCGGACGTGGTCGTGGTACTTCAGGCTCAGGGGGGTGGAGACAAAGGCCATGAGGGCGCTCCAGGGCACGGGGTAGTCGGGGTTCGTGCCGTAGGGCTGGCTGGTCTCCTGCAGCTCCAGCAGGTCCTGGAAGTAGGACAGGCGCCGTTCGACCTCGGCGACCCACTCCACGGCCAGGGGGGTGCGGGCCTTGAAGGCGAAGCAGAACTGGGAGAGCTCCTGGCGGAAGTAGCGCCGCTGGTCCTGCCCGAGCGGCCCGAAGGCGGGCCCGGTGTGCTCGGGGGCCCTCTCCGCCGCCCCGCAGGCCCACAGGTCCGGGTCGGCGTTGAGCTGGTCGACCAGGACCGACAGGGGCCGCGTGTACTGCTTGATATCGCAGTAGACCCCTCCGTGGTGCAGCATGAGGTAGGCGCGCAGGTAGTCCGAGCGGTGCATGTACGACAGCCGCTCGTAGGCCGGGTGGAGCGGGTGGTCGGCGACGACGTGCTCCTGGATGTTGGCGGGGGTGACCAGCCTGACCTCCAGGTCGGGGTTGTCCGCGGCCAGGGCCTCCAGGCTCTTCCGGCGCCTGGGGGTGACGGGGTTGTCCCCGGTCCACAGGGCCCAGAGCACCTTGGGGGCCTGCGGCGCGGGCACGGCGTCGCGCGCCTGAGGCAGGGACCAGAAGAGGTGGTTGACCACGAAGGTCGAGGAGTTGGAGTCGGCGGCGTGGCCGATCCCGGCGTCGTAGCGGTCCCGGTCCCACACGTAGGGGACCGCCTGGGCCCTACGGGCGACGCGGTCGTGGGCGCTGGCCAGGCGCCGGGCGGCCAGGCGCACCCGGGCCGTGTGGAGGCGGTGCTTGAGCTGCTGGGCGACGGCGCGCAGGCTCGTGCCCCCGCCGTCGTCCTGTGAGGGGGGCTTCGGGGCTGCCACGCCGTTCACCCCCGGCCACGACGCAGGCGGGATGCCGTGCGCCGGGCCGCGGCGGCGGCCTGGTGGGCGCGCCGGGCCAGCCCCCACCGCGTGACCAGGGCCAGCTCCTCGGTGAAGATGCCCCCGCTCAGCTTGGACTGACCGGCCTGGCGCTCCACGAAGGTGATGGGCATCTCGACGATCCGGCCTCCCATGTCCTCCACGACCTTGGTCATATTGACCTGGAAGCCGTATCCCAGGGCCCGTACCTGGCTCCGGTCCAGGCGTCGCAGGAGGTCGGCGCGGTAGACCCGGAAGCCCGCGGTGGCGTCCCTGACACGTGTGCCCAGTACCACGTTAATGTAGAGGTTCCCGGCGCGGGACAGGGCCACGCGCCGGGCGCTCCAGCCCTGGGTGGCCCCGCCGACCACCCAGCGTGAGCCGATGACCAGGTCCGGGGCGTCGGCCATCTCGGCGCGCTGGATGAGCAGGACCAGGTCCTCGGCGCGGTGGGAGCCGTCGGCGTCCATCTCCACCAGGAGCTCGTAGCCAGCCTTCAGGCCCCAGTCGAAGCCCGCCAGGTAGGCCGGTCCCAGGCCGTTCTTCTGCCTGCGGTGCAGGACGTGGACGTGGTCGTCGCGCGAGGCGCGCTCGTCAGCCAGGGCACCGGTCCCGTCCGGGGAGGAGTCGTCCACGACCAGGACGTGTGCGGCGGGCGCGTGCTGGCGCACCCGGTCCAGGGCGCCCGGCAGGGACTCGACCTCGTTGTAGGTCGGGATAACGACAAGGGTCTTCACGTGATTCTCCGGGGACGAGCCAGGCGGACAGGACGCGTGTCAGCGTCGCCAGGCGATTCTAGACGGTTCCGCCCGCCCGCCGCACCGGGGTGGCGAGCGCGAGGCGGCGGCCAGGGGGCGGGCGCGGGGCGTCTAGTCCTCCAGGGCCTGGGCGGCCTGGAGCCACTGCTCCTCCAGGGCGGCCTGCTCGGCCTGGGCGGCGCTCAGGTCACGTCCCAGACGGGCCAGCTCGCCCACGCGCGCGGGGTCGGCGGCAGCCTCCTCCAGGCGGGCCTGAAGGCGTCCGACGACGTCCCCGGCTTTCCCCACCCGACGCTCCAGGCGGGCCAGGGCCTTGGTGGCCTCCCGGTGCTGGGCGCCCGTGAGCCCGCCCGACGCCAGCGACGCCAGGTGGGCCTCGATGTCCGCGGCGCGCACCCCGGCGATGTCCGTGATCCCCCTGGCCCCCAGGTCGCGGGCGTAGCGGCGGATGTCGCGCCGGTAGTTCGACACCGTGTGCGCCGACGCCCCGCGCTCGACCCTCAGGTGGTCGAGCCAGTCGGAGGCGGTGTCCTCGATGGTGTCCACGGCCCCAGAGTATCCACAAAAGTGCACGGCCGCCCGGACCGGTATGCGCCAGCGCACATAACCGCTAGACTGTGAGGCGGAAAACTACCCGCCCCGACGATGGGGCCTGTACGGCTGGAGGCCGACGTGACATTGAATTGGGACCACATCGACGACCGCGCGGTGAAGACGGCGAAGCTCCTCGCGGCGGACGCGGTCGAGGAGGCGGGCTCCGGGCACCCCGGGGCCGCGATCTCGCTGGCGCCGGCCGCCTACGTGCTCTACCACAAGCAGATGCGCTTCGACCCGTCCGATCCCCGCTGGCTCGGGAGGGACCGCTTCATCCTGTCGGCAGGGCACTCCTCGCTCACCCAGTACGTGCAGCTCTACCTGGCCGGGGCAGGCCTGGAGCTGGACGACATCAAGGCGCTGCGCACCGCCGGGTCGCTCACGCCCGCCCACCCGGAGTTCGGGCACACCAAGGGCGTGGAGATCACGACCGGCCCGCTGGGCTCGGGCCTGGCCTCCGCCGTCGGCTTCGCCATGAACTCCCGCCGCGTCCACGGCCTCCTCGACCCCGCCACCCCCCTGGGCGAGTCCGTGTTCGACCACGACGTGTACGTCATCGCCGGCGACGGCTGCCTGCAGGAGGGCGTGTCCGCCGAGGCGTCCTCCCTGGCCGGCACCCAGAAGCTGGGCAACCTCACCGTCTTGTGGGACGACAACCACATCTCCATCGAGGACAACACCTCCATCGCCTTCTCCGAGGACGTCCTGGCGCGCTACGAGGCCTACGGCTGGCACGTGCAGCGCGTGGAGTGGCTGAGCGCGGACGGCTCCTACACCGAGGACGTGGAGGCCCTGTCGGCCGCCATCGACGCCGCCAGGGCCGTCACCGACAAGCCGTCGATCATCGCGGTGCGCACCATCATCGGCTGGCCCACCCCCGGCAAGCAGAACACCGGCGGCATCCACGGGGCGAAGCTGGGCGCCGAGGCCCTGTCCGGCCTGAAGGAGGCCCTGGGGGCCGACCCGAGCGCCATGTTCGCCGTCGACGACGAGGCGGTCGCCGCCGTGCGTGCCCGCGCCGCCGAGCGCGCCGCCGCGTTCCGCCGCGACTGGGACGAGCGCTTCGAGGCGTGGAGGGCCGCCAACCCCGACGGCGCCGCCCTGCTGGACCGCCTCCAGGCGGGGAAGCTGCCCGAGGGCTGGGAGGCCGCGCTGCCGGTCTTCGAGGAGGGCAAGGCCGTGGCCACGCGCTCCGCGTCCGGCCAGGTGCTCTGCGCCATCGCCTCGGCGCTGCCCGAGCTGTGGGGCGGCTCGGCCGACCTGGCGGGCTCGAACAACACCCTCATGAAGGGCGAGCCGTCCTTCCTGCCCGAGTCCGCCTCGTCGAAGGCGTTCAGCGGCAACGAGTTCGGGCGCAACCTGCACTTCGGCGTCCGCGAGTTCGCGATGGGCTGCATCATGAACGGCATCGCCGCGGACGGCGTCAACCGGCCCTACGGGGGCACGTTCTTCGTGTTCTCCGACTACATGCGCGGCGCCGTGCGCCTGGCCGCCCTGATGGATCTGCCCGTCACCTACGTGTGGACCCACGACTCCATCGGCGTGGGCGAGGACGGCCCCACGCACCAGCCGATCGAGCACCTCGCCGCCTACCGCGCCATCCCCAACCTGGCGGTCGTGCGCCCCGCCGACGCCGCGGAGACGGCCGCCGCGTGGAAGGCCGTGCTCGAGCAATCCCACCCGGCGGCCCTGGTCCTGTCCCGCCAGAACCTGCCCAACCCCCGCCGCGGCGAGGGCGCCCTGGCGCCGGCCGACTCCCTGGCGCGCGGCGCCTACGTGCTGGCCGACACCGAGGGGACCCCCGACGTGATCCTCCTGGCCTCGGGCTCCGAGGTGCCCGTCGCCCTGGAGGCGCGCGGACTCCTGGCCGCCGAGGGCATCGCCGCCCGCGTCGTGTCGGTGCCCTGCCTGGACTGGTTCGAGGCCCAGGACGAGGAGTACCAGCGCTCCGTCCTGCCCCCCGCCGTGAGGGCCCGCGTCTCCGTCGAGGCCGGGATCGCGCTGCCCTGGTACCGCTGGCTGGGCGACGCGGGTGTGCCCGTTTCCATCGAGCACTTCGGTGCGTCCGCCAGTGGCGCGCTCCTGTTCAAGGAGTACGGTATTGATGCGGACCACGTGGCGGCCGCGGCCAGGAAGTCCCTGGAGCGCGCCCGCGCGTAGCGCTGCAAGCCCCGCGGGGGCCGTGGAGT